>ERZ869909.2187-NODE-2187-length-13650-cov-3.585648_pt1 | contig 13650 bp, 11 predicted proteins | sample MGYA00520892_ERZ869909 | MGnify/ENA primary metagenome ERZ869909 (study PRJEB32215, sample SAMEA104723947) | bioreactor metagenome | biome: bioreactor; feature: anaerobic bioreactor; material: water | place: China | collected 2015-03-12 ... | reverse complement strand
TCGGGCTCGCTCATGCCGATGCAGAAATAGCACTCGCCACGCGCGATCCGCGGCAGTATCGAGGCGCGCTGCTCCTCGGTGCCATGGCGCAAGACGAGCGCGGCGCTCTGCCGGTCGGCGATCCAATGCGCGGCGACCGGCGCGCCGGCCGCCAGCAATTCCTCGATCACCACATATCGATCCAGCATCGTGCGCTCGCCTCCGCCGTATCGCTTCGGAAGCGTCATGCCGATCCAGCCCCTTGCGCCCAGCGCACGGCTGAATTCTTCGTCGTAGCCGTTCCACGATTCGGCGCGCCGGGCCGGCGTGCGCGCGGCCAGCGCCTCCGCCAGAAATGCGCGCACCTCGGCACGAAGTTCTTCCGCCGCAACCGGAATCTCCGGCCGCTCAAACCTCATCCTCACAGGCCGCACCTCCCGGATCGCCGCGCACAAAAAAATACTACGCGGTATAATTCTCATTGTAAGACATTGATGTCAAGGAAATTTCTATGAATAATATGTTTCACTCGATTCGCCCTCGGGGCGATCGACGGCAATCAGGCGGTCTTCGGCCCGACCTCGTCGCGAGGCTGCCGCACCGGCAAGGGGTCGGTCGTCCCGTTCGACGGCCAGGGGCCGGTGCCGCCCGAACTTGTTAGGCCTCGACGTTGAGGATAGGTATTGAACTGGAAGCCATCGACCGCCCCGAGTTCATCCCTTCGGTCAGAAAGTGGTGCGGAAATCAGAACATGAAGAAATCCCTGCACGCGCTCACCGACAACGAAGAGACAGACAAGCGTGACAGCGTCGCGCGGATCCTGAATGCAGCGGCGATCGCGTTCATGGAAAATGGCTTCGCGGCGACCTCGATCGACACTGTCGCCGAGGTCCTCGGCTCCACGAAAGGCAAGATCTACTACCACTACAAGAGCAAGACGGACCTGTTTCTGGCGGTGCACAGGGATGCGATGACCCAGTATGTCAACGCCATCGAGAAGATCGCCGCCGGCGGCGGCGATCCCGTGGAGCGCCTGCGCGCCGCCTTGCGCGCCCTGGCCATGCAGATCATGACCCGGCTCGCCTTCTCCCGCGTCGCCGTTCAGGGCGTTGAACTGCACATGTCGCGAAGCACCACGCCGGCGCAGCGCAAGACGCTGAAGTCGGTCATCGCGATGCGTGACCGCGGAGAGCAGATCCTCATCGACATCGTCGCCGAAGGCGTGGAGAAAGGCTATTTTCGGCCCTGCGAACCCCGGCTGATAGTCAAGCCCATGCTTGGCGCCATCAACTGGATGACGATGTGGTATCGGCCCCGATCCGATGAAACGCCCGAGACGCGCGAGCGCCTCGCCAAGGAGATCATCGACTATCTGGTTCTGGGCATTGCCGCCGACAAGCGATCAGACGCGGCGAAGGGCGGCGCATCCGGCACGTCGGCCTGAGGCAATTCGCGGTTTTCCTGGAATTGCATGGAAACGATCTAGTACCAGGCGTCCTCGGCCTCGGCTTTCTTCCTCGCGATGAACGCGACGAGCGCCTCGTCGACGCCTTCGTCGAGCGGCGGGGCCTCGTATTCGGCGAGCATCTTCTTCCATTGCCGGTTGGCGCGGGTCGCGGCGTCCGCCGAGCCCGCGGCCTGCCATTTCTCGAACGGCTCGTTGTCCGCGATCTCGCTGTCCCAGAAGGCGGTCTCGTAGTTCGCCATCGTGTGCGCGCAGCCGAAGAAATGGTTGCCGGGACCGACCTCGCGGAAGGCGTCGAGCGCGAGCTGGTTGTCGTCGATCTCGACGCCGTCGAGATAGGTGTGCAGCGCGCCGCAGAAGTCGGCGTCCATCACGAACTTCTCGTAGGACATCGACAGGAGCCCGTCGAGGAAGCCGGCCGAGTGCAGGATGAAGTTGGCGCCGCAATGGACGGCGGCCAGCATCGACATGGTGCCCTCGTTCATGGCGTGGGCGTCGGGCAGCTTCGAGGTCGTGAAGTTGCCGGAGCAGCGCAGCGGCAGGCCGAGCCTGCGCGCGAGCTGGCCGACGACCATCGAGCCGATCGCCGGCTCCGGCGTGCCGAAGGTCGGCGAACCCGAGCGCAGCGACATCGACGACAGGAAATTGCCGAAGATGACCGGCGCGCCCGGCCGCTCGAGCTGGGTGAGCGCGCAGCCGGCCATGGTCTCGGCCAGCGACTGCGCGATCGCCCCGGCATTGGTCACCGGCCCCATCGCGCCGCCCAGGATGAAGGGCACGATCACGGCGGCCTGGTTGGCGCGGGCATAGGCGCGCAGCGCCGTGGTCATCGTGGCGTCCCACACCAGCGGCGAGTTGACGTTGACGTTGCCGAGGATGACGCAGTTCTCGTCCACGAAGTCGCGGCCGAAGACGAGGCGCGCCATCTCTATCGAATCCTCGGCGCGGCTTTCCGCCGTCACCGAGCCCATGAAGGCGCGGTCCGAATATTTGATATGGCTGTAGACCATGTCGAGATGGCGCTTGTTGACCGGCACGTCGACCGGCTCGCAGATCGTGCCGCCCGAATGGTGCAGCCAGGGCGAGGACTGCGCCAGCTTCACGAAATTCCGGAAGTCCTCGATCGTGCCGTAGCGGCGGCCCTTGTCGAGGTCCATCACGAAGGGCGAGCCGTAGGCGGGCGAGAAGACGACCGATCTGCCGCCGATCTCGACCGAGTTGGCGGGATTGCGGGCGTGCTGCGTGAACCGGGCGGGCGCGGTCTTGAGGATTTCCCGCAGCATGCCCGGCGGGAACCTCACCAGCTCGCCGTCGATCTCGGCGCCTGCCTTGCGCCAATGGTCGAGCGCGGCCGGGTCGTCGCGGAACTCGATGCCGATCTCGGCCAGGATGCGGTCCGCCGTCCGCTCGATCCGGACGAGGTTTTCCTCGGAAAGGACGTCGTAGGTCGGGATGTTGCGCACGATATAGGGCCTGCCGAGGCCCTGCGGCCCATGGCTGCGAAGCTCCCGCCTCGCCTGCCGCCCGCCGCGCTCCCGCCGCCTGGCGGTCTCCTTCGATTCGACATTCATAGGCCGCCCCCCTTCGGATAAGAACGAGGAAGATTAGACCATCGCGACGACGGCGTGACGCTGGAAATTTCTGATCGAACAGATAAGATTGAGTTATGGATAGCTTCCGGCACCTGCTGCGCTCGGCCAACGGGCTGGTCGTCTTCGAAGCCGCCGGCCGCCTGGTGAACTTCACCGCCGCCGGCAAGGAGCTCGGCATGTCGCAGGCCGCGGTTTCGCTGGCGGTCAGGCGGCTGGAGGAACAGTTGGGCACCAGGCTGTTCGTGCGGCGTCACCGCCGGGTCGAGCTGACCGAGCCCGGCGCGCGCTTCTTCGCCGACGTGTCGCTGGGCCTTTCCCATATCCAGAAATCCGCGCAGCGGCTGCGGACGTCGACGGGCGGCGATCATGTCACCTTGTCCGCCTCCACCGCCTTCGCGGCCTTGTGGATGGTGCCGCGCCTTCAGCAATTCCGCCAGGACCTGCCGGGCATCGATCTGCGCATCCAGACCAGCGACCGCGACCTCGACCTGGCGGCGGAGGGCCTGCCGCTCGGAATTCGCGGCGGCCGCGCGCAGGACTGGCCGCAATACTGCCTCCTCCCGATGGCGCCCGAGGAGATCTATCCCGTGTGCAGCCCGGCCTATCTGAAGAATTCCGGCGTGCCCGCGACCGCCGGGGACCTGGTCGAGCACCGCTTGATCCATCTGGACGAGCCGCACAGGCCCGCCGTGACGTGGCCCGAGTGGCTGGCGTCGGCCGGCGTGGACGGCGCGCCTGCCCCGCGAGGGCTTCGCATCAACGACTACGTGTCCGTCATCCAGTCCGTCATGGAAGGCCAGGGCATCGCCCTCGGCTGGGCGCATCTCGTCGACCGGCTGGTCGGGACCGGCGCGCTGGTCCGGCTGACCGACCACGTTCACCGCACGGGAAAATCCTTCAACGTCTCATGGCCGAGAAACCAGGACATCGTCGGCAACGTCGCCCTGGTCAGGGATTGGCTGGCGGACCAGCAAACCAGCCGGGAACCCCCCGGCTGAGGGCGCAAGATCCCGAACGATGCGGTCGCACCGGAACCGGGAGGCGGCCGGCCTCGTCAGGTCGCGACGCCGGGGCCAGCGCCGGCTCCGTCGGCATCCATGACGAGCTGGGTCTGCGTCACGGTGGCGGCAAGTTTGCCGTCGGAACGCAAGACGTCGGTCTTCCACACGATCGTCCGCCGCCCCAGATGGACCGGCACGGTGATCGCGCGCGCAACCTCACCGAGAGGGATGGCACGGAAGAAGTTCGTCTTGCTCTCGATCGTGGTGGTCGTCGAGCCGGGACGAAGGTGGAGCGCCGACGCGGTGCCGCCCATGTTGTCCCCCAGGGACATCACGGCCCCGCCATGCATCACGCCGTTCCGGTTGCTGAGCAAGGCCGTCACCTTGATCTCGGATACGACCCGCATCGGGGTCGCCGAGATCACCTCCAAGCCGATGAGACGGGCGAACTCGGGCTGGAGCGCGCGCAGTCTCTCGGTGCAATCCTCTTCAAGGTCGATCATCGATCCCTCCCGTCGCTCATCGCATCTGCTGGGGCAGCCAGGTTGCCAGGGGCGGAAACAGAATGATGAGAGCGATCATCACATACATCAGGACGACGTAAGGAAGCGCCGATTTCCATATGTCGGCCATCGAGATCGCGCGCACGACCTCGCATCCCGGCTTGTCGCGCAACTGATCGAGTATTCCCCGCAGATAGAACAGGTTCATCCCGAAAGGTGGCGTCACATAGGCCGCGGCTATCGTGATCATGATGATCACGCCGAACCAGACGGGGTCGATCCCCAAGGCGTTCACGACCGGCATCATGATGGGGCTCACGATGAAAATCACGGCGGCGCCGTCGATGAACATGCCCAGCAATGTTACCGCCGCGACGAACAGCAGGATCGTGCCGTAGACGCCCAGATCGACCCCGATGAGCATGTCTGCGACCATTTGCGCGGCGCCGGAAATCTGCAAGAGCCGGGCGAACATGGCTCCGCCGATCACCAATGTCAGGATCATGACCGCCACCCGTCCGGCGCCGATGAGAGCGTCGTAAAGCCCGCGAAGGTCGAAACGGGTTTTCACCAGCATGATGGCAAGCGTGCCGCCCGCGCCGATGCCAGCCGCCTCTGTTGGCGTGGCGACGCCGAACCAGATCACGCCCAGCACGAATCCGACCAGCAGCAAAGGCAGGATCAGCGGGCCCGACGAGCGGACTTTCTCGGAGAAGGAGGGACGTTGATCGGGCGGCAGCGGCGGGCCGAGTTCGGGATGGCGCAGGCAACGCACGACAATATAGACGCAGAACAGCACCGATATCAGCTTTCCCGGCAGGAAGCCGCCAAAGAACAGGCTGCCGACGGGTATGCCCGTGAACCCGCCAAGAAGAACGCCGATCACCGTTGGCGGTATCAGCACCCCCAGCGCCCCGGCCGGCGGCAGACCTCCGATGGCGATGCTGGGGTGATAGCCGCGCCGCAGCATCTCCGGAATCGCCATCATGCCCAGAACCAGCACCGCGGTCCCGCCGACGCCGGTCATGGCGTCGAGGATCGTCGCCGCGATGATCGTCCCGACGGCCAGCCCGCCGGGCAATCCGCCGCTCCATTTGTAGATGGCTTCGTACAGGCTCTTTCCGATGCCCGACCTCTCAAGGCAGACCGCCATGAAGATGAACAGCGGCGCCGCGATGAAGATCTCGGTCGTCGCCGTCTCAAAGATCGTCGACGGAACGAGCTGCAGCATGAAGGTGCCGCGCAGCATCAGCAGCCAGATCAGCGAGACGCCCATCAGCGCGAAAGGGACCGGGATACCGAGGAAAAGAAACAGGACGAGATTCGAGAAGATGAGCAGGGTGATCAGTTCGATGCTCATTACGCTACCTTTTCCGAACGGTTGCCGGCCAGATCGGCGCGCAGGGCCGCGATGTCACGGACGAGTTTCAGCAGGACCAGACAGACCAGGATCGCCGCGCCGAAGGGAATCGTGAACTTCACGGGCCATAGAAGCGGAGCAAAGGTCGTGGATGCGGCTTGGTTGCGTATGTACGAGGCCTGGAAGTAGCTCCATCCCGTCCATACGATGATGCCGGCCACGAAGATGATCAGCGGCGCATAGAGAATATCCATCACGAGCTTGCCGCGTCGGGAAAGCGTCATCGTAAAAACATCGACGCGCACATAGCCGTCGCGTCGATACACCTCGGCCATGCCGACCATCACCATCAGCAACATGAGCTGAACGTTGATGTCCCATACCCAGATTGTCGGGCGGCCGAAGAGATAGCGCGAGCCGACCTCGTAGCAGACGGTCAAGGTCATCGTCAGCAAGGCGAATGCGGCCACGCCCATCATGGCCGCGCTCAAGCGATCGACCGCACGGGCGATGCCGGTCGCCAGGGGGCAGGCGCCAGCGGAATCCTTGATCATCGTCGGCCTCCACGAACAGGATTGGGCAAGGCGGCGGGCACGAATGCGCCGCCTGCCGGATTGACGTTCAGAGGTTGCGGAAATCCTGCTGCTGCTTACGGACGATCTCGACCGCGCTGGCCGCGAGATCTGACTTGGCGGCGACGTCGTCCCAGGTTTCCTGCGCGGCGTCCCGCAGCGAGGCCAGCTCCTCCTCGCTCAGACGCAACATGGTCATTCCGGCCTGCTCGAGAACCAGCATGTTCCTGGCTTCCTCGGCGGCATAGTTCATGGTGTGGGCGGCGTTGCCATATCGAGCGGCGAACTCGATGACGTTCTGCAAGTCTTCGGGCAGCGCATTCCATGTGTTGCCGTTGATGATCCAGTGGCCGGCGCCGGTGTTCCAGTTCGGCGAATAGATCATCGTATTGCAGAAATCCTGCAGGTTGGCCGCCGCGACCGCCTCCGCACCATAGAGGACGCCGTCGATGGTGCCGAGCTGCATGGCCGTATAGAGTTCGGCGCCCGGGATAACCACGGGCACTCCGCCGAGCTTCCGCACGAAGTCGCCATAGACGCCCACGGCTCGGATCTTCTTCCCCGCGAGTTCGCTCAGGCTGGAAATCCTGTCGCGGAGCGCGACACCATAGGTCAGCGCCATGATCGCCGGGAAATGGCGGACATTGAAGCGCGACGAGTATGCCTCGTTGATCACGTCCCGCAGGCCGCGATTGTAGTAGGCGTCGTACGCTTCCCACGCGTTTTCCCAGGCGAGCGGCAGGCCCACTTCGATGTCCGCTTCGGGAATGTCGCCGGTATAGAAGGCGCCGTAGGACTGGCCGACGTCGAGGATGCCCTGATCGACCGCTTCGACCATGCCCGCCACGGCGACGATGGCGCCGGCGTCATAGGTCTCGAACCTGATCCGGCCGCCGCTCATCGTCTCGACGAGGTCACGGAAGCCGCCGCCGGTGACGGTGGTGAACGCCTGGTTCGAGGGGTGCGAGCCCTGATAGCGCAGCGTGAAGACCTGCCCGTCTTGCGCCGAGGCGGCCCTGGCGGTGATCGCCGTTGCGGTCGCACCGAGACCGGCGGCGATCATATTGCGTCTGCTGACTTTCATGCGATTCCTCCCTGATGAAAATGGCCGCGCGGGACGAGGTCCGAGCCGATCGCGATTTGCGGACCCGGGAACCCGTCGGCCCCCCGTGGTCTGCCGTTGCATCCCGACCGTGGAAACCGCTTCCCTCGCTCCTCCCTAAAGGCTGATCGTCGCCGTGAAGGTGGTTCGGCTTGACGACCCGCGAATCTCATACTACCGAGTATCATCAATGTCCATAACCTAGTTTCGCGGCGGGACGCGGAGGGGGAAACAACGGTGCGGCAAGGAGGCGATGTCGTTCGAAAACGGTTGGAAATTATAGATTTCATCCCTTTAACACTCGCCTTGGGGCAGCTTGGCAGGGATCTGGCGGCCCGCGACGCGATCGCTTCATATGTCCGAGGGGCGCGGGGCCGTTCGGAAGACATACCGGCAAGTATGAAAAACAGGATTCGCGCCGACTGCCCGGCGGCCCCGGCGCGCGTGAAGACCGGCGGCGAAGCGACAGGAACGGCCGCAGAAAAGAAACGCGCAGGAGACGTAAGCCAATGACATGCAGCGAGTCATTTCCCGCAGGAACGGCCATAGTCGTCGGAGGCAGCGGAGGCATCGGCAGGGCCGTCTGCCGCTGCCTCGCGAAAGCGGGCTCGGACGTGGCCCTCACTTTCCGCTCGAACCGGCAGGCCGCCGACGAGGCCGTGGCCTCGATAAGGGCCGAAGGCCGCCACGGGACGGCGACGGCCCTCGATCTTGTGGACCGCGCCGCCGTCGCCCGGTTCGTCGAGGATACCGCATCCGCGTTCGGCCGCATCCACACGCTGATCCTCGCGACCGGCGCCGACATCAGCATGAGCTATATCGCCGAGCTCGACGACGCCGAGTGGGACAGGACGATCGAGGCCGATCTGACGGGCTCCTACAACGTCATGAAGGCGGTTCTGCCGCATCTGCGCAAGGAGGGCGGCTCGATCGTCGCGATGACGTCGGCGGCGCTACACCGCTATGCACAGAAAGACGTGCTGTCGGCGGTTCCGAAAGCGGCGGTCGAGGTTCTCGTCAAAGGTATCGCGCGCGAAGAGGGGCGGTTCGGCATTCGGGCCAACGCCGTCGCTCTCGGCGTGATCGACGCAGGCCTGTTTCACCGGCTGGAAGAGCGCGTTACGCCCGAATTCGTCCAGGCGATGAAGCGCAACACCGCGCTGAAGCGCTTCGGCACGCCTGAAGAAGCCGCGCGACTGGCCACCTTTCTCGCCTCGGCGAACGCATCCTACGTAACCGGCCAAAGCATCGCGCTCGACGGCGGATATTCGATCTGACGGAAGAATGCCGATGAAACCCACGATTTCGAAGATGCTGCGGACATCGGCGGAGCGTTTCGCCGATCTGCCCTGCATCGTCACCGACGACGCGAGCATCACTTTCGCGGCGTTCGATCATGAGGTCGACCGCCTCGCCGCGGGGCTGCTCAAGCTCGGCGCCCGACGCGGCGACCACATAGGCATCTGGCTCCCCAACATCTACGAATGGGTGCTCGTCTTCTGCGCCGCGGCAAGGATCGGGGCGGTGATCGTGCCGATCAATACGCGCTACAAGACCGAGGAGGCGCGGTATGTCCTCGAACAGTCCGATGCGAAGGTGCTCGTCATGCCCGCGCAGATGTGGAAGACGGACTATTACGGCATGCTCGCCGACATGGCGCCCGCGCTGGCGACCCAGGCGGCGGGCGCGCTCGATCTGCCGGAACTGCCCCGGCTCAAGGCGGTGCTGATGCTCGGCGACGAGGCGCCGGCCGGAACGGCGACCCTCGCATCGGCGATGGACGACGACCTCGAGCCGGTCGGGGTCGCCGAAAGCATGGTCGACCCCGACGACTTGCTGCTGATCTGCTTCACGTCCGGAAGCACCGGCAAGCCCAAAGGCGTGATGCACAATCACGGCGTCATCGAGCAGGCGCGCAAGGTCGGCCTGGCGATGCGTGTCGAGCCCGGCGACCGGATTATGGCCCATATGCCATTTTACCATTCGGCCGGCCTCTATATGGCGCTCATCACCGGGCTCGGCCTCGGCGCCGCCCTCGTCCCGATGATCCAGTGGCAGCCCGAGCGCGCGCTCGAAATGATCGAACGTCACCGCGTCACCATGTTCGGCGGCATCCCGACCCACTATTACGACATCTGCGCCCGGCCCGACCTCGCCAGCTACGATCTCTCGTCCCTGAAGGCCGCCTGGATCGGCGGGTCGGCGGTCATGCAGGAGACGTTCGAGAGGATCATGCGGGCCATGCGGCTCGAGCGGCTCCTGTCGACCTACGGGATGACGGAAAACACGATCTCAACCAGCTTCAACGCCTGGGACGATCCGGTCGAGTTGTGCTGCCGGAACAAGGCGCCCCTCCTGTCGAATTGTGAAGTCAAGATCGTCGATCCCGAAACGCTGCGCGCGCTGCCGGCCGGCGAAACGGGTGAGATATGGTGCCGCGGCGAAACCGTGATGATGGGCTACTACAAGCAGCCCGAGGCGACCCGCGAGACGATCACCGCGGAAGGATGGCTGAGGACCGGCGACCTCGGCAACATCGACGCCGATCGTTACCTGACGGTAACCGGGCGGTTCAAGGACCTTCTCAAGATCGGCGGCACCAACACCTCGCCGGTCGAGATCGAGCAGAAGCTCGCCGCCCACCCGGCGGTCAAGTCCTCGATCGTCGTGGGAGTTCCGGACGAGCGGATGGGTGAAGTGGCCTGGGCCTTCGTCGAACGCGCTCCAGGCGCCGAGATCACCGCCGAAGAGCTGATCGCTCATTGCGCCCTACGGCTCGCCGACTACAAGGTGCCGCGACAGATTCGTTTCGTGACGGAGTTTCCGATGACCGCCACCGGCAAGATTCAGCGCAATGAAGTCGCCCGGATCGCCCTCAAGATGCTGCAAGATACGTAACGGCCCTCGAAGTATAGGCGGCGCGCCGGCGAGAATGCGAATGCTGGCGCCGTCGAGGTTTGATAGTCTCGGTTCACGAGAGGCGGAACGAAGATTCGCAGGACAGGCAGCCCAGGATGAATGACATTTCGTTTCGAAACAAGAAAAACAAGAGCGAAGCGAAACGCCGCAAGGGGACGCGCGTCATGGCGCGCGACGGAACGGATGCGACCGACCAGATCCGGAGGGAAGTGCTGAGGGCGGCAGCGGCGGTCTTCATCGAATATGGCTACGCGGCGACGTCCATCGACAAGATCGCCGAGATGTTCGGCGCGACCAAGGGCAGGGTCTACTACTACTACCGCAGCAAGGCCGACCTGTTCTTCGAGCTGCATCGCGTGGCGATGGAGATGAACCTCGACACGATACGGCCCATCGCCATGGAGGATGTCCCGGCGCGGGAACGCCTAGAGAAGATGATCACCGCGCACGCCCATCTGGTCATGCGCGAGCTGCCGCTGCAATGCGTTTCGGTCCAAGGCGTCCATATGCATCTGACTGGCAACACCACGCCGGAGCAGCGCAGGCTCCTCATCCGCCTTATCGAGGATCGCGACGAGTTCGAACGCTACTATCTCGACGTGCTCTCCCAAGGGGTCGGCTCCGGCGAGTTCCGGCCCTGCGATCCCCGGATCCTGATCAAGCCGCTGCTGGGCGCGTTGAACTGGATGACTGTCTGGTATCGCCCACGGCCGAACGAAACCGAGGAAAGCCGGGAGCACATTGCCCGCGAGCATGCTGAATTCTTGCTGCGGGGGGTACTGCGCGACCATATGGCGGCGCAGGGCGACAGGGCTTGAGAGCCGGGGCTGCGGAACCGGGACACGCGCGGGAAACAGATGCCGCAGAGCGGGTGAACGTACGAGATCGACAATCATCGAGCCCGCAATTGCGGCATGTCGCGGAAAATCTCCAGCGCCTCGGGATTCGCGAGCGCCTCGACATTGCCGACCGGACGGCCGTGGACCACGTCGCGCACGGCCAGTTCCACGATCTTGCCATTCTTCGTCCGCGGCAGGTCGGCGACCGGGACGATGAGCTCGGGGACATGGCGCGGGCTCGCGCCGGCGCGGATGGCGGCGCGTAGCCGCTTCTCGAACGCCGCATCGAAGCCGGCGCCCGGCGCCAGCCGCACGAACAGGACGATGCGCGTGTCGTGCCCGGTCTCCTGGCCGATGGCCAGCGCCTCGAGGATCTCCGGCAGGCGCTCGACCTCGGCATAGATCTCGGCGGTGCCGATCCGCACGCCGCCGGCGTTCAGCGTCGCATCCGAGCGGCCATAGATGACGAAGCCGCCCGCTTCGGTGATCGAGGCGAAGTCGCCATGGTGCCACAGGCCCGGAAAGCGCTCGAAATAGGCGGCGCGAAACCGGCTGCCGTCGGCGTCGCCGAGGAAGCCGAGCGGGATCGAGGGAAACGGCGTCGCGCAGACCAGCTCGCCCTTGACGCCGGTCGGGACGGGCCGCGCCGCGTCGTCGACGACGGCGACGTCCATGCCGAGCGACGGCCCCTGGATTTCCCCGTCGCGCACCGGCCGGGCGGGATCGCCCGTCACGAAGCAGCCGACGATGTCGGTGCCGCCGGAAACGGAGGCGAGATGCACGTCGCGCTTCACCGCGTCGTAGACGAAGGCATAGTTGACGGGCGCCAGCGGCGAGCCGGTCGAGCTCACCATGCGCAGGGCGGACAGATCGCGCCCCTCGCCCGGCCGCAGGCCGGACTTGCGCAGGGTGTCGAGATATTTGGCCGAGGTGCCGAACAAGGTGAAGCCTTCGTCGGCCGCATAGTCCCACAGCACGGCCGGCCCGGGATGGAACGGCGAGCCGTCGAACAGCATGATCGCCGCTCCGGTCTGGAGCACGGCGACATGCCAGTTCCAGACCATCCAGGTCAGCGTCGAGAAGAAGAAGACCCTGTCGCCGGCGCGAATGTCGCAATGCAGCAGCTGCTCCTTGGCCTGCAGCAGGATGGCCCCCGCGCGGTGGACGATCGCCTTCGGCTTGCCGGTCGTGCCCGACGAGAACAGGATGTAGAGCGGGTGGTCGAAGGGCAGGCGCGCATAGTCCACGGGCCGCGCCGCGAACGGCTCGACGAACGCCGCGAGCGTCGTCGCGCCGGCGACCGCGGCGAGGATCTCCTCCGGCGCGCCGATGAACGGAACCACCACGACGCGCGCGCCGGGAAGCGCGGCCGCGATCCGCGCCACCTTGTCGCCGACCGGATGCGTCTTGCCGGCGTAGCGATAGCCGTCGCAGGCGAAAAGGAGCTTCGGCTCGGCCTGCGCGAAGCGGTCGACCGCGCCGGAGACGCCGTAGTCGGGCGACGCCGAGCAGAACACGGCGCCGATGCTGGCGCAGGCGAGAAGAAGCACCGTCGCCTCGGGGATGTTGGGCAGATAGGCCGCGACGCGGTCGCCGGCGCCGACGTCGGCCGCGCGCAGCGCCTGCTGGGTGCGCGAGACTAGGGCGTGAAGCGCGTCCCAGGACAGCCGCGTCGTCGCCCCGTCCTCGCCCCTGAAGACGATCGCGTCGTCGGGGCCGGTGCGCTTGAGCAGGTTCTCCGCCACGTTGAGACGCGCATCGGGAAAGAAGCGCGCCTCCTCGATGCGCTCTCCCGGCACGAAGACGCGCTCGCCCTTGTCGCCGGCGAAGCCCGCGAAGTCCCACAGCAGGTCGTGGAAGCCGGCCAGGTTCGCCACCGACCAGCGGTGGAGATCGAGGCTGTCGGCGAGCGCCAGGCCGAAGCGGGCGTTCGCGGCCAGCCGGAAGCGGGTGCTCGCGGCCGCGGCGATGCGGGCCTCGGAGGGCTCCCAGACGATGCGCGATGTCATGGCGCGTCCTTTCCGTCGGCGGCAACCCCTAGCCGGCCGCCGTCAGGGCGCCGGCCTGCCGAGCCATTCGGTATAGAAGGTGTCGATGTCCGGCTTGAAGTCGTGAACCATCGGGTAGCCGGGCGGCACCGCCTCGACTTCGAGCAGGACGCCGCTGACGGGATCGTAATACTCGCGCAGGTGCATCCAGTCGGTGTTGCAGCCGAGCTTCTCGGGATAGATCTCGTTGATGAGCTCGGGCGTGTCGCGGACGAAGACCTTGGCATGAAGCTTCCAGTTCTCGTGGGCCTCGCAATATTCGTGGCCCCA
>ERZ869909.2186-NODE-2186-length-13660-cov-35.109696_pt1 | contig 13660 bp, 12 predicted proteins | sample MGYA00520892_ERZ869909 | MGnify/ENA primary metagenome ERZ869909 (study PRJEB32215, sample SAMEA104723947) | bioreactor metagenome | biome: bioreactor; feature: anaerobic bioreactor; material: water | place: China | collected 2015-03-12 ... | reverse complement strand
TACGACAGCATGGGCTTCCTCACCTACTCCTTCATCGAGACGGTGGAGGCCATGCACTGGCCCTACATCATCCGCGCAGCCGGCGGTCTCCTGTTCGTCATCGGCTCGCTCATCATGGCCTGGAACGTGTGGAAGACCATCCAGGGCGCGAAACCGGTCGACATTGCGGATCAGCCGCGCGTCGCTGCTGCACCTGAACTGCGAGCCGGGCTCGCGGCTCAACCGGCGGCGTGAGAGGGAGGCGTCCATGAAATTCAATCACGGGTTTTTCGAACGGAATTCGATGGTGCTGCTGATCGGCATCCTGGTCGTCGTCTCGATCGGCGGCCTGGTCGAGATCGCGCCGCTGTTCTTCCTCAAGTCCACGATCGAGAAGGTGCAGGGGATGCGCCCCTACGCACCGCTCGAACTCGCCGGACGCGACATCTACATCCGCGAGGGCTGCTACGGCTGTCACAGCCAGATGATCCGCTCCTTGCGCGATGAGGTGGAGCGCTACGGGCATTACAGCCTCGCGGCCGAGAGCATGTACGATCATCCGTTCCAGTGGGGCTCGAAGCGTACCGGGCCGGATCTCGCGCGCGTCGGCGGAAAGTACTCGGACCAGTGGCACGTGGATCATTTCACCGCGCCGCGCGAGGTGGTGCCCGGGACCGTGATGCCGGGCTATCCGTTCTTCGCGAACCGGACGCTCGATGCCGACAACATCAAGAACCACATGTCGGCGCTGAGGCTCGCGGGTGTGCCCTACACCGACGAGATGATCGAAAACGCGAAGGTGGATCTCGTTGCGCAGACGCAGCCCGATTCACGCGAGGCACGGGCCCTTCTCGAGCGCTATCCGAAGGCGCAGGTGCGCAAGTTCGACGGCAAGACGGACGGCCCGGTGACCGAGATGGACGCGATGATCGCCTATCTCCAGATGCTCGGCACGCTGGTCGACTTCACGCAGTTCGATGCGGCCGGTCCGAACCTGAGGTGAGCCATGACGTACGAAAACATTCTTGGCTGGTCTCAGGTCATCGCGATGATCCTGTTCGGACTGGTCATCGCGGGCATGCTGTTCTACGCGCTGCGGCCGGGCAACAAAGAGAAGTTCGATCGGGCCGCGCGCGCGCCGCTCGTGGTGGAGGACGATACCCCGGCTGAAAAGCCCGCACGGCCCTCCCTCTTGCGTGAAGATGACGAGAACGGGGAGGATACGCATGGCCGGACATAAGGAATACGATGCCGCGACGGGTGCGGAGACCACCGGGCACGTCTGGGACGGAGACATCAAGGAGCTCAACAAGCCGCTGCCGAAGTGGTGGCTGTATGTGCTCTACGCCACCATCGTCTGGTCGATCGGCTACTGGATCCTCTATCCGGCATGGCCGCTGGCCGAAGACTACACGCGCGGCGTGCTCGGCTACAGCCAGCGCAGCGTCGTGGCGCAGGAGATCTCGGACGCGAAGCAGGTCCAGGCTCCGTTCCTGCAGGCGGTGGCCAGCAAGTCCGTCGAGGAGATTCGCAGCGACGCCGGGCTGATGGAGTTCGTGAGGCGGGGCGGTGCGGCGCAGTTCGCGAACAACTGCGCGCCGTGTCACGGCTCGGGCGCCCAAGGCTTCAAAGGCTATCCCAACCTCAACGACGACGACTGGATCTGGGGCGGCACGGTGGAATCGATCGAAAACACGATCCGTTTCGGGATCCGCTCCGACCATGCGAATACGCATCAGGGTGTGATGCCGCGCTTCGGCATCGACGGATTGCTCGACAAAGGGCAGATCTCGGACGTGGCCGAGTTCGTGCTCTCGCTGTCGGGCAAGTCGGAAGATGCAGAAAAGGCCGGGCGTGGCAGCGTGGTGTTCGCGGAACAGTGTGCCGCGTGTCACGGAGCCGACGGCAAGGGTATCGTCGAAATGGGCGCTCCGAACCTCGCCGACGCGATCTGGCTCTATGGCGGCCGGAAGCAGGACGTGGTGGAGAGCGTTCACGGCGGGCGCGCCGGGATGATGCCGGCGTGGGAAGGCCGTATCGACCCTGTCGCTATCCGGATGCTGGCGATCTACGTCCATTCCCTGGGTGGCGGCGAATAGCGACGGAAGGCGGACGGAGACGGCCGACGTGACGCACATGGAGCCGCAAAAGGCGATCGAGAGCGGAGCTGCCACGGAGGCAGCTCCGGGCATCGCGCGCATCGATGTCGACGCGGTGTCGTCGAAAGCGTCCCGCTCGCTCTACACGTCACGGCAGAAGATCTATCCCAAGCTTGCGCACGGCACCTTCCGCTCCGTGAAGTGGCTGGTGATGCTGGTGACGCTCGGCATCTACTACCTGTTGCCGTGGATTCGCTGGAATCGCGGGCCGACGCTGCCCGACCAGGCGTTCCTGCTCGATTTCGCCAACCAGCGGCTCTACTTCGGGCCGATCGAGATCTGGGCGCAGGAGCTCTATTTCATCACCGGCATTCTCGTCATCTCGGCGCTGGCGCTGTTTCTCGTGACGGCGCTCGCCGGTCGCATGTGGTGCGGCTACGCGTGTCCGCAGACCGTCTGGACGGATCTCATGATCGTCGTCGAGCGGTTCTGGCAGGGCGACCGCAACGCGCGCATGCGGCTCGACAAGGCGCCGTGGAGCTTCGAGAAGGTCTGGAAGAAGACGGCGACGCACGTCTCGTGGCTCCTGATCTCGCTTGCGACGGGCGGCGTGCTCGTCTTCTACTTCCGCGACGCGCCGACGCTTGCGGTGGAGCTTGTCACGGGCGAGGCGCCGCTCGTCGCCTACGTGTTCATGGGCATCTTTACGTTTACGACGTACCTGCTGGGCGGCATCGCGCGCGAGCAGGTCTGCATCTACATGTGTCCGTGGCCGCGTATCCAGGCGGCGATGTACGATGCGGAATCTCTGCTCGTTTCCTATCATGGCTATCGCGGCGAGCCGCGGGGACCGCATAAGAAGGGCCAGCCGTGGGAAAACCGCGGCGACTGCATCGACTGCAAGGCGTGCGTCGCGGTGTGCCCGATGGGGATCGATATCCGCGACGGCCAGCAGCTCGAGTGCATCCAGTGTGCGCTCTGCATCGACGCCTGCGACGAGATCATGGGCAAGGTCGACCGTCCGTATGGGCTCATCGGCTACGATACGTTCCGGAACGTCGACGCGGCGTCGGCAAGCGACCGGGCACCGGTTCGCCTCATGCGGCCGCGGGTTCTCGTCTATTCCGGCCTGATCGCGATCATCATGGCGCTCATGGCGTGGGCCTGGATCGTCAGGTCTGCGGTCGAGATCAGCGTGATCCCCGATCGCAATCCGCTGTTTGTCATGCTGTCGGATGGCGGCGTTCGCAACGGCTATACGATCAAGGTGCTCAACAAGACGCACGATGTGCGCACGTTCCAGCTCGGGATCGAGGGGCTGCCCGATTTCCATTCGGCCATCGTCGGCTTCGACGCTGCCGATGCGGCGCTTGTGGTGGAGCCCGACTCTCTGAGGGCGTTCAAAGTCTATGTGAGCGTTCCCCGTGGCGCGCTTCCGCAGCTCGAAGGTGCCGCGACACCGCTGACACTGACCGTAAGAGATCTTGCGAGCGGCGATGCCGTCATCCGCGAGACGACATTCAGGAGTCCTGGACCATGAAGCATTTGTCGGAAGGGGCGCGTCCGGCGCGCGAGATCCGTGGCGGGCATGTGCTGGTGGCGATGCTGGCGTTCTTCGGAACGATCATCGCCGTGGATTCCGTTCTGATCTACAAGGCGGTGTCGACGTTCGGCGGTGTGGAGAACGTGAACGCCTACCGCGAAGGGCTCGCCTACAACCGGCGGATCGAGGTCGACGAGAAGCAGGCGGCACTCGGCTGGCGGGATCGCATCGAGGCGCGTGGGACGCCGCTGCGTCTCAGCGTGTCGCTCGAAGACCGCGACGGAGGTGCCATCGCGCGGCGGTATGTCGTGGCCGACGTGGGACGTCCCGCGACCAACCGGTTCGACCGCACGCTCAAGCTCGCCGAGGTGTCGCCCGGCGTCTACGAAGCGGCCTTTGCCGATGCCGAGCCCGGAACGTGGGTCGTCGGCGTGCGCGTTTCAGCGCGTTCCGACGAAGGCGTCGCGCCGGACTATCAGGTGAGGAGGCGGCTTTGGATCGCGCCTTGAAGCTTGGCGTTGCCGACGGCGTTGCATTCGACGCGGATAGCCCGCGGCTCGAGGAGCGCGCGGAAACCCTTTCGCTCGTGATCGAGAACATGCACTGCGGTGCATGCATGACGTCGATCGAGCGCTGCCTCAAGGCCATCCCCGGCGTTTCGGAGGCGCGGGTCAATCTCTCGGCGCGCCGGGCTTCGGTCACGTTCGATCCGGCCCGGGTCGAGGTGCAAAGCCTGATCGATGCGCTGGGACGCGCGGGCTTTCGTGCGGCCGAGGCGGTGGAGGCCAGCGGCGATCAGGACGTGGCACGGGCCGACGATCTTTTACGGCGCCTGGGTGTTGCGGGATTTGCGGCGGCCAACGTGATGCTGCTTTCGGTGTCCGTCTGGGCCGGCCAGGCGAGCGACATGGACAAGGCGGCCGCGACGCTGTTTCACTGGCTTTCGGCGCTGATCGCCATGCCGGCCATCGCATATTCCGCCCAGCCGTTCTTCCGTTCGGCGCTGGAGGCGCTCAAGGGGCGGCGTCTCAACATGGACGTGCCGATCTCGCTCGGCATCTCGCTTGCGACGGTCATGAGCCTCTACCAGACCATGCGCGGCACGTCGCACGTCTACTTCGATGCCGCAATCATGCTGACGTTCTTCCTGCTGATCGGGCGCTATCTCGATCAGCGCGTCCGCGTGCGTGCGCGGGGCGCGGCGGAAAACCTGCTCGGTCTCAAGGCGCTGGGTGCGCTGGTTCTCGACGAGGACGGGACGGCGCGGCGCGTCAGTGCGCGTGCGCTTCAGCCGGGCATGAAAGTCCAGGTCGCCGCCGGCGAGCGCATCCCGGTGGACGGGCGCATCGTCGATGGCGTGACGGATGTCGATGCGAGCCTGATTACGGGGGAAACGCTGCCCCAGGCCGTGGCTTCAGGCGGCACGGTGCATGCGGGAACCGTCAATCTCACGCGTCCGGTCGTGGTCGAGGCCACGGCAACGGACGACAGCACGCTGCTTGCCGAGATCGCGCGGCTGATGCAGGCGGCCGAGCAGGGGCGCGGACAATACGTGCGACTCGCCGACCGTGCCGCGCGCCAGTACGCGCCTGCGGTGCATGTGCTCGGCGCTGCGACGTTCATCGGCTGGATGATCGCGGGCGCAGGCTGGGAGCTTTCGCTCACGCATGCCATCGCCGTGCTGATCATCACCTGCCCCTGCGCGCTGGCGCTCGCGGTGCCGGCCGTGCAGGTGACGGCGACGAGCCGCCTGTTCGGCAAGGGCGTCGTTCTCAAGGCTGCCGACGGTTTGGAGCGGCTGGCCGAAGTCGACACGGTCGTGTTCGACAAGACCGGCACGCTGACGCGCGGGGCGCCGGTCTTGAGCAATGCGCGGGATATCGACGACACGACGCTGGCCGAGGCGGCGTCTCTCGCAATCTCCAGCCGGCATCCCTATTCGCGGGCGGTTCTCATGGCGGCCGAGGCGCGCGGCCTCGATGTGCGGCCGGCGGAGGGCGTCATCGAGGTTCCGGGCTCGGGCCTTTCGGCAGCCAGCGCCTCGGGTGAGCGGCGGCTCGGCTCGGCGTCATGGGTCGAGGGCGTGGCCGGCCTGCACAGCGGGACCGGCTCGCTGTGGTATGGCGTTGCCGGGCAGGCTCCCGTCGCGTTCCACTTCGACGATGCGGTTCGCTCCGATGCGGCGGATGTGGTCGCCAACCTTCTTCGTGCGGGCTACGGCGTCTATCTGGTCTCCGGTGATCGTGAAGAGACGGTGCGGCGCGTGGCGCACGAGGCCGGGATCGAGACCTGGCAGGCTGCCGTCCGTCCGGATGGCAAGATCGCGGTCTTGGATGCGCTGAAGTCCTCGGGGCGCAAGGTGCTGATGGTGGGCGACGGGCTCAACGATGCGCCGGCGCTGGCCGCGGCCCATGCGTCGCTGTCCCCCTCGTCGGCGGCCGACATCAGTCAGACGGCAGCTGATGCCGTATTCCAGGGCGACGAACTCGGCCCGGTGCTCGAGTCCCTCAGGGTTGCCCGGGCGTCGCAGGGCATGGCGATCGAGAATTTCGCCATCGCGCTTGCCTACAACGCGGTCTCGGTGCCGATGGCAATGGCCGGGCATGTCACGCCGCTGATCGCGGCACTCGCCATGTCGCTGTCGTCGATTGCCGTTACGCTCAATGCGCTGCGGCTCAAGACCGCGCGGCTTCGGCTTTCTTCCGTGAGAGGGCGCAGATGACCGCTTTGGCCTGGCTTATTCCCTGCGCGCTGGCGCTTGGCGCGGTGGGGCTCGTCGCGTTCATCTGGGCGCTCAACTCGGGGCAGTTCCAGGATCTCGAGGGCTCCGGCTGGCGCGCCATCTCGGACGACGAGGACGACAAGCCGCAGCCGTGATGCGGTGGGATCGATATCCGCTGCGTTACGCCTTTCACAATGAAGGCAACGCGTTCCAAACGCGGGGGCTGCGCTCCGTGTCGAAGCGGTGATCCGAGTAGGGACGTGAGAAGATGTCCCGGCCAAGACGCTCTGCCGCTTCGACCGGCCCGCGCGGGTCATGGACGACCTCGCCGCGGCTGTTTCCAACACCCCGCACGACGTCGATGAACTCCGAGCGCGTATAGCGTGCGAACTCCTGCATTTGGTGCACGATGCCGAGCTCTGCGCCTGGATAGGTTTCCTCGGAGCTCAGAACGAGCCCGAGACGCTTTCCCGACATGCCGCGAAAGACATCGGCGGATGTCGGGTAGGATGCCGCGTAGTAGCAAAAGGCGCGGTCGAAGAACGCCTTGGTCTGCGCGGAAAGGCCATACCAATAGATGGGCGAGCAGAACACAACGGCGTCGGCGCTTAGAAAACCATCGAAAAAAACATCGCGAAAGCCGTCTTCGATGCCGCATTCGCCATCGGGTCTGCGGCACGACCGGCAGTCTCTGAGGAAACTCGACACGTGGTCGTCGATGAAGCGAAGCGCGACGTGCGTGCCCGCGGCTTCCGCGCCACGCTGAACCGCACGCGCGAGCGTTGCGGAGTTTCCGGTCTTGCGAGGACTTCCGACGAGAACGAGGAGCTGGCGCATGGACGCATCCCTTTTCGGGTGGTGTCTGTGGGTGTTCACTCGCGGCACCATCGCCGCTCGGCTCCATACGTACGCGTCACTTGATAATCATCAAGTACCTACTAATTTGTCATATACGGACATTTTGGTAAGTATCGCTATGAAGCGCAAACACGCCTACAGCGACGGCCTCGGGCCGGTCTTCGACGTGATCGGCGGGAAGTGGAAGGGGCAGCTTCTGTGGGAGCTCCACGAGCGTCCGGTCCGCTTCGGCGAGCTGAGGCGGCGCGTCGAGGGCATCAGCGAGAAGATGCTGATCCGGCAGCTGCGCGAGATGGAGGCCGACGGTCTCGTCGACCGAACGGTGTTCCAGCAGGTTCCGCCGCGCGTGGAATACTCGGTCACCGCGTTGGGCGCATCGCTCAACGAGGCGTTGACCCCCCTCTGCGAATGGGGAAAGCGCAACCTCAAACGAAGGACTGCGCCGGCGCGTGCGTGACGCCGGGGTGCTCCATAAAGGGCGTCTCGCTCGTGCGATTACGCGCGCGCCGCTTCCGGTTCCTCGTCCGCGGTGAGATCGAGGGTGACGTTGCGGATCGTGATGTCGCCGGGTGCGGTCTCGACGCGGAAGCCGAGTGCGCGACACATGTCGAGCATGGTCGTGTTGGTGGCCAGCACCTGGCCGAAAAGCTGCTTCAGCCCCTCGCTGCGGGCGTATGCGATGAGGTGCTGCATGAGCAGCCATCCGAGGCCGCGCCCCTTGAGGTCCGATCGCACCAGAACGGCGTATTCGGCGCGCGCGTAGTCCGGGTCGGCGGAGAGGCGGCTGACGCCGAGCAGCTCGCCGTCGTCAGACAGCGCGACGAAGGCCATCTCGCGAGCGTAGTCGATCTGCGTCAGGCGGGCCACGAAGCGGTGCGAGCGGTCCGGCTGTATGGTGAAGAAGCGCATGTGGGAATCTTCCGGCGTGACGGCGTGGAAGAACGCCTCGTAAAGCGCTTCGTCCTCGGGCCGGATCGGCCGAAGGCGGATTCGGCCGAGCCTTTCGAGCTCGCGGGTCGTCTCCCATTTGGCGGGGTAGGGACGGATCGCGAGCGGCCGGCGCGGTTCTTTGGCTTCGTCCACGACGCGCATGCGCCCGTCGACGGCGATGCATCCCTTTTCGTCGGCGAGGAGCGGATTGATATCCAGCTCGCGGATTTCCGGATGGTTGGTGACGAGCGAGCTGATGCGGATCAGCACATCCGCGATGGCGTCGAGATCCGCAGGTGGGCGGTTGCGATAGCCTTTCAGGAGACGGCTGATGCGCGTTTCGCGGATGACGTCGCGGGCGAGCAGGGTGTCGAGCGGCGGCAGGGCCTGGGCCGTATCCTTCATCACCTCGACGGCGGTGCCGCCCGCTCCGAACATCAGCGTCGGGCCGAAGGTCGCGTCCTCGCTCATGCCGACGATCAGCTCGTGGGCGTCCGGCCTGTCGATCATCTCCTCCACGACGAAGCCGTCGAGCTTGGCGTCCGGCCGCAGGCGCGCTACGTCGGCCAGCATGGCGCGGGCGGCTTCGCGTGCCTCCTCGGCGCTGCGGAGCCCGAGACGCACACCGCCGACATCGGACTTGTGGGAGATGTCCTTCGACAGGATCTTGATCACGCAGGCCTGGCTGTGACCGAGGATCCGGGTCGCCGCTTCGGCGACCGCATCGGGATCGCGGGCGACGGTGATGTCCGTCACCGGGATGCCGTAGCAGGCGAACACGGTTTTCGATTCCCACTCGGTCAGCATCGAGCGGCCGCTCGCGAGGGCGTCGCGGATGATGGTGCGCACCTTGTCCGCATCGGGCGCGAGACTCGCAGGCGATTGAGGGGGCGTGCGCATCAGCTCGGCTTGCGAGCGCCTGTAGGAGACGAGCTGCATGAAGCCTTCGATGGCGTCGGATGGCGCGTCGAAGGTCGGGATTTCCGCGGCGGCGAACTGGTGGCGGCTTTCCTCTGCGGCGCCGTCTCCGAGCCAGTTCGTGAGGACAGGCTTGCGGCGGTTCGCGCGGTCCTGTTCGCTCTCCACCGCGCGGATCACGGCGCCGGCTGCCTCTTCGCTGGAGGCGAGGGCCGTCGGGCAGTTGATGACGAGGACGGCATCGGACGATTTGTCGGCCAGCAGGATCTCGAGGGCGGCTTCGTAGCGATCCGGGCCTGCGTCGCCGATGATGTCGACGGGGTTGATCTTTGACCATGTCGGAGGCAGCACCTCGTTGAGGGCAGCAACCGTTTCGGGGGGAAGCTCGGGAAGGTCGACGTTGAAATCCGCGAGGCGGTCGGCCGCCAGCACGCCCGCTCCGCCGCCGTTGGTCAGGATGACGAGCCGGTCGCCGGCGAGGCGAGGGGCGAACGAGAGGATCTCAGCGGCGCCGAACAGCTGCCCGAGGTCGCGGACACGCACGAGGCCGGCGCGGCGGAAGGCGGCGTCGTAGACGGCGTCCGATCCGGACAGCGCGCCGGTGTGGGAGGCTGCGGCCTTGGCGCCTGCGGCGTGGCGGCCGGATTTGAGAACGATGACGGGCTTGGCGCGTGCTGCGCGCCGGGCTGCGGAGAGAAACTTCGGCGCATGCGTGATCTGCTCGACATAGAGCAGGATCGCCTTGCTTTCGGGATCGCCCGCCAGATAGTCGAGGGTATCGCCGAAGTCGACATCCGCCATCTCGCCCATGGAGACGACTTTCGAGAAGCCGATGCCGCGCGAGGCGGCCCAGTCGATGACGGCTGTCACGAGGGCGCCCGACTGGGAGAGGAATGCGAGGTCGCCTTTGGCCGGCATCCGGTGCGAGAAGCTTGCGTTGAGGCCGAGGTGCGGCAGGAGTATGCCGAGGCAATTGGGCCCGACGATCCTGAGGCACGTTTCGCGCGACGCATCGAGCATCTGCTGGCGCAATTCGGCGTTGACGCCGGCGGTGATGACAATGGCCGCGCGGGTGCCCTTGGCCGCCAGCTCGGCGATCACGCCGGGGATCGTCTGCGGCGGCGTGGCGACGACGGCAAAGTCAGGGACACTCGGGAGTGCCGCCACCGATGGATAGCACGGCGTGCCTTCGATCTCCCGATGGCGCGGGTTGACGAGGAATATCTCGCCCGCGAAGCCGCCCGATATGAGGTTTGCGGCGACGATGCGGCCGATGCTTCCGGGCGTCGGGCTCGCGCCGATGAAGGCGACAGATTTCGGCGAGAAGACAAACTCGAGATTGCGGACGGTCATGCGGGGATATCCTCGAATTCGTGTTCGGGCGCGTTAGGCCACAGAAAAGACAGGCCGTTCGCGATGATTTCAACGCAGGGGCGAGCTTTCGCGGTGCGGCGCCTGCGGTCAAGGCGGCACTACGTCATGGAAAGATGACAGGGTTGTGCACTGGGTTTCCGGCTGTGCCAGAACCGTGCGATGTGACGTCGTGAGCGAGAAGCACGTCGCAACCGGCCTCGAGCAATGCGCGGGAGACGGCGAGTTGCTGGCCGGGACCATCCGTGCGCGCGACGACGACGGAGGCGCCCTCGGCGAGACGCCGCTTCAGCTGCGTTCTGAGCCAGGCTGTCCCGTGGGATGTGGCAGCGTGTGCTTCCGTGCCCTCCGGGAGATCCAGGCTGGCCCACAGAGCGGCGAACGGATGGCGGGCGTCTCCGGGCTGTCCCGGACGGCTGTCGGGGGCCATGAGCAGGGCGTCGCCGCCGTTTTCCAGGGCCGCGCCGAGATGGCGGATCGCGCTGCCCGCGGCGTCCGCCGCCGAAAATATCCCGAGCACGAATGTCTCCCGGCCCTTGGAGACGGGCTCGGAACCGGCGGGCACGCACGCGCCGAGCCCCGACGGAGCGGGGCTGGAAAGACGGTCCCTTCCTTCGGCGGTGGCTATCATGTGCTCTCCGGGAGCCTCCCTAAGGAGCTGATCATGCAACTCTATCCCCTGCTGGGCGCGGTTTTGGCGCCTGAGGCATTGTGGCCTACGCATTAGGGGGGGGTGCGCGTCTCCGGCGTATGATGTCATTGTGCGAAAGTGTGTCACGATGTGTCAGAGGCGGTGCTCCTCGCGGGCGTTGCCCCGTTCGCAGCCCGGCCTGTCCGCTCAATCGTTCCGAAGATGTCCCAGACCAGCTCTCAGCAAATCCTGATCGTCGATGACGAGCCCGAGATCCGCGCTCTTTTGAGGGCAGGGTTCGAAGCCGAGGAGTTCGGTGTGCTCGAAGCCGGCAACAGCGCGGAGGCAGAAGCGCACCTGGCGAGCCAGCCCGTGGCGCTGATGACGCTCGACCTCAAGCTCGGCGGCGAAGACGGGCTCAAGCTCGCCCGCGACCTTCGCGCGCGACGGAATACGCCGATCATCATGATCACGGGCAAGGGCGACGCCATCGATCGCATCGTCGGGCTCGAGCTCGGGGCCGACGACTATATCGCCAAGCCGTTCGTGATGCGGGAGGTCGTGGCGCGCGTGCGCGCGGTGCTGAGGCGCTATCTCAATGCGGAGAGCGAGGCTACAGTTTCGGCGCCGGACGGCCGGCGCTTTTCGTTCGACGGCTGGGTGCTCGATGTGGCGCGCCGCGAGGCGCACGATCCGACCGGCGCTCTCTGTGCGCTGACGACGGCCGAGTTCAACCTCCTTCTCATTTTCGTCGAGCGGCCGGGGCGCGTGCTGTCGCGCGACGAACTGATGGATCTGCTCAAGGGGCACGACTGGACGCCGATGGATCGTTCGATCGACGGCCTCGTCGCGCGCCTCAGGAGGAAGGTCGAGCCGGAAAGCGAGCGTCCGCAGCTCATCAAGACGGTGCGGGGCGTGGGCTATGCCTTCGCCGGCGTCGTCAAGCGCCTCTAGCCAGAGATTTATTCGAAGCGCCTGGGGCCTCTGCCGCCCTTCTCAGAGGTGCTTGCGTGCAAGGCGCCGTGGAGCGTTTTCGCCAGATCGGGTCGCGCGTAGGGTTTGTGCAGGATCGGTGCATCGACCAAACCCGCGGGATCCTGCCGGGCTTCTTCCGCGGCATAGCCCGTCGTCAGCACGACGCGGATGTGGGGCATCTCGGTCTTGATCCACCTGGCCAGGTCGTAACCCGACATTCCCCCCATCATCATGATGTCGCTCAGAACCAGGTCGACGTGTTCGCCGTCTTTCAGAAGGCGGATCGCATCCGGGCCGTTTTCGGCTTCGCGGACGACGTAGCCGAGGCCCTCCACGCGCTGGAGCGTAACCTCACGGACTTCCGGATTGTCCTCGACGACGAGCACGGTTTCCGCATTCTCCGACAGCGGGACGGGTTCGGACGATCCGGAGACGGGAACGGTCTCCGCCGTGGCGTCGGCGCGCGGCAGGTAGAGGCTCACGGTCGTGCCCATGCCGGGAGCGCTCGCGATGGTGGCGTGCCCGCCCGACTGCTCGGCAAACCCGTAGATGGTGCTGAGGCCCAGCCCGGTGCCGCGTCCCTGCTCCTTGGTCGTGAAGAACGGCTCGAAGGCCTTTTCCACCACTTCGGGCGCCATGCCTTCGCCGGTGTCGATGGCGGAGACGACCACGTAATCGCCGGCGGCGAGGCCGGGCGGACAGGCGGCGTCGGAGGTCGCGATATTGCGCGTCTCGATGACGAGCTGTCCGCCGGACGGCATGGCGTCGCGCGCATTGAGCGCCAGGTTGAGGATAGCGTTTTCGAGCTCGCTCGGGTCGGCGCGGGTGCGCCACAGCTTGCCGGCGAGGATGGTGGTGAGGGTGATCGGCTCGCCGAGGGAGCGCTTGAGCATTTCCGTGAGCCCGAGCACCAGCTCGTTGACGTCCACCACCTGCGGCGTCAGCCGGCGGCGGCGGGCGAAGGTCAAGAGGCGTTTCGTCAAGGCCGCGCCCATGTCTGCCGCGTCGGCGGCGCGCTTCAGATAGGTGCGGGCGTTCTCATCCTCGGTCTCGGCGGCCAGCAGCTCGAGGTTTCCGGTGACGATGGTGAGCAGGTTGTTGAAGTCGTGCGCGACGCCGCCCGTCAGCTGACCGAAGGCCTCCATGCGCTGGGACTGGATGAGGGCGGCTTGCGTTTCTTCGCGGCGGCGGATTTCGGCTTCGAGGTCGCGCGTGCGCGCTGCGATGCGCTTTTCGAGCTCGGTATTTGCGAGCGCGAGCGCGGCCTCCGTGCGCTTGCGCTCCGTAACGTCGCGCAGCACCACCATGTAGATTTTCTTGCCGCCGACCTGGTGCTTGGCGATGGAGGCTTCGGCGGGGAACTCGGTCCCGTCCTTGCGGAGTGCGAAGATTTCCTGACGATCGCCCATTTTTCGGGCCGCCACGGATGCCGCATCGAAGTCGGCGATGTGGTGCTTATGGATGGCGTGGAACCGTTCGGGGATCAGCCGCTCGACCGGGTGGCCGATGATTTCGTCCGGGGTATAGCCGAAGACCGCCGTCGCGCCCTCGTTGAAAAGGGTGATGCGGAAGCGCTGATCGAGGGAAATGATCGCATCCGCGGCGATCGTGAGGATTGCCGAGATCTGCGATTC
>ERZ869909.2185-NODE-2185-length-13664-cov-103.346876_pt1 | contig 13664 bp, 9 predicted proteins | sample MGYA00520892_ERZ869909 | MGnify/ENA primary metagenome ERZ869909 (study PRJEB32215, sample SAMEA104723947) | bioreactor metagenome | biome: bioreactor; feature: anaerobic bioreactor; material: water | place: China | collected 2015-03-12 ... | reverse complement strand
CGCCTGTCGCTGTTCGGAGCGGTCTCCAGCGAGCGCCTGGCGCTGACGATCAACCGTTCGGCGGTGGTGGTGCTGGGCATAGTGGCCCTGCTGATGATGCTCTATGCCCCGCCCTTCATGCTCTCCTGGCTGGGGATCCTCGGCTCCGGCACTCTGCTGGCCAGCATGATCGGCCCGGTGTTCATCTCCACCTTCTGGCAGGGCAGCGCCTGGGGGGCACTCAGTGCCATGCTGGTGGGCTTCTTCACCAGCGGCTACATGATGCTCTTCGCCGACGTGGGCTGGCTGATCGGGCCGCTGACCGGCTGTGCCGTCTCATCGGCCTGCTATGTGGGCATCTCCCTGCTGCACCGCCAACCGAGCGGTTAAAGTCAGCGCGCCTAGATCTTGTCGCTAAAGCCTGTATGAAGACGCTGAGCCAATGGCTCGGCGTCTTCAGCCTGTCCAGCGCCCTCAGCTAGGTGCTGGCAGGCGCCTCCTTCCGACGTGTGTTGTTATCTTGGCTTGAGGATGCGGTAGGGCAGAGGAGATGCTGCACCGCAACAGTGCCCGATGGTCGGTGCTGGTGCATGGGACGCAGCGCTCGCCCGACTCTCATGGGCGTGAGGGTGATCGAGTGTGCACTACGCACACCCGATCCGGTCATTTCTTGGGCATCCTCTACAGCTCCAGCCATCGTACTCCTCGGATTCCGGGCGATGGCACACCCATTGCACAGATCCATGCAGACAGTTCCTCGATGACCCGAATCCAGGAGTGACGCATGGAAAATTCCGACTACCCCCTCAGCGAAGTTCCCCGGGAGGCCCGCAAGGGGCTCATCTCTACCTCGCTCGTGCTGCTGGGCTTCACCTTCTTCACCTCCACGATGTGGGCCGGCGGCGCCCTCGGCGAAGCCTTCGCGATTGGCGAGCTGCTGTGGATCATCCTGATCGGCAACCTGCTGCTGGGCGGCTACGCGGCCACGCTGGCTTATATTGCCTGCCGGAGCGGCCTCAACTCGGTGCTGATGGGCCGCTTCTGCTTCGGTGAGCTGGGCAGCAAGCTGTCCGATGCCATTCTCGGCTTTACCCAGATCGGCTGGTACGCCTGGGGCACCGCGACCATTGCCCTGGTGCTGGTCAAGGCCACAGGTATCCCGGATGCCTTCACGATGCCGCTGATGGTGGCCTTCGGCCTGGCCTTCTGCCTGACGGCCATGGTGGGTTACCGGGGGCTGGACCTGCTCTCCCGGTTTGCCGTGCCGGCCATGCTGGTGTTCATCCTGATCAGCCTCTACCGGGGGCTGATCGATATCGGCGGGTTCGGCGGCCTGGCCGCGCAGACCCCCACTGGCAGCATGAATGTGACGGCGGCCATCACCATCGTGATCGGTACCTTCATCAGCGGGGGCACCCAGGCGACCAACTGGGCCCGCTTCGCTCGCACGCCCAAGATTGCGGTGATCGCGACCCTGGCCGCCTTCTTCGTCGGCAACGGACTGATGGTGCTGACCGGCGCCTTCGGTGCGCTGGTCTACCAGCAGGCGGATATCGTGGATGTGCTGATGGCACAGGGTTTCGTGACCATCGCCGTGCTGATGCTGTTCCTCAACATCTGGACCACCCAGGACAACACCATCTACAACTTTGCCGTTGCCGGCTGCAATCTGCTGCGGATCGACAAGCGCCGGGTTGTCACGGTGGCCGGCGCGCTGGTGGGGACCGTGCTGGCGATCGGTGGCATGTACAACCTGCTCATTCCCTTCCTGCTGCTGCTGGGCACCTTCATCCCTCCCATCGGCGGCGTGATCATGGCCGACTTCTGGCTCAAGCATAAGGGTCAGTATCCCACCCTGGCCGAGGCCAACCTGCCCGCCTTCAACTGGCAAGGCCTGGGTGCCTACGCCTTCGGCTCAGCGGTCGCCTACGGCTCTCCCGTGCTGCCCCCGGTGGTAGGTGTGCTCGCGGCCGTGGTCGGCTACGGGGTGCTTCATCACCTGCCGCTGCGCATGGCCTCGCTGCGAATGGTGAAGGGCTGATGGCGATCTGCTGTGCCGACATCGTGCGCCTGCCCGGCCTGGAAGGCATTCGCCTGAAGGCCGGTCTACAGGGCAGCCAGAATGTCATTCGCTGGCCCTATATTGCCGAGAGCCCCAGCCTCTCGCCCTGGGTACGCGGTGGGGAGCTGGTCTTCGTGACCGGCATCGGGCGGCGGCGGAGCGAGGAGGAGCTGCAGCAGCTGCTTCGCGAGGCGGTGGAGCAGCGGGTGGCGGGTGTCGTCTTCCTCGTCGGCACCGAGGGCATGGCGGCGATACCCTCCAGCGTCATCAGCCTGGCCAATGCGCTTGGCTGCCCACTCTTCGAACAGCCCTATGCCCTGCCGCTGGTGTCGGTGACCGAAACGCTCAGCAACGCCATCGTGCAGGACCGCCTGGCGGGCCAGTCGGCGAAGCTGTTCCTGTCGCGACTGCTCAATGGCGCGGCAGGCGCGCCAGAGTTGATCGAGCTGCGTGCCAGGGAGCTAGGTCTCTGCGTCGAGGGCGGTTACGTGGTGATGGCCGTGCGTCTGCAGGGTGCCGCGGACGAGGCGGGTAGCCTCGCCCCCACTGCCCAGCAGCAGGAATTGCTGGAACAGCGGATCACGGCCCTGCTCGAGCGACGCGGTATCCGGTGGCCAGTCCTTCAGCAGGCGCAGAGCTGGCTCATGCTGTGGCCTGCCAGCTCGGAGGCCATGGCGGAGCTTCCCGACGAACTGGAGCAGGCGCTGGCGGCCCTTCAGTCGCTGCAGCCCGACGGGACTCTGCATGCCGGTGTCAGCGAGCGGCACGCTGACCTGTGCCAGCTTGCCGATGCGGCCGAGCAGGCCTGCCAGGCGCTGCAGTTTGCCCGTCAGCACCAGGGCAGCCGCCTCTTCTTCCATGAACGGCTGGGCATCGCGCGGCTGTTTGCCGCCATTCCTCAGCGGAGCGCGCTGGTGACGTTCTGCCAGCAGCAGCTGGGTCCACTCTGCTTTGCCCGCGATGGTGATGCCAATGAACTGAAGCAGACGCTCAGGCGCTTTCTCGACAGCTTCGGCAATCTGCAGCAGGCCTCTGCGTCGCTCGGGATTCACCGCAATACGCTGCGGCAGCGGCTCAAGCGCCTCGAGCAGCTGGTGGGTATTTCGCTCCAGGACCCGCATGCACGCCTCAATGTCCAGAATGCACTGCTGATCGAACAGATGCTGTTTGCGCATCACACCCTCGACACCCCGTGATACCAGCAAGAGGTAGACCATGGAAATCATCAATGCCCGTCTGCGGCACTCGTCCGACCTCCATACCCTGACCATCACCAACGGCGTCTTTTCGACCATAAGGGTTCAGGGCAGCCGACTCTCCGCTGACGGAGGACAGGTCGATGCCGGGGGGAAGCTGCTCTGTGCCCCTTTCGTGGAGCCGCATATCCACCTGGATGCCGCGATGACGGCCGGTGAGCCCAACTGGAACCAGACCGGCACGCTGTTCGAAGGCATCGAGCGCTGGAGTGAACGCAAGCCGATGCTGACCGAGGCGGATATCCGCCGGCGCGTGCAGCAGACGGTGACACTGCTCATCGAGAACGGCGTGCAGCATATCCGCACCCACGCCGATATCACGGACCCCAGCCTGATCGGCCTGCGTACCCTGTGTGCCATGCGCGACGAGCTCAAGGACCGGGTAGAGATCCAGGTGGTCGCCTTCCCCCAGGAGGGCCTGCTCTCCTTCGCCGGTGGTCTGGCGCTGATGGAAGAGGCGCTGGAGATCGGTGCCGACGTGATTGGCGGGATTCCCCACTTCGAGTACACCCGTGAGCTGGGCGAGGCCTCCATGAAGAAGGTCATCGAACTGGCGATCAAGTACGACAGGCTGGTGGATGTCCATTGCGACGAGATCGACGACCCGAACTCGCGTTTCCTCGAGGTGCTCGCCGCCGAGGCGCTCTTCAATGACCTGGGGCCCAGGGTCACGGCCAGTCATACCACTGCCATGGGCTCCTATGACAACGCCTACTGCTCTCGACTGTTCCGGTTGCTGAAGCGCTCTGGAATCAACTTCATCTCCTGCCCGACGGAAAGCATCCATCTGCAGGGGCGGTTCGACAGCTATCCCAAGCGGCGCGGCCTGACCCGCGTCAAGGAGCTGGACGAGGCGGGTATCAACGTCTGCTTCGCCGAAGACTCGATCTGTGACCCCTGGTACTCCCTGGGTAACGGCAAGCTGCTGAGGACGCTCGATTTCGGGCTGCACATCTGCCACATGATGGGCTATCAGGACTTCAGTCGCTCACTCGACCTGATCACCGACAACGGCGCCCGGACCCTGAACATCAGCGCGCGCTACGGCATCGAGGTGGGCAGGCCGGGCAACTTCATCCTGCTGGATGGGGAAGATGACTACAGCGTGGTGCGCAAGCAGGGCGAGGTGCTGATGTCGGTTCGTCAGGGGCGCATCCTGATGCAGCGGGTGCCAGCGCAGGTCGTCCCGACGGGTGAACCCCGTGACACCCGACGCGCGGTTGCCGAGCTGGCCTGAGCCAAATGGCCATGGAGGGAGCCTGTCCGTGGCCATTCAAGAATGAAAGGGGTCTTGTCCACCTTGATGACAGACGGCTCCCGGCGTTGGATCAGCCGAGATCATGGCCGCTGAGCTTGTCGTGAAGTAGTTCCTGAAAAAGCCGGGAGCTGGGAGTGGCGTAAGCGCAGCTCCAGGCGGCAATGGTTTCAACGGAGTAATCATCCCGATCCAATGGAACAATGGCGATGTCATCACGTTGGAAACGTTTGATGCAGTCAGAATACAAGGAGACGCCCATGTTGGCTGCTACCAGGCCAAAGATACCGCTGCTGGTACTGGCCTCCTGTACCACCTGGGGAGTAAAACCGGCGTTCATGCAGATCGTGAATATATAGTGGCGAAACTCACTCCAGCCACTTTCCGTGCCGAGAATGAACTTCTCGTCAGCCAGCTCCTTGAGGCTCAGCTGCTTTCTCCCGGCCAGGCGGTGGCGCTTGGGAAGAATGACCACGATGCGCTCGAGGGCCGCACGAAAGGTATCTATGCCATCAAGTGCCAGTGGGCCAATGAGAAAGCCCACATCGATCTCATGATCCAGCAGCGCCTTGTGCTGAGTGTGTGATGGCATATAGACAAGGTCTACAGAGATATCGGGATACTTCTCCTTGAAGGTGTCCAGGATGCTGGGCAGTACGCCATTGATGGAAAAGTCGTTATAGGCAATGGAGAGATGGCCGATATCGCCGCTGGCGGCCTGCTGAGCAAGATGGGTGGCCCGCTCCAGGTGGGTGATGGCTTGCTGGCACTCCTCCATGAAGAGCTTGCCAGCCATGGTCAGCTCTACCTGCCGGGTTGTTCTTAAGAAAAGTTCGGCCCCGATGCTCTCTTCCAAGCCCTTGATAAGGCGGCTGAGGGCGGGCTGTGTGATGCACAGTGTCTCCGCAGCCTGCTTGAAATGCAGGGTGCTGGCGACGGCGAGAAAGGCCCTCACCTGGCGTAGATCGAATCGTATAGTCATGCGCTCACCGGCAATAATCTTTGTGGAAACGGCATTAGACGTAATGAGTGATAGATTCTAGGATTTCAGATGTCAAGTCGTGATTATATGGCCTCTAAGCTGGTTCCATGGCCTGGGGAGTAACAGGGAATTATACCACGATGACGGCTCAAGACCTTGGCGATGTATCAGGCCATTGGCTTGCTGTCTGTAGCTTGATCAAACAATTATTGTGAGGTGCAAGATGGCTCGTATTGGAGTAGATGTCGGAGGGACCAACACCGATATCATTCTGGAGACTTTCTCTTCTGATTCCGTAGGCGCTGGAACCTTCCGGCACAAGGTGCCGAGTACGACGCAGGACCAGTCGATAGGCGTTCTGCAAGGTGTTCTGGAGGTATGTGACAAGGCAGGAATCCAGAGGAGTGAGGTCAGCACTATCGTGCACGGCACAACCGTGGCGACGAATATCTCCATAGAACACAACGGGGCCGAAGTGGGCATGCTGACCACCAAGGGCTTCAGGGATATTCTCCATATCGGCAGGCACAAGCGGCCTCACAACTTTTCCCTCCACTTTGATGTTCCCTGGCAATCCAATCCGCTGGTGAAGCGACGGCACCGAATTCCCATTTCCGAGCGAATCCTGCCCCCCTCCGGTGAGGTGGAAGTGCCCCTCGATGAAGAAGAGGTCCGGCAGGCAGCCAGAAAATTCAAGGACGCAGGGATCAAGTCGGTAATTGTCGGTTTTCTCTTCTCCTTTCTCAACAAGGACCATGAGCTCAGGGCGAAAGAGATCGTACTGGAAGAGATGCCGGACGCTTATGTGTGTTGCTCATGTGAAGTTGTAGATGCCATGAGGGAATACGAGCGGTTTTCCACCACCGCGATGAACGCCTATGTAGGTCCCAAGACATCAATGTACCTGAATAATCTCGAGCGTCAGCTCAAGGAGCATGGCATTGATGCTGACTTGAGAATCATTCAATCCAATGGCGGGCTAGCGACAGTAGATAGCTGCTGTGAGAAGCCGGTAAATATTCTGATGTCAGGGCCGGCCGGCGGTGTTATCGGTGGAAGCTTCTTTGCCGATCTCGATGCGGAAAAGAATATTATCACCGTGGATATCGGTGGGACCTCGGCCGATATATCTACCCTGGCAGAGGGTGATATCAAGATCATGAATCCACGGGATTCTTATGTGGCTGGGCATCCGGTGATGGTTCCCATGATTGACCTGATCACCATCGGTGCCGGCGGTGGTTCAATTGCCTATATCGATGAGGCAGGTGGTTTTCAGGTGGGGCCGCGCTCGGCGGGGTCAATGCCTGGCCCGGCCTGCTATGGGCGTGGAGGGGAAGAGCCGACGGTAACAGACGCCAATATTCTTCTGGGCCGGCTGGATCCGGACCAGATGCTGGGTGGGGATCTGAAGATCGACGCTAGCCTGTCCCATAAGGCCATCAAGGAAAAGATTGCTGACCCCCTCGGAATGAGTGTCAAGGACGCTGCGCTCGGAATAATCAAGATCGTCAATAACAACATGGCACTTGCCATTCGCTCCAATTCGGTCGCCAGGGGGGTGGACCCCAGGGAGTTCATGCTGATGCCATTCGGAGGGGCTGGGCCCGTTCATGGCCCAGCACTGGCAGAGGAAGTGAATGCAAAAGGCGTGATCGCCCCTCCTGCACCTGGCATCACGTCAGCCGCCGGGCTGTTGACCACCAGCCTTCAGTACGAGGTGACGAGGTCATATCTGTGCGAACTGACCTCAATTCGTGGCAATCAGTTCGAGGTGCTTCAGTCGCTGCTCAAGGATCTTGATGACGAGGCCACAAACAAGCTGATCAAGGATGGTGTGGAGCCTTCTCACATCAGACTGACTCGGTTTGCCGAGTGTCGCTATCATGGCCAAGGCTTCGAGCTTCGAGCCGAAATACCAGACGGTGAACTGAGCAGCGATTCGATTCAACAAGTGATCGAGAATTTCCACCGGCAGCATGATACCGATTACGGCTATCGATACGATGAGGCTGAAGTCGAGCTCGTGACACTTCGTGTCGTCGGCGAGTCTGCCTCAAGAATTCTGGAATGGAAGGAGCTGGCGCCAGCCGAAGGCAACAGTCTTGAAGAAGCTTTCATGTATGAAAGAGAAACCACGTTTGACGCTGGTCAAACTCTCATTACGCCTCGCTACGACCGAAGCAAACTCATGAGGGGCCATGTTATTTCCGGTCCTGCACTGATCATGCAGCATGACTCCACGTCTCTAGTGCCGCCGGGGTGGAGCGCATCTGTATCAAGATTCGGAAATCTGATGATCTCGAAATCCAGCTAAGGCAGAGAGGGTAGCAAGATGGAAAACAAGAAAGTTGACCCTATCACCATGCAAGTGATAAGTGGCGCACTGGACACCATTGCCGAAGAAATGGGGCATGTTCTCTACAGGATGTCGTTCTCTTCGATCATTCGGGAGTCACAGGACCTGGGTGCCGGCCTGTTTGATAAAGACTATCAGACGATCTGTGAGTCAGAGTCGACGCCAATGCACATCGGGTCAATCCCGGCTTACCTGAGAGGCGTCGAGCAGACCCTCCAGGGCGGCGAGTGGCATGAGGGGGATGTGGTTGTTCATAATCATCCATACTACGGTTCAAGTCATACTCCGGACCTGGCGATCATTATCCCGATTTTTTATCAAGGAGAGCTGGTCGGGTTCTCTGCCAATACGGCTCACCATATCGATATTGGTGCCGCAACGCCTGGGCTTATCATCGATGTGGGCGATGTCTATGCAGAAGGGATGCTGTTTGCAGGCCTGAAGCTTTATGAGAAGGGCCAGAAGAACGAAGGCCTTGCGAAGATGATCACGGCTAACAGCCGGGCCTCTGTGCAGCTGATGCGAGATATCGAGGCTCAGATAGCCTCGGCCCAGCTCGGGGTCAGACGGTTTCAGCAGCTGCTTGATAAGTATGGGAAAGAGTTCACATTCTCGGCCATTTACCAGCTGATGGACTACTCCGAGAAAATGCTGAGAAACAAGATTGCCGAGATACCCGACGGTGAGTACAGGGCAGAAGGGTTTCTTGACGACGATGGAAGAAACCGTGAGGTGCAGCTGCCCGTCGTGGTAACGGTAAAGGTCAAGGGAGATTCCGTGACCGTCGATCTGACAGGGTCAGCCGATCAGACGCCTACCGCATACAATGTTCCTTTCGAAGGCTCCTGCAAGGTGGCGGCCTATGCCGGGTTCAGGAAGTTGCTTCTTGACGCCAGCAAGCTGGAAGTTCCCATTCCGTCGAATGAGGGTTCCTTTCGACCCATTGATGTCTTCGCACCAGAGGGCACCATATTCAACCCCATTTTCCCGGCAGCCGCTGAGGCGCGCTTTACGCAGTGTAATATGATGATCGACCTGATCATCAAGGCGTTGGCTCCGGTTCTTCCTGACCAGACCATCGCTGGAAGTTCCGCTGCCATTTCCTTTGCCTCCTATGCCGGCGTGAAGGACGATGGGAATTACTGGGTCTTCCTCGAAGTCAACGAGGGCGCCTATGGTGGACGACCCCACTCTGACGGCCCGGACTCGATCGATAACCTGATGGCGAATACCCGGAATAATCCCATCGAGGACCTGGGCATGCATCTGCCAATGATCTGTGATCGGTACGAGCTGCGCGATGATGTCATGCCTGGTGCAGGAAAGTACCGGGGCGGTATCGGTGTTGTCAAAGCCCAGCGCGTTCTGACGCCAGGCTTCATCACACACGAAAGTGAGCGACATACCCATGTTCCCTGGGGAGCCTTCGGTGGATCGGAGGGGGCCGTTGGAAAATGTGACATTTACAACTACGACTCCAAGGGAGAGGTCAAGAGCATGCCCTCCAAGTTCTCCGGGTATGCCACCAAGGCCAATGATGTCATGGCATTCTATGCTCCCTGTGGTGGAGGGTATGGCAACCCCCTGGAGCGCCCCCCTGAACAGGTGAGGGAAGACGTTCTTGATGATTTCTGTACCGTAGAACACGCCTATGAGGCCTATGGTGTCGTACTCGACAAGAACCTCGAGATCGATCGATTAGCAACGGCCGCGAGGCGCAGTGAAATGGGGGGCTGAGACCACCAGAAAACAGGGGTGAAGGGTCACTTCTCACCCCTGTTTCCTTTCCCGACGAACAATCTCAATATCTCAAGGGTAAACCCATGACTACATCAGATACTGGTGTTGCCAGCAGCTCTTTGTCAAAAGAGTCTGAAAAGAATCATCTCCTGGAAGAATCCATACTTCCCGTTTCCAATAATCAGAGGCCGATTAGCGCCCTCGGATTCGTATGGATCTGGGTGGGTATCGCTGTAATGATTGCCACCTTTCAGCTAGGCGCCAATGGCATTACCGGTGTGCCACTCGCGAATGTTGTGCTGATAATTTTCTTTGCCAATGTGGTGCTGGCCTTGTTGATGCTGTTGACCGCTGACATAGGGACCGAGCATGGGCTATCATTCTCTGTCTACTTGAGAGCTCCCTTCGGTGTCTACGGCACCCACTTCCCATCTGTGTTTCGCGGTATCGTGGCAGCCATCTGGTTCGGCATTCAAACTTATCTCGGGGCATTGGCGCTAAACGGTATCTTTGAGTATCTGACCGGTTTCTCAAGCTGGGCCCTTTGGTATGTTGTTTTTGCTGCTGTTCAGGTGGCCAATACGGCGATGGGCATCAAGGCGGTCGAACGACTCGCCGCTATTGCGGCCCCTGCCATTCTGGCGATTTCTATCTGGATGTACTTTACGCTAGATGTTCTTGCACAAACTCAAGGTATCAATATATGGAGGTTTGTCGGCGATCAGAATATAACGGTTCTCACTCTCTTTCTCGCCAATGTGGCGTTCTGGTCTACCTTGGCCATTGATATTCCTAACATTACGCGCTTTGTAAAATCTCCCTCTGGCGAAAGGCGTTTCTTTCATCGTAACAAGAATGTACTGCTGGCGCAGCTGCTTGCGCTTCCCGCCACTCAAGCCTGGATCGCCTTGATCGGTGCCGTATCCTTTATTGCCGCAGGTGACTGGAACCCTGTCACCGTCATCCAGGGGCAGGGTGAGGGCCTGAGCCTGATTATTCTCCTGGTTCTCGTAATACTTGCGCAATGGTCCACCAACAATGCGGCCAACCTGATCCCTGCGGCGCTCGCCTTTGTCAATGCTGGAGCACCCAGGGTGTCCTATCCTGTTGCGGTGGCCATGGCCGCAGTAGTGGGTACGCTGTTCATGCCCTGGAAGATTCTTGATAACCTTTTCACCTTCCTTTTCTCTTATGGAGCCTTTCTTTCTGCCATCGGTGGCATCATGGTGGCCGATTATTATCTTCTCAGGAAAAGGCGCCTGAACGTACCCGAGCTTTATCGGGAGGGCGGCCAGTTCTATTACTTCAAGGGATTCAATCCGGCAGGCATCATTGCGTGGGCGGTGGCGGGCACTGTGGCCTTCTATTCGTCGCAGTGGGCATTTGTCTTCGGTTTCCTGTTGGGTGCGCTGATTTACTTCGCCATCATGCGGCTGTTCGTGATGAAGCGGTTTACACAGGTTGAGTGTTCCGCGGCTGATGGCGATAACTACCTAGGAACCACCGTGGGTTATAACTGGGTTTATGAGCGGGAAACGCGAGCCTTCAAGCGAGTCCAATCCAGTGAACTGGAAAAAGGGATTTCTCGCGAGGACCTATAAGCTTTCTCGATGCCGGTCAGGACGCATTGTTGATCTGAGCGGCATCAATCTTCCCAAAAATGTAATTAGACGGCATCAAACGGTATGGTTAATCTTCAAGTTGCCAACGGCACAAGACTTATAAGTGCATTCAACCAGGCAACAAGTTTCTTTTATCTGGAGCAAATGAAATGTCCCAAGATCTGATGGCAATGCTGACCCAGGCTTTCGACGAATCTACCAAGCTTTATCAGGAGCGTGGCTTTCAACGCCGTGTCGGTTTCGGCAAGAAGCCGGCGCTGGTGAGTGTGGATCTCGCCAACGCCTGGACCCGTCCGGGTAATCCCTTCACCTGCGACCAGGAGAAGATGGATAACGAGATCATTCCCGGCATGCAGCGGCTCCTCAAGGCATTCCGCGCCGCGAAGCTGCCGGTCATCCACGTGACGACGGCCTACGAGATCACCGATCGCAACGCGCCCTTCACCGATATGGGCCTGTGGCACAACAAGATCCCCGTCGATGTCGTCGATCTTGCCGACAAGGAGCTGTGGGCCATCGATTCGCGCATCGCCCCGGTCGAGGGTGAATATACGCTGCTGAAGAAGCGTGCCTCGTCCTTCCACGGCACCGAACTCGCCGGCATCCTGCGGGCCAACGGCGTCGACACCATCCTCGTGACCGGTGTGACGGCCTGCGCCTGTGTGCGCCAGACGATCTGTGACGGCATTGCCGACGGTTTCCGTCCCATCGCGGTCAAGGAGTGCATCGGCGATCGTGTGCCGGGAGCCGTCGCCTGGAACCTGTTCGATATCGATGCCAAGTTCGGGGATGTCGAGTCCGTCGATCGCTGCATCGACTACATCGAGACCATCGCCCAGTCCCAATCCTGAGCCTTTCCTCGGCTCTTCGAACAGGCAGCGAGCCCCGCGGGCTCGCTGCCTGCTTTCTGTGCTTGGCGGGTTGGCTGCACGACAAAGTATGCTGGCAGCCGGAACCGGACCCTCAGGCGGTAATGCGATGCTGGCAGGCATGACCCTCAATCCTTCCCCTCAAGGCGAGCCCCTCTCCGTGGGCTTCGTCCTGCTGCACCGCTTCACCCTACTGCCCTTCGCCGCCTTCGTCGACTGCCTGCGGCTGGCCGCCGACGAGGGGGACCGCAGCCGCCCGCTGCACTGTCATTGGACCTTCATGACCAGCACCGGCCAGGAGGCCGTCTCCAGCTGTGGCGCTGCCATTTCCCCCTGCCTGTCGTTTCGGGAGCCCGCCGAGTTCGACTACATCGTGGTGATCGGTGGCGTTCAGGACGAGCGCGACCGGGCGGATACCACGGCCCTGGCCTACCTGCGCCAGGCGGCCAGCGCCGGGGTACCGCTGGTGGGGCTGTGCACCGGGGTCTTCGCCCTGATCCAGGCGGGGCTGATGACGGGGCGGCGCTGCTGCGTCAGCTGGTACCACCACCGCGACATGGTGCAGCGCTTTCCGGCCATCCAGCCGGTGGCCGACCGCCTCTACATCGACGACGGCGACCGGCTCACCTGTGCGGGCGGCGCGGCGGCGGCCGATCTGGCCGCCTATCTGGTCGAGCGCCACCTGGGCAAGGCCTGGGCCATGAAGAGCCTGCATATCATGCTGCTCGACGAGGCTCGTGCCGGCACCCAGCCCCAGCCGCAGCCGGTGGTGTTCGGCAAGATCGAGGATCGTCTGGTGCGCCGCGCCATCGCCGTGCTCGAGCAGCACCTGGGCGAGGCGATCTCCATGGAGGCGCTGGCCGAGCGGGTCGGCACCTCGCGGCGCAACCTGGAGCGCCGCTTTCAGGAAACCCTGGGCGTGGGGCCCCAGAAGTTCGCCCGGGACCTGCGTCTGCGCTACGGCGTATGGCTGCTGCACTACACCGGCAAGAGCATCACCGAGATCGGCGAGCGCTGCGGCTTTGCCGATACCGCCCACTTCTCACGCCACTTCCGCAGCGCCTTCGGCATGCCGCCGTCGGAGATGCGCAAGCGCGCCGGTGAGCCGGGCGGCGATCGCGTCGACCCCTTCTTCCTGCATATCGAGGGCCGTCCGGCGCTCTGATCTTCTCATGGCGGATCAGCCGCCTTCCCCAGTGTCACGGTGAGTGCCATGTCTCCCGCGTGAGGCGCCCCCGTGCCCGCGCAGGCAGGCTTTCGGGATTCCCGCTCGGCCCGGGCGTTCCGGAAGTCTGTCGCATCTGTTCAATTCTTGTCTTCCTGCCTCGCCTTTAATCGGAGGGTGAGCCCGATGAGCTGCGCAGCGGTTATCTGCGCATAAGGATTTCAAATTTTTAACGCGGGCGGGTCACCGATAGATTCGAGTCATAACCTGCCTGCCACGTCACTACCGATAACAACAGGAGTCCGTCATGAACCCGATTTCTCTCGCCGCCTTCGATTCCCAGGTCGCCGCCGCCATCGCCGATGAGGTGGTGCG
>ERZ869909.2184-NODE-2184-length-13666-cov-4.348149_pt1 | contig 13666 bp, 9 predicted proteins | sample MGYA00520892_ERZ869909 | MGnify/ENA primary metagenome ERZ869909 (study PRJEB32215, sample SAMEA104723947) | bioreactor metagenome | biome: bioreactor; feature: anaerobic bioreactor; material: water | place: China | collected 2015-03-12 ... | reverse complement strand
ACCGCCCTGGCCTGCCTGCTCCATCCGCGCCTGCGCCATGCCATTGTCCTGCTGCAAACTTTTTTCCTGCTGCTCGCCCTGAGTTGGGCCCTGCTCGGCTGGCCCTGGCTGGCGCTGGCTGAAATCCTGCTCGGCGCTGGCCTGATCGGGCTGGTCTGTCATCGCGGCCTGCGCCGCCTGCAGCGGGAGCCAGACGCATGAGCGTAACCGACGTCTGGATGATCGCCGGGGGCGGCCTGATGCTGATCGGCCTGACCGGCTTCCTGTTTGCCCGACACCTGCTGCGCCGCCTGCTGGCCTTCAACATAACCGGCAGCGGCGCCCTGCTCATGGTGCTGGCGCTGTCCGGCGACGACCGTGGCCTGGCCCCGGCCCTGCTGGTACTCACCGGCATGCTGGTAGCCCTGGGCGCGACCGCCCTGGGGCTGTTCCTGCTGCGCCTGTGGCAGCAGCAAAGCGGCCATACCGACCTGCCGCCACCCCCCGACCCGGACCTGGACCGATGATGGTCACGGGACTGATCGCCCTGCCCCTGCTGGCTGCCCTGCTCAGCCTGCTGCCCCGGCAACATCCGCTCTGGGCATGGATGCAGGCCCTGCTGCTGGTGGCCCTGAACCTGCTGACCCTGATGCTGTGGCACCAGGTGGGCGCGCAGGGCGATGCCCTGATCGAGGTCCTGCTGGGCGCCACAACCCGCTGGCAGTTGCAGGCCGACGGCGCCGCCATGACCCTGGCCCTGCTGACCTGCTGGGTGGGCACTGCCACGCTTGTTCACACTGGATTGGCCCACGGCGGCCTGCGCCGCAGCCCCGGCGCACCGGATGCGTTCTGGCCGTTGGCCTGGCTGTTGCTGGCGGTGCTGAATCTGGTCTGGCTCGGCGCCGATCTGCTGACCCTGTATATCGGTGTGGAGGTGCTGGGGCTGGTGGCCGTGGCCATGATGACACTGTCCGGCAAGCCCGAGGCCCTGGCCGCCGCCCTGCGTTACCTGTTTGCCACCCTGCTCGGTTCCATGGCCTATCTGGTGGGCGCCGGGTTGCTGTTTGCCGAGTACGGCACCCTGAGCCTGCCCGCGCTGGCCGAGGTGGCGAGCGCCAATGCGGCCACCGGCACCGGCTTTGCGCTGATGCTGGCCGGGCTGGCGCTGAAGGCCGCCGTCTTCCCGCTACACGGCTGGTTGCCCGCCGCCCACGCCAATGCCCTGCTGCCGGTGAGCGTGTTGCACTCCGCGCTGGTGGTCAAAGCCTCGGTGTTCGTGATGATGCGGCACTGGCTGACGCTGGCGCCTCCGTTTGCCGATTCAGCGCTGCCGCTGCTGATGGCCTCGCTCGGCACCGTGGCGATTCTGTGGGGCAGCGTGCTGGCCCTGCGCCAGACCCGGCTGAAATTGCTGGTGGCCTGGTCCACCGTGGCCCAGACCGGCTACCTGCTGCTCGCGTTTCCGCTGCTGCTGGCCGACGATCCGCTGCTGCGGCAACTGGCTTACCAGGGCCTCATCTATCAAATGCTTGCCCATGGTCTGGCCAAGGCCGCCCTGTTCATGGTCGCCGGGCACCTGATCACCGCCACCGGCAGCGATCGCATCAGCCAGCTCACCGGCACCGGCCGCCATCTGCCACTGACCCTGCTGACACTGGGGTTGGCGGGCATCAGTCTGATGGGCATGCCACCCAGCGCCGGGTTTGCTGCCAAGTGGTTGATGGCCAGCAGCGCGCTGGGGAGCGGCGCGATCCTCTGGATGGTGGTGCTGATTGCGGGCGGCCTGCTCAGCGCCGCCTACATTCTCAAGCTGCTGCGCGAAGCCTTCCGCGAAGGCCCGGAGCGTGATGTGTTCGAGCACCCGCCCCGGCTGCAGAAGATGTCCGCCTTTCTGTTGTCCCTGCTCACCCTGCTGCTCGGCCTGAGCACCTTGCCGGTACTGTCGCTGCTGATCGGGGGTGCCGCATGAGTGGTCACTGGACCAGCTGGATGCCCTTGCTGGTGCTGGCGTCATCGCTGGTCACCGCGCTGATCATCTTTACCCTGCCGGAAAACCGCCATATCACTCGCGGCCTGCTCAACCTGACCGGCGCGGTCATCAAGATTGTGCTGGTGGCGGTGATGGTGATCGGCGTGGAGCGCGGCATGGAATTCGAGTTGCGCTATACCCTTTTACCCGGCGTGGATTTCATTCTGCGCGCCGACGGCATGGCCATGTTCTTCGCCGGGCTGTCCTCCGTGCTGTGGTTGTTCACCACCCTGTACGCCATCGGCTATCTGGAAAATTCCCCCAACCGCAGCCGCTTTTTCGGTTTCTTCAGCCTGTGCGTCACCGCCACCATGGGCATCGCCCTGGCGGGCAACCTGTTCACCTTCCTGTTGTTCTATGAACTGCTGACGCTGTCCACCTGGCCGCTGGTGACTCATCGCGGCACGGAAAAAGCCCTCAAGGCAGGCCGCACCTATCTGATCTACACCCTGACCGGCGGCGCCGTGCTGCTCGGCGGCGTGCTGTGGCTGTACGGCCTGGTGGGCGACGTGGAATTCCGGGAAGGCGGCCTGTTGCGGCATACACCGGAAGCGTTGCATGGCCAGTTGTCGCTGGTCTTCGCGGTGCTGATTGCCGGGCTGGCCGTGAAAGCCGCCATGGTGCCGGTGCATGGCTGGCTGCCGGTGGCGATGGTGGCGCCTGCACCGGTGAGCGCCCTGCTGCACGCCGTGGCCGTGGTCAAGGCGGGCGCCTTCGGCATCGTGCGCGTGGTGTATGACCTCTACGGTATTGAATTCGCCGCCAGCCTGAATCTGCTGCTGCCCTTGGGCATCGCCGCCGCCATCACCGTGCTGTACGGCTCACTGCGCGCCCTGGCGCAAAGCGAACTGAAACGACGCCTGGCCTATTCCACCGTCAGCCAGGTGTCCTATATCGCCCTGGGCATCAGCCTGTTCGGCCCTGTGGGTACCATCGGCGCCCTGGTGCATCTGCTGCATCAGGGCTTCATGAAAATCACCCTGTTTTTCTGCGCCGGTAACTATGCCGAAACCCTGGGCGTGCATCGCATCGATGAACTCGACGGCGCTGGACGGCGCATGCCCCTGACCAGTGCGGCCTTTACCCTGGGCGCTTTCGGCATGATCGGGGCGCCACCGCTGGCCGGGTTTATCAGCAAGTGGTTCCTCGGCACCGGCGCCATCGCCGCGCACATGCACTGGGCGCTGTGGGTGCTGATTGCCTCGTCGATCCTGAATGCCTGTTACTTCCTGCCCATCGTTCACCGCCTGTGGTTCCGGCCCCAACGCGGGGACTGGCCCGCCGAGCAGGTCTTGAGCGACCGCTTTGAAACCAGTGGCTGGCTGCTCTGGCCCGCCGTGGCCACCGGCCTGTGCATCATCGGTGCCGGGCTGTTTGCGGGACTGCCGTTCAGCCCGCTGTCGTGGGCGCAGCTGGTGGCGTCACGGGAGTATCTGCAATGAGCGCCATCGCCCTGCTGTTGCCGCTGCTGACCCTGGGGCTGCCCCTGCTGCTGGCCTGCGGCTGGGTGCTGCCTGCCCGCTGGCATCCGTGGCTGCACCGCCTCACGGCCCTGGCCCCGCTGCCTGCGCTGCTGCTGGCCCTGATCGCCCCGGCGGACCTGAGCCTGATGCTGCCCGGCGTGCTGTTCGGTGGCCTCTGGCTGCTGGATAGCCTGGCCCGCGCACTGCTCGTCGCCACCGCGCTGCTATGGCTGCTGGCGGGGCTCTATGCGCTGCGCTACCCCCTGGCGACCGACGAAAAAACCCCCGACGACGGCGGCCAGCCCGGCGGCTCGGCACGCCGCTTCCAGGTGTTCTGGCTGCTGACCCTGGCCGGTAACCTCGGCCTGCTGGTGAGCCGCGATATCGCGGGCTTCTACACCTGCTTCGCACTGATGACCTTTGCCGGGTACGGCCTGGTGGTGCACACCGGGCGCGCCGCCGCCCGCCGCGCCGGGCGTATTTATCTGGTGATGGCCGTGATCGGCGAAATGCTGATTCTGTCGGGTCTGATACTCGCTGCTGCGGGCGCTGGCGCGCCCGCTCTGCAGGTGTTGCCCGACGCCATCGCCGGGCACCGCCACGGCGCCTGGCTGGCGGCCCTCCTGTGGCTGGGTTTTGGTGTCAAAGCCGGGTTGGCCGGGCTGCATATGTGGTTGCCCCTGGCGCACCCGGTGGCCCCCACACCGGCCAGCGCCGTGCTCAGCGGCGCCATGATCAAGGCCGGGTTGCTCGGCTGGCTGCTGACCCTGCCCCTGGGGATCATCACCTTGCCCTGGGCCGAAATCGCCCTGATCGCTGCGTTGATCGCCGCGCTCGGCGGCGCGCTGATCGGCGTGACCCAGCAGCAGGCAAAAGCCGTGCTGGCCTACTCCAGCATCAGCCAGATGGGGCTGATTACCGTGATCGTGGCCGCCGGGCTGATCGCCCCGGGGCTATGGCCAGTGCTGGGCCCGGCGGCGCTGCTCTATGCCCTGCACCACGCTTTGGCCAAGGGCGCCTTGTTCCTCGGTGTAAACGGCCTGGCGCCACGCTGGCGGCCACTGCTGTGGCTGCCCGCCCTGAGCCTGGCGGGCCTGCCGCTGACCACCGGCGCCGCCGCCAAGCTGACCATGAAGGCAGGGCTCTACGATCTCGCCTTCCCGGGGCTGATGCTGTGGCTGAGCCTGGCCGCCGTGGGCACCACGCTGTTGATGCTGCGTTTCATGTTCTGCCTGCAACGGGAGGCCGGGGACAAGATGCCCGCCGGATTGATGCAGGGCGTGACCATGGTGGCGGTGCTGGCGAGTGTGACCGGAGTGGTGTGGGCCGTGCCGGGGATGGGGGCGGATTGGGGTGTTCGTTGGGGGGATGCCGGGGAGGTTTTCGGGTTGTTTTGGCCGGTTGTGGTGGGGTTAATCATCGGTGGGGGGTGCTGGGCTGGTGCGCCAGTCCGATTCGTGCGCTCAGCCCAGCCTACAAGGGCAGCCTCGGCGGGGGTGCCGGCGGGGGATGTTGTGGTGGTGATTGAACGTGTGGTGCGGGGGATCGGGCGGTTGTGGGCGCGGCGGCCGGGGAAAGACTGGCGTTGGGAGAAGGTGGTGCAATGGGAAGACGAACACCTGCGCCGCATCGGCGATATCGCGTTCAAGCTGGAACGTCACCTGCAACGCTGGCCCATCATCCTCTTCATCCTGCTCGCCCTCGTGCTGGCTGGCCTGCTGGTCTAGGGAACCACCTCCAGATACTGAAACACCAACTGCGGATTGCGCCGCCCCTGCCACACATTCACCTCCAGCCGATACACCCCACGCACCCGCCGTAACCTTTGCGGCAAAGTCTCCACCGCCATATTGAAATGAATCCCGTCGATAATGCCGCCCGTGCCCGGCAATCCCAGCGTAAGCTTCAGATGCCGCTCGCCCACCACACGATGCTCGATCACCTCGAACTCGCCATCAAAGGTAGGCGCCGGAAAACCCTGCCCCCAGGGGAACGCATGGCTGAGCAACTCCGCATGCTGCAAGTGCAGCTCCTCGTCCGCCAGCGGGCCATCGGTTTCCACTACTTCCTCGAACAACGCCGGGGACGACAACTCATCCACCGCCGCCCGTAACGCCACCTCGAACGCTGGAAGATCGCTGGCCGCCAGCGTCATGCCCGCGGCCATGGCGTGGCCACCAAAACGATGCAGCAAACCGGGGTTGGCCGTGGCCACGCGATCCAGCACATCGCGCAAATGCAAACCGGGAATCGAACGCCCCGAGCCTTTCAAAAGACCACGTTCCTGTGCGGGCGCAAATGCCACCACCGGACGATGCGTCGCTTCTTTAACCCGCGATGCCAGAATGCCCACTACGCCCTCATGCCACTGGTCATCGTGCAGACACAAGGCACAGGGCAGTGTCTCGTGCTTCTGGCGCAGCCGCTGCACCGTTTCCATCGCCGCATCGCGCATGCCCTGCTCGATACCGCGCCGCTCGCGGTTGATAGTGTCCAGCTCAGTGGCCAGCCCCAGCGCCGTTTCGCGGTCATCGGTGAGCAGGCAATTGATGCCCAGCGTCATGTCATCCAGCCGCCCGGCCGCATTCAGGCGCGGCCCCACGGCATAGCCCAGATCCGCCGCTACGACCCGGCCCGGTTCGCGCCGCCCCACTTCCAGCAGGGCGGCAATGCCCGGCACGCACTGCCCGGCGCGGATACGGCGCAAGCCCTGCTCCACCAATGCCCGGTTGACCTGATCCAGCGCCACCACATCGGCGACGGTGCCCAGGGCCACCAGATCCAGCAGATCCGCCAGCGGCGCCTGCCCGGCGGCATCGCCCTGCTCGCGCAGCGCCGCGCGCAACGCCAGCAACAGATAAAACGCCACCCCGACCCCGGCCAGATTCTGGCCCGGGCCTTCTGGTGCCAGACGCGGATTGACGATGGCCTCCGCCTGCGGCAATTCCGCACCCGGCAAATGATGATCGGTAATCAGCACCTGAATGCCCGCCGCCCGCGCCGCCGCCACCCCCTCGACACTGGCGATGCCGTTATCCACGGTAATGATCAGATCCGGCGCCGCCTCGGCCCGGGCCAGCTCGACAATCGCCGGCGACAGCCCATAACCGAACACAAAGCGATCCGGCACCAGAAAGCCCGGCTGGGCAAACCCCAGCAGCGGCAAACCGCGCAGCATCAGCGCGGTGGCGGTGGCACCGTCGGCATCATAATCGCCCACGATCAGCACCCGCCCGCCACGGGCGCGCTGCGCCAGCAACAGCGGCACCGCCTCGGCGATACCGGGCAGACTCTGGGGGGCAGGTAATTGCTTGAGGCTCAGATCCAGCTCGTCCGCTGCGGTGACGCCACGCCCGGCCAGCACGCGGGCCAGCACAGCGGGCAAGTCCGGCTGAAAGGGCAAATTACCCGCAGTGCGACGGCGAATGGAAGGGATAACGGGTTTCAACGAACGAATACCTCACGGAGAATATTCCGGCCCACTGTATATATGAGTTCAGCCGCTGGCTGACAACGCACCGGGATATCCCCCACCAACAGAGTGCTACGCTCACTGATTGAGGTCACAAGCGGTGCCTCCTGCATAGAGCGGGTATGCTTGCGATAAAATTCCACCAACGCGTTCAACTCATCCGTAACCCGCACGTGTCGGTCTGACCATTTTACCTCGACACACCACCATGGTGCTTGCGTCGCCGGACTCAAAGACACAATGTCCACTTCACCACGCGACCAGCGCGCGTAATGAAGTCGATCCACGGCATTGCTGTGCATCCATTGCGCAAACAAAGCAGTCTCTACCATCACACCCATGGCTTTTCCATTGGGCTCCAGGTTGCCGAACAAGGCTGATCGCATCGACGGGTTGGTGAGGTATACCTTGAATGAGGTGATACGCTTGAGTCGCTGGGCATTCTCATCCACGCGATTGATGCGACGGATCAGAAAGGCGGCCTCAAGATACTCCAGATATCGTCGCAGCGTGTTCTTGGCTACCCCAGAAGTACGTGATAGCGCCTCGATACTGACCTCCTGCCCTGTGTTATAGGCCAGTACCGTAAACAGACGGTTCAACTCCTGAATATCCTGAATACCATAAAGACTGGGCAGATCCCGCAGCAGCACTTTCTCGATAATGTCGCTCTTGATGTACTGCGGAGAATTCTTCTGGATCATCTCCGACAGCACGGCTTCCGGATAGCCGCCATAATTGAGGTAATTTACCAGCTCGCTGTTCAAGGTGCCCAGATCATCCGCAACGTAACGTGGTAGAGCCTCTCCCAACGGATCATCTTCCTGGCGCAACAAAGCGTCCTTGCCAATAAAGTGCAGGTACTCAGCAAAACTCAGCGGCGGCAACACGAAATCTGAAAAGCGACCCGCGCCGGATTCCGCAGACTTTAGCCGCAGCGCCGCTGCGGCTGAGCCGGTGGCGACGAAGCGGATATCTGGCCACGAATCGACCAACGACTTCAGGTGCACTTCCCAGTCTTTCAGGTATTGAATTTCATCGAAAAACACATAGCGATGCGTACCTGGTGCTGCGGTCGGCTCGTCCAGATAAAGTCGCAGTAACTTCTCCAGCGGCATGCCGGTATACACGGGCGTCTCAAGCGAGAGATAGAGGATGTCTGCGGGAGCTACACCCGCCTCCAGCAGCGCATAGATCGCATGGTGCACCAACACGGTCTTGCCCACCCGACGCGGCCCCATCAACACCACAGCCCGATTGACTTGCCACTGTCTGACCATGGCAAAGAATGCATCAAAATAGAAACGACGAGGCATACTCTGATAACGGTAACGACCACGCCCCTCTGCGCCCCACCATGGGTTATCGAAAGCCAATCGCTGACGTATTTCCTGCTCTGACACCTCAAGCATAAAAGCACCCCGTATCGCTGTGGGGGTATCCTACTCCTCGCAAAAAATAAGATCAATCGAATGACCTTATTTTGAAATCAGGGCAAAAAACCTTAAAAATCAATACTTTGAATTAAAAAATAGTGCAGCGACGCAATGGCGGTATCAAGCCAGCGCCTTCAACCATAGTTGCTGGACTTCCGCCACCAGGGCCTCGCTGCTGATGCCGTCCGGTGGTGCCAGCACCGCCCCGTGAATCTGCGCTTCCAGCCCCTGCACCAGCAGCAACGCCCGCGCTTGCGGATGCGGGCCGCCAATCCCGAGACGTACCAACTGCTGCGCGACTGCCGCAGCCAGCAGGCTCTCCAGTTGCCGGAACCGCGCCACTGCATCGGGCGTGCGCGGGGTCTGGTCAAACAGCAGCCGATGCATGGCCGGGTCCTGCTCGTGCAGGGCCACGGTGGTGCTGATGAGGCGGTGAAGCGTCTCCGGCAGATCCGGTTCGTCGCGCAGCAAACTGGCAAAGGTGTCCTGCAACACCGCCATCCCCTCGCCGATGTGGCGCTCCGCGAGCGCCATCAGCAATGCGTCCTTGTTGGGGAAATACTGATACAGCGAACCGATGGACACCCCGGCGCGTTCTGCCACCGCGTTGGTGGTGGCGGCATAGCCCTGTTGGCCAAAAACCTGAGCCGCCGCATCCAGAATCGCCTCCCAGGTGGCCTGGGAACGGCGCTGACGTGGCATTTTGCGCGGCGTGGCGCGGGAGTGGTGCGGGTTGGCTGGCATAGGCGGAATGCGAGTAGTGGTGGCCCCGGATAAATGTGAGGATTTCTCACATAATCACTGGCTCGGCCTATCCCGTCAATCCGGAGCAATCAATGACCACGCTTTATGATCACAGCGACTACACCGCCTGCCTGCCACCACACTGGCGAACACGCGCCAACGCCCTGCCTCAAGCGACCTGGTGGCCGTGGCGGGACATGACGCTGCATATCGCCCGGGCACCCAATCCGGCGGCCCCGGTGAGAATGCTGATCCTGCATGGCGGCGGTGGTCACTCCGGTGCGCTGTGGCCTGCCGCCGCGCTGGCCGCCGAGATCGGTTATGACGTGCTGGCGCCGGATTTGCCGGGCTACGGCCAGACCCGTGTGCCGGACCCCGCCGCTGTGCGCTATCCGGACTGGGTGGATTGCGTGGCCGACCTGCTGCGCGCCGAGAGCGCCGCTGATCCCCGCCCCCTGATCGTGGTGGGCGCCAGCATGGGCGGTCTGCTGGGCTATTCCGCCATTGCCCGGGCGGGCGTTCCGTCCGTCACGCATCTGGTGGCCACCTGCCTGCTGAACCCGGCCGACCCCGTGACCTGGCCTGCGCTGTCCCGCTGGGGCGGCGCTGCCAGCTTGCGGCTGTTGCGCCCGCTGATGCGGCGACTCGGCCCGCGCCTGAGCCGGTTGCGCGTGCCGCTGCGCTGGCTGGTGCCCATGACCCGCATCGCCAACGATCCGCGCCTGTCGCACCTGTGCAGCACCGATGTGCGAGGCGGTGGCGGTCGCGTGGCCCTGGGCTTCCTGAGCAGCTTTCTGTCCTCCTTCCCAGAGGTGGCGCCCGAGGAGTTCAGCGCCGTGCCGGTCACGCTGATTCATCCCGGTGACGACCGTTGGACCCCCGCCAGCATGAGCCTGCCGTTTTTCGAGCGCATCGCCGCAGACAAGACCTACATCGAACTGGAAGGCGCCGGACACTTTCCAGTGGAAGAACCGGGCATCACACAAATGCACGACACGCTTGAGCGGCTCTTTCAACATTACGCATGACGGCCCCGTGACCGCGCAGAACCCCACAGTCACAAAAACCAACCCCGGGGGGGTCAAAGTCCCCCCGGGGTTGCCTATACTTGGCCACCCGGTTTGTATCGGATGGTGGTAGTGCCCGCCAAAACGTGAGCAAACACTCACATGAATTCACGGGACCATGCGCTTTTTCATTGGGAGAGCACCAACATGATCTATTCAGGCAAGGCCGTCAGCGCCCAGCTTCTGGATGACGGTATCGCCGAGCTGAAGTTCGATCTTCAGGGCGAGTCCGTTAACAAGTTCAATCGCGAGACCATCGAAGATCTCGGCAAGGCTGTAGACGCCCTGAAAGGCGACAGCAGCGTCAAGGGTGTGGTTGTGACGTCCGCCAAGGGCGTATTTATCGTCGGCGCCGACATCACCGAATTCACCGACATGTTCAAGCAGACCGAAGAGGAAATCGCGGGCTGGTGCCTGAAGGCCAACGAAGTCTTCACCGCCTTCGAAGACCTGCCAGTGCCCACCGTGTGTGCCATCAACGGCATCGCCCTGGGCGGCGGCCTGGAAATGGCCCTGACCTGCGACTTCCGCGTGATGAGCACCGACGCGCAAGTCGGCCTGCCGGAAGTGAAGCTCGGCCTGTACCCGGGCTTCGGTGGCACCGTGCGTCTGCCGCGCCTGATCGGTGTGGACAACGCCGTGGAATGGATTGCCGCCGGTGGCCAGCACAAGCCGGAAAAAGCCCTGAAAGACGGCGTCGTCGACGCTGTTGTAGCCCCTGACGCTCTGCGTGATGCTGCCATCGCGCTGGTGAAAGAGTGCCTGGCTGGCAAGATCGATCACCAGGCCAAGCGCAACGAAAAACTGGTCGCCCTGAAACTGCCGCCGCTGGAAAGCATGATGGCGTTCCAGACCTCCAGCGCCTTTGTGGCCCAGCAAGCGGGCAAGAACTACCCCGCGCCGATGGCCGCCGTGAACGTGATGCAGCAGCACGCTGGCATGACCCGCGACAAGGCTCTGGAAGCAGAAGCAAAAGGCTTCGGCAAAGTCGCCAAGACCTCCCAGGCGACCGCACTGGTCGGCCTGTTCCTGGCAGACCAGGCAGTGAAAAAAGCCAATGGCGCGCACATCAAGAAAGGCGCCGCTGAGATCAACCAGGCCGCCGTACTCGGCGCGGGCATCATGGGCGGCGGTATCGCCTACCAGAGCGCCCTGAAAGGCACCCCGATCATCATGAAGGACATTGCCGACAAGGCACTGGACCTGGGCATGAGCGAAGCCTCCAAGCTGCTGACCAAGCGCGTTGAGCGCAAGAAAATGGACGCAGCGAAAATGGCCAAGACCCTGTCTGCCATTCGCCCGACCCTGAACTACGGCGACTTCGGCAACGTGGACGTGGTCGTGGAAGCCGTGGTCGAGAACGAGAAGATCAAGCAGTCCGTGCTGGCCGAAACCGAAGGCCACCTGAAAGACGGCGCCGTGCTGGCCTCCAACACCTCCACCATTTCCATCACCCGCCTGGCCACCGCCCTGAAGAAACCGGAAAACTTTGCCGGTATGCACTTCTTCAACCCGGTGAGCATGATGCCCCTGGTGGAAATCATTCGCGGTGAAAAAACCTCTGACGCCACCATCGCCACCCTGGTGAAGTACGCGCAGAAGATGGGCAAGAACCCCATCGTGGTCAACGACTGCCCCGGCTTCCTGGTGAACCGCGTGCTGTTCCCCTACTTCGGCGGCTTCGGCATGCTGATGCGCGACGGCGCCGACTTCCAGGCCGTGGACAAGGTGATGGAGAAATTCGGCTGGCCCATGGGCCCGGCCTACCTGATGGACGTGGTCGGCATCGACACCGGCGTACACGCTGCGCAAGTGATGGCCGAAGGCTTCCCGGAGCGTATGCAGTACGACTTCAAGGATGTCTCCACCGTGATGTACGAGAACAAGCGCTACGGCCAGAAGAACGGCGTGGGCTTCTACAAGTACGAAGAAGACAAGAAAGGCAAGCCGAAGAAAGTGGTCGACGAGAGCACTTACGAGCTGATCAAACCGCACGTGGCCGAGCGCCAGGAATTCGACGCCGAAGAGATCATTGCCCGCATGATGATCCCGCTGTGCACCGAGACCGTGCGCTGCCTGGAAGACAACATCGTCGGCTCCGCCGCCGAAGCGGACATGGCCATGATCTACGGCATTGGTTTCCCCCCGTTCCGCGGTGGACCGCTGCGCCACATTGATTCCATTGGCGCCAAGGCATTCGTCGAACTGTGCGACAAGTACGCACACCTGGGCGGCATCTACGAAGCACCGCAGATGCTCAAAGATATGGCCGCCAAGGGCGAGAGCTTCTTCGCCTGAGCCCGGACAGAGGAGATTTGAACATGAGTCTGAACCCGAGAGACGTTGTCATCGTAGATGCTGTCCGCACCCCGATGGGCAAGTCGAAAAATGGCCAGTACCGCAACGTGCGCGCCGAGAAGCTGTCAGCCCTGCTGATCGAAGCCCTGAAGCAGCGCAATCCGAACTGGAACACCGCCGAAACTGAAGATGTGATCTGGGGCTGCGTTAACCAGACCCTGGAACAGGGCATGAACATCGCCCGTAACATCGCCATTCTGGCGGACCTGCCGCGCACTACCGCTGCGCAAACCGTGAACCGCCTGTGCGGCTCCTCCATGCAGGCCCTGCACATGGCGGCGCAGTCCATCATGACCGGCAACGGCGACGTGTTTGTGGTCGGCGGCGTGGAGCACATGGGCCACGTGGGCATGATGCACGGCATCGACCTGAACCCCGAAGCCTCCAAGTACGTGGCCAAGGCCTCCAACATGATGGGCCTGACCGCCGAAATGCTCGGCCGCATGCACGGCATCAGCCGCCAGCAGCAGGACGAGTTCGGCGTGCGCTCCCACAAACTGGCCTGGGAAGCGACCGTGGAAGGCCGCTGGAAGAACGAGATCGTGCCGATTGAAGGCCACGACGCCAACGGCTTCAAAGTGCTGTGTGAAATCGACGAAGTGATCCGCAAGGACGCCTCGTTGGAAGGCATGCAGAGCCTGAAGCCCGTGTTCGACCCGCGCAGCGGCACCGTGACCGCCGGCACCTCCTCCGCCCTGTCGGACGGCGCCTCGGCCCTGCTGGTGATGAGCGCCGAACGCGCCCAGGCCCTGGGCCTGAAACCGCGTGCCAAGATCCGCGCCATGGCCGTAGCAGGCTGCGACGCCGCCATCATGGGCTACGGCCCGGTACCGGCCACGCAGAAAGCCCTGAAGCGCGCTGGCCTGACTATGGACGACATCGACTACGTTGAACTGAACGAAGCCTTTGCCGCCCAGTCCCTGCCGGTCGCTAAGGACCTGAAGCTGCTCGACAAAGTGGACCAGAAGGTGAACCTGAACGGCGGCGCCATCGCCCTGGGCCACCCCCTGGGCTGCTCCGGCGCACGCATCACCGGCACCCTGCTGAACGTGATGGAGTGGAAAGGTGGCACCCTGGGCCTGGCGACCATGTGTATTGGTCTGGGTCAGGGGATTGCT
>ERZ869909.2183-NODE-2183-length-13669-cov-5.292378_pt1 | contig 13669 bp, 13 predicted proteins | sample MGYA00520892_ERZ869909 | MGnify/ENA primary metagenome ERZ869909 (study PRJEB32215, sample SAMEA104723947) | bioreactor metagenome | biome: bioreactor; feature: anaerobic bioreactor; material: water | place: China | collected 2015-03-12 ... | reverse complement strand
ACCATGGCAGGCCATTCCAAATGGGCCAATATCCAGCATCGCAAGGGCCGGCAGGATGCCGCGCGCTCGAAGCTGTTTTCCAAACTCTCGAAAGAGATCACCGTCGCCGCCAAGATGGGCGATCCGGACCCCGACAAGAACCCCCGCCTGCGCCTGGCCGTCAAGGAAGCCAAGGCGGTTTCGGTGCCCAAGGAGGTGATCGAGCGGGCGATCAAGAAATCCACCGGGGGCGATGCCGAGAATTACGAGGAAATCCGCTATGAGGGCTATGGCCCCGGCGGCGTGGCGGTGATTGTCGAGGCGATGACCGACAACCGCAACCGCACGGCCTCGAATGTGCGCTCGCTGTTTGCGAAATTCGGCGGCAATCTGGGCGAGACCGGTTCGGTGGGCTTCATGTTCGACCGCATGGGGCAGATCCTCTATCCGGCCAGCGCGGGTGATGCCGATACGGTGATGGAAGCCGCCATCGAGGCCGGCGCCAGCGATGTCGAAAGCTCGGACGATGGGCATGTGATCTGGTGCGAATTCACCGAACTGGCGGAGGTTTCGACGGCGCTCGAGGCGGCGCTGGGCGATGCGCAATCGACCAAGCTGGTGTGGAAGCCGCAGACTACCACCGAATTGGACCTCGAAGGCATGCAGAAGCTGATGAAGCTGCTTGATGCGCTCGATGACGATGATGATGTGCAAAGCGTCACCGCCAATTTCGAGGCATCCGACGCGGTGATGGAACAGCTCTGAGCGCCGTTCCTTTCGGGGCTGGCGGGGAGGGGGCTTTGCCCCCTCGCCCGTTCCGGGCTCACCCCCAGGATATTTCGGGCACAAAGACTTGTGCCTGTGGGTTGGCTGGTCAGTCGGGGCGCAGCCGGTTGCGCAGCCTGCCGCTGCGGCGATCATAGAGCAGGATCTCGCCCTCGTCGGTGACGACGGCCACCCAATCGGGGGCGAGGGTGACGGCCTGCATCCGCGCGCCGTCGGGCAGGGTGATGTTGTCGGGCAGCGCGAGCGGCGCCGGTGCGGCGCCGAAGCGGATGACAAGCAGCGCCACGATGGTTACAAGCCCGACGATCATCACCCCGGCCAGGCTGGTGACCAGCAGCTTGAGAAAGCGCAATTCGGGCGGGGTCGGTTCAGGAGGCGGGCGCATGGCGGGATCGGGCGAGGATGGGGGCATGGATCAGGGCCTTCCGGAACTGCTGCGCGTGGTGATCGGCGAGGCGCCGCCTGAGCGTCTGGATAAGGCTTTGGCGCGCGATGTGCCAGCAGAAGCCGCATTGTCGCGGTCGCGGCTGGCGCGGCTGATCGCCGAGGGCGCCGTGCGGCGGTCCGGTGAGGTGCTGGTGGATGCGCGCGCGCGGGTGGCGCCGGGCGAGGTGATCGAGATCGCGCTGGCGCCGGCCGCCGAGGTGGCGCTGCGCCCCGAGGCGATCGCACTGTCGGTGATCTTTGAGGACGAGGCGCTGATCGTCATCGACAAGCCGGCGGGCATGGTGGTGCATCCGGCACCCGGTTCGGCCAGCGGCACCCTGGTGCATGCGCTTTTGCATCATTGCGGCGAGGCGCTTTCGGGCATCGGTGGCGAGCGGCGCCCGGGCATCGTGCACCGGATCGACAAGGAGACCTCGGGGCTGCTGGTGGTGGCGAAAAGCGACCGGGCGCATCATGGGCTGGCGGCCCAATTCGAGGCGCATTCGGTGCATCGGCGCTATCTGGCGCTGGTGCATGGCCTGCCCGATGCCGGCGATCCGCGGCTGCGCGGCGTGCGGGGCGCAAGTTTCGAGGCCGGCGGGGTGCTGAAGCTGACCACGCGGCTGGACCGGCATCGCTATGATCGCCAGCGCCAGGCGGTGTTCTTTGACCGCGGCCGCCACGCGGTGACACGGGCGCGGGTGTTGGAAGGGTTCGGTGCCCCGCCGCAGTTGGCGCTGATGGAATGCTGGCTGGAGACCGGGCGCACGCATCAGATCCGGGTGCATCTGGCGCATGCCGGGCATGGGCTGGTGGGCGATCCGGTCTATGGCGGGCGACGCAAGCTGGCCGAGCGGGCGCTGCCCGAGGGCGCCGGGGCGGCGGTGGCGGCGTTTCCGCGCCAGGCGCTGCATGCGGCGGAACTGGGGTTCGAGCATCCTCTGAGCGGTGCGCGCATGGAGTTTTCCAGCCCCTTGCCGGCGGATATGGCGGCGCTGCTGACGGCACTGCGCGGCACCGGGGTGTAAGCGGGATCTCACACGGGCGCAAATTGACGTGAAACGCGCCTTGCGGCGATGGAAATACCCGCTTGGCGCGTTCATGCTCTGGTAGCGGATCTGCGGCAAGCTGCCGGCGCGCCGAGACCCCGGGCGGTGCAAACCTTGTTTGCCGGCCACCGGGTTCATAGATAGCCGTTTCGGTCCGTTGCCGCGCAGGGCCCGACAAGTCAGACAGCGAGGGAAGAGATGAGTGATTATGCCAACCTGCCAGCCCCGTCGCCCGAACAGGGGCTGAACCGCTATCTGCAGGAAATCCGGCGCTTCCCCATGCTGGAGCCGGAAGAGGAATACATGCTCGCCAAGCGCTGGGTTGATCATCAGGACACCCAGGCGGCGCATCGGCTGGTGACCAGCCACCTGCGGCTGGCCGCCAAGATCGCCATGGGCTATCGCGGCTACGGCCTGCCCCAGGCCGAAGTGATCTCTGAGGCCAATGTCGGGCTGATGCAGGCGGTCAAGCGCTTCGATCCGGAAAAGGGTTTTCGGCTGGCGACCTATGCGATGTGGTGGATCCGCGCCTCGATCCAGGAGTATATTCTGCGCTCCTGGTCGCTGGTGAAGCTGGGCACGACAAGCGCGCAGAAGAAGCTGTTCTTCAACCTGCGCAAGGCGAAATCGCGCATCGGGGCGCTGGAAGAGGGCGATCTGCGGCCTGAGAACGTCAAGCAGCTGGCCAATGACCTCTCGGTTACCGAGACCGAGGTGATCGAGATGAATCGCCGGTTGGCGGGTTCGGATGCCTCGCTCAGCGTGCCGATCGGCGGCGAGGAGGGCGGCGGAAGTTGGCAGGACTGGCTGGAGGACGAAACCGCCGACCAGGCCAGCAGCTATGCCGAGCGCGACGAGTTCGAAACCCGCCAGACGCTCTTGATGGAGGCGCTGGAGGTGCTCAACGAGCGCGAGCGCGACATTCTGACCGAGCGCCGCCTGGCCGAGCCGCCGGTGACGCTGGAGGAGCTTTCTGCACGCTATGACGTGAGCCGCGAGCGCATTCGCCAGATCGAGGTGCGCGCCTTCGAGAAGCTGCAGGATCGGATGCGCAAGCTGGCGGCCGAAAAGGGCATGCTGGTGCCGGCGCGCTGAACTGGCCCGGGCAGGGGCGGGCGGTTCAGCCCGCCAGCACCGGCCAGAGCGATGCCACCAGGAGCGCCGCCATGGTCCAATTGAACAGCCGCAGGCGGCGCGGATCGGCCAGTGCGCGGCGCAGCGTCATGCCCATCAGCGTCCAGCTTGAGACACAGGGCAGGTTGATCAGCCCGAAGACCGCCGCCACCCAGAGCACCGCCGAAAGCTCCTGCCCCGGCGCATAGAGCGCCACCGCGCCCAGCGCCATGCTCCAGGCTTTCGGATTGACCCATTGAAACGCCGCCGCCTGCAGGAAGCTCAGCGGCCGGCCCCCGGCCTCGCCGCTTTGTGGCGGGGCGGCATGGGCGATCTTCCAGGCCAGCCACAGCAGATAGAGCACCGAGATCACCTGCAGGGCAACCCGCGCCGGCGGCCAGGCGGTGAACACCCCTGCCAGCCCCACACCGACCAGCGCCACCATTACCGTGAAGCCGATGCCGATGCCCAGCATATGCGGAATGGTGCGGCGGAAGCCGAAATTCACTCCGGAAGCCAGCAGCATCAGGTTGTTGGGCCCCGGGGTGATGGAGCTGACGAAGGCAAAGACGGCCAGGGCGGCAAGCAGATCGGCGGGCATGGGAGGGTTCCGGCACGGTGGTGTATGGGTTCAAGTGGAACGCAAGATTAGCCGGCATCACCCGCAATGAAGTTGCGAAGGTTGCATTACTGGCGCCAGTTCTGCAACTATTCGCCATCATGGATCGAATCAACCAACAGATATTGCAAGTTCTGTCGCGCGACGGGCGGATCTCGAATCTCGATCTGGCCGAGCGGGTGGGGCTGTCGCCCTCGGCCTGTCTGCGCCGGGTGCAGGATCTGGAGCGCCGCGGGGTGATCCGGGGCTACCGCGCGGTGCTCGATCCGGCGCAGATGGGCGTGGGCTTCATCGCCTATGTCACCGTCGGGCTGTCGCGTCATACCAAATCCGCGCAGGCCGAATTCGAACGTGCCATCCGCGAGGCGCCACAGGTGCGCGAATGCCACAACATCACCGGCACGGTGGAATATCTGCTCAGGGTGGAAGTTGCCGATCTGGTGGCCTACAAGCATTTCCATACCGAGATTCTGGGCACGCTGCCGCAGGTCTCGGCGCTGACAACCTTCGTCGTCATGGGCTCGCCCAAGGACGAACGCGCCTGAAAACAAGGGGCCGCCATGGGCATTTTCGAACGTTTCCTGAGCCTCTGGGTGGCACTTTGCATGGTGGGCGGGGTGGCACTTGGCACGGCCTTTCCGGCAGTTTTCGCACGGCTGGCGGCGCTGGAATATGCCTCGGTCAATCTGGTGGTGGCGGTGCTGATCTGGGCGATGGTCTATCCGATGATGGTGGGGGTGGATTTTTCCAGCCTGCACCGGGTCGGCGAGCGCCCGCGCGGCCTGATCATCACCCTGACGGTCAACTGGCTGATCAAGCCCTTCACCATGGCGGCGCTGGGGGTGCTGTTCTTTCACCATGTCTTCGCCGGCCTGATCGATCCCGCCGATGCCGGGCAATATATCGCCGGGCTGATCCTGCTGGGCGCGGCGCCTTGCACGGCGATGGTTTTCGTCTGGTCGAACCTGGTGCGGGGTGATGCGAACTATACGCTGGTGCAGGTTTCGCTCAATGATGTGATCATGATCTTCGCCTTCGCGCCGATTGTCGCGCTGCTGCTGGGGCTGACCGAATTGTCGGTGCCCTGGGAGGTGCTGTTGCTGTCGGTGGTGCTATATGTGGTGATCCCGCTGGGTGCCGGGGCGTTGACCCGCCGCCAGCTGATGCGAAGGGGCGGCGAGGCGGCCGTCGCGGAGTTTGCCGCGCGGGTCAAGCCGGGTTCGATGCTGGGTCTGTTGCTGACCGTGCTCTTGCTCTTCGGGTTTCAGGGCCATGTCATTCTGGAGCGGCCCGGATTGATCGCGCTGCTGGCGGTGCCGATCCTCATTCAGTCCTATGCGATGTTCGCCGTGGCCTATGGCTGGGCCTGGCTCTGGCGGGTGCCGCATGGGGTGGCAGCGCCCTGTGCGCTGATCGGCACGTCGAATTTCTTTGAACTGGCGGTGGCGGTGGCGATCGGGCTTTTCGGACTGCATTCGGGGGCGGCGCTGGTGACGGTGGTCGGCGTGCTGGTCGAGGTGCCGGTGATGCTGTCACTGGTGGCGCTGGCCAACCGCACCCGCGCCCGTTTCGAGGCCCGCGCGGCGCCGGCCACCGTGGCGGCAGGGCAAACACCCGGCCAGCGCTAGCGGCCGGCGTGGCGATATGGACGGGGCAGGGCGCTTGCGCTATCACCCCGGCCAACAGCATGAAATGAGGCGCGCATGTCCAGCCACGGCACTCCGATCCCGATGATCTCGCAGAAATCCGGCCCGCTTTCGGGGGTCGCCGAGGTTCCGGGCGACAAGTCGATCAGCCATCGGGCACTGATCCTTGGGGCGCTGAGCATCGGCGAGACACGGATTACCGGCCTGCTGGAAGGGCAGGACGTTCTCGATACCGCCGCCGCCATGCGCGCTTTCGGGGCCACCGTCACCCGCCAAGGGCCCGGCGAATGGTCGGTGCAGGGCGTGGGCGTGGGCGGTTTCGCCGAGCCGGCGCAGGTGATCGATTGCGGCAATTCCGGCACCGGCGTGCGGCTGATCATGGGCGCGATGGCGACGACGGCGATTGCGGCCACATTTACCGGCGATGCCAGCCTCAACAAGCGCCCGATGGGCCGGGTGACCGATCCGCTGGCGCTGTTTGGCGCGCAGGCGGTGGGGCGCGCCGGCGGGCGGCTGCCGATGACCCTGGTCGGCGCCGCCGATCCGGTGCCGGTGCGCTATACGTTGCCGATGCCCTCGGCGCAGGTGAAATCGGCGGTGCTGCTGGCCGGGCTGAATGCGCCGGGCCAGACCGTTGTGATCGAGCCCGAGGCCACGCGCGATCATACCGAGCGCATGCTGCGCGGCTTCGGCGCCGAGATCAGCGTCCAAGACAGTGCCGAGGGCCGGGTGATCACCCTGACCGGCCAGCCCGAGCTGCGCGCGCAGGCGGTGGCGGTGCCGCGCGACCCGTCCTCGGCGGCGTTTCCGGTCTGCGCGGCACTGATCGTGCCCGGCTCGGAAATCACCGTGCCCGGCGTCAGCCAGAACCCCACGCGCAACGGGCTCTTCACCACGCTGGTGGAGATGGGTGCCGATCTGAGCTTTGAAAACCCGCGCGAAGAAGGTGGCGAGCCGGTGGCCGATCTGCGCGTACGGTATTCACCGGGCCTGCGCGGTATCGAGACCCCGCCCGCGCGCGCCGCCAGCATGATCGATGAATTTCCGGTGCTCTCGGTGGTGGCTGCCTGTGCCGAGGGGCGCATGGTGATGCGCGGCGTCAAGGAACTGCGGGTCAAGGAAAGCGACCGGATCGACGCCATGGCACGCGGGCTGGAAGCCTGCGGCCTGCGCATCGAGGAAGACGAGGATACGCTGGTCGTGCATGGCCTTGGTGGCGCCGCCGTCCCCGGTGGCGCGACGGTCGAAAGCCGCCTCGATCACCGCATCGCCATGTCGTTTCTGGTGCTGGGGCTGGTGGCGCAAAAGCCGATCAGGGTTGATGACGGCGGCCCCATCGCCACCTCTTTCCCGGTGTTCGAGCCGCTGATGGCGGGCCTTGGCGCGGCGATCCGCCGGGCGAATACATGAACACCTTCACGGTTGCCATCGACGGGCCGGCGGCGGCCGGCAAGGGCACCATCGCGCGGGCCCTGGCGCTTCATTTCGGCTTTGCCCATCTTGATACCGGGTTGCTCTACCGCGCCGTTGGCATGAAGGGCGGCGATCCGGTGGCGGCGGCGCAGGGCCTTGGCGACGCGGATCTGGCGCGCGAGGATCTGCGCAGTCTTGAAGCCGGCGAGGCCGCCAGCCGCGTGGCGACCATCCCGGCGGTTCGCGCCGCGCTGGTGGAGTTCCAGCGCCTTTTCGCGCAGCGCGAGGGCGGCGCGGTGCTGGACGGGCGCGATATCGGTACGGTGATCTGCCCCGGCGCCGAGGTGAAGCTTTTCGTCACCGCCGATCCCGAGATCCGTGCCCGCCGGCGCTGGCTGGAAGCCGGTGGCGAGGCGTCAGGCGAAAGCTATGCGGCAGTGCTGGAACAGGTGCGCGCCCGCGATGCCCGCGACATGCAGCGCGCCGATGCGCCGCTGCGCCCGGCTGACGATGCGCTGATGCTCGACACCTCGACGCTGAGCATCGAGGCGGCACTGGAACGCGCCATTGCCGCCGTCGCCGCGCATCCGCGTGCGCCCGCACCCCCCGCCAGCCGCTGAAACCCGCCCATTGCGGCCATAAAAGCCGCGCGGGGCTTGCCAGCAAGGCCGCTTGCGCCTATAGACGCGCGCATCGGGCGGGATGGATGCGCGCGGGCAGGGCCGGATATGGCCCGTGCCGCGCGTTTGGCCATTCCGACGAGCAGATCCAAAGACCGGCGGAACCAACCGTCAGGCCAGTCAAAACCATGTAAAGGAAACTGAAGCACATGTGCGCCAAAGCTACCATGGAAGAATTCGAGGCCCTGCTGAATGAAAGCCTCGAAATCGACACGCCGCAGGAAGGCAGTGTCGTCAAGGGCCGGGTCATCGCCATCGAGGCGGGCCAGGCCATCATCGACGTCGGCTACAAGATGGAAGGCCGTGTCGAGCTGAAAGAATTCGCCAACCCGGGCGAGGCTCCGGAAGTTGCCGTGGGCGATGAGGTCGAGGTCTATCTGGAGCGCGTCGAGAATGCGCGCGGCGAGGCTGTCGTCAGCCGCGACAAGGCCCGCCGTGAAGCCGCCTGGGACCGTCTGGAAAAGGCCTATGAGGACGAGCTGCGCGTCGAAGGCGCCATCTTCGGCCGCGTCAAGGGTGGCTTCACCGTCGATCTGGGCGGTGCCGTGGCCTTCCTGCCGGGCAGCCAGGTCGATGTGCGCCCGGTGCGCGATGCCGGCCCGCTGATGGGTCTGAAACAGCCGTTCCAGATTCTCAAGATGGACCGCCGCCGCGGCAATATCGTGGTCTCGCGCCGCGCCATTCTGGAAGAGAGCCGCGCCGAACAGCGCGCCGAGGTCATCGGCAAACTGGCCGAGGGTCAGGTGCTGGATGGTGTGGTCAAGAATATCACCGAATACGGTGCGTTCGTTGATCTGGGCGGTGTGGACGGCCTGCTGCATGTCACCGACATGGCCTGGCGCCGCATCAACCACCCCTCCGAGATCCTGTCGATCGGCGAGACCCTCAAGGTCCAGGTCATCAAGATCAACAAGGACACCCACCGCATCAGCCTCGGCATCAAGCAGCTGCAGGCCGATCCGTGGGATGCGGTCGAAAGCAACTACCCGCTGGGTTCGGTCCACAAGGGCCGTGTGACCAACATCACCGATTACGGCGCGTTTGTTGAGCTGGAAGCCGGTGTCGAGGGTCTGGTCCATGTCTCGGAAATGAGCTGGACCAAGAAGAACGTGCATCCGGGCAAGATCGTCTCCACCTCGCAGGAAGTGGAAGTCATGGTGCTGGAAATCGACAGCGCCAAGCGCCGCGTCAGCCTGGGCCTGAAACAGACCCAGCGCAACCCGTGGGAAGTCTTCGCCGAAGCGCATCCGGCCGGCAGCACCATCGAGGGCGAGGTGAAGAACATCACCGAGTTCGGCCTGTTCATCGGGCTCGATGGCGATATCGACGGCATGGTCCACCTGTCGGACCTGAGCTGGGATCAGCGCGGCGAAGAGGCGATTCAGGACTACCGCAAGGGCGACATCGTCAAGGCTTCGGTGCTGGAAGTCGATGTCGAGCGCGAGCGTATCTCGCTCTCGGTCAAGGCGCTGGGCAATGACAGCTTCTCGGAAGCCGTTGACGGCGTGAAGCGCGGCTCGATCGTCACCGCCGAGGTGACGGCGATCGAGGAAGGCGGCATCGAGGTCGAATACAACGGCGCGAAATCCTTCATCCGCCGTTCGGACCTGGCCCGCGACCGTGCCGACCAGCGCCCCGAGCGTTTCCAGGTCGGCGACAAGGTCGATGTGCGTGTCACCTCGGTGGACAGCAAAACCCGCAAGCTGGGCCTGTCGATCAAGGCGCGCGAGATCGCCGAGGAGAAGGAAGCGGTCGAGCAGTATGGCTCGTCCGATGCCGGCGCCTCGCTGGGCGATATCCTGGGCGCCGCGCTCAAGGACCGCAACTGATACCGCAATCCGGTGGCCGAAAGGCCGGCAAAGGCCCCGCTCCGGCGGGGCCTTTTGCGTCGTGCGGGGCGAATCGCTGCGCCCGCCAGCCGGTGCGATAGCCGGATCGACGGCCCGTCTTGCCCGGGCTTTCGCCCGCTTCCGGCGCGGCCTTTGGCTGCCATCCAGTGCGCACCCTTGGCAAACCCGCGTTTTCGCAAGCTTTTTGTTTGTGCGCGCCGGCATAAGGCCTATAGTCTGCGAGTCAGCCAAGGCGCGCCGAGAACGTGCCCGACACCCAAAACCGCTGCGCCATCGGGGGGAGGCCATGATCCGATCAGAATTGATCCAGAAGCTTGCCGAGGAAAATCCGCATTTGTTCCAGCGCGATGTCGAGCGCATCGTGAACACCTTCTTCGAAGAGATCATCGAAGCCATGGCCCGCGGCGAGCGGGTCGAGCTGCGCGGATTTGGCGCATTCTCGGTCAAGCGCCGGGATGCGAGGACCGGGCGGAACCCGCGCACCGGCGAGACGGTCGAGGTCGATGAGAAAAGCGTGCCCTTCTTCAAGACCGGCAAGCTGCTGCGCGACCGACTCAACGGCAAAGAGGAATGAACTGACCGCATGACCTATCTGCGTTACGCCCTGCTGGCGCTGCTGCTTGCCCTGGCGCTGATGCTGGCGCTGGCCAATCGTGAGCCGGTGACGCTGGCGCTCTGGCCGGAAACCATCAGCGCCTTCGCCGGGGCCAGCTACACGCTGACCCTGCCGCTTTTCGTGGTGGTGGGGGCGGCGATCGGGCTGGGGCTGGTGCTGGGGCTGGTGTGGGAATGGCTGCGCGAGCGCGGCATCCGGGCCGAGGCGGCGCGCAACCGGCGCGAACTGGCGCGGCTGCGCGAGGCTCAGGGTCTGGCCGGCGAGAGCCAGCCCGCCCCGCAGCGCCAACGCGACGAGGTGCTGGCGATCCTGGACGAGCGCCCTGAAGCACGATGAGCGGGGCTGACATGAACCGGGCCGTGCGCGTCAAGATCTGCGGCCTGAAGCAGATCGCCGAGCTCGAAGCCGCCGCCGAGGCCGGCGCGGCCTATCTGGGCTTCAACTTCTTTGCCCGCTCGCCTCGCTACGTCAGCCCGCAGCAGGCGCGCGCGCTGGCGCTGGCCACGCCGCCCGGTCTGGGGCGGGTGGGGCTGTTTGTTGATCCCGATGATGCGCTGCTGGAGGCCGTGCTGGCCGAGGTGCCGCTCGATTTCCTGCAACTGCATGGACATGAAAGCGCCGAGCGGCTGCGCGATCTGCGCGCCCGCTTCGGCCTGCCGCTGATCAAGGCGGTGGGCGTGGCCGATGCCGATGATCTGCCGGCGCTGGTGGAATACGGGCGGGTGGCGGATATGCTGCTCGTGGATGCCAAACCACCGCGCGGCGCCGAACTGCCCGGTGGCAACGGGCTGGCCTTCGACTGGCGGCTGATCGCCGGGCGGCGCTGGCCGGTGCCCTGGATGCTGGCCGGCGGTCTGACCCCGCAGAACGTGGCGCTGGCGGTGCAGATGACCGGCGCGCGGCAGGTGGATGTGGCCTCGGGCGTGGAAAGCGCGCCGGGGGTCAAGGACGCCGCCTGCATCCGCGCCTTCGTCGAGGCCGCGCAGGGCTGAGCCGCGCGATGTCGCTTTACCCGCCCCGCGCCAGCCGCTACACCCGCGCCAAGCGCAGGAGGATGCCATGCCCGAAGACCTGATCAATTCCTTCATGAGCGGCCCCGACGAGCAGGGCCGGTTCGGCCAGTTCGGGGGGCGTTTCGTGTCGGAAACGCTGATGCCGCTTATCCTTGAGCTGGAAGCGCAATACGAGCATGCCAAGACCGACCAGAGCTTCTGGGACGAGATGCAGCATCTGTGGAAGCACTATGTCGGCCGTCCCAGCCCGCTTTATTTCGCCGAACGGCTGACCGAGCATCTGGGCGGGGCGAAGATCTACCTCAAGCGCGACGAGCTCAACCACACCGGCGCGCACAAGATCAACAATGTGCTGGGCCAGATCATTCTGGCGCGGCGCATGGGCAAGAGCCGCATCATCGCCGAAACCGGCGCCGGGCAGCATGGGGTGGCCACCGCCACGGTCTGCGCCAAGTTCGGGTTGAAATGCGTGGTCTATATGGGCGCGCATGATGTCGAACGCCAGGCGCCCAACGTCTTCCGCATGCGGCTTCTGGGCGCCGAGGTGGTGCCGGTGACATCCGGGCGCGGCACGCTGAAGGATGCGATGAACGATGCCCTGCGCGACTGGGTGACCAATGTGCGCGACACGTTCTATTGCATCGGCACGGTGGCCGGGCCGCACCCCTATCCGGCGATGGTGCGCGATTTTCAGGCGATCATCGGCAAGGAGGCCAAGGAGCAGATCCTTGAGGCCGAGGGCCGGCTGCCCGATACGATCATCGCCGCCATCGGCGGTGGCTCGAATGCCATGGGACTGTTCTATCCGTTCCTTGACGACAAGTCGGTGCGCATCATCGGTGTCGAGGCCGGCGGCAAGGGCGTCGATGAGAAGATGGAGCATTGCGCCAGCCTGACCGGCGGCCGCCCAGGCGTGCTGCATGGCAACCGCACCTATCTGTTGCAGGACGAGGACGGGCAGATCCTTGAGGGGTTCAGCATCTCGGCCGGGCTCGATTATCCGGGCATCGGCCCCGAACATGCTTGGCTGCATGATATCGGCCGCGCCGAATATGTGGCGATCACCGACAAGGAGGCGCTGGAGGCGTTCCAGCTCAGCTGCGCGCTTGAAGGCATCATCCCGGCGCTGGAGCCCAGCCATGCGCTGGCACATGTGATGAAGATCGCCCCCGGCCTGCCCAAGGACCATCTGATCGTGATGAACATGTGCGGGCGCGGCGACAAGGATATCTTCACCGTCGCCAAACACCTCGGCTTCGACATGAAGCTCTGAGCACGGCGCGCGCCCCGGCCCGAATGGCGTTTCGGGGCGCGTCTTTGCTGTGGCTCACACCAACCGGCTGACCTCGACCGCGGCGCGCACGAAATCGGCAAACAACGGATGCGGTGCGAAGGGTTTGGATTTCAGCTCGGGGTGGAACTGCACGCCGATGAACCAGGGATGGCCCTCATGCTCGACGATCTCGGGCAGGCGGCCATCGGGTGACATGCCGGTAAAGCGCAGCCCGCAGGCCTCCAGCTTGTCGCGATATTTCACATCCACCTCATAGCGGTGGCGGTGGCGTTCCTCGATGCGGGTTTCGCCATAGACCCGCGCCACCAGCGAGCCCTCGCGCAGCGCCGCGTCATAGGCGCCCAGCCGCATCGTGCCGCCCTTGTCGTCGGTGAGCTTGCGCTCGACGACATGGTTGCCCTGCACCCATTCCTTCAGGTGATAGACCACCGGGGTAAAGCGCTTGGCGCCGGCTTCATGGTCGAATTCCTCGGAGCCCGCATCGCTGATGCCGGCCAGATTGCGCGCGGCTTCGATCACCGCCATCTGCATGCCTAGACAGATGCCCAGATAGGGGATCTTCTTTTCGCGCGCCCATTGCGCGGCGCGGATCTTGCCCTCGGTGCCGCGCTCGCCAAAGCCGCCGGGCACCAGAATCGCGTGGAAACCCTCCAGATGCGGCGAGGGGTCTTCGCGCTCGAAGATCTCGGCGTCGATCCATTCGGCGCGCACCTTCACCCGGTTGGCCATGCCGCCATGGGTCAGCGCTTCGGCGATGGATTTGTAGGCATCTTCCAGCTGGGTGTATTTGCCCACGATGGCCACGCGCACCTGCCCCTCGGCATGGGTCAGACGGTCCATCACGTCTTCCCAGCGGCTCAGATTGGGCCGGGGTGCCGGGTTGATGCCGAAAGCATCCAGCACCGCCTGATCCAGCCCTTCGCGGTGATAGGCCAGCGGTGCCTCGTAGATCGTGCTGAGGTCATAGGCGGCGATCACCGCCGATTTGCGCACGTTGCAGAAGAGCGCGATCTTCTCGCGTTCCTTTTCCGGGATCGGATGTTCCGAGCGGCAGACCAGCACATCGGGGGCGAGGCCGATGGATTGCAGTTCCTTGACCGAGTGCTGGGTCGGCTTGGTCTTCAGCTCGCCCGAGGCCGCCAGATAGGGCAGCAGGGTCAGGTGCATCAGGATGCATTCGCCGCG
>ERZ869909.2181-NODE-2181-length-13695-cov-4.860405_pt1 | contig 13695 bp, 12 predicted proteins | sample MGYA00520892_ERZ869909 | MGnify/ENA primary metagenome ERZ869909 (study PRJEB32215, sample SAMEA104723947) | bioreactor metagenome | biome: bioreactor; feature: anaerobic bioreactor; material: water | place: China | collected 2015-03-12 ... | reverse complement strand
GTTAAATAGCGGGCTATTCGCCTCATCAGATCGATAAACTTGTCTCGAAATCCAAATCTCTCGTGACGATCGGTCAAATCCGACAGGCTCCTGGGCTTGCGGCGCTAGCCGGCCTCAGTCCTCGAAGTTGGTCTCGGAGTAGAGCACCCGAACTCGCAGGGTGTGCTCGACTTGGCGCAGGGCTTCCAGTGCCTGGGGGCCGTAGGACTTGTCCACATCGATGACCACGTAGCCAACCTTCTCATTGGTCTGCAGGTACTGGCCGGAGATGTTGATATTGCTCTCGGAGAGGACGCGGTTGATCTCGGAGAGCACGCCCGGCACGTTTTCGTGGATATGCAGCACGCGGTGCTTGTCCGGATGTGCCGGCAGGGCCACCTCGGGGAAGTTGACCGAGGTGACGGTAGTGCCGTTGTCGGAGTAGGTGATCATCTTCTCGGAGACCTCGATGCCGATGTTCTCCTGGGCCTCCAGCGTGGAGCCGCCGACGTGAGGGGTGAGAATGACGTTGTCCAGGCCGCGCAGCGGGCTGACGAACTCCTCGTCGTTGCCCTTGGGCTCCACCGGGAAGACGTCGATGGCGGCGCCGTAGAGCCGGCCCTCCTTCAGCGCCTCGGCCAGATCCTCGATCACCACCACGCTGCCGCGGGAGGCATTGATCAGGATGCCGCTGCGCTTCATCAGCGCCAGCTGCTCCCTGGCGATCATCCACTTGGTGGAGGGCACTTCCGGCACATGCAGGCTGACCACGTCGGCACGGGCCAGCAGCTCTTCCAGGCTGGCCACCTGGCTGGCGTTACCCATGCCGAGCTTGGTCACCACATCGTAGAAGATGACGTTGAAGCCCAGTGATTCCGCCAGCACCGATAGCTGCGCGCCGATATTGCCGTAGCCGACGATCCCCAGGGTCTTGCCGCGGGCCTCGTGGGAGTTCTTTGCGCTCTTCAGCCAGCCGCCCTGATGGGCATGGGCGTTCTTCTGGGGGATGCCGCGAAGCAGCATGATCGCTTCGGCCAGCACCAGCTCCGCCACCGAGCGGGTGTTGGAGTAGGGGGCATTGAAGACGGGGATACCCCGGATCAGCGCGGCAGTCAGGTCGACCTGATTGGTGCCGATGCAGAAACAGCCCACGGCCGCGAGCTTCTCGGCCGCCTCGAATACCCGCGAGTTGAGCTGGGTACGCGAGCGAATGCCGATGAAATGAACGTCCCGAACCTTCTCGAGCAGCGTTGCCTCGTCCAGCGAGGTCGCGACGTACTCGATGTTGGTGTAACCGGCGTTCAGGAAATTGTCCACCGCGCTCTGGTGGACGCCCTCGAGCAGCAGGATCTTGATCTTGCTCTTGTCCAGGGACGTTTTGGCCATGGTCGAATCAACCCCTTCTTCGGTGCGAGCCGCATGCGGTGACGGGACAGCCGTGCCGCGACAGTAGTGAGCCTGAGGGCCTGCCGGATAGCGACGGGAAAGGGCATTGGCAGGCTCGAAACAGGGCGCTTATGGTAGCACAACCGCTTCGGGCGAAGATGAAAATGCTGCGCCGGCAAGATGAGCGGACTGCAGGTTGTGCGCGGCGGGCAGACGAACCCCGGGGGAGAGCGTGTATACTGTGGCCCCTATAGATTGTAGTGACTAGATAGCGGTGACGGGCTGGGAATTTCCATGGCAGAGCGAGACAAGCAACCGTCGTGCGAATCGATGGCGAGCGAGGAGGCCGGTGCCGACTTCGCCACCACCGTCGAGCGGCTGGAACAGTTGGTGGAGCGGCTAGAGTCCGGCGAACTGTCGCTGGAAGGCTCGCTTGCGGCCTTCGAGCAGGGCGTGCGCCTGACTCGCGACGCCCAGCGTCGCCTGGACGAGGCCGAACTTCGGGTGCGCACCCTGATCGAGGGCCCCGACGGCGGCGTCGACTTCGACAGCTTCAGTGCACCATCCGAAGAGCCATCCGGGGAGGACGGCGATAGTGAACGCTGACGCCTTCGCGGTACGCCTGGCCGCCGACCGTGCCCGGGTGGATGGCTTCCTGACGCGTGTCTTCGAGGCGCGTCGTGCTGCCGCTCCCCGCCTGGAAGACGCCATGCGCCATGGGCTTCTGGTGGGGGGCAAACGGCTGCGTCCGGTGTTGGTCTACCTGGCCGGCCGTGCCTTGGGGGCCAGCGACGCCGACCTGGACCCCCCGGCCGCCGCGGTGGAGCTGATTCATGCCTACTCGCTGGTGCACGATGACCTGCCCGCCATGGACGACGACGACCTGCGCCGTGGCCAGCCAACGGTCCATCGCGCCTACGACGAGGCCACGGCGATTCTGGCCGGCGACGCCCTGCAGAGCCTCGCCTTCGAAGTGCTGGCCCGGGCCGCCCACCCGCGCCTGCCGACGCTGATGCTGACCCTGGCCCAGGCCGCCGGTCGTGACGGCATGGTCGGCGGGCAAGCGCTGGACCTGGCGGCCGTTGGCGGCCACCCTGACGTCGAGGCCTTGGCCACCATGCACGCCCACAAGACCGGTGCGCTGATTCGTGCCTCGGTGCGCATGGGGGCGCTGATAGCGGTTGCCGAGGATGACGCCCGAGTGGCGGCACTGGAAAGCTACGCCCAGGCCCTTGGCCTGGCCTTCCAGATACATGATGACGTCCTCGACGTGACCGGTGATACCCGCACACTGGGCAAGGCCTCCGGCGCTGATGCGGCCCGCGACAAGCCCACCTACCCGGCGCTGCTGGGGCTGGATGGCGCTCGGGCCCGGGCTTTCGAGCTGACCGAGGAGGCATTGGCGGCCCTGGCGCCGCTGGGCGATGCGAGTACACCGCTGGCCGAGCTGGCCCGCTACATGCTCGAACGAGACCACTGAGGAGGCGTTGAAATCGGTGATTCAGCGATTCCCTGACAGACAGATGCCTACATGAAGCTCTACGACGAAATTCCCGGCGAGCGCCCGGTGACACCGCTACTCGACACGCTGGATACCCCGGCGGCGCTGCGGGCGATGAATGCAGGCCAGCTGGCACAGCTGGCCGATGAGCTGCGTGCCTACCTGCTCTACAGCGTCGGGGTTTCCGGTGGCCATTTTGGTGCCGGCCTGGGCGTGGTGGAGCTCACCGTGGCGCTGCATCACGCCCTGGAAACGCCCCACGACCGGCTGGTGTGGGATGTGGGCCACCAGGCCTACCCGCACAAGATCCTCACCGGCAGGCGCGAGGCAATGGCCAGCATTCGCCAGTACGGCGGCCTGGCCGCCTTCCCGCGCCGTGCCGAGTCGAAGTACGACACCTTCGGTGTGGGCCACTCCAGCACCTCGATCTCGGCGGCGCTGGGGATGGCCCTGGCGGCTCGTACCCGTGGTGAGAAGCGGCGTGTCTGTGCGGTGATCGGTGATGGCGCCCTGACAGCCGGCATGGCCTTCGAGGCCCTGGCCCATGCAGGCCATGTGGATGCCAACCTGCTGGTGGTACTCAACGACAACGAGATGTCGATCTCCGAGAACGTCGGCGGTATCGCCAGCTACCTGGCGAGCATCCTTTCCAGCAAGCCCTACCTGGCCATCCGCGAGGAGAGCAAGAAGGTGCTGTCGCATCTACCGGGGGCGTTGGAGCTGGCCCGGCGCACCGAAGAGCACATGAAGGGCATGGTCAGCCCGGCCACGCTGTTCGAGGAGATGGGCTTCAACTACATCGGCCCCCTCGACGGCCATGACCTGCCCACCCTGGTCCAGACCCTGCGCAACATCCGTGACCTGGATGGCCCCCAGTTCCTTCACGTCAAGACCCGCAAGGGCCGGGGCTTCCTGCCCGCCGAGGCCGACCCCATCGGCTACCACGCCATCACGAAGTTGGAAAAGAACGAGAACGGTGATGTGGCGCCGCCGCTCAAGCCCCCGGCACCGGCCAAGAAAAAAATACCCAAGTATTGCAACGTCTTCGGCGATTGGCTATGTGACATGGCGGCCAGTGATCCCCGGTTGATCGGGATCACCCCAGCGATGCGCGAAGGCTCCGACCTGATCCGCTTCTCGAAGGAATATCCCGAGCGCTATTACGATGTGGCCATCGCCGAGCAGCACGCGGTGACGCTGGCCGCCGGTATGGCCTGCGAGGATATGAAGCCGGTAGTGGCGATCTATTCGACCTTCCTGCAGCGCGGCTACGACCAGTTGATCCACGACGTGGCGGTGCAGGGGCTCGACGTCACCTTCGCCATCGACCGGGCCGGCCTGGTCGGCGAGGACGGCCCCACCCACCACGGCAGCATGGATCTCTCCTACCTGCGCTGCGTGCCGGGCCTGGTTGTGCTGACCCCGGCCGACGAGGCCGAGTGTCGCGCCATGCTGAGCGCCGCCTATCACCATCCCGGCCCCGCCGCGGTGCGCTACCCCCGCGGCAGCGGACCCGGCGTGGCGATTCCGGCGACCCTGGCGCCACTGGAGATCGGCAAGGCGGAGCATCGCCGTGAGGCCGGCAGCAATGGCAGCCGTGTCGCGCTGCTGGCCTTCGGCAGCCTCAACGGTCCCGCGGGCATGGTGGCCGACGCGCTGGACGCCACCCATATCAACATGCGCTCGATCAAGCCGCTGGACCGGGAGGCCATCCTGGCCGCCGCCGACGAGCACGACCTGCTGGTCACCCTCGAAGAGAACGTCGTGGCGGGCGGCGCCGGCAGCGCGGTCAATGAGCTGCTGGCCGCCGAGGGCGTGCAGGTAGAGCTCCTCAATCTCGGCCTGCCCGACGCCTTCGTCGAACACGGCAAGCCGGCAGAGCTGCTGGTTGAGTGCGGGCTTGATGCGCCGGGTATCGAAGCCGCCATTCGCGCGCGACTGGGTTAATGTAGAGGCAGTCGATAAGCGAAATAACGCGTGTTTCCAACCGGCCATGAACCTAGTTTTATGGCCGGTTTTTTCATTTGAGGCTTAGGAAAACTTCTCTGAGGATCCCTTCTTGTCAGCTGACATGCCTCTTCTCACCTGTCGTCAGGCACGGCCGATTGACTGTCGAATGTTGAAAACCGCATCTTTCAACGAGTGCATTGCGGAGTGATGGTGGCGTATATCGCTTATATTCGTGTAAGCCATTTCCTACAACGATTGTAAGAAAAGGTGTATAGCGTACTAATTGCTCCAGGGTGCTTTGACCATATCCATCATTATCCCTGCATGTTTCCGGTATTTGGCGTTGTTTGTTCTATTTTCGTCCTCGTAGGTAACGCCTACGTAAACTTGCCTGTCGTCCATGGCGTCGTTTGGCATGTCCTCGCTTCCTGTTTACCCTCTCGCGACATCAGCTATAGCGGCAAGCGCTTCTTCGGGTCCGCCAGCCAGCCTAGGGTCATCTCGCTACCGCGTATGGCCACGATTTGGCCAGGGTGGCTCGCGTAGCCGTTCCTGGCTCGTTCACCGGGCCAGTACAAGACGTACGACTTAATCGTTCCAAAAACAGCGGTTTGTCAGGGAGCTCCAGACGATGGCAAAGGAAGGGACCGTTGCGCCCAAAGAGCGCATCAATATCAAGTATGTACCGGCTACCGGTGACCAGCGGGCGGAAACCGAGCTACCGCTCAAGCTGCTGGTGGTAGGGGACTTCAAGGGTGGCGCGGAAGAGACGCCCATCGAGGAGCGCGACAAGGTCTCGGTGGACAAGAACAACTTCCAGTCTGTCATGCGCGAGGCGGGCCTTGGCCTGCAGGCTTCCGTGCCCAACCGGCTCGAAGAGGGTGAAGAGCCGGCCGACCTGGCCGTGAACCTCTCGTTCAAGTCGCTGGAAGATTTTGCCCCCGACAGTGTGGCCCGGCAGGTACCTGAGCTGCGCAAGCTGGTCGAACTGCGCGAGGCGCTGGTTGCGCTGAAGGGACCGCTGGGGAATGTGCCGGCCTTCCGCGATCGGCTGCAGAAGCTGATGGAGAGCGACGAGGCGCGTCAGCAGCTGCTCTCGGAGCTCGAACTGCTCGAGACGAATAGCAAGGGCGACGCCTGACTCCTGCCAGATCAGGTACAGGCAGATCAGGTGCAGGCAGGCGATCAACGCCAGGTAAAGGATTCGAGGCAACCCCATGACCGATTCGGTACAAACGCAGGGCCAGGCCGCCGGGGCCCAGGCTGAAGACTCCCTTCTCGATCAGGTGATGGCGCAGACGCGCATGGTACCGGCCGACGAAGGTTACGATATCGCCAAGCAGGGCGTGGCGGCGTTCATCGCAGAGCTGCTGCAGAGCACCAGCGACGCCCCCCAGGTCAACAAGTCGGTGGTCGATCGCATGATCGTCGAGCTCGACCGCAAGATCGGCAGCCAGGTGGACGAGATCCTCCATGACCGCGGCTTCCAGGAGCTGGAATCGGCCTGGCGTGGCCTCAAGCTGCTGGTCGATCGCACCGACTTCCGCGAGAACATCAAGCTGGACGTGCTGCATGCCACCAAGGCAGAGCTGCTCGAGGACTTCGAGTTCGCCCCCGAGCTCAGCCAGAGCGGGCTCTACCAGCACGTCTATGCGGCGGAATACGGGCAGTTCGGTGGTGAACCGGTCGCCGGCATCATTGGCCACTACGACTTCTCGCCCTCGACCCCCGACATCAAGCTGCTGCAGTTCACCGCCGCGGTGGGTGCCATGGCCCACGCCCCCTTCCTCTCCTCGGTGGCGCCGAGCTTCTTCGGCATCGACACCTTCGAGGAGCTGCCCAATATCAAGGATTTCAAGGCGATCTTCGAAGGACCGAAATACGCCCGCTGGCGCAGCCTGCGCGAGTCCGAAGACGCCCGCTATCTGGGGCTGACCGCGCCGCGCTTCCTGCTGCGCATGCCCTACGACCCGGTCGAGAACCCGGTCAAGAGCTTCAACTACCGCGAAACGGTCAGCGAGAACCATGAGCATTACCTGTGGGGCAACACCGCCTACCTGCTCGCCGAGCGCCTGACCGACAGCTTCGCCAAGTACCGCTGGTGCCCGAACATCATCGGCCCTCAGAGCGGCGGCGCCGTCGAGAACCTGCCGGTTCACACCTATGAGGCGCTGGGTCAGCTCCAGGCCAAGATTCCCACCGAAGTGCTGGTCACCGACCGGCGTGAATTCGAGATGGCCGAAGAGGGCTTCATCTCGCTGACCATGCGCAAGGGCAGCGACAATGCCGCCTTCTTCTCCGCCAACTCGGTGCAGAAGCCCAAGGTCTTCCCCAACACGGCTGAAGGCAAGGCCGCCGAAACCAACTTCAAGCTCGGCACCCAGCTGCCCTACATGTTCATCATCAATCGCCTGGCGCACTACATCAAGGTGCTGCAGCGCGAGCAGATCGGCTCATGGAAGGAGCGTCAGGATCTCGAGCGTGAACTCAACGCCTGGATCCGCCAGTACGTTGCCGACCAGGAGAACCCGCCGGCCGAGGTGCGTAGCCGCCGTCCGCTGCGAGCCGCCTCGATCCAGGTCTCCGACGTCGAGGGCGATCCGGGCTGGTACCAGGTTTCCATGGCGGTGCGTCCGCACTTCAAGTACATGGGCGCCAACTTCGAGCTGTCGCTGGTGGGTCGCCTCGACAAGGAGTAAGGGAGTGTCGCTGCCATGAGCCTTTACCGTGGTGGCGTGCTCGGCAACCGGCTGTTCGAGCGCCTGGCGGCGTCCGGGCAGCCGGTCGAGACAGGGGGCGAGCCGAGCCTCGCCGATACCGTGGAATCCATCAAGCGCCATCTCGTCGACCTGCTCAACAGCCACCCCGGGCACAGCGAATGTGCACCGGAGCTGGGGCTTCTCGACTTCAATGACGCGACCATCGGTGTGCTCGATCTGGAACTCAACATCCAGCGCGCCATTCGCCAGTGCATCGAACGCTTCGAGCCTCGAGTACAGCGAGTGGAGGTGGAGTCGTTGCCCCATGGCGGTGACCCGCTGCAGCTGCGTTTCCAGGTCCACGCGACCCTGGTCATTGGCCGGGACAACGCCCAGACCACCATCGATCTGCTGCTGAATGACAAGCGCTACCAGTGCCTGAACTGACAGTCTCTGAGCTGAACGGTACCTGAACTGAGACGCGCCCGAACTGAGCACCTGAGCATCCACGCATCTGGGAAACGAGGCTCGCATGCTGAATCGCTATTACCGGGACGAGCTCGACTTTCTGAAGCTGCAGGGTCGGGAGTTTGCCGAGGCCAATCCAGGCCTCAGTCGCTTCCTCTCCGAGCGCAGCACGGATCCGGACGTCGAGCGCCTGCTGGAGGGCTTTGCCTTCCTGACCGGCCGCATGCGGGAAAAGGTCGAGGACGAGTTTCCCGAACTGACCCATTCGCTGATCAGCATGCTGTGGCCGAACTACCTGCGTCCGGTGCCGAGCATGACGGTCATGCAGTTCACCCCGAAGTGGCATGCCCTGAGCGCTTCCCAGTCCATTGCGGCGGGCACGGCGGTGGGCAGTCGGCCCATCGACGGAACGGCCTGTCGCTTCCGCACCTGTCACGACGTGGCGCTCTATCCGCTGGAGCATGCCGGGGTCGAGGCGCGTCACTCCCGTGAGGCCTCCGTCGTCGAGCTGAACCTCGATGTGCACAGCGACCAGCCTCTCGATGCCCAGGGAATCGACAATCTGCGACTGCACCTGGGGGGCAACGGCTACACGGCACGTAGCCTCTATCTGTGGTTGAACCACTACCTGGAACGCATCGAGCTGGAGGTCGACGGCGAGCGCCGGCGCTTGCCCAACAGCCTGCTGCAGCCGGTAGGATTCGAGCGTGAAGATGCCCTGTTGCCCTACCCGCGCAATGCCTACCAGGGCTATCGCATCCTGCAGGAGTATCTCTGCTTCCCCGAGGCCTTCCACTTCGTCGACCTGGCCTCGCTGGGGCGCCACCTGCCGGCCGTCCAGGCCCGGCGGTTGACGCTGCGCTTCGTCTTCTCGCGCACCCTGCCGGCGGATGCCCGGGTGCGCGACGAGCACCTGGCCCTCTACTGTACACCGGCCATCAACCTGTTCACCCACGATGCCGACCCCATCGACCTGAGCGGCGAGCGCAGCGAATACCATATTCGTCCCAGCAGCCGCTCGCCGGCCAACTACGAGGTATTCAGTGTCGATGCGGTGCATGGCTGGCTGGAGAGCGAATCCGGCAAGGTCCGCGGAGAGCCGCGCAACTATGTGCCGTTCGAGAGCTTCCAGCACCAGATCGAGCGCGATCGCGACCGCCAGGCGCTCTACTACCGGGTACGTGTTCGCGACAGCCTGCGCGGGGATGGCTTCGACCACGACATTGCTTTCGTTCGCGGCGACGAGCGCGCCTGCCTGGGCATGCGCGAGACCATTTCGCTGCGGCTCACCTGCAGCAACCGCGAGCTGCCCGAGAAGCTGACCGTGGGAGACGTCTGCGTGCCCACCGAGAACAGTCCGGTGCATGCCGACTTTCGCAACATTACCCGGCCGACGCCGGCGCTGCGCCCGACCCTCGACGGCAGCCTGATGTGGACGTTGATCTCCAACCTGTCCCTCAACTACCTGTCGCTGCTAGAGCGGGACGCCCTCTGTTCGGTACTGAGGGCCTACGACTTCCGGGCGCTGGTCGACCGCCAGGCGGAGCGTGTCTCCCAGAAGCGCCTGACGGGCATCGCCGATATCGAGACCCAATCCATCGACCGGCTCCAGCGCGGTCTGCCGGTACGAGGGCTGCGGTCGGTCATGACATTGGACCAGGAAGCCTTCGGCGATGAGGGAAGCCTCTACCTGTTCGGCAGCGTGCTGGCTCGATTCTTTTCGCTCTACGCCAGCATCAACTCGTTCCATGAGCTGCATGTCATCAACCGACACAACCGTGAGCGTTACGCATGGACCTTACAGTCGGGCCAGCAGCCGCTGATGTAGCGCCGGCAGCCCTGATCGAAGGGGCACGACGCTACGACTTCTTCCAGCTCGTCGAGCTGCTGCACCGCCACCATGAGGATGACCTCGAAGGCGGCGGCGGTAGCGTGGCGCCTTTTGAGCGGGTGCGTTATAGCGCGTCGGCGTCGCTGGGCTTCCCGGGCAGCGACGTGGTGTCGCTCGAGCCCGGCGCCGATGGGGGCTATCGGCTTGAGGTCAGCTTCTTCGGGCTGCAGGGGTCCCAGTCACCGCTGCCCGGCTACTACCTGGAGAGCCTGGCCCATGGCGCGGCCCACCACGAGGGTAGCGCCGGCGACTTCCTCGACTTCTTCAATAATCGCCTGCTGACCCTGTTCCATCGCGCCTGGCGCAAGTACCGCCACTATGTGCGCTACCAGGACAACGCCAGCGACGGCTTCTCCGCGGCCGTCTTTGCCCTGGTGGGGCTGGCCGATACCGAGCTGCGCGGCGAGACGCCGATCAACTGGAGCAAGATGCTCGCCTATGCGGGCCTGCTCGCGGGGCGTTCGCGCTCCCCCGAGGTGGTGTGCAGCATCGTCGGTCACTGCTTCGACCTCGACGATGTGTACCTCGAGGAGTGGGTACACCGCTGGGTGGTGATTCCCGAGGACCAGCGCAGCCGGTCGGGGCTTTCCGCCATGACGCTGGGAGAGGACATGATCGCCGGCGAGCGGGTCGCCGACATCGGTGGCAAGTTCGCCCTTTGCCTGAGGGGCCTGAGCCTCGAGCGCTTCCGCGACTTCCTGCCCGACGGCTGCGAGCACGCACCGCTCAAGACCCTGGTGAACTTCGTGCTGCGCGAACCCCTGGCCTACGACCTGGAACTCGAGCTGCTGCCCAGCGCCGTCATGCCGATGCGTCTAGGCGAGGCTGGCAGCTGCCAGCTTGGCTGGACCACCTTCGTCAACCCCGAATCCAGCGATGCCTCTAGGCGTCGCCGGGTACGCATACAGATGACAGGCTAACCGCCCATGCAAGCCTCTTACCAGCAAGTCACCGAGCGCCACGCCACTGCCCATACGGCCGTTACCCTGGTGGTCATCAACAGCGAGCGGCTGGAAGGACGCTCCACCAGCAGCCATGTCTTCCATGAGCCCGGCGGCACTCTGGGCAGCGGCGCGGCCGACGACTGGCTGCTGCAGGACCATGCCGGCCGCATTCGACCCGGCCATGCCCGGATTGGGCGTCAGGATGGCCGCTTCTGCCTGATCGACTGCAGCGGGCACACCTTCATCAATCACGCCACGCTGCCCCTCGGCCGCGACCGTCGGGTTGCCCTGTGCGATGGCGACGAGGTGAGGCTCGGCGACTACCACCTACGGGTCCATCTGGGCGACCGCCAGAGCAGCCAGCCCGGCGCCCAGCCGCTAACGGCGCTGATCAACGAGGAGCAGGAGGCGCTGGCGGGGCAGGGTGCGCCGCTGGTGCGCACCATGCCCCAGGCAGGCATGGCGCCGCCGCGGCAGGATGACCCCCTGGAGGCGCTGGGCGAGGCGTCCCCCGGTGCCAGCCACCAGGACCCCATGACGGCGCTGAAACACCCCGACGAGGCCGTCATCGAGGCCACCTCCCCGCTGCTCGACGAGCTGGACGTGCCGAGCTCGAGCGGGACGACTTACCACCAACGGGAGCGGCGCGGACCCGCGCCCGCCAAGCCGACGATTCGACCATACGAGGACAATAACGCCATGAGCAGGGAAATGGATGAAGGGCTGTTGAACGACCTGGAACGCTCGGTTGGCGAGCAGCTCGAGGACCGCTGGCAGGACTCGGTGCCGGCAGCAGCGGGGCATGCGGGCGCCGATCCCCTGATGCGTGCCCTGGGCGCCAATCTTCGCTTCCACGACAGCGAAGAGCAGCAGGCCTTTCTCATGGAGGCCGGCAACACTCTGCGGGCCGCCATCGAAGGGCTTCAGGCGTTGCATCAGGCCCAGGACGACAGCCGCTATCCGCTGCGCGATCGCCGCCTTCAGCCCATCGAGGACAACCCCCTGCGCCTGGGCCAGCCCTATGGCGAAACCGTGGAGACCCTGTTCTCCGCCCGCCGCAGTCCGGTGCACCTCTCGGCACCCGCCGCGGTGGCCGAATGCCTGGCCCACCAGGGCCAGCACCAGGCAGCGGTGGAGGAGGCCATCGGTCAGGCGCTGGAATCCATACTGGATGCCTTTGCGCCCGATGCCCTGCTCAAGCGCTTCCACGCCTATCGCGGCGCCGGCAATCGTCTGGAAGACGAGGGTGGCTGGGCCTGGGAGATGTACCGCCACTACTACCAGGAGCTGAATTCAGGCCGCCAGCAGGGCTTCGCCAAGCTGTTCTGGGAAGTATTCGAGCAGGCCTATGACCAGTCGGTGCGCCGCCAGCAGCGGGAGGAAGCATGAGCGCAATAATGGAAGGCACAATAAAAAAGCCAACAAGAAATTTGCGCGCAAGAAGTAGCGCGGTGCGCGGTCCGTTTGTCTGGCTGACCGTTGCCATGCTGGCGCTGGTTCTCAGCGGCTGCACTACAGTCGGCAAGACCTGGCAGGTGATCAAGGACCCGTCGATCCCAGTGGGCCATCCCGAGCCGCGCCTTTCGCAGGTCGATCTCGCCATGCTTGCCGAGCCCGACGTCAACCGCAACCTGGACGGCGACGGGACGCCGCTGCGCTTCCAGATCCTGCAGCTCAAGGACGACTCGATGCTGATGGCTGCCGACCATTACCAGCTGCGCAACGATCTCGAGGACGCCCTGGGCACCAACTACCTGACCCACGACGACTTCACCCTGTTGCCCGGTCAGTGGAAGTTCTACGAACCCTTCGAGATCGACGAGGAGACGCGCTACATCGGTCTCATCGCCTTCTACAACAACCCGGATCAGGCCCAGTGGAAGAAGGTGGTCAAGGTCAACGCCCAGGGTAATGACTACCATCTGCTGGTTCACCTGCGTGCGGACGAAGCCGAGCTGAGGGATCAGGACTGATGGCTAGCCGCAACCGTGTGGTCTGGAGCGAAGGGCTGTTCATCAAGCCGCAGCACTTCCAGCAGCAGCAGCGCAGCCTGGAAGGGCTCATCGACGCGCGCCTGCGCGGCGTCAGTCACTATCTTTACGGCTTCCAGATGCTGGAGCTCAACGCGGAGTTTCTGAGCTTCGGGCGTATCGCCATCAGCCGTGCCAGCGGCGTGATGCCGGATGGCACGGCCTTTCAGCTGCCCGACGACGATATCGAGCCGCAGCCGCTGGAGATTGGCGACGCCGGCATTACCAACCAGATCGTCTACCTGGGTCTGCCGCTGGCCACCGATGCGGTGGGCGAGGTGCGCTGGCCCGGCGACGACCTGCCAGCCCGCTACCGCCTCTCGCAGCGTAGCGTGCGCGACCTGCACTCCCGTGACGGCGACACCGCGGAACTCGATGTGGCCCGGGTCGCTCCGCGGTTGTTGCTGGAGCGCGACGATCGCAGCGCCTACGCCTGCCTGGCGGTGGCGCGTATCGTCGAGCGACGGCCCGACGGCAGCCTGGTCCTCGACGAACAGTTCCTGCCGACCCTGCTCAGCGTCCAGGCGGCACCGCTGCTGCAGCGCTTTGTCGGTGAGATGGCAGGCCTGATGCGTGAGCGTGCCCGCAACATCGCCCAGCGCCTCTCCACCCCCCACCAGACCGGGGTGGCCGACGTCTCCGACTTCATGCTGCTGCAGTTGCTCAACCGTGCCCAGCCTCGCTTCCAGCACCTGGCGCGTCTGGGCCAGCTGCATCCGGAGCGGCTCTTCGACACCATGCTCGAGACCGCCAGCGAGCTGGTCACCTTCACCGACGAGTCGCGGCTGCCGCCGGAGTACCCGGCCTACGATCACGACCACCCCGAGCGGGCCTTCCGCATGCTGAT
>ERZ869909.2180-NODE-2180-length-13700-cov-4.956397_pt1 | contig 13700 bp, 5 predicted proteins | sample MGYA00520892_ERZ869909 | MGnify/ENA primary metagenome ERZ869909 (study PRJEB32215, sample SAMEA104723947) | bioreactor metagenome | biome: bioreactor; feature: anaerobic bioreactor; material: water | place: China | collected 2015-03-12 ... | reverse complement strand
CCTTCACGGCATTGCTGAGGAGGTTCGTGAACACCGCGGTCAGCTCGGCCGGGAACATCGGTGGCGACTTCAGGTCCGCGGGAATCTTGCTCTCGATCCTGATGCCGCGTCGTTCGGCGGTGTGAGCGAGGAGTCGACTCGCGACGTCGAAGCGCTCGGCGAGCTTTTGTCGCGATCGGCGTCGACGGGCATCCGGTGTCACGATGTCCGTGAGGTACGACGCTTCGCGCTCGAGCCCACGCCGAAGGTCCCCGATCGCCTGCAGGACCTTCTTGAGCTTCTGTCGTTGGGCGCGCGTGAGATCCGGGTCCGACGCGAGGTCATCGAGTGCGTGCTCCACTGCCTGGCTTGCGCCGAGTAGCGCCCGGATCTCGTGCACGAAGGCAGACATCTGGGTTCCAACCGACGCGAGCACGCGAAGAAGCGACTGCTCGGAGATCATCTCGTCGGCTGAGCCGGTCTGCGCCTGGATTTCCTCAAGGGCGTGGCCGAGTTTTTCGGCGAGGTCCGCCGCCTCTTCAGAGCGAGACGCGGTCGCGGTAGCCACCATGTGGGCCCGAGCGGCCGCGAGCGCCTCGGTGGCGCCTTCGAGGCTCGCCTTCAGCGAAGCCGGGCTGGTGGGGGGACGCACTGGCGCTGGCTTCGGACCCGGCTTCGTGGGGCCGGGCGCACCGCCGCCGCTTTCCTGGCTCTGCTTGCGCGTCTCGCTTCGCGCCTTGCGCTTCCCGTACGACGCCGCCGCGTGCACCCGGGTGCAGAGGTCGAGCCCTGTCCGCACGAGGACCGTGAGGTCATCGTATCCGCCTTCGGGGATGAAGCCTTCGCGGTTGACCAGCATGCGGAGGTTGGCGGCGTACTCGTGCGTCAGGAACACCCCACCGAAGTAGTTGTTGTTCGGGAAGAACGTGAGGGCCGCATCCCGGTCATCGACGGGTCCGAGATCATCGAGGTCCCAGCTCTTCAGGGTGTCGAGGGTTCGGGAGCGGCGCGTGTAGTCCGCGTCCAGACGCAACCAGTCGTTCTGAGGCTCTCCGTACGGAAGAACGCGGAAACCCTCCATGAACACGCGCACGCCACTCGAGCGTGTCGCCCAGGTCCGCTGGTCCCCCTTGGTGGCCAGTTTTCCGACACGAAGGAAGATGCGCGCGTCGAAGAACGGGCCCGTCTCCGGGGCGGGGTGGTCGATCTCCGCCTGGTAGGCACTCGCGTCCGGGAGCTCCTTGAGGGTGCGCTTCGTCGGCGCGACCGCGTACTTGACGGTCTCTCCGGGGCGAGAACGAATCTCGACCACCCAAGCCGCGTGTTCCTCCATCAGCCGCCAGTACTCGTCGCCGGCAGCGAACTCCCCCTCCAGCCTCACGTTGAACTGCTGGCCGTTCGCTTCGGCACGGCGAATGAGCGGCTCGTCGAAGATCAGGGGCTCGCTCACCACCGACTTCCGCAGAGGCTTCGTGAGGAAGGTCGGGGGGGCGAACGACTGGACCTCAGCGAAGAAGCGCGCCCGTTCCGCAGGCGTCCACTTGCGTCGGAGGCGTGAGAGGCGAAGAACCGTACCTGTCGTCGCCTTCCGCGGTGCAGGCTCATGCTCCACGACGACCGCGTCGCTGCCCTCGACTTGGTCAAGGGTCTCGAAGCGTTCGATGGCGTCCCAGTCGATCCGCGCCTGAACCGCGGCCACGTTGCCATCGTTCTCGGCGTCGCTGATGCTCTGCACCTCGAGCAAACGAGCGAGCTTGTGCGCAGCCAGGCGGCCGATTCCCTTCGCGCCGGTGTAGCGCCGCTTGAGCCGCCCAGAGAGGCGTTCCCCGTCGTCCTTCATCCGAGACGCGACGCGCAAGAACCCCTGCTCGAACTGGGTGGGCGTCATCCCGGAGCCGTTGTCGGTGATGACGATCAAGCCACGGTCGGGGTCGTTCAGCCGCTGACCGAGCACGACAACCTCGGTCGCGTCGGCATCGTAGGAGTTCTTGATCAGCTCGATGAGGGCCGTGGAGTCGCGCCCGACCAGCAGTTCGCCGAGCTCCCTGAAGAGGTGGGTGTCGATCGTGAAGCTGGCCATGTCAGGACTCCTCGCCCTTGGGCACCCGCTGCCGGGTCAGCTCCGTAAGCGCGGCCCGCATCAACGTGATGTCCGCGCGCGACATCCCAAGCCCATCGCGTAGAACGGCGTCATCAGCGAGGGAACGAGCGGCCCCCTCGTCCCCGCGGCGCAGTGCTTCGTTCACCGTTCTGAAAGCGCCAGCAGCCCCCAACACGATCGGCACGGGCAGCTTGCCCAGGGTCGTCAGGTCGAGCTTGAGGACGCCGCCGCCGTACCGCCGCCCATGCACTTCGGACCACAGCGCCACGAAGGTCGTCATGAACCCGACCGCCACGACCTCGGACGGCACGTCGCACTCCGCGTTCCAGGTGGCGGCGTAGAGAGCGTTCGTGCAGCGAAGCGTGGTGCGGTTGAGCACCAGCAACGGCGGGCCGAGCCGCGTCGATGTGACGAAGGCGTCAGGCTTCTCCAGCAGCTCCACTCGAAACCAGGCCTCGCGCTTGGCGCACTTGTGTCGCGTGTGAACGCCCGACTGCACGCCCTCGTTGATCCACTGCTGTACTCCAGGGAGCGACTCGAGCGCTGGGGTCGGGCGAACGAGGAATGCTCGTGCTCCATCCTCGGCGACAGCCTCGTGGTCCGCCGATGTGAACTCCAGTCCCGTGAGCCACTTCGTTCGAGACAAGATGGGAACGCGAGCGCGGGCAGGCACACCGAGGCGCGCCAGTTCGTCCGCCGAACGGATGAAGTGGCTGTTGGCACCGGTGACGAGGCCAATATGCGGCGTTGCCATCTCGCCGAAGGCCCGGGTGTTCTCGGAGGACTCGATGGCTGTGAGGACCTTGAGCGCGGCGGACGAGATCCGTCGTCCGTTCGGCAACGTGGTCCCCCGAGTCGCGGTCGCCTTTCCACGCAGAACGGCGCTGAGCTCATCCGCGGTCTCGACCGAGAGCACATCAAGAGCGCCCGGACTGCCGAAGCCCTCGGCAGCGATCACGACGACGGGCTCATCGGTGCCATCGAACAGCCGCTCCCGGAGGTGAATCAGCCGCACCGTCTCGAAGTGCTGTTGAAGAGCAGTGCGGACAGCAACCGCGTAGTCGGCCTGGAGGATCGCCTCCGGCACCAGCATCGCGAGCCTGCCGCGGGGCTCCAGAAATGCGAGCGCGTGCAAGACGAAGTACGCCCAGAGACTAGCGGTCTCGGGGAGACGCTGTCCGCTCTCCTCCGCGATCCGGCGAGCCACCACTCGCCGTTCATCCTTGAGCCAGTGATGCCGCACGTAGGGCGGGTTGCCGACGATCGCGTGGAACGGTGCGCCGGGAAGCTCGCCGGGGCGGATCGCGAGGAAATCCCGAAACACCACGTTGTCCTCGACCAGGTCGGGGCTCTCACGGACGTAGCGCATGCAGGAGTCGTCGACGTCGACCCCGAACACCAGACGACCCGGCTGGCGGCGCCCCTTCCGCTTGAGGTGGGACGCAGCCGCCTGCATGAACGCGCAGCCGCCGAAGCTCGGGTCAAGGACGCGCCCTCCCTGGCCAACGACGGCCCACTGGGCGAGCAGGCGCGCGACGTCGTCCGGCGTGTAGTACGCCCCCAGCAATCGACGCTGGGGAACGGAGACGCCATTGATCTGAAGGGCACCGGCGTCCTCGGCGTCGCGATCGGGCATTCGAGACGGGGTCTGGTGCCGTTCCGCTCCTCGTGTCTGAAGGTTGTTCGCCATCATCGCCCTCCGAGTTGCTGGTGGCCCAGAGAGGTAGAGGGCGCGGTGCGGGGGGCTGGGAGGGGCTGGACCGTGGCGGCCAGGGGCGCCAACGACCCACGGCGGGCCACGGGGCGGTCCGGACGACCGTTCACACGAGCGATGGGGAGAGCGGGGCCGCGCCCCTCCGCGATGCACGACGAGCCGCCTGAGGGGGCTGGGGGCCTTTCGGTGTGGCGTCGGCTCAGCATCACCACCCCTGCCGCATCGTCTCGCCGAGCTCGACGGGGTCGAGCACGGACGTGGAGCTTTCCCAGTCAACGTCCTCGACGCGGCTGTACTTGGCGTCGAAGGGGTTGCGGCTGAGGGCGATGGTGCGGTCGATGAGCTTGTTGGCGTCCTCCCGTTCGCCCTGGGCGACCTGGACCCAGATGTCCTCGAGGGTGTCGGGGATCTGGCCAAAGAGCGTGTGGATCGCGGCGAGGCGTTGCGAGAGGAGCTGGTGAACCCGGTCCTCCACCGAGCCGCGGTAGCGTAGGTTGGCGACCCAGACCTCGGGGTGGCGCTGACCGATGCGCTGGATACGTCCCTTCCGCTGCTCGAGTCGGGTGGGGTTCCACGGAAGGTCGATGTTGATGAGCGTGCCGAGGCGCTGAAGGTTGAGGCCCTCGGACGCCGCGTCGGTGCCGACCAGCAACTGCAGGTCCCCCTCGCGAACCCGCTTCTTCAGGGTCTCTCGGTCGCAGCGGCGAAACAACCCGCCGCTCCAGACACCCGACCGCATCCCACCCGCGTAGAGGCCGATGTCCTGATTGCGGAACGCCGGATGAGCCGCGAGCTGCGCTCCCATCCAGTAGGCCGTGTCGAAATACTGCGAGAAGAGGATGCAGCCGCGGTCCTTCCAGGGCTCCTGGACGTGAGCGTTCGTGCCGAGCAGGTAGCCGAGGACGGAGGCGAGCTTGGGGTCGGGATCGCGGCACTCCTCGAGGAGCTTCAGGCAGCGCGCGAGCGCGACCCGTTCCTCGTCGGAGAAGTTGCGGAACTCGGAGACGGCCTCCGGTCGCGCATCCTCGAGCTCCTCGTCGACCTGGTCGTCGTCGAGCTCGCTGGGATCGACGATACCGAGCAGCTTTCGGATCGTGTTCCGTCCGGCCTCGAGCGAGCTGCCGAGTCGGCGAAGCAGGAGGGTCTTGAAGAAGCCCGCACCGCCGCGGATTCGCTTGCCGAGGTGCTTGGTGAAGGTCTCGGCTTCCGCGTAGGCGTCTTCCAGGTAGCTGGTGAGCACGAGCGCGTCGTCATCGGACTCACCGAAGAGACGCACGCGCACGGGCGGCAGCCAGGGCTCGCGGGTGACGGGGTTCGTGGTCTCCTCGAGGTACTGCCGGGTCCGGCGGACGATGCACCGCAGCAGCGGGTTCAGCGTGGAGCCGAACCGCGGAAAGAACTCGCCCTCGATGCGCGTGCGACGTCGCGCGACCGGCAGCTTCTCGTAGTCGCCCGGCATGAGCACCCACTGGCCGTCCGGCAGTTCGAGGCGCTCTCGGATCCACGCCGCGACCTCGTCCTCGCCGCTCGACGGGAGCGGGTCCCGGACGTAGTTCCACGCCGCGTAGGGGTCCTCCGGGAGGCTTTTGTCGCCCATCGCGACCGCGAGGCACTCCGAGGGGGTCCACCAAGGGCTCGTCCGGTAAGACTGGCCAAGCACGGACGGATTGCCGGCTCCGACGATCTGCAGCAGGTCCCAGGCTTCGACCGGGTGAAGCTGGACCGGCGTCGCCGTGGCCAGGAGCATGCTCTTGGTCTTGCTGCTGACCTTGAGCAGGAAGGACATCAGCTTGTTCGGCTTCGCGCGCTCGTTCACGCGATCCGGACCGTCGTCGATCCGCGGGATGTCGGAGCGTCGTGCCCGGTGCGACTCGTCGACGATGACGCACAGATACCGCTGCGCGAGGAGCGTCTCGATGACCTGCGGGTGACCGCGCGTGATGAGCCCTTGGGAGACGAGGCCAATGCGTCGCGGACAGCGGCGGAGCTCGTCGCGGCCGTTGGCCGGGTACTCGACCCCGTTCTCGTCGATCCAGCACTTGCCCGACCAGCGCGCCGACGGGAGTTGGAGCAGCTCCATGAGCTCGCCCTGCCACTGCTGCAGCAGCGGCTTCGGCGCGAGCACCAGGATCGGCCCGGAGTCCTCGAGGGCCATGAGCAGGGCAGCCATGGCCAGCTGGACCGTCTTCCCGAGCCCGACCTGGTCGGCCAACACGAGGCGCGCGCCGCCAAGGCGATGCCGCTCCATCGCCAGGCGTACGAAGAACTTCTGGTGTGGCCAGAGCCCCTGTTCGCGTCGGTAGATGGGGCTCTCGACCGCGACCGCGGCAGGCTCGGGGTCCTGCTGCCACTCGGAGAGCGGGATCACCTTGCGCTCGGCCAGGCGCTTGATGTCGGCTTCGATGAACGGGCAGCACGCCAGGTCCACTGCCGCCGGGTGGTGCCACAGGGCGTCGAACTCCTCGCTCACCCACTGCGCCGCTTCGGGGCTGTCGTCCTCCCAGAGCAGCTCGTAGTTCAGCTTCCAGGCCGTCGCGCTCTCGTTGACGCTCCCGAGAAACGTCGTCGCGCGGCCGTCAGGGTAGCGAACGACACCGGCCTTGCCATGGATGAGCCCAAAGACCTCGTCGGGCAGAACCTTGATCTGCAGCTTCCGCCGACCGTCGGGCAGGGTCGCGGTGAGCATGTCGTAGAGACGCTGGATGCGAGGTCTGGCGGCGCCCGGGAGGTCCTCGGGGCGACCCGCGCACCAGCTGTTCCGGAGGGCCGTCTGGGCGGCCACCGCGGTCTTCACGTCCTCCGGGCTGATGTCCGAGTTGCAGACGATGCGCACCGGGCCCGCAACGGCTTCGAGCTGCTCCCCTGCGATCTCGAAGAGGCTGGAGCGGAAGTACCCGGCAATCCGGTCGTAGGCGCACGCCCCCTCGAGACGCTCATGAAGCACGCTCTTGTGGATGGGTGTCCGCCTTGAGGAATGCCGCGTGATCATGCTCACCCGTGGTCGCCCCGCAGGCGGCCGGCGAGGAGCCGGGCTGCTTCGCTGTCCGCCAGCCAGTGTTCCATGGCCTCGCCGCGCCCGAGCTCGGCCAACCAATCGAGGATGGCGATGAGCCGCTGCCGCTCGCCCCAGTAGTTCGCGACCTCGTCTTTCAGGAAGCGCAGGCCCGCGTCCGGCGTCTCGCTCGATCGCGTCGTGTGAATGGCGAAGAGGAGCTGCCGCAGCTGCGTCCCGCCGAACCCATCTCCGGTGAGGTCCTTGCGTCCGAACTCGCCAGGGGTCTTCACCCGCGTGCTGTTGGCGGTCGACGTGTGCAGCAGCGGCCGGAACTCGCGGACGCCGAAGCCACGCGCGAGCTCCTGGTAGACGCCCTGCCGGTGCTCGCCGCGGCTCTCGACGTCGAGGGCACGCAGGTAGAGCCGCTCGTCCGGCGTCAGACCCCGCCAGACGTTGTCGAGCCCGCGGGGGATCAAGTAGTCGCACGCGATCTCGATGCCGCGGTCGATGACCTGCTCGAAACGAGACTTCTCGACGTTGCGGCCGCGCCCGCCGTTGTCCTGCGCCCGGAAGAGCTCGTGTCCGATGTCCTGCCCGTCGAGGGTCTGGAACTGGGTCAGCACGCGGAGCGCGGCGGCGTAAGCAGCGAGCTGGTAGTCGGTGTCGCCGAAGTTCGGCTCGCCGCCTTCGTCGAGGGCGCGCATCGAGTCGATCTGACGGCGGACCTCGTCCTCCACCATCGGGTAGACCTCGTCGAGGAATCCGTGTTCTTCGCTCAGCCGCTTTCGCAGAACGAGGAGAACGGTGCCCTGGACATAGTTGCCCTTCTTGATGCCGCCGGCCGGAGTCTCGGTCGCGACGGTCCACGCCGCGGTGACCCTCAGCCCCGCCGCCCACAGGATCATGCCGAGGTCCGCCCAGACCGATGGGTTCTGGTGGGTGAACATGACGAGCTGGAGCCCGTTGTCCGGCATGTGGCGCGTGAGGTTCGAGTAGACCTCGACCATGCTGCGCTTGAAGTCGTCGCCGCTGCCCCGAACGGCGAGGGCGCCCCGGCCGTCCGCATGCCATTCTGGAAATGCTCTGCGGAGAGGCTGATCTGACCACGCGAGAAAGAAGGCAGCGAGCTCGTGGTAGTTAATCGCATCCGCGTACGGCGGGTCCGTTAGCCAATAATCGCATGTCTGGGAGACTTCTCGCGCGTCGCTGGTGACGACCAGGGACGGGCGTACAGAACAAGGCGGGAACCGGAGCAGAAGCGACCGCAGCGACACCGATGGTCGAACGGAGAAGTTGTACAGCGGGTTAAGCGCCATGTTGAGAAACGTATTCTTGCCGCCGCCGATCCCCCCTCCTTGGGAAGGAAGCCAAACTGAGAGAGCGGAATCCCAGTCAGCCATCCGGTTCAATAGGAGCATCCGGATCACCTGATCGAGTCTCTTGTCGCCGAACCCCTGCGCAATCAGGCCATGGACGTAGAGTTGGCGCGGCATGAAAAGATGATGCCAGCAGGTCCAGCCCCGCGTTTGGATTGGTTCCGACGTCTTTTCGCCGTTTTCATCCAGCTGGCCGGTGGGGAGCAACCCTTCGGCCCACCACTCGTCGGCGACCTCATGCAGTAGGCGCGCCACGCGCCTTTCGTTTTCGACATCGTGCGCGGTCGGAGCACGGTACACACGCGAGCCCTCGTGTGTTCGCCATCGGATGCAGTACAGCTTCACCTTGAACGTGTCCGTGGCACGCGGCTCGAAATCCGACCTATCCCACCGGCGAAGTCCAGCGGGTCCGCGAATCTCTTCAATTGGCCAACTCCTTCGCCGATCGAGTGGATCAACAACCCGCCCGCTGACGACCGTGGCAGTCGCTCCCGATTTTGCGTTCCTCCAGTCTTCCGCTGTAGGGTTGATTACGATCTCTAGCTGGACAGCGCCGTCGACAACTTGGGTAGGCTTCGCGATCACTCGGGGCTTTTCCGCGATCACCCAACTCGGTGCCAACGGGATCCCATAGCTGCATCCGGGCGGGGTTACCGTGAGACAGTAAAGATAGGACTCTGCCTGCCACCCCTCGGAGCTTCGCTCGATACCCAGGTCGCGGATCCGTTCTATGGCCTTCGCGAAAGCACTTTCCTGGGCCTCCTGCGCTTTCCGCTGAACCTCCCTTCCGCCGCCTACGAGGTTCAACCCCGCCCAGGTCAATAGAGCCGCCATAGGACTGAGGTCACTTCCGAAAGCGTCGCAGCCGATTCGTGCGGCCTCGAAAGGAATGCTTCCCCCTCCAGAAAAGCAATCGCCAACCCGAAGCAGATGGCCGAACCTGCGTTCGCTCAGCTGCTGAATGAGTTCCTGCAGTGTCGACGCGGAAGTCTGAAGGTGGGAGTTGATCTGGTCCCACGTGGCTGAATCGGGACCATCAATCTGTTCGGGCCGGAGGCACATCTTGATGCGCTCGTCGTAAGAGAGTGCCTCGAACTGGGCTCGATCCATCGGGAATGACTTCGATGCCTCCAAATCGCCTCGGTCTTGGTCGGAGAGGCTTTCCCAGATTTCTTCCAGGAGTTCCTCCCTTTCCTCCTTCGATGACTCTCTCCATGCGTCCTTGTAGTCCGGAGCGCGCTTCAGGATCTCGCGAGTTGAGATGTTGCCGTTTCGGCGACGCCACACACCGTCGGGGTCCATGGTCATCAGCTTCAGGAAGATCTCGCGGTCCCGTTTCGGATCGTTGCTCGCAGGCAACAGCATTCCGAGGATACTGGCCCTGACGAGCACTAGCGGCTTTCGCCCCCACCACTTGCCAAGGCCAGTCAGCGTTTGCCCGGAAACGGCCTTCCGTTCGCGATAGCTCTCCGCGGAGAGCTGCGCAATCGGGAACTGCGTTTCGATAAAGGATCGTTCGCTCATAGCAGACTCAGCTGGCTCCCCTCGAGGAGCTGCTTGCGCGTGCGGGGCGGTAGGCCTTCGCCCTTCACGACAGGGTTCTCGGTGAGGGCGAAGCGAAGGGCCTTCCGCCAGCCGATGCCGCGCTGCTGGGCTTGGCCCGTCGCCGCCGCGGTCATGGTGTAGAGCCACCAGCGCTCCTCTGGAGCGAGGCCTTCCCAGTTCCGGATGGCCTCGGGGACGAGCTGGATGTCCGCGTCCTCGATCGCCCAGCACAGCACGCAGAGCTCCTTGCCGAGGCTCGGGTGCATCGGGATCGGGCCGCGCTTCGGGAGCTTGGGGGCTGCCAGACCGGCGCGGCGGAGCCTCCGGGTGGCCTCCTCGAAGAAGGCCGTGGCGATCTCATCCCAGCGCGCGCGCTTGATGTGCACGCGAACGTCGGGGTCGATCAGGGTCACGGGGCGCGGGCGGATCTCGCCATCCTCGAGCACGAAGTCGCGGTGCTCCGAGATGAACACGTCGGCGGTCGCCGCACGCCCGGCAGGGAGGTGCAGGATGAAGCCGTGCTGGACCTCCTCGGGGATGAACCCCAGCCCGAAGCACTGCTTCGCCTTCGTGTCGCTCGATGTGCCGCGCCTGGCCATGGACTACTCCTGTTCGACTTCGGCGGGGCTCAGCTTCTGGCCCACCGCCTGAAGCCAATCTAGAAGGCTTTGGCCGCGGTCGAAGTCAACGCGAAGGACCTTCAATCGCAGGCCACTTTGCTCACCCGCCATCGCCTGCGAGCGGTCGCAGAGGCTGCGGAGCACGTTGCCCTCGTAGCCCGCTTCACTCGCGCCGTTGAACTCCACCGTCTGGTCTCCAGACTCGTTCTCGGCCGTCAGCGTCAGCGTGTGCGCGCGGCCGCCATTTTTCTCGAGCTGCTCCACCCAGGCCCACACCGAGGCGGTGTCATCGAGCTTGTGCTGGCGCTTCCAGCGGCAGGGCTTGCTCGGGTCGAGCTCGAAGGTCGGAACCCCTCCGCCTCCTCCGCCGCCGCCCGGTCCCACGCGACGGGGCACGTGGATGGTGAGGCGCTCCGATTTGATCCCCTCGGCCTCCGCGACCGCGAGGACAACGCGGCAGGAGTCGGGCAGCGTGAACGGGCCCTCGTAGGTCGCGCCGTTCTCCGGCGCCGTCCCGTCGGTCGAGTAGCGGATCTGGCCCTTCGGGCTCGCCCTCAGCTCGAGGCGGTTCTCGGTCTGCGACAGGTTGTAGCGGAGCTCGATCCGCCCCTCCCACGGCATGACAGCGCCGGTCGGGTGCTCGCTCGTCGAGTCGACGCAGAGGAAGCGGTAGTGGAGGTGCTTCGCCTCGAAGCGCTGGAAGTCAGCCACCTTCGTCGACGCGGTCGTGGGTTCCGACGTGCCGATCTCGAAGTGGACGACGTCGCCGTGAAGCGGCTCGACGCGAAGCCACGTAGTGCCGTCGTCGGCCCGCGACAGCTCCTTGATGGACACCGAGGTCTCGGGCTTGGGGAAGGGCCCCTTCTCGACGTACTGCCCCTGCTCGCGCCACAAGCCCTTGCGGACGCACTCGTTCTTGAGGTCATCGAGCGCGCGGGGGCTGTGGAACTGCCACGTCGTCATCGTGGCCGCCTTGCGGCGCACCTCGCTCCAGAGCGTGGACTTCGCGCTGAAGAGCCGCGTCTCGGCTTTCAGCCGGAAGCCGTCGGTGCCGACGTCTGCGGTGAACTTCTGGGCGGCTTCGAGGGTTCGCCGGACGACGTCCTCGCCGTGCCAGTTGTTGCCGCGGAACTCGAGGGTGATGGCCTGTGCCCGCAGCGAGTCGTTGATGCTGGGGAAGACCAGGGTGTCGAAGGCCTGCGTGAGGGCCGAGCTCAGCTGGTTCAGGAGCCGGTCCTTCAGCGCGTCGAGCGCACGCCACTGCGGATCGTTCGTCGGTGTCGCCTCGGCGTGCAGCTCGTCTTCGATGCTCTGCAGCGCGCGAACCTGGCGTGCCGAGTCGTTGACGTTCTGGATGACCATTCGAGACCCGGTCAGGAAGATGATCCGGTTCTTGAAGGACTGATGCGACCACCAGCCCTGCCACTCCTGGCTGAGCGGAAGCCCGCCGTGGCCGCCGCTCGGCTCGGCGAGCACGAGGGCGACCTTGTCCTGCTCGAGCTGGACCTCGTCGAGCGCCGGAAGAACAGCGACGGACTGATACGCGTCGCGGACGAGCGGCGCGAATCGGTCCTCGAGGAACTTGCGCAGCTCCTTGAGGACGGTCTCGTTGTTCAGCGCCTGGGCCGTGCTGCGGAGCTTCGCCGCCAGGTTCTGCTGGTTCTTGAAGAAGAGGCGACCGTCCTGCGAGCGGTGCAGGTACCAAGCACGCGTGTCGAGGATGTCGAGCACCGATGCCTTGAACGCCGAGAGATCTCGACCTGGCCGCTGCAGGAAGTCGTAGAGCTCGTACTCCCGGATTCCGTGGACCGCGCCCGGCGTCGTAGAGAGGCTGGCCAGCAGGATCAGCTGGGTGGCGTCGGTGGCGTCAGTGTTCTTGTTCTTGGCGTCGATCTCCTCGGCCTCCGCCTGACCCCCATGCGCGATGTCGTGCGCGACGGCTTCGGAGAGGTGCTGGTTGATCGTCCGGACCTCGGAGCCGATCTCGGAGTCGTTGAGGTCGAGGTCGTACGGATGCAGGAGCTCCAGCGCGTCTGCCTTGCCCGAGGTCCAGAGGTTCGAGACGACCATCTGGAGCAACCGGATGACGCCGCGGGTCTGCTGGAAGCCGTCGTTCTCCTTGAACCTGCCGATGAGGTCTCGCCACGCCGGGTGGAACGGGTACGAGTCCAGGATCTGCTGGTAGATGCCGTCGGACTGCGTCGACGTCAGGCCCATCTTCACGGCTTCGCCGTGGGCCTTCCGGTAGCGGTCCGCGACGGTCTCGATGCTGCTCCGGCCCGGCAGCGTCTCGAAGAGTCGGCAGCGGAGGATGTGGTACAGCTCGTCGCCCTGCGGGTTGACCGGCGTGATCGGTACCGCGCTCCGGCGGGCTTCGTTCTTCAGGTTGGCGAGCGACTGCTGAATCATGTCGCCGCCGCTCTGCCAGCTCGCTCCGGCGAGGTCAGAGATGACGACGACGACCGAGTCCATCTCGGAGACGGCCACGAGCAAGTTGGCGAGCGCCGCAGCGGTCACGACGGCCAGGTCGCTGTTGCCGATCTGGACCGAACGCGCGTGCTCCATGTAGGGCGGGAGCTCGTCGAGCAGCACGATCACCGGCTGGCCGTCGAGCAGCTCCTTCCACGCCTGCGGCCCTGGTGCAGACAGCGGCTGGTAGTAGCTCTTGAAGTGGTCGCGGCGTCCGAGTTGCTCGGCGAGGCTGCCCCACACTCCGAGCGCGGGTTCGACGTTCCGGCCGTTGAAGCCGATGACCTTGACCTTGCCCAGCGAGGGGCTCGGGTCCTGACTGCCGAGGACCTTCTTGCGGAGCGCAGGGTCGCGGGCCATCAGGCCCAGTGCGACCATGCTGTGCGTCTTGCCGCCGCCCATCGCCTGCGAGAGGAGGAAGACCGACGAGCCCGCCGTCGACCCGCCCAGGTGTCGGAAGCAGCGCTCGACGAGCGTGTTCATCCCGTTGGTGAAGTAGTTCTCACGGAAGAACGTCTCGCCGGGGATGCGGTCCGCCAGGAAGTTGTCGAGGTTGAGGACGGTCGCGCGACGGTCCTTCTCGAAGACAGACGGACGCGGCTTGCATGTTTCAGACAACTTCATCAGACACCCAGAAAGGCAGAGGGCTCGTTGCGGCAACCCATCATCGCGGTGAGGAACGCGATTTCTGTCGCCACCTTTGCGCGTCCCTGTAAGAAGCGCGAGTACTACGGCGCAGGTGGGGCGCGCAAGTGGGAGAACCTGGAGCGAAGCGACGCTCAAGACCCAAGTCCGAAGCGCCAGTACGAAGACCACCCGATCCCTACCATCGCCCCCACCGCGGCACGATTCGTGCCGCGAGGCTGCATTTCCACGATCCCCCTCACCCCCCTCACCTCAC
>ERZ869909.2178-NODE-2178-length-13717-cov-8.312903_pt1 | contig 13717 bp, 10 predicted proteins | sample MGYA00520892_ERZ869909 | MGnify/ENA primary metagenome ERZ869909 (study PRJEB32215, sample SAMEA104723947) | bioreactor metagenome | biome: bioreactor; feature: anaerobic bioreactor; material: water | place: China | collected 2015-03-12 ... | reverse complement strand
GCTGCTTTTCCATATTCACCTTGATCTTGTGCATGGGCACATGGCCCGGCCCCTCGATCATCACCTGACAGCCGCGCTCCCAGGCGATTTTCGTCAGCTCGCCCAGCGTCTCCAGCTCGGCAAACTGCGCGCGGTCATTGGCGTCGGCGATGGAACCGGGGCGCAGGCCGTCTCCCAGCGAGAAAGACACGTCATAGGCGCGCATGATCTCGCAGATTTCCTCAAAGCGCTCATAGAGGAAGCTCTCCTTGTGGTGGGCAAGGCACCATTTGGCCATGATCGAGCCGCCCCGGCTGACGATGCCCGTCACCCGGTTGGCGGTGAGCGGCACGTAAGGCAGCCGCACCCCGGCATGGATGGTGAAATAGTCCACCCCCTGCTCGGCCTGCTCGATGAGGGTGTCGGCGAAGATGTCGAAGGTCAGGTCCTCGGCGATGCCGCCCACCTTTTCGAGGGCCTGATAGATCGGCACCGTGCCGATGGGGACGGGCGAGTTGCGCAAGATCCATTCGCGCGTGTTGTGGATGTTCTTGCCCGTGGAGAGGTCCATCACCGTGTCCCCGCCCCAGCGGATGGCCCAGACCATCTTGTCCACCTCTTCCTCCACGGAAGAGGCGACGGCGGAATTGCCGATATTGGCGTTGATCTTCACCAGGAAGTTCCGCCCGATCACCATGGGCTCCAGCTCGCCATGGTTTATATTCGCCGGGATGATCGCCCGGCCGCGCGCGATCTCGCTGCGCACAAATTCCGGCGTCACGAACTGCGGCACTTCCGCGCCAAAGCTCTCCCCGTCGGCATGGCGTTCAGCGGCACCCGAAAGCGCCCGCGCACGGCCCAGATTTTCGCGCTCGGCGGCGTAGATCATCTCCTCGGTGATGATGCCGGCGCGTGCGAACTCCATCTGCGTGACCGGGCCCGTGCCGGTGCCGCGAAGGGGTTTGTGACGCACCGGGAAGGCGCGCGCGAGATACTTGCCCGTAGCCCCGCCATTATCGAGCGGGGAGAGCGGACGGCCCTCATATTCCTCCACATGCCCCCTTGCCTTCACCCAATCGATGCGGGTGCGCGGCAGACCCTTTTCCACATCGATGCTGACCGCCGGATCGGTATAGGGGCCGGAGCAGTCATAGACGCGCACCGGCGGCTCCATGGCCGTGGGGTGCAAATCCACCTCGCGATGCGGCACGGCCAGATGCGGCGCTGCCTCGGGGTGCGAATACACCCTGCGCGAACCGGCCAGCGGCCCTGTGGTGACGGTGGGGGTGGGAAATTCGGACTGGCTGACGGGCTTGTTCATGGCTGGCTTTCCGTATGGCGGGGCATGAGGTGCTGGCGGATCAGGCGTTCAACGGCAGGTCCGTCGGGAATGGCATCGAGATATATCTGGTCGTATTCGCCGAACGAGCCGACCTTGATGCCGTACAGATTGGCGTTGCGGTGCAGGCTGAGATACGTGCACCCGCCACGCGCTATGGATGTGATCGAGCCGGAGCCCTTTTCCCACTGGATGAGGCGCTGATTGGTCAGGGCATAGATGATGTCGGGTTTGCCGGGCGGGAAATCATCCGCCTGACGGGTGTACAGGGTTCCAAACATGGCCAATCCGACGATACCGATTATGAGCCCGATAAGGCCGATCAGCGCGCCGCCAAATCCGCCAATATCGAAATAGGCGGCGGTGAAGAAGATGGCGGCGGCGGCTATAAGCAGGACGCCGCCGATGCCACCCCGCTTCGCGCGGCCCATCAGCGTTCTCTTGCGGGCCTGCGGGATGTCCGGCGCGCCGCGCCAGATCACGGTCTCGCCCTCGAGAAGAATATCGTCCAGATCACTCATCGCCTGGGGCTTCCTTGGAGCGTGGCGAGTATCGCGCGTTCGGCGGTGTCGATATCGGCGAGGTCGTAGAGGATCAGTGCGTCGCTATCGCTTCGGATGTAGATTTCGAGATTGCGCCCGTGCCGCGCTACGGCTTCCACCGCACCGGGCAGGACCTGGGTGCGCCAGTCGGTGGTGGCATCCCACGCGACAAGGCGCTGATTGGTCAGCACGTAATGCGGCTCTGATCGCGCGCGTTCGCGGCGTTTCTTCAGGCCGGTGATCACGATGACGGCTATCGCCGCCAGCAGGGCTATGGCAAACGCCCCGATTGCGAGCTGTGCCGGCAGGTTGGTCTCGACCAGCAACCACAGGCACAGGCCCAGCAAGACAAAAAAGAAGATAATCGCGGGAAGGACGTAATCGCCGACAAGGGCCACGGTCCCGGGTGAAACGCGCCGCGTTCCCGGCCCGGCAGGGCGGTCCTGCCAGATCACGGTCTCGTCCTCGAAAAGGATATCGTCCAGATCACTCATCGCCTGCTCCATCCCGACGCCGGCATGACCCGGATCCGGTCCTGAGGGTGCTGTCTCAGCCCCGTGACCATCACGGGGCGCCCCTTGGAACTTCTGCCCCGCACCATGGTGGAAAGCGGCACGCGACGCAAGGGCGTGCCAGCGGTCACCAGATCCCGAAACTGCCTGCCAGCAGGATCACGCCCAGCAGGGCTGCCACAGCGCCCCAGACAAGCGAGACGACGGGGCTGGTGAACCAGGGCGCAAAGAACGCCATGAAGCGGTTCTGCAGCCACATGATGAGCGCGCCTTCCAGAATCGCGGCCCAGCCAACAAGCGTCACGATAATGGCCAGCGGATTGTCCCAGCGCGTGTGCAGCGCGGCCACGGTCAGGCCGATCAGCAGGGCAAGAATGCCCATGGTGAAGATGACCGCGATATCATCCTGCAGCCGGGCGAGGAGGCGGGTAATCAGCGTGCGGTCGATCAGGAGCGCTATGCCGGCCACGAGCATATAGCCGCCCAGTATCTGGGCAAGGATTACAGTTATTTCAGCCATGATGGTGTCTCCATCACGGCGGCGTCCCCAGCAGTCAAACGCTACGCCCGGTGGGCAGGGGGTGCAAGCACCAACACAAAAAAGCTGGATCCGGGGTCAAGCCCGGGAACCCGGTTGAAAGGCTTGATGATAAACACCGGGGTCCCGGCCCCCGAGCCGGGATCCACTTTTCAGTGGCTGCGAGATTCCGGTTCAGCTTTGAAAGGGGCTGCGAGTGAAGCCCTCCCCGTTATCTACCGCACCGCCGCCGCTTCCACACCGCGCATGACGCGCAGCACATTGCCGCCCCAGAGCTTGGCGATGTCTTCCTCCGAATAACCCCGGCGCAGGAGCTCCGCGGTCACGTTCGGGGTTTCGGACGCATCATCCCAGCCGCGCACCCCGCCGCCGCCATCAAAGTCTGACACGATGCCGACATGATCGATGCCCGCCACACGCACCGCATGATCGATATGGTCGGCCATGTCGGAGACGGTGGCATCGGGGAAGGAGGCGCGCAGCGCGGCGACGCGTTCCTGATACTGTGCCCGGCTTTCAGGTGTGGAGCGCTCCCAGCCGCCCGGCTGGTCGAGGCCGAATTCGGTGCGCAGCTCGGCAATGGCGGCGGTGAGGCCCGGATCAATCGCGCGCAGGTATGAGCGGAAGGCGACCATCTGCGCCACGCCACCATTATCGCGGATCGCTTCCAGGAGCTCGTCAGTGAGGTTGCGCGGATGGTCATAGACCGCGCGGGCGCCGGAATGGCTGGCGATTACCGGCGCGCGCGACATCCGGATCGCTTCCAGCGAGGTGCGCGGGCCGACATGGGAGATATCGACCATGATGCCGTGATCATTGAGGAGTTCCACGAGCCGCCGGCCGAGATTGGTGAGCCCTGGATCCTCCATCGGATCACCGGCGGACAGATCCGGGTTGGAGCTGCCGCCGAACTGGTTATTGCGGAAATGGGTGAGGGAGGCATAGCGCGCGCCTCTGGCGGCCCAGAGCGGCACTTCCTCCTCGATATTCTCGCCCATGAAATAGCTGTTCTCGATACCGATCAGGGCAACGAGGCGCCCTTCGGCATGGATCGCCTCCACCTCGTCGGCGGTGGTGGCGAGCGCTATGCGTTCGGGGTTGGCCCGCACCATGCGGGTGATTGCCTGCCAGGTCTCCTCGGCGCGCGCACGGGCGGTGGCATAGCCCTCTTCGGTCAGATCGCGCTGCTGCACATAGACGATGAAGAAGGCCGCATCGAGCCCGCCAGCGCGCATCTTGGGCAGGTCCACCTGCAGGCGCGTCCAGGTATTGGGGTCGAGCGTATGGGTGGCATAGCCGGACGGAATGTCGACATGGGTGTCAAGCGTGAAGATGCGGTCGTGAATGGCGCGCACTTCCAGCTCGGAGAGCTCCTGGGCGAGCCCCGCCCCGGCGATGAAGGGCGCGATGGCGGCGGCAGTGAGAAATTGGCGCAGCATGAGAAGTCTCCCCTGTGAATCTCTTGGTGCCAGCTAAGTCGCTGGCGCGCCGGAGGGCAAGGGCGGGGGTGTGGAAGGGGGATAAACCGCCTTCGTCCTTCGAGACGGCCTTCGGCCCCTCAGGATGAGGGCGGAACGTACCTTGTCCCTCATGCTGAGGAGCGCGTTAGCGCGTCTCGAAGCACGAGGGACAACTCCCTCACCCCTCCATTCCGGCCTCGGAGATCACCGTGCGGAAATAGCTGACCATGCCGGGCAGGGCATCGATGCGGATGCGTTCGTTGTCGCCATGGATGCGCGAGAGATCATCCATCTCCATGCGCATGGGCGCATAGCGGTAGATATGGTCGGCGACATCCTTGAAGGCGCGCGAGTCCGTGGCGGCGGTCAGGAGGTTCGGCACGACGGGCGCATTTTCGGGCAGATGGCTGACCGCCGCGCCGGCAATGATCTCCCAGGCCCGCCCCGACGTGGGGCTGATAGGCGGGGCGTCAAACCCGCTGACCGGCTCGATTGTCACCCCGTCCAGATGGCTGACCGAGCGGCGCATGTGCGCAAGCGCGCTCTCCACACTGTCACGCGGATGCAGGCGCAGATTGATGACCGCGCGCGCCTCCTGCGGCAGCACGTTGGCGACCGTGCCGCCGGAAATGATGGTTGGTGCGATGCTGGTGCCTATCGTGGCTCTCGTGGCGTCATCCTCCATCATCTGACCGCGCAGGACCGAGCCGAAGAGGACCGGGCGCGCCATCACGAAGCCCGCCATGCCGTCCATGTCCGGGGCGAGTGCGCGCATCATGTCCGGCACGGGGTGGTCGATGGCGTGCTCGAACGGATTGTCGACAATGGCGTTGATGGCGCGGGAAAGCAGCCCGATAGCGGTTTCCGGGGGCGGGGCGGAGGAATGTCCGCCGCGGGCACGCGCGATCACCTCTACCGACAGCGACCCCTTCTCCCCAACGCCAATGAGGCCCACCGGCCCGCCCGTCATCGGGAAGGTTTCAAGCGAGGTGCCGCCTTCATCCAGCACGAACCAGGCGCGGCGGCCTTCGCTTGCGAGGCGCTCTGCCATCGCTGCAGCGCCGGTGCCGCCCACCTCCTCATCATGGCCCAGCCCGATATGGATGGTGCGCTCCGGGGTGAAGCCCTCTTCCAGCAGGGTCTCCATCGCCACGATCAGCATCACGAGGAAGCCCTTCATGTCCAGCGCACCGCGCCCCCAGACATAGCCATCGGCAATCGTGCCGGAGAAGGGCGGGTGGTCCCACTGGTCTTCGGTGCCCGGCTCCACCGGCACCACGTCCTGGTGGGCGAGGATGACAATCGGGTCGAGCGCGGGGTTAGTCCCCTCCAGCGTGTACCAGAGCGAGCCGTGCAGGATGTCCTCCGGCCTCATGCGCGCATGCACCAGCGGGAAGCTCATCCCCAGCCAGTCCCGGAATGCGTCGAACTCGGCCCGGCAGGCGTCCGGGTTTCCCATCTCGGAAATGGTCTCAAACCGTATCGCCTCGCCAAGCGTCAGGGCGAGGCTTTCTGCCGAGCGATTGGAGGGGTTCGGCTCGATGGCTTCGGGCGTGGCGGGCGGCTGCGCGCAAGCCGCGAGCGCCAGCAGACCCGCCCCCATAATCCCTGCGAGATGATGTTTCATCGGTCCAGCCCTCCCCGGCGGTTCTCATTGTTCGCCTGGAAGGCTAGAACGCGCTGCATTGAACGCCAAGCAGGCAGGTCCGCGTCAGTTGCGCACTGCAGGCGGGGCGGGCTCGCAATGGCCGAGCCCTATAATGCGCTCCCGGTCAAACACGATCAGGCCGTGGGCCGTCGCCACCGCGAAGCGCTCCTCATCCAACCGGGCGAGCCATCGCGGGGTGCTGGGCAAGGTGGAAATGCGCGTGACAGTCCAGTCGTTAGCCCCATGCCAGTCCACGCGGTAGAGGGTGCCGGTGACGAGACCCAAATGGGACAAGCCGGTGGCAACGATCAATGTGCGTTCATCCGCGGTGATCACACCGACAATGTTGTCGTCGATCACAGTGTGGCCCTCAGCAGAGTCTTCTGCCAACCAGCGCAGCGATCCGCCCCACTCTCCCTGATTGGCGGCTTCCAGAATGCCGCGCCGAAAGGGGAGCCGCAGAACATCTTCACCCCTCCAGCCGGGATGCGGAGTGCTGTTATGTGCCGCAAGCACGGTGCCCTCAAAACGGTATGCGCCTGCTCTGCAGGACTCAGTGAAGTCGTCAATGCGTGTATGGGAGAAAGACCGGCTTTCCGGGGCCCACAGCCGTGGTCCTCCATCCCAGATCGTAATCATACGCGGCGAGCGGGCCGCATTGGCTGATCCCCGTGTTGAGGCGCCGAGATAAGTTACAGGCCCCCCCAAGCCGGTGCGGACAAAGTCCGAGTGAGGCCCGGTAAGAGTATGGGCCGCTTCCCGGACAAACGGCAGCCAGTGGGTTTCCGCCACCATCCCTATGCGTTCAGCCTCGCTGCCATCTCCAATAAATGCAAAGGCATGAATTGCCGCGTAAACCTCGCTCCAGTCGTTCGATTGCAGCGCTTCGCGCAAAACAGGCAGAACCGCGTCGTCGCCGAGATGGGCGAGCGTCTGCATGCTGTATCGCCGCAGATCGAGGCGCTGACTGTGAAGGAAAGGCCGGAGTGGTGCCACATAGGCAAGCGCGTCACGCCCGAAATAGGCCAAGTCTCCGAGGCATAGCCGCAAGGAAAAAGAGGCGCTGCGGTCATCAAACGGATCAATGTCTGGGTCAGTGTAGGCTTCAGGTATGCTGTCTAATGCCTGTGCATAGATCACGCATTCCGCCGCAAGTTCCGCCGCAAATGAAGGGTCCAGCGCGACCTGCCGCGCCTCTCGAACGAGCGTATGCAATTCGCCGCCCGGTTCACCGAAGTCAGAGTCGGCGAGACGGTGGATGTAGGGATGTCCGACATGCCCGAGTGCTTTCAGGCCTCTTAATGCAACTATGCGGCGCCCGACAGGCTGGGCAATATCGGCGGCCAGCCGCGACCAGTCATCGGCAAGCAGGTGCCGGTCACCCGAGGGCAGCGCACTCTCCTCATGCGGGATGTAGCTGCGTTCGCCATCTATCCCAGCGAGAATCGCCGGGCCAGCGAAGTAACCAAGCGCGACAATCATCCGGTAGTTGGCGGGCTGCGAAATTACCGCATCTATCTCTGGTGCGGGTCTGAGCACTGAACTGCGGACGAATAACCTCCACCCGCTACCTCGGACGAAGTCCTGTGCCCGCTCGATATCGCTCTGCGATGTAAAGGGCCAATGCGCTACAATGCGCTCAGCGACAGATGTCCTCCCGGTTGACCGTTCGCCCCACCCAATCATAGCCTCAAGACCCGCACGCCCATGATGGCGGAAGTTGGCCCGCGCCACATGCATGTATAGCTCATGCCGGCTTTCTTCCGGTTCCGTTCTCGTATCACTTTGCGCGTAGGCCCGTTCGAGAAGCTCCACGCATATTTCAACCGTGGGGCAATCCGCCAGTTCTGACAGGAGGCGGTAATGATCGCTTACCTCCTCCCCTGCCTGCATGAGTGACAGGGCCGCGATGATGGCCAGCATGAATGCCTCCCCTCGTTCGTGGTGTGCAGTCTGCCACAATCGAAAGCTGTTGCGAGGGAAAGGTGACGGAGCGCCCCGGTTTTCCTAGAAGAAGGGCAAAGCCCTCAGGAGACCGCCATGACCACTACAGAGACCGACCTGCCGCCAGAGCCGCAAGGCCGCGTGCTGATCATCGCCGGATCGGATAGTTCTGGCGGGGCGGGCATTCAGGCCGACATCAAGGCGGTGACGGCGCTGGGCGGTTATGCGGCGACGGCTATCACCGCGCTGACCGTGCAGAACACCAAGGGCGTGACGGCGGTGCATGGCGCGCCGATGGAGATCATTTCAGGCCAGATCGCGGCGGTGCTCGATGATATCGGGGCGGATGCGATCAAGACCGGCATGCTCGCAACCGCCGAGGTGATCGATACGGTCGCGGCGGCGCTGGACGAGGCGGGGGCCGAATTGATCCCGCTCATCGTCGATCCGGTGATGGTTGCAAGCTCCGGCGCGCGCCTGATCAAGGACAGCGCGGTGGAGGCTCTTAAAGCCAAGCTGATCCGCCGCGCGACGCTCATCACGCCCAACGTGCCCGAGGCGGAGGCGCTGACGGGCATCAAAGTGGAAGATGTGGACGGCCAGCGCGAGGCGGGCGAGGCCTTGCTGAAGCTTGGCGCGCGCGCAGCCCTCATCAAGGGCGGGCATCTGGACGGAGCCCAGGTGATCGACGTGCTGGTGACGCGCAATGGCATGCGCATCTTCTCGCGCCCCCGCATCAAGACCCGCCATACGCACGGCACGGGCTGCACACTGGCGAGCGGCATTGCCGCGCTGATCGCGCAAGGCGCGCCACTGGAAAGGGCGGTCGAAGGGGCGGGTGATTATCTGCACGAGGCAATCCGGCGCGCACCGGGCTTCGGCTCAGGCGCCGGACCGGTTCATCATGGCTGGACGCTGGATGTGGAGCCGGTTCCGCAGGCGCCTTCCGGCCCGCTGGCCGCCGGGCTGGCCGGGCTGGCGGGACTGTCAGGCAAGGATGGCGAGGCATAGACGCCCGCGCGCTCCAGCATCTGCGCGGCAAGGGCGGTCTCGGCCGGTGACGGGGCCCGCCAGCGCGGGGGCGTGCTTTCCGGTCCGCGTCCGGCAAGGCTCTGCACGGCGTCGACGCCGAAGGCAAAACGCACAAGACTGTCGGCCTGGCGTCCCCGGGCGAGCAGGGCAGATCCGGGCCGGTAGCCGTTGACATGGCGGGCGAGCGCCAGTGCGAAATGTTGCTGCAGCATGCCGTCCGGCGCGGCCAGCGCAAACGCCCGGCCGACATAGAGCGTGCCGTCCGATATCCAGGCGCTGGCCTGCTGGCCGACGATGCGTACATGGCCGGCACACGCCGGTTCGGGATGGAGGGTCAGCTCCACACTCTCGCCGCGGCGGTCAAGCTCCAGCCGGACCGGGCCACGGCGCATGGCTGCGGGGAGGATACGGGTATGCAGGTCATCGTTCCAGCGCGCGCTGGGCTGGCTCCAGCGCCCGTTCACCCTGATCAGCATGTCACCGGCCTGCAGGCCTGCGTGCGCGGCGGGAGTGTCAGCGGCGACGATCCACACGCGGGCGCGGTGGCCAGCTTCCAGCAGTTCGTGTGCCCCGGCCCTGTGCTCGGGCCGCCAGTCGCCGATCGTTGTCGTGACGAGGCCGGAAAAGGGCCGGGGCTGCGGGCACAGCTCCGCATTCTGCAAAAGCAGCGGCGCAGCCAGCGACAGGACGTGTGCCTGGAGGGCTGTCTCGGCTTCTGCCGGCATTCGCGCCTCCAGCCCCGGATTGAGGTGGGCGCACGCCTGCAGGCAGAGCGTGCACAGCCCGGCCACTACCCTGCCGGTGACTCGCCACTCGTTTGTGAGCCGATCAGTCATGCACTTAAGCGTGTATCGGCCGGGCGCAGGTTTCAACGGGAATCTGACTGCGCGCAAGAACTGAGCATTTGACGTTCCCCGGGGCGCGTCCTACGCCAGCCGGTGTCGATCCGCGCCATGTGCAGGAAATTGCCTGATGCCGAGCCAGCCCTCCATCCGCCCGTCCGATCCGCGCTTTTCCTCCGGGCCGACGCGCAAGCGTCCTGGCTGGGAGGCTTCGGCTCTGGGCACCGGTTCGCTGGGACGCAGCCACCGGGCAGGTCCGCCCAAGCAGCGTCTGGGCGAGGCTATCGAGCGGGCAGGGGCGATCCTGGAAATCCCCGCTGACTACCGCATCCTGATCGCGCCAGCCTCCGACACCGGCGCGTTTGAAGCCGCGATGTGGTGCATGCTGGGTGCGCGCGGCGTGGACGTATTCAGCTGGGACGCGTTCGGGGAGCGCTGGCTGAAAGATGCCAGAGGCGAGCTGAAACTGCCTGATCTGCGGGTGTTTGAAGCCCCCTACGGGGCACTGCCTGATCTTGCCCGGGCCGATCCGGCGCGCGACACGCTCTTTACCTGGAACGCCACGGCGGCGGGGCTGAAGGTGCCACATGGCGACTGGATTGCGGACAATCGCGAAGGCCTTACCTTTTGCGACGCGACGTCTGCGGCGTTTGCCATGGATTTGCCGTGGGAGAAGCTCGATGTAACGACTTTCTCCTGGCAGAAATGCCTGGGCGGGGAGGCCCAGCACGGCATGATCGTGCTCTCGCCGCGCGCCCGTGAACGCTTGCGGGACTGGCGGCCCCAATGGCCTGTGCCGGGCATTTTCTCGCTCTTTGATGCCGCCAACGAGCAATCGGCCATGTTCGAGGGCTCCACCATCAACACGCCCTCCCTGCTGGCTGTCGAAGACTTCCTCGACGCGCTGCGCTGGGCGGCGAGGGAAGGCGGGCTTTCAGGGCTGGTGGCGCGCAGCCAGGCCAATCTCGCCATTCTTGAAGACTGGGTGGAGAAGACGCCGTGGGTGGAGTTTGTCGCTGCCGATCCGGCCACGCGCTCCAACACATCCGTCACGCTGAAATTTGCCGGGCCGGACACGGCGGACATGGACGCCGATGGCTTGCGCGCGCTGGCCAGGCGCATGGCGCAGCTACTCGAACGCGAAGAGGCGGCGCTCGACATTCTCGCCTATGGCAAGGCCCCGCCGGGCCTGCGCATCTGGTGCGGCCCGACCATCGATGCCGACGACCTCGCCGCGCTCTGCCCCTGGCTTGACTGGGCCTATGCGCAAGCGAGGGGGTAGGTTTTTTCCTCATGCTCAGCCCATCCGGGCTTTGCTCCTCGCTAAAGCTGCGCGCCGGTGTACCAGCCCGGCCCCGTCAGGGGCCGCAAGGCCGAACGGCCGCCCGCGATTTTTCGCGGAACATCGCAACGCGGATGCGTTGCGGCGCTAATAGACCCTACCCCAGCCGCTCCACGGTCAGATTGCCGTTTGAGAACACGCAGATTTCCGCCGCGATCTCCATCGCCTTGCGGGCGATCACTTCCGGGTCGTCCTCGTAGGACAGGAGCGCGCGGGCAGCGGCGAGCGCGAAATTGCCGCCTGAGCCGATGGCGGCAATGCCGTGTTCGGGTTCCAGCACATCGCCCGCGCCGGTGATGAGATACGTCTCGGTATCATCGGCAACGATCAGCATGGCTTCGAGACGGCGCAAATAGCGGTCCGTGCGCCAGTCCTTTGCCAACTCCACGCAGGCCCGCGCAAGCTGGCCCGAGTGGGCTTCCAGCTTGCCTTCCAGACGCTCGAACAGCGCAAAGGCATCGGCGGTCGCGCCGGCGAAGCCCGCAATCACCTTGCCGCCGCCAATGCGCCGCACCTTGCGGGCCGAGGATTTCACCACCGTATTGCCGATGGAGACCTGGCCATCGCCGGCCATGACGACGGCCTCGCCCTTGCGTACACACAAGATTGTGGTGCCCCGCCAGCCGGGAAAGGCGCGCTCTTCACTCATCTCAGGCTTCCTTCGCATGTTCGCTGTGCCCGCAGACATGGCCGGTCGGCCTTGCCAGCGCAAGGCTTGTCTGTGGTGCGCGCCGGTTTGACGGAGACCGAAAATCGTCTAGGAGAAGCGGCTCTCCACTGCCCGTTCCGACCAGAGATGAAGGCCGCCCCATGAAGCCGTTTCCCGACCGCTACAAGCCGCAAGAGGCTGAAACGACCTGCAATGCGCGCTGGCTGAAGGACGAGGCGTTCAAATGGGACCCGTCTTTGCCGCCCGAGAGCGATTATGTCATCGACACGCCGCCGCCGACCGTGTCGGGCACGCTGCATGTCGGCCATGTGTATAGCTATACGCAGGCCGACATCATGGCGCGCTATTTCCGGATGGCGGGCCGAAACGTGCTCTACCCAATCGGCTGGGACGATAACGGCCTGCCGACCGAACGGCTGGTGGAAAAGAAGAAGAAGGTGCGCGGCGGTACGATGGCGCGCGAGGAATTTGTTGCGCTCTGCCGCGAGGTGATCCCCGAATACGAGCAGCAATTCCGCGATCTGTTTACCCGTCTCGCCCTGTCGGTGGACTGGAGCCGGGAATACCAGACGATTTCGGATGAAAGCCGCACCGTCTCGCAAATGTCCTTCCTGGACCTCTACCGCAAGGGCCTGCTGGAGCGCCGCCTGGAACCCACCTTGTGGGATCCGGCCGACCGCACCGCGATTGCCCAGGCGGAAGTGGAAGAGACCGAGCGCGAGGGCAAACTGAACTATGTCGCCTTTGCCATTGAAGGCGGCGGCGAACCTGCGGTGATCGCGACGACGCGCCCCGAACTGATCGCGGCCTGCGGCGCGCTGATTATCCATCCTGAACACCCGCGCGCCAAGGAACTGATCGGCAAGCGCGCGATCACGCCGCTTTATGGCGTGCTGGTGCCGATTGTCGCCGATGACACGGTGGACCCTGAAAAGGGCACCGGCATGGTGATGTGCTGCACGTTCGGCGATGTCACCGATATCCAGTGGTACCGCACCCACAAGCTGCCCTTGCGCATTGTCATCGACCCGGCCGGCAAGATGATCGAGCATCTCGATATCGGCTCGGACGACTGGCCGAGCGTGGATGCCGAAGGCGCGAAGGCGACGGTTGAGGCGCTCGCTGGCCAGAAGGCGGAAGCGGCCAAGGCGGCAATCATCGAGATGCTGCGCGAGGCCGGCGTGCTTTTAAAGCAGGAAGCCACCCATCAGGTGATCCCGGTCGCCGAGCGCTCGCGCGCGCCACTGGAAATCATCGTCACCCCGCAATGGTTCATCCGCACGCTTGATTTCAAGGACGAGATTCTTGCCAAGGGCCGCGAGATCGCGTGGAAGCCCGAATACATGCGCCAGCGCTTTGAAAGCTGGGTCGAGGGGCTGAAATGGGACTGGGCGATCTCGCGCCAGCGCCATTTCGGTGTACCGCTTCCGGTCTGGTATTCGCGCCGTCCGGGCGAAGAGGGCAAGGTGCTGGTGCCCGATCCCGCCGACCTGCCCGTCGATCCGATGGTCGATCTGCCGCGCGGCTATACCCGCGACGAGGTGGAGGGCGAGCGCGATGTGATGGACACCTGGGCCACCTCCTCGGTCAGCCCGCAGCTTGTCACGCGCTCCATCAATGAGGATCTGGCGCTGGATATCGAGGTGCACAAACGCCTCTTCCCGATGAGCGTGCGCCCGCAGGCCCACGAGATCATCCGCACCTGGGCCTTCTACACCATCGTGAAGGCGCTCCATCACCAGAACACCGTGCCGTGGAACACGATCGCCATCTCGGGCTGGTGCCTGGCAAGCGACGGCTCGAAGATGAGCAAGTCCAAGGGCAATGTGATCGATCCGATCAAGCTGCTGGACGAGTATGGCGCGGACG
>ERZ869909.2176-NODE-2176-length-13733-cov-4.480668_pt1 | contig 13733 bp, 14 predicted proteins | sample MGYA00520892_ERZ869909 | MGnify/ENA primary metagenome ERZ869909 (study PRJEB32215, sample SAMEA104723947) | bioreactor metagenome | biome: bioreactor; feature: anaerobic bioreactor; material: water | place: China | collected 2015-03-12 ... | reverse complement strand
GCCCTGCACTTCGGGAATAAGGCGCACGGCCTTGTTGAACCGGTCCAGAGCGTCCTCGCTTGTCTTCTCCATCGTCACCAGCACCACCAGAACATGGCCTGCACCGAGCTGCTCCGGGTCCAGGTCGGCGCGGTAGCCGCGAATGATGCCGGCCTGCTCTAGGCGACGTACTCGCTGGGCGCAGGGCGTCTTGGTGAGGTTCACCCGGCTTGCCAACTCCACGATGGGGAGGCGCCCATGCTCCTGTAGCTGGTTCAGGATACGACGATCTATGCGGTCCAGTTTAATAGCCATATTGCCTACTATTTATTGTTATCGAGGACAAAGGTAAATCAATTTAGCGTTATTTGGAGACAATTCCTAGCCAATATGACCAACAATGAGTCCTGAAGGTAAGCGGGAAGAAAAGGGAGGAAACGATTATCTGACGATAAGCCGAGCAAGCGATTCCTGTTATCGAACGAGAGCCGCTCGATACACATCAAACTCAAGGTATTTCACATGACAACTCCAATAAAACCCATCGAATTTCAACGACCAAGCCTGAAGTTGGCGCTCACTCCCGTCGTATTGACGTTACTGATTCTGGGGGTGCAGCTGTTCTATTTCGGCGATTTCACGCCCCATATTCCCTTGGCCATGGGGCTGGCCATCACGGCGCTGGTGGGGGTCAAGCTGGGCTTCAAGTGGAAGCAGATCGAAGAGGGGATCTTCCACGTCATCCACGTCTCCCTGCCCTCCGTTTCGGTGCTGATCTGCGTCGGCATGATCATCGGCGTATGGATCGCCAGCGGTACCGTGCCGACCCTGATCTACTACGGCCTGACGCTGCTCTCGCCGGCTATCTTCCTTGGGGCGGCCATGCTGCTCTGCTCGATTGTCTCCCTGGCGCTGGGTACCTCCTGGGGTACGGTCGGCACGGTGGGCCTGGCTCTGATGGGCATAGGCGCGGGTTTCGATATCCCGATGTACTGGACCGCCGGCGCCGTGGTCTCGGGTGCCTTCTTCGGCGACAAGGTCTCGCCGCTGTCGGACACCACTAACCTCGCCCCCGCGGTGACCGGCACGGACGTCTTCTCGCATATCAAGAACATGATGCCGACGACGGTGCCGGCCATGCTGATCGCCTTTGTCATCTATCTGGTGGCGGGCTTCACCATGATCGACGACGCCACCGCTTCCTTCGAAAGGATCGACGCCATCACCTCGGCCTTGCAGGCCAACTTCACCATCTCTGCCTGGCTACTGCTGCCGGCGGTGCTGGTGATCGTGCTTGCGGTCAAGCGCATGCCGCCCATTCCGTCGCTGTTCGCCGGTGTCCTGGCCGGTGCCGTGACCGCCATGATGGTACAGGGAGTGGGCGTGCATGACGTGCTCACCTATGCCAATAGCGGCTACTCGATAGAGACCGGTGTCGCTGCCATCGACAGCCTGCTCAACCGTGGCGGCATCCAGTCGATGATGTGGACTATTTCGCTGGTGCTGATCGCCCTGGGCTTCGGTGGTGCGCTGGAGAAGACCGGTTGCCTGCAGACGATCATCAGCGCGATCATGACCAAGGTGAGCAGCTTCAAGGGGCTGCAGACCTCGGCGGTGCTGACCTCTGTCTCCACCAACCTGGTTGCCGGCGACCCCTATCTCTCCATCGCCCTGCCCGGCCGCATGTATGCGCCCACCTACCGCGGCATGGGGTATTCGACCCTGAACCTGTCCCGTGCGATCGAGGAAGGCGGCACCCTGATCTCGCCGCTGATACCCTGGAACGCCGGCGGTGCCTTCGTGATCAGCGCCCTGGCGCTGGGTATCGCTGACGGCAACGTGGAGAACCTGCTCTACATCCCGCTGGCCTTTGCCTGCTGGCTCTCTCCGGTGATCGGCCTGATCTATGCCCAGACCGGCCTGTTCTCACCACGGGCCACCGAGGAGGAACGGCGTCTGTGGGCGGAGCAGGGTGAAGCCATTGCCACCGACTTGGGCGCCGCTGGCTCGGCCGGTGATGTCACCACAGCCACGCCTCAGCCTTCGCGTTGATTGGCTGATGCGATGAGGCGGGGCTGACTCGCCGATTTGGCCACCAACCTTCTCTGAAAGAACACCTTCGGTCCTTGGGCCGGGGGTGTTCTGTTGTCAGCTCTGCCGACACAGCGCCACCAGGCGTGCCTTGGAGGGTACGCCGAGCTTGGCGTAGGCACGCTTGCGGTAGGTCTCGGCGGTAGAGAGGGCGATGTCGAGTTCGGCGGCAGCGGTCTTGAGGGTGTGGCCGCGCAGCAGATAGAGGCAGAGTTGGCGTTCGCGCTCCGAGAGCGGGGCAAGCACGGCGGTTTCCTCAGCGCTGGGTCGCTGCGAGAGGGAGCGGGTGCTGCCATAGTGTCGCCGGATCAGGCTGGTCAGCAGCGGCGCCAGGCTGTCCAGGCAGGCCAGGCCCTCCTCGGTGAAGGGTCCCGCGGTCACGCCACGATAGAGGTTGAGATAATAGATGCTGTCCTGGCCCGGTATGGTCAAGGAGACCTTGTCGACCAGGTCGGGAAAGGCGAAGAGATGGCTCTGATAGCCTGGCGGCATGGCCTCGGCCTGCATTGTCGTCAGCTCGGCGGGGCGTTCACCCTTGGCATCGACCAACTGTCTCAGGCGCTGGTAGTTGGGGTCCTGGCGGAACAGACCGCCGGCATAGAGCTGGGCCAGGCGACCGGCGACCCGGGGCTGACGTTCGTTGGCGGCCAGCAGACAGTCGATCTCGTCGCTGCTGTCGTAGGCGAAGATCATGCACTGCTCGATGGGAACCGCCCGGCGCAGCAGCTCGAGCAAGGCCTCATCGAAGCCATCGCTTCCCATGGTCTCGACGCAGGCGGCCATTGCCGGAACCAACGATGGCCAGTTGGATGCGTGCCCGTCTTCGTGCTGTTCTGCCATGCTGGATTCACTGCCTCAATCATCGAGGCTGTCCCCTCTTTACCGGGACAGTGCCCCTGTCTGCTTCAGGATAGGCTGTTGTCAGCGCCACAATAACCCTGACAGGAGAGTGACCATGCGCCCCGCCGGTAGAGACGAGCACGATTCCCTGTACTTCGATTATCCCTGTTTCCCCTTCGTGCGTCCTGCCGAACTGGAGGGCCGGGCGCTTCGCCACCGAGTGGCCATCGTCGGTGCCGGCCCGGTGGGAGTGACCGCCGCCCTGGAGCTGGCCCGCCACGGTATCGCCTCGGTGGTGCTGGACGACAAGGACACCGTCAATGACGGTTCACGGGCCATCTGCCTGTCCCGCCACAGCCTGGAGATCCTGCAGCAGCTCGGCGTTCACCAGCGCTTCACCCGCAAGGCGCTGGGCTGGACACGGGGGCGCACCTACTTTCGCGACCGTGAGATCTACCGCTTCGAGATGCCTCACTCCGAGCAGGAGCGCTTCCTGCCCATGGTCAACCTGCAGCAGCAGTACATCGAGCAGTTCCTGATCGACAAGGCCATGGACTCGCCGCTGATCGAGCTGCGCTGGAAGCAGGCGGCCACCGGGGTGAGCCAGGATGGCAGCGGCGTGACCCTCGAGGTTGCTACCCCCGAGGGCGATTACCGCCTGCAGGCGGACTACCTGCTGGCCGCCGACGGCGCCCGCAGCTTGGTACGCAAGGCTTTCGGTCTGGCCCTGCATGGCGAAGCCTATGAGGGCCGCTACGTGATCGCCGACGTGCGGCTGAGGTCCGATTTCCCCACCGAGCGACGGGCCTTCTTCAGCCCCTCGGTGATGCCCGAGTCCACCCTGCTGGTGCACAAGCAGCCCGACGATATCTGGCGCATCGACTACCAGCTGCTGCCGGATGAAGACCCCGACAAGGCGGTGGAGGAGGCCAGCATCCGTGAGCGGGTCGGTACCATCATCGCGATGCTGGGCGAAGGCGACGACTGGGAGCTGGAGTGGTGGAGCCTCTACAAGGCCTACACCCTGGCGCTGGACGACTATCGTCATGGCCGGGTGCTGTTCATTGGCGACAGCGCCCATCTGGTGCCGATCTTCGGTGTGCGCGGGCTCAACAATGGTATCGCCGATGCCGCCAACGCCGCCTGGAAGCTGGCCTGGGTGTTGAACGGCAGGGCGCCGGATCGGCTGCTCGACAGCTACAGCCCGGAGCGGCGTGGCGCCACCCTGGACGTGTTCGCCAACGCCGGCAAGAGCACCCGCTTCATGACCCCGCCGAGCCGTGGCTATCGGCTGATGCGCGATGCCGCCCTCTCGCTGGCGGTGAACAACGACTATGCCAGCGGCTTCGCCGACCCCCGCCAAGTCACGCCCTACACCTACGCCGAGAGCCCGCTGACCCTGGCCGACAGCGACGACTTCGCCGAAGGCCCGATGCCCGGGGCGCCATTGATCAATCGCCGCCTGGGCGAGGAGGACTACCTGCTCGATCACCTGGGCACGGGCTTCAGCTTGGTGCTGTTCAGCGACGATGGCACGATCACGCCGTCACTGCAGGCTGGCCTGACCAGCCTGCAAGCCCGGGAGCCGGACCTCGAGGTGCTGGTCATCGGCCGCGAGGTATCACCAGGGGCCTTCGGCAGCCAGTTGGCGGATACCCAAGGCGGTATCTTCGACGCCTATGGCGCCAGCGATGGCACGGCCTACCTGGTACGCCCCGACCGCCATGTGGCGGCACGCTGGAAAGCCCTCGATACCGATGCCCTCGACGGTGCCCTGAGCCTTGCGCAGGGGATGGTTCTGGAAGGAGACCGCTCATGACCCCCACCACACCCACTGCCGCAACGCTGCCCTTCGCCGACCTGGAGCAGATCTACGAGGCGCTGGCCATCACGCTGGATGAACTGCCCGAGGTGCAGGAGCGGCTCTTCCTGGCTCAGCTTGCGCTGGCGCTGGCCCACCGGATACCTGATGCTGCCCTGGTGAGAGAAGCGATCGAGGAGGCCAGGCGGGGAGTGGAGGAGACATCTCCCAGAGAATGATCGCGGTCGTCTTGGGGTAAGCGAAGGCTTGATTCATTGGCCTTATATTGAGCAGGATCAAGGCTAGCTCCAGCGGACCAACTACGGTTAAGAATTGGCTGTAGTGGAGCGCCGTCATGAATAAACATCGTTACCACAGTAATTCTCGCTCGCCCCCAAGCAACGAGAAACAGCTGGCCGACTATCTCGAAGGCGAGCGGTCTCTCCTCGAGCTCAGGTATTGTGAGCCAAAGGCACTGAGTAGGCTCATTCATGATCTGGCCTACCCCATGAGCCCCTCACTGGAGCAGGCGATCGCACGTTGTCTGGCTGGCCGTGAACTGGCGAATTTCGTTCCCGCCGTGACCCTGTTGCCCGAGATGATGCGACGCTTTGGCCTCGATCCGGTCACCTGCAGCCATGATCCGTCCATCCATGCCCTGCGTACCGTCTGCAGCGCTTGTCCCAAGGTCGCGACTTGCTGGCTGGCGCTACGCCAGAATGCCCCGCGGGAGGAGTGCCGGGCGTTCTGTCCCAATGCTGAAGCGTTCGAGCAAAGGGGCCCGACGCCGCAGGGTGATTGAGCAACCTGTGCAACACTTCGGAACGGCTTAGGCCGAGGCCGCCTTCAGCCGCGCAAGCAGATCGTCGATCATGTCGATCTTGGCCTCGGTTTCACGAATCTGGGCGCGAAACGCCTCACGCTTGTGCAGCAGCCGGGCCTCCAACTCATCGCAAAACGGCGGCTCCGGGCGGAAATGCGGCATCGCTTCTTGGATTTCATCGAGGCTGAATTCCAGTTCTCGGGCGCGGCGTACGAAGCGGAGTTCTGCCAGGGTCTGCTCGGTGTATTCGCGATAGCCGTTGTCGCGCCTCAGCGGTGGCGTAATCACGCCGCGCTTCTCGTAGAAACGGATGGTGTCGCGGCTGAGCCCGCTGGCCCTTTCCAGCTCGCCGATCAGCATGGATGGAAACCCCTTGACTGTGGAGTTGGCTCTATACCCTACCATGGTTTGGCGAGGTCTCCGGCGGTAGACCCCAACATGGAAAGGAGTGGTCGAGATGGATCCCTTGATAGAGGAGCGGCAGGTACAGACTAGCGATGGCGTGGCGATCACCGCTCGCTTCATCGTCCCCGCAAAGGTCACGGCAGCGGTGCTCATCGCCCCGGCCATGGGCGTGCCTCAGCGCTTCTATGCCGCGCTGGCGCATTGGCTGGCCGGCCAAGGCATGGCCGTGGCCACCTTCGACTATCGCGGCATGGGAGCGTCGCGCCCGCCGCGGCTGCGAGGCTTCGAAGCCACCATCCTTGACTGGGCGCGCTTGGATGCCGCGGCGATGCTCGAGGCGCTGGAGCGTCATGCGCCGGGGTTACCGCTCTACTGGATAGGCCACAGCCTGGGCGGGCAGATCCCACCGCTGGTGCCGGGCCATGAGAGGCTCGAGAGCATCGTTACCGTGGCCTGTGGCAGCGGCTACTGGCGCGAGAACGCACCGGCGCTGAAACGACGGGTCTGGCTGCTGTGGTTTGGCGCCGCGCCGCTGCTCACGCCGCTGTTGGGCTACTTTCCCGGCAAGCGGCTCAACATGGTCGGCGACCTGCCCCGCGGCGTGATCGAGCAGTGGCGTCGCTGGTGCCTCGACCCGGAATACGCGGTGGGGGCGGAGCCCGGTGTGCGCGAGCGCTTCGCCGCTGTGCGTACGCCGGTGGTCTCGCTCTCCTTCAGTGACGACGACTTCATGTCGGCGCGCAACACCGAATCGCTGCACGGCTTCTACGCCAATGCCCCGTGCACTCTGCTGCGCATCCAACCCAAGGAGGCGGGCCTGGCCCGCATAGGCCACTTCGGCTTCTTTCGCGCGGAGCACGAGCAGGCGCTCTGGCAGCGCTATCTGCTACCGGTTCTGCAGGGCGGCGTGCCTGTCGTCAACGCCGGGATGAATGCCGACTCCGGGCCGTGAATCAGATCAGTGCTTCTTCACCCAGCATCGCCGTTACCGCTTCGCCGACGCGCTTGATGCCGGCCTCGACGGCGGGCGTCATTGCCGCGGCGTAGTTCAGGCGCAGGCAGTGCCGGAACTTGCCCGAGGCCGAGAACAGTGAGCCCGGCGTGATGTGCAGCCCTTTGGCCGCCAGGTGCTCTTTCAGGCCCACGCAGTCGATCGAGTCGGGCAACTCTATCCACAGCAGGAATCCTCCCTGGGGATAGCTGACGCCGGTTCCGGGCGGGAAGTAGCGCGTGACCCAATCGATCATGATGTCGCGATGCTGCCGATACTGACGGATCATTTCGCGCAGGTGACGCTCGTAGTGGCCGTGCCGGACGAATTCGGCCACCGCCAGCTGCGGCAGCGTGGCCGAGGCGCCGGTGGAGACATATTTCATGTGCAATACCTGGTCGCGGTAACGTCCCGGGGCCATCCAGCCGACCCGTAGCCCCGGTACCAGCGTCTTGGAGAAGGCGCTGCACAGCAGCACCCGGCCATCGTCATCGAAGCTCTTGAGGGTGCGCGGCCTGGGCGTATCGAAGGAGAGGTCGCCGTAGATGTCGTCCTCGACGATGGCCACGTCGAAGCGCTGGGCCAGCGCCACCAGGGCGCGCTTGCGCGCCTCGGGCATGGTGTAGCCCAGCGGGTTGTTGCAGGTGGGGGTGACCTGAATGGCCTTGACCGGCCACTGCTCCAGCGCCAGCTCCAGCGCCTCGAGACTGATGCCGCTGCGCGGGTCGGTGGGGATCTCCAGCGCCTTGAGCTTTTGTGCCTTGAGGATCTGCATGGTGCCGTAGAAGCTGGGCGAGTCCACGGCGACCACGTCGCCCGGTTCGGTCAGGGTGCGTAGGGCGAGCGAAAGCGCTTCCTGACAGCCGGTGGTGGTGAGGATGTCGTCGGGATGCAGCAGGCAGCCCGACTTGTCGGTCAGGCGAGCCACCTGGCGCCGCAGCTCGAGGCTGCCCTGCAGGCTGTCGTAGTTGAGTTCCTGGGCCGCCGCATGCCGGTGCAGCGTGGCCAGCTGACGCTGCAGGGGGCGCAGGCTGGCAGCAGCGAGGTCGGGAATGCCGCGCCCCAGCATCATCAGGCGATCTTCCTGGGGAGAGCGTGCCACCAGCTCCAGCACCTGATCCCATTGGGAGACGTCCAGCGGGCGCTGGGCGGGGCGTGACACTCTCGGCAGCACGTTCGGGGCGCGTCCGGGCAGCACATAATAGCCCGAACGGGGGCGCGCCTCGACCCGCCCCATGGCCGCCAGGCGATGATAGGCCTCCTGAACCGTGGAAACGCTCACCCCGAGTTCGCGGCACAGGGCACGCACGGAGGGCAGCCGGTCGCCGAGGCGATACTGGCCCTGCTCGATGCGCTGGGTCAGGGTCTGCGCTACCTGTTCGTAACGTTTCATGACAGTTCCATGGCCGTTGGTCTTTATTCGATACAGATTGGAATGACAGCTGCGGTACAGAAGCAAGATAACCCCAACTGTACCGATAAACTAAATCATTTTTGAATCTGTATTGATTTCTTGCATGGCCATAGCCTGTCAGAGCGCACTGACAGGAGATGCCGCCATGATTATCGAACGTCTTTTTCATCTGTCCCGTTGGATCAGGAACCAGCGGCAGCGTCACCGCTCACGGCGCGATCTGCTCGATCTCGACGACCATTTGCTGGCCGACATCGGGATCGATCGGGACATGGTCGAACGTGAGGTGCGCAAATCGTTCTGGCGATAACGGCCGGCACAAGACGGCAACCAGCGACATGGCGCGATGCTCCAGAGAGAAGCCAGACAAGCGAAGAGGTCAGGCGATGGGTCGCTGGTTTCCGGGAGGACCTGCTCAGCGGCGGCTCATGACAGCGCGGTAGGCGCCGTGCGTTCGCTGTGCCACTGGCGCAGCAGCCAGGCGAAGGCCAGGCCAAGAAGGAGCAGCCACACTCCGGCGGCGGCCAGGAGCCAGAGGCTGTCGGCCAGGCGCAGCACGATCCCTCCCAGGCTTACCCCCACCGACTGGCCGAGAAAGAGACAGCCGGCGAACACCGCCATGGCGGTGCCGCGGGCTGCCGGCGCCATCTGGGTGGCATTGATCTGCAGCGTGCTGTGCATCATGTAGAAGCCCAGCCCGGCGGCGAAGGCACCGCAGGCGGCCGGTATCGGCTGCTGCGCCAGGGCCAGTCCGATGAAGCCAGCCCCCATCAACAGGCCACCCCCGGCGGCCAAGCCCGGTTCACCCAGTCGCCTGACCAGAGGCCTGGCCAGGGCGGCAAAGATCAGCCCGCCCACCCCGAACAGGGCCACCATCAGCCCGGCCTGGGTCAGCGATACCCCTAGCCGCTGATACAGATGACTGGCGGCGAAGGCCAGGGCACCGAAAGCGGCGATGCCTTCGAGGAAAACCAGCACCAGGATACGCCGGGCCCGGGCGATCTGCAGGATTTCTCGAAGGCGCGCCACGAAGGCGACTCCGCCCTGTTCCGCCTTGGGGGGAGACAGGTTCGGCTGACGATGCAGCGTTGCCAGCAGCAGCCCCCCTGCCAGCAGGAACAGTAGCGTCAGCAGGAAGAAGGCGGCCTGCCAGCCCAGCGTATCGGCGAGAAAACCGCCCGCGACCTGGCCTGTGATCAGCCCCATCACCGCGCCCGACAGCATATGGGCCAGCGTCACCTGGCGGCTCTCATACGGAACGTTGTCGCCCACCCAGGCCATGGAGAGCGGAATGATCGCGGCGGCGGTGGCACCGGTCAGAGTGCGAAACACCAGCAGCATCGACAGCGACCCGGAAAGCGCGGAGCCCAGGGCACCTAGCGCGCAGGCCACCGTAGCCAGGCCGATGACGCGAAGGGTGCCGTGGCGGTCGCCCAGGGGGCCGTAGCAGAGTTGCATCAGACCATAGGCGATGGCGAAGAAGGTAATGTTCTGTGCCACGTCGGCCACCGGGCGTTCGAAGGCCTGTGAAAGCGCCGGCAGCATGGCATCGGTGACCCGCATCGACGCCATGCTGGCGAAGCCGGCCAGGGCCAGCAGCAGAATGACGAGACGGGCAGGGGCAGCGTCACTCATGCCTACGTCCGTGCCTGGCTGGAGGCGGCCTGGCTTGCCGGTCGCACAATTGCAAGGTATGCCACCAGCGCAAACAGCCCGCCGAGGCCGATGGAGATGGCCATGGTACGCGACGTGCCGTCATGGAACTGACCTACCAGCGCCCCGGCGAGCGCTGCGATGGTCATCTGCAGGAAGCCAAACAGCGACGATGCCGCTCCCGCGCACTGGGGATTGGGGGCCAGGGCGCCTGACATGCTCTGGGGCATCACGATACCGAAGCCCACCAGGAACAGGATGTGGGGGCCAATGACGGCCCAGGGTGCATAGATGCCGGCCACGGCCAGCCCGGCCATGATGGAGCCGGCCAGGGCGCAGCACAGCGTTGCCAGCAAAAGGAGCCGGTCGCGTCCCAGCCGATGGCTATAGCGACCGCTGAATATCGTGCCGGAGAAGAAGCCGGCCACGATCAGCGTGAAGCCGATGCCATACTCGAAGGGCGTCATGCCCATGAACTCGATCAGCACGAAGGAGGAGCCGGAAAGGAAGGCGAACAGGCTGGCGAAGCCACTGGCATTGACCAGGGTATAGCCAATAAAGGCGCGCTGCGTCAGCAGCATGCGGTAGTTGCGAAGAATAACCCGGGGGCTGACCGATTGCCGGTTTTCCGGCGACAATGGCTCGGGCATCAGATAGACCAGTACCAGCAACATTATGGCGGCATAGACCGTCAGCAGCATAAAGATCGACTGCCAGCCGAAGAATAGCAGTAGCCCGGCCCCGACCACCGGGGCCAGGGCCGGGGCGAGAGCCATGGTGCTGGCCATATAGGAGAGTACGCGTCCGGCCTCGATGGGGCCGTAGATGTCGCGCACGGCGGCGCGTCCCAGCACCGGGCCGGCGGCACCCCCCAGCGCCTGCAGGAAGCGCCCCACCAGCAGCCACTCGATGCTGGGGGCGAAGGCGCACAGCAGGCTGGCCAGCAGGAACAGGCTGAAGCCGGCGATCATGACCGGCTTGCGTCCGAAGCGGTCGGAAATGGGTCCGCAGAAGATCTGTGCCACGGCGAAGCCGGCCATATAGAGGCTCAGCGTCAGCTGTATCTGATCGGGACCGGTGTCGAGCGCCCCGGCCATGGCCGGCATGGCAGGCAGGTACATGTCGGTGGCCAGCGGGCCCAGCGCAGTCAGCGCCGCCAGGGTCACTACCGTGGCGGGGGAAGTCAGCTTCAGCACCCGTATCTCCCTTGAAGAGTCATGCCCCAGGCGTGAGCTCAGCCTGGAGCACCTGGATTCTTAGCCTGCTCATGATAGTGCAGTTTGGGGTGGAATGCTTCTAGCCGTGCACTGAGCCAACGCCTGGCCTGGGACGCGCCTTTCAGCCATGCTTTGTCCAGCCTCAACGGTTTTTTTCATTGATCCTCGACCAGGAGATACCATGTCGATCTATCGCTATGACGGCCATGAGCCCGACATCCACGAAATGACCTATGTGGCGGATACGGCCGACGTCATCGGCCGTGTCGTGCTGGAAAAGGGGGTCAGTGTCTGGTACCAGGCAGTCCTGCGCGGTGATAACGAGACGATCACCATCCGCGAGAACAGCAATATTCAGGAGTGTGCAGTACTGCACACCGATCCTGGCTATCCGCTCGAGGTTGGCGAGGGGGTCACCGTTGGCCATCAGGCCATGCTGCATGGTTGCAGCATTGGCGCCAACTCGTTGATCGGTATTCAGGCGATCATCCTCAATGGCGCGGTGATCGGTCGCAACTGCCTGGTCGCCGCCGGGGCCGTGGTCACCGAGGGCAAGAGCTTTCCGGACAATTCGCTCATCGTCGGTGCCCCTGCCAAGGTTGTCAGGGAGCTTTCACCCGAAGCCGTGGCGAAGCTACAGGCCAGTGCCAGCCACTACGTGACGCGGGGGCAGGCGCACAAGGAGAAACTCGAACGGCTTGATTGATCCCTGACCGAATGAACGAAAAGGGCGCCACGCCGTCAGCGTGGCGCCCCGGGGCGTGATATTCAACCCGCATCCGGCTGCTCCCCGGGCGACGCTCTGTGGAAGGCGTCGAGCGCGCGGCAGTTGGCAGTGATGCGCTGGATCGTCGGGTAAGCCGAGAGGTCACATTCGAAGCGTTCGGCGTTGAACACCTGGGGCACCAGGCAGAGGTCCGCCAGGGTCGGGGTATCGCCGTGGCAGAAGTCGCCGGTGGCGGCCTCGCCTGCCAGCCTCGCCTCCAGGGCAGCGAAGCCCTCTGCGATCCAGTGGCGGTACCAGGCCAGCTTCGCCTCCTCGTCCAGCTTCAGCTCATGGACCAGGTACTTGAGCACCTTGAGGTTGTTGAGCGGGTGCATCTCGCAGGCCACGATCTGGGCCAGCGAGCGCACCCGGGCGCGGCCCTCGGCGTCGGCGGGCAGCAGCGCCGGTTCAGGATAGCGCTCCTCCAGGTATTCGCAGATCGCCAGGGACTGTGTCAACTGCACGCCTTCATCGGTCTCGAGGGTTGGGACCAGTCCCTGGGGATTGCGGTCAAGATTCTCCTGCCCGCGCTGCTCACCCTTGACCAGGTTGACCAGGGCCTGCTCAAAGGCCAGGCCCTTCAGGTTGAGGGCGATGCGCACCCGGTAGGCCGCCGACGAGCGGAAATAGCCGTATAGCGTCGTCATCGTTTTTCTCCGCTGCTGCTGGGGCTGGCTTACTTGGGCTGACTTACCTTTGTCTGGTATGGCACCACCTGCTGGTCGATGGTGCCGAAGATGTTGTTGCCGTCACGGTCGAACATCTCGATGCGCACCCGGTCGCCGAAGCGCATGAAGGAGGTCTTGGCCTGACCGTGCAGGATCTGCTCCACCATGCGCACCTCGGCCAGGCAGCTGTAGCCCACGCCGCCATCGGCGATCGGCTTTCCCGGGCCGCCGTCGGGGTCGGGGTTGGAGACGGTGCCCGAGCCGATCACGGCGCCGGCGCCGAGATACCGAGTCCTGGCGGCATGGGCCACCAACTGCGGGAAGCTGAAGATCATATCCGGGCCGGCTTCCGGCTCGCCGAACTTCTCGCCGTTGAGGTGCACGGTCAGCGGCAGGTGCACGCGGCCATCCTGCCAGGCGTCGCCCAGCTCGTCCGGGGTCACGGCGATGGGCGAGAAGCTGGAGGCCGGTTTGGCCTGGAAGAAGCCGAAGCCCTTGGCCAGCTCGCCGGGAATCAGGCCACGCAGGCTGACGTCGTTGACCAGCATGATCAACTTGATATGGCCGGCGGCCTGCTCCGGGGTCACCGCCATGGGCACGTCGTCGGTGATCACCGCGATCTCGCCTTCGAAATCGATGCCGTGCTCCTCGCTGACTGCCTCGATGTCCTCGGTGGGGGCCAGGAACTTGTCGCCACCGCCCTGGTACATCAACGGGTCGGTCCAGAAGGTCTCGGGCATCTCGGCATTGCGCGCCTGGCGCACCAGCTTGACGTGATTGAGGTAGGCGGAGCCGTCGGCCCAGTGGTAGCTGCGCGGCAGCGGCGAGTGCAGCTTGCCCTGGTCCAGGTCAAACGCGCCTTCGGCCTTGCCGTCGTTGAGCTCGGCATAGCGCTGCTCCAGCCTGGGCGCCAGGCTGCTCCAGTTCTCGACCGCCTGCTGCAGGGTGGCGGCGATGTCGGTGGCACGTACGGCTCGGCTCAGGTCGCGGGAAACCACGATCAGTTCGCCATCGCGGCCTTTTTTCAGAGTAGCGAGTTTCATCTTGTCTCAATCCTTTCGTCAGAGGGCGGGGCTCGTCGGCCT
>ERZ869909.2175-NODE-2175-length-13741-cov-32.125073_pt1 | contig 13741 bp, 11 predicted proteins | sample MGYA00520892_ERZ869909 | MGnify/ENA primary metagenome ERZ869909 (study PRJEB32215, sample SAMEA104723947) | bioreactor metagenome | biome: bioreactor; feature: anaerobic bioreactor; material: water | place: China | collected 2015-03-12 ... | reverse complement strand
CGGCCGCCGGAAGGGCGGCTTTCGTCATTTTGGGGAGTGGGATGGGCGCCATGTCCAAACCCCTCACAGCCTCGTCCGGCCAGGATGCGGGTGCCTCTCGGGGCCCGTCGCGCCCCGTGCCGTCCGCGGTTCCGGCGTCGCCTGCCGTCATGGGCACCTATGCGCGCCAGGACGTCGTGTTCGCCCGTGGCGAGGGCTCCTGGCTCGAAACCGAGGATGGCAGGCGGTATCTCGATTTCGGCGCGGGCGTTGCCGTCAACGCGCTCGGCCATGCCCACCCCCGGCTGATCGCGGCACTCACCGAGCAGGCCGGCAAGCTCTGGCACACCTCCAATCTCTACCGCGTCGCCGGACAGGAAGCCCTGGCCGAGCGGCTCGTCGCGGCCACGTTCGCCGACCGGGTATTCTTCTGCAATTCGGGCGCGGAAGCCTGCGAAGGCGCGATCAAGGCGGCGCGGCGCTACCATTTCGTGAACGGAGAGCCGGAGCGGTGGCGGATCGTCACCTGCCGCGGCGCCTTCCACGGCCGCACGCTCGCGACCCTCGCGGCGGCCGGCAACGAAAAGTATCTCGAAGGCTTCGGCCCCGAGGCGCCCGGCTTCGATCACGTCCCCTTCGGCGACCTGGAAGCCGTCCGCACCGCGGTCGGCCCGGAGACGGCCGCCGTCATGATCGAGCCGGTGCAGGGCGAGGGCGGCGTCAACGTGCCCCCGGCCGATTACCTCCAAGGCCTGCGCGCACTCTGCGACGACGCCGGCATCCTGCTGGTGCTGGACGAGGTGCAGACCGGCATGGGCCGTTCGGGCAAGCTGTTCTCGCACGAGTGGGCCGGCATCGCGCCCGACATCATGGCCGTGGCCAAAGGTCTCGGCGGCGGGTTCCCGGTGGGCGCCGTGCTCGCGACCGAAGCGGCCGCGGCCGGCCTCACGCCCGGCACCCACGGCTCGACGTTCGGCGGCAATCCGTTGGCCATGGCGGTCGCGACCGCGCTCCTCGACGTCATGCTGGAGCCGGGCTTCCTCGAAAGCGTCGAGCAGAAGGGCCAGCATATCCGCCAGGGCCTGGCCCGGCTGCAGGAGCAATATCCGGCGCTCGTCGCCGAGATCCGCGGCCAGGGGCTGCTGACCGGCATCAAGGTCAACGCCGAGCCCCGCGACGTCGTGACGGCTGCCCTCGCCGAGGGCCTTCTCGTCGTCGGCGCGGGCGACAGCGTCGTCCGCATCCTCCCGCCTCTCAACGTCGCCGAGCACGAGATCAGCGAGGGCCTCGACCGCCTCGCGCGCGCGCTCGCCGCCGTTTCCAAATCGCAAACCTGAAATCTCAACCCCGGAACCTGGAGCCGGCCCAAGCGCCATGGCTAAACCCTCCGCTATTCGCCATTTCCTCGATCTCGACGAGATCGAGGCCCGCACGCTCCGCCGCATCATCAACGCCGCGCACACGATGAAGGCGGCCGGCAAGCGCGTGCCCGTGAAGCTGCGTCCGAAAGGCATTGCCGACGACGTGCTCGTGCTGATCTTCGAGAAGCCGTCGACGCGGACGCGCGTGTCCTTCGACATCGCGATGCGCCAGCTCGGCGGCCAGACGATCATGCTGAACCAGACCGACCTGCAGCTCGGCCGCGGCGAGAGCATTTCCGACACCGCGCGCGTGCTCTCGCGCTATGCGGATGCGATCATGCTGCGCGCCAATTCGCACGAGACGCTGCTCGAGCTTGCGAAGAATGCGACGGTTCCGGTGATCAACGGCCTCACCGACAAGTCGCACCCCTGCCAGATCATGGCCGACATCCTGACCTTCGAGGAGAACATCGGGCCCATCAAGGGGCGCAAGGTGGCCTGGGTTGGCGACGGCAACAACGTGGCGGCCTCCTGGATGCACGCCGCCGCCAAGTTCGGCTTCGAGCTGCGCGTGGCCTGCCCCGACGAGCTGCAGCCCAAGGAAGACGTGGTGGACTGGGTGCGCCGCGAGAAGGCGAACGTCGTCATCATGCGCGACCCCGCGAAAGCCGTGAGCGGCGTCGATTGCATCGTGACCGACACCTGGGTCTCGATGGGCGACACGGACGAAGCCCGCCGCAAGAAGCTCTTGAAGCCCTACATGGTCGACGAGGCGCTGATGGCCAAGGCGGCCAAGGGCGCGATCTTCATGCACTGCCTGCCGGCCTACCGCGGCAACGAGGTGACCGAGAGCGTGCTCGAAGGGCCGCAATCGGTGGTGTTCGACGAGGCGGAAAACCGCCTTCACGCGCAGAAGGCCATTCTCGCCTGGTGTCTCGGCGCCGTCTAGCAATGGGCCTCGGCGCGGTATAGTCCGCATGTCGCGCGACCCTGCACGCCCGCATCCGCCTGAAGCGCGACGGAAGTTGACGCCCGCTTCCCACCCTTTCGAAAAGTGGTGTAAGAGCATCTGCGTTCGATAACGCTGGGTCAGGCTAGGGGGAAAACCGGGATGACCGTCCACACCATCATCGGCTGGGGGCTCGTGCTCGGCCTTGGGCTCGCGGCCGCCGTCTATGCCGCCGAGGCACAGGAGCCCGTGGCGCTCCTCGCAACGACCGCGTTCGTCAGCCTGCTCCTTGCGACCGTCGGCGCGGTCGAGCGGAGAAATCTCACGCGTGCAGGCGCCAAGCAGAGCCTGATCGAGGCCACGACCGCCCGTTACATGGGCTTGATCTGGCTTTGGGGCGGCGCCGCCCTGATCCTCATCTACACGCTGGTGATGTACTGGCGGGAATGGTCGCACTTCTCCGCCGCGTTTGTCGGCGTCGGCCTGCTGTGTCTCGGATTTTCCTGGATGCTGTCGAAGGACGCCGCTCAGGGCCGTGAGGACGAGACGATGCTCAAGATCGGCCGTTACCTCGGCATCGGCCAGCTCGTCGGCATGATCGTCACCATGATCGGCCTCGGCATCGACCCCAACAAGGAATTCCTTCATACGCGCAAAGCCGACTGGGCCGGCAACGCCATTTTCCTTTTTGGCGCGCTCGGCCTCGCGATCATCTCGGCGCATGCATTGATTGACGCGCGCAAGAAATCTTCCTAGGCAAGTCACCGGAATGAGCATCAACCAGCATGGGCGGGCGTTCGCGCCGGGCATTTCGCTCCGGCCGTTGCTCCCGTGGCTGCTGCTGGCCGCTGCGATCAGCATCACCATGATGGTGCTGGGCGCCGGCCGCGGCGATCGGTTCCTGCCGGCGCTGGCGGCGGGACTGCTGGTGGCGCTGGTCGTTGGAACCGGCCTCGGCATCAACGCGCCGTTGTGGTCGCGGGGACGCCATCCCTTCACCGGGCATGAAGGCCTGGACGCCGTCAAGGAAGCGCTTCGGTGCAACGTCTGGCTCGCAGCGTTCGTCTACGCATGGGGCGCGTCCGCGCTGTTCGCCATGTACACGCTTTCCGATCTCGTCTGGCGCCATTCGTTTCAGTATGCCACGGGCGCCGCGGTCTTCGCGGCCTCTCTCGGCATCTACGGAATTCTGTTGGGCAATGCCCGCAACTGGCCCGTTCCGCCGCTGATCCTCACCATCGCCCACGGCGGCGCGGTCGCGCTCGGTCTTGCCTACCTGATCGGCGACGGCAAGCTCGCGACCTTGAGAGGCGACTGGGCCGCCAACGAGGTGTTCCTGTGGGGCGGCATCGCGATCATCGCGCTGTGCGTCATGTCCGCCATGACGCAGATCCGCGTCACGCGTTCCGGAACCGGGGACGGCGCTTCTCGGTGAAGGCGGCCATGCCCTCCTTCTGATCGTCCGTCGCGAACATCGCATGGAAGGTGCGTCGCTCGTAGCGGATGCCCTCGGCAAGCGTCGTCTCGTAGGCGCGGTTCACGCAGTCCTTGGTCATCATCGCGGCCGTAAGCGACATCGAGGCGATCGTCTCCGCGGTCTTGACGGCCTCGTCGAGCAGCTCCGCCGCCGGCACGATCCGCGCGACGAGACCCGCCCGCTCCGCTTCCTCCGCGTCCATCAGCCGGCCCGTGAGGCAAAGCTCCATCGCCTTCGACTTTCCGACCGCGCGGATCAGCCGTTGCGTGCCGCCCGCGCCCGGCATGATGCCGAGCTTGATCTCGGGCTGGCCGAATTTTGCGGTGTCGGCCGCGAGAATGAGGTCGCAGCTCATGGCGAGCTCGCATCCGCCCCCGAGCGCGAACCCGGCCACCGCCGCGATCACCGGCTTGCGAACGCGCGAGATCCGCTCCCAGCTCGCGATGAAGTCGTCCTTGTAAGCCTCGATGTAGGTCTTGGCCTGCATCTCCTTGATGTCGGCACCCGCCGCGAACGCCTTCTCCGAGCCGGTGACGACGATCGCGCCGATGCCGTCGTCCGCCTCGAAAGCGTCGAGGGCCTGGTTGAGCTCGGCGATGAGCCGGTCGTTGAGCGCATTGAGCTGCGCCGGGCGGTTGAGCGTGATCAGCGCCACGCGTCCGCGCGTTTCGACGAGGATCGTCTCAAAGGTCGTATCCACCGCTCCCATGCCGTGCCGCCTTTCTCGCTCGATGTCAGCGCTGGCAGACCGGACAATGGAAGCTGGACCGGCCGCCCTGGATGCTGCGTCGCACAATGCCCCGGCAGCCCGGCCGGACGCAAGGCTCGCCTTCCCGGCCGTAGACTTGGAACGTGGCCTGGAAGCCGCCGCTTTGCCCGTCGGCCTGCCGGTAATCGCGCAGCGTCGAGCCCCCGGCTCCGATTGCGTCTTCCAGCACGGCCTTGATGGTGGCGGTGAGCAGCTCCGCATGCCGCGTCGGCTTTCCGCTCGGCGTCGCCAGCACGGACGCCGGCCGCGAGGGCTTGAGCCCGGCCCGGAACAGCGCTTCCACGACGTAGATGTTGCCGAGCCCGGCAATGATGCGCTGGTCGAGGAGGAATGCCTTGAGGTCGCTGCGCCGGCCGTGCGCGCGCGCCGCGAGATAGCCCGCATCGAGGTCTGCGGTCAGCGGCTCCACGCCAAGCCCGCGCATCATCGGGTGCGCGTCGAGTTCGGCCTCCGGGACCAGCAGCATGTAGCCGAAGCGGCGCGGATCGAAATAGGCGATCTCCGCCCCGTCCGCGAGCGCGAAGAGCGCATGCAGGTGCCGCTCCTCGGCCGCCGTGCCGTAGGCGTAGTCGCCCATCAGCCGGGCATTCGCCTCGCCCGCGTGCTTCACGTGGAACCGCCCCGTCATGCCGAGGTGCATGAGAAGGGCTTCGCGGGTCGAAAGGCGCGCGACGAGGTACTTCGCCCGCCGGTCGAGGGCGAGCACGCGGGCGCCCGTGAGGCGCTCGGCAAACCGCTCGGGAAACGGAAACCGCAGGTCCGGCCGGCGGACATCCACGCGCCGGATGGCCTGGCCGACGAGGGCAGGCTGAAGGCCTCTGCGGACGGTCTCGACCTCGGGCAGCTCAGGCATGGCGCGCGAAGATCCTCAAGGCCGCCCATCCGTGCGTGCTGCCTCCTGAGCACGCCGCATCGCGAGGCCGGCGGAGACCACGACGATCACGCCCAAGACCTCGAACACCCGCGCGACGCCCTTCGCCGTAAGGCCGAGCGCCTCTCCGATGTTCTGCATGAGACCGGAGAGCAGGGGCTCGGTCGCGAGCAGCTCGCCGGCGACCCAGCCGAGCAGCGCCGCCCCGCCCCAGATCAGGATGGGAAAGCGCACGAGCAGCGAGGTGATGAGCGTTGCGCCGCCGACCACGAGCGGCACCGAGAGCGCAAGGCCGAACACGATCAGCAGCGGATCGCCATGGGCGGCGGCCGCGATGGCGAGCACGTTGTCGAGGCTCATCACGATATCGGCGATGGCGATGATGCGCACGGCCTCCCACAGGCTGGTCCCGCTCTTGACGTTGTGGTCCTCGGGATCGCTCGCCGTGACGAGCTTGAGCGCGATCCAGACCAGCAGACAGCCGCCGACGAGCTTCAGAAGCGGCACGTCGAGCAACTGTTGCACGACCAGCGTGAACACGACGCGCAGCAGGATCGCCACGCCCGCGCCGAGCAGGATGCCCATCATGCGCTGCTTGGGCGGCAGCATCCGGCAGGCCATCGCGATGACGACGGCGTTGTCGCCGGCCAGCACGATGTCGATGCCGATGATTTTCAGAATCTGCAGCGCATAGGCTGCGTCGATCCCGAGTGCATCCAACCACGTCATCGTGCGCCTTTCCCGCCCGGCCGCTCGCGAGAGGCCGGTGCTGCCGTTTCAGCCATGGGGCCACGGCGAAAGGCGCACCGGACCGGGATCGGATGCGATCCTGGCAGGCGGAAGCGTCGGCAATGGTCCCGAGCCGAGCTGATAATCTCCGGGCGGCGCGCGAACAAGTCCCCATAGGGTCGCTGCGAGGGGAAGGCGCGCCGAAAGGGAGAGACAGGCGGCAGCTCGTCAGCGCACGAGAAAGAGCGGGCCTTCCAGGATCTCGGCAAGCGGCGCCACATCCTCTTCGTCCCGCACGAAATGGCCGCCGAAGCGGGCGATGACGAACCCGGCGCCTTGGCGGCGCATCCTCTGCGCGACCGAGCGCGGGCTTTCGAGGCCCATGTCGACGACATCGAGCTTCACCGCCGGATTGGCACCGAGCGCCAGCCGAACCTGCCCTTCCAGCCAGTCGTCGTGGCCCTGCGCCCGGTCGAGCAGGCAGAGCCGCGCCTCGCCCCCCGTCGCCGTCGCGATCCGCCGCGCGGCGCGTGTCATGGGCATCGTCCGCTCCAGGTCGTCGACGATGGCAATGACGGGCCCGCTCGTGCGCTGGGCCTTGGGTCCCGCAACGACGACGCCGGTCGTCGCGTGAACGTTTGCAAACAGCTCGGTGAGCGATGTGCCGTTGCCCCGCCGGATCGGCATGCCCATGGTCACGACGTTCCACGGGCCGTTGCGCGCGCACGCTTCCGCCAGCGCACGCACCGGCTCGGCGCGGACGATGTGTGCTTGCGCCCGCACCTCTGCGGCCTGCGCCTGGGCGAGGATGCGGCGCTGGAGCGAGGTCGCGTGGGCCTTGATCTGCCGCGCGAGCCCGTCCGCCGTAAGCTGGCGCGCGCCCCGCCCCGAGAGCGGGATCTCGCGGGCGAACGGCAGCTCGGCGAGATCGAACAGCTGGTGATCGGCGACGAACAGGCTCTCGAGCTCCGCCTGGAAGGCCTGCGCGAGACGGAATGCGGCCTCCACGGCGGTCTCCTGCGGATCGTTGGCGCCGCCCATCCACAGCACGACGCGCCCGCTCTGCTCGCCGGCCTCCGCCACATGCGTGATCATGCCCGGCCCTCCCGAGTGCCCGTGACCTTGTCCGCGCCGCGCCGGAACGCAAGCCGGGCGTCGGCGAAGGCCCGCAGCCGTGCCTCGGCGCGCCCGTTGACGGTGTCGGCGCCGAATAGCCCATCGGCCCCGCGCACGCCGGCGTCCCGCTCCGTCATCAGCGTGAGGGCCTCATCCACGGTCTTGACGGCGTGGAGGACGAAACGTCCCTCCCGCACGGCGTCCACCACGTCCTCGCTCAGCATCAGATCCCCGCGGTTGGCGTCCGGAATGACAACGCCCTGCGTCCCCGGGAGCGGGCGCGCCTGCGAGGCCTCGAAGAAACCTTCGATGAGGTCGTTGACCCCCGCGACGGGACCCACGTCGCCCCATTGATCGACCGTCCCGGCAACGGCTATGTTCTGCCGCACGGGGTGATCGGCCAGCGCCGAGATCAGCGCGAGCAACGCAGCGAGCGAGGCGCCGCGTCCGTGCGTGTCGGCGAGCGGCGGCTCGGCGGTGAGCGTCGCGGCAACGGCGAGCGGAACGTCGCGCGCGAAGGTCCCGGCGAGATAGCTCCGCAGGATCGCTCCGTGGCGCGCGTCGGCCGCTCCCGCGCCCATGATGACGATGTCCTCGGCGCGCCCGCGCCCCGCATGGACGCGCGCACTCACGCGATGGGCCTGCCCGAAACGGACGCCGCCCGCGTCGGCCGCGTTGAGCCCGATGACCTGTCCCGGCCGCGCGGTGTCGTTGAAGACCGTCGGCGAACGCAGCGCCCGCGTTCGCTGCGCGCGCGCGCCGATGGCCCGCGTGACGTCCTCGGCGGTGGTCACGTCGCGCCCGGCGTGCTTGGACCAGAAATCCGCTTCGCGCGCGATATCGGCAATACGGCCGAGGTCGAGCGTGAGCGTGTCGCGATGGCCCGCGATGCGGCTCGCCTCCTCGATCAATCGCGCGGCGCCGCCGGCGTCGAGAGGTTTCAGCGCGTGCGCCTTGGCCATGGACGCGACGAGGCGCGCCAGACGGCTTTCGTTGACGGCGGTGCGCGCCACAGTCGGCGCGAACGAGGCCCGCACCTTGAAGAGCTGCGCGAAATCGGGATCGGCGGCATCGAGGCGCTCGTAGTCGCCGGGCGTGCCGGTCAGGATCACCTTGACGTCGAGCGGGATCGGATCGGCATCGACGCTCTCGGCCGTGTCGGCACCCGTCGCGCCGGACGATGCCGGTCCGACGCGGATCTCTCCCCTTTTGAGCGCGCATTTGAGTGTGTGCCAGGCCGCCGGTACGGAGACGAGGCGTCCAGCATCGATCACCAGCGTGCCGCCGTTGGCTTTGTGAAGCGCGCCCGCGCGGATGCGTCGGGACGGGGCGCCCGGAAGCCCGCCGTCGCCCGCCGGTCCGATGTCTCCGATCAGGCTCGACGGTGTCGGGTCGATCTCGTGGACGACGGGCGCCCCCGCCTCTTTCGTATGGGAGACGAGCACGTGAACCACATACCGGTGGCGGGAAGCCTCCTGCGCCGCGGGCGAGAGAAACGTCAGGGCGTGAGCGATGAGGTCGCGCTCCATGTCGGCGAGGAACGCCGTCACCTCCGGAACGTCCGAAAACGCCTGCGACACCCCGTCGAGCGCCGCTTCGATGGGATGGCGCGCCGTCTCGATATTGAGCGCGGCGAGCTGGCGGCGCCGTTCCTTGTCGACCGCGGGCGCGCTGGTGAGGATCGCCTCGAGCTCCGATTGCAACGCCCCGACGCGGCTTTCCACGTCGCGCCGCATCGCCTGGGGAAGCTGGTTGAACACCTCGGGCTTCACCACCTGGCCGTCGTGCATCGGCGCCATGCCGAAGCCGAGCGGCGTTCTGAGCACGGCGATGTTCTGCTCGGCGGCTTTCGCATGCAGGGCATCGAGCGCGTCGTCGTGCGCGCTGCGATAGTCCTCCTCGATGGCCCGATGGCGCGCCCGATAGTCCTCCGCCTCGAACGCGGCCGGAAGCGTGGCGCGAAGCTCGGCAAGCGCGGCGCCGACACTCTCCGCAAGCAGAGGCGCGCGTCCGGCAGGAAGGCTGAGCGCACGCAGCCCGTGCGGGTCGGTGAAACGCGCGACGTAGACCCAGTCCGGCGGCGGCTCCGCCCCCCGCGCCGCTGTCCCGAGCCGGGCCCGCACGGCCGTGCGCTTTCCCGATCCCGGCGGCCCGAGCACGAAAATATTGAAGTCGCGGCCGCGCATTTTGAGGCCGAAGTCGAGGTCCGCGAGCGCGCGGTCCTGACCGAGCAGGGGCCCGTCGTCGGGTTCGAGATCGGCGGTGGTCTTGAAGCCGAGCGAGGCGGCATCGACGCTCCGGCGCAGCGCGTCCGCGGAAAGCCCCTGGCCCCCTGGGGACGACGGACCGCCGGCGTCGGCGGCTTTGCCGTCCTCTTTTGTCTCGGCCGTGGGCGTGTCCGCCGCCTCGGCCGGTTTCTCCTTGTTACGCCTCTTGAAGAACATGGACGCGGGGGCCTCGCGAGAACTCGAAGTGGAGAGCACGGCCGTCCGGCCCGGAAAGGGCGGATTGCCGCGCGCGTGTCATGTAGAATGGCCTCGACGAACGAGATGAAGGAGAGTGCGGGACTATGATCGACATCAAGGCAATCTGGTGTCAGTTCCGCATGGCAGATCCGTGACCGGGTATGAACGACTTTGTAGATAACGGGATTTTGGGGGCGTCTATTCCCGCGCCGGGCCTCGGTGGTCCGCAGTCGGACGTTGCGCGCGAGATCTGCCGCGGCGTCGTGAGATTGCTGGCGGCACACGGGCTGGCCGCGATCTCGGAAGTTCCGCTCCCGAACGGGCGCAGGGCGGACGTCATCGGCATCGCGCCCGACGGGGCGATCTGGATCGTGGAGATCAAATCCTGCCTTGAGGATTTCCGCTCCGATCACAAGTGGCCGGAATATCGGGAGTATTCGGACCGGCTGTTCTTCGCGGTGCTGCCGGCCTTTCCCCTCGACGTGCTGCCGGGCGAGACGGGCCTCATCGTCGCCGACCGGTATGGCGGAGAAATTCTTCGCGCGGCCCCGGATCACCGCCTCGCGGCGCCGAGGCGCAAGGCCATGACGCTCCGGATCGCACGGGCGTCGGCCACGCGGCTGTCGGTCTTGCTCGACCCGACGTTGCCGGCCGCCATCGGGCGGGGCGGAGCTTTCGACGTTTAGAGCGTGTTCATTTCAAATGAACTCGACGCTGTCCCTCCCCCATCATGCCGGAGGCATGCCTCCGATATGACGTGGGGGAGGTTAGGAGGGGGGGATTGAGCACCCTCTGGTGTTGGGCTTCCCCCCACCCCTAGCCCCTCCCCACGTCCATGCGGAGCATGGCTCCGCCATGACGGGGAGGGGGAAAAACGCGAGTCCGCCTGACCTGAACGTGCTTTAGTTGGAAGAAGGCGCGGGCCGGGGCGCCGGCCCGCCCTTGCTACTTCGGTGCGCGCTTGGCGAGAATGCGCTGCAGCGTGCGCCGATGCATATTGAGCCGGCGCGCCGTCTCCGAGACGTTGCGGTTGCACAGCTCGTAGACGCGCTGGATATGCTCCCAGCGGACGCGATCGGCCGACATCGGATTGTCGGGCGGCGCCGCTTTCGTGTTGGGGGGTGCGAGCAGCGCGTCCGTCACGTCGTCGGCATCCGCGGGCTTCGCGAGATAGTCGACGGCGCCGAGCTTCACGGCCGAGACCGCGGTGGCGATGTTGCCGTAGCCCGTGAGCACGATGATGCGCGAATCGGGACGCGCCCGCGTCAGCTCCGCAATGACGTCGAGGCCGTTGCCGTCCTCGAGCCGCATGTCGACCACGGCGAAGGCCGGCGCCTGGGCGCGGATCAGCTCGATGCCTTCCGCGATCGAATGGGCGCTGCGAACGTCGAAACCGCGCGTCTCCATGGCGCGGGCCAGCCGCTGCAGGAAGGCACGATCATCGTCAACGATGATCAGTGAGCGGTCCTCGGGCAGTTCGTCTTTCTGAAATGATAGGTCTTCGGTTTCCACCGCGCACCTCCCGAGTTCTTTATATGAGCGGCTTATGCTTCGTCAGGAATAGACTCAAGCTTTTTATCACGAGTTTTCTCCGGGACGCTCCGCAAATCTACCGAGTCCAGAACATGGTGAATACACCTCACTGCTGGTGTCTCTTCTGGCTGGGGTCCTGGCCCCTCAAATCGCATCGGAAATCGGATCGCCGGGCCCGGGAGGCTCTCGCAGTTGCGCCCGCGGGTGGACCAGATCCCGGCTCTCCGGTGCGGCCTCGAAGGCGGCCCTCGGCCAGATGATGTGCACGCGGGCGCCGTGCTCGGGGGGCGGCCGGTTGTCCAGATGGAGCCGCGCCCCCGACCGTTCGAGCAGTGTCTTGGCGATGAAGAACCCGAGCCCGAGCCCCGACACCTTGGGGTTGCTCCGGTTCCGGCGCACCGCCGCGCGTGCTGTCACATAAGGCTCGCCCAGGTTTTCGATCAGCTCCGGCTTGAACCCCGGCCCGTCATCGGCGATCAGCACGGAGACGATATCGGCGTCCCATTCCGCACTGATGTCGACGCGCGTTTTGGAGAAGTCGACCGCGTTCTCGATGATGTTTCCGAGGCCGTAGATGACGCCCGGCCGCCGGACGCCGAGGGGAACCCGCGCGCCCGGCCCGGCGACGGATGGCGCCGGCGCGGCGCGGATGGTCACGATCGTCCCCGCATTCATGTAGGGTGAGACCGCCTCGTGGATCATTTCCTTCACGTTGAGGCTGGCATGCAGCGGGTCCTCGTCGCGCGGATGGCGCGTCAGCTTCTGCAGGATCTCCCGGCACCGCTGCGCCTGGCTGCGGAGCAGCAGGATATCCTCACGATACGGGCTGTCCTTCTCGATCTGCCGGTCGAGCTCGTTCGTGACCAGCGTGATCGTCGACAGCGGCGTTCCAAGCTCGTGCGCGGCGGCGGCCGCAAGGCCGTCCAGCGCATGCAGCTTCTGCTCGCGCGAGAGCACGAGCTCTGTCGCGGCCAGTGCCGCCGACATCTTGTGGCCCTCCTGCGTCAGCCGCCAGACGTAGAGCGCGAGGAACGGCATCGACGACGCGACGGCGGCCAGGACGCCGAGCTTGTAGATGAGCGGGTGATAAAGGCCGCCCTCCGGCATCCATGGCAGAGGCAACCCGTAGAAGGCGAGGAAGGTCGTGCAGAGAACCGCCAGCACGCCAAGACCGACGGTGCGCGAGAACGGCAGCGTCGCGGCGGAAACCGTGACCGGCGCCACGATCAGCATCGTAAAGGGATTGTCGATGCCGCCGGTCAGGTACAGCAGCGAGGCGAGCTGAATGATGTCGTAGGCGAGCAGCGTCGTCGCGAAGTTGACGGACAGCCGGTGGCGCGCCGGATAGATGATCCCGAGGAAGACGTTCACCCACGCCGACACCGCGATGACGATCAGGCAGGGCCCCACGGGAAGATCGAACCCGAGCCCGAAGTAGACGATGCTGACCGCGATGATCTGCCCGAACACGCCGAGCCACCTCAGCCGGACGATCGTGAGCAGTCTGAGCCGGCTGTCGCTGCCGGTAAGAATTCTGGGTTCGACGTCTTTGAGCAGGTTTCCAGGCACGGGTGAACGGCTTCCGATTTGGGCGCGTGGGGCGGGCCCTGAACATTAGCATAAGCATACCGGCACGGCCCGCCTCTATGCCAGGAGATTGGTCGGGGCGGCGGATCCCTCCGAAAGGAGATAGGAGCTTATGCCGTCCGGTAAACCGCCGAAGGGCAATTTCGCAAGAGCGAGACGGTGGATGAGCGTCGGGGCGGATCGCGTCGGGGCGACCATATGGCTTGGGCCATTCTCGTCATCTTTGTATACCTTGCCCCGATGCCCCCGCTCGGCCCCTCGCGGTGAGATCCGTAAGGCGGCGGGAGCGTCCATCGCATCGAAAACATAGAGTGACACGCCATGGCGGGAAACACGGGTGAAACGAAATCGGCAGGCTCGTCGCGGCGCGTGCTGTTGCTCGCGCTGCTGATGGGGCTCTTGGCCGGTGTGGCGACAGCGGTGCTCTTGCTCGCGGATCTCGGCCCGACCGGCGCCTCGCGCGAGGCCTCGACGGGCAAGGCGCTGATCGGCGGCCCGTTCAGCCTCGTCAACGCCGAGGGGGCCCGCGTCACCGAGAAGGATTTCGCCGGCAAGCCGATGCTGGTGTTCTTCGGCTTCACCAATTGCCCCGACGTGTGCCCCTCGGGGCTTCAGATCATCGCTGCCGCGCTCGATCAGCTCGGCGACAAGGCGAAGGGGCTGACGCCGGTCTTCATCACCGTCGATCCCGAGCGCGACACGCCCGAAGTGACGGGCCAGTACGTGAAGAGCTTCCACCCCGCGATCGTCGGCCTTTCGGGTCCGGCCGACGACGTCGCCGGCGCGATCAAGGTCTACCGCGTGTACGCGAAGAAGGTCGAAGACCCGGAGACGCCCGATCATTACAACGTCGATCACAGCGCCTTCCTCTACCTGATGGACAGGAACGGCGAGTTCGTCAGGCA
>ERZ869909.2174-NODE-2174-length-13751-cov-4.006801_pt1 | contig 13751 bp, 10 predicted proteins | sample MGYA00520892_ERZ869909 | MGnify/ENA primary metagenome ERZ869909 (study PRJEB32215, sample SAMEA104723947) | bioreactor metagenome | biome: bioreactor; feature: anaerobic bioreactor; material: water | place: China | collected 2015-03-12 ... | reverse complement strand
ATGCCGGCGGCGTGGTGATTGCGCCGACCAAACTCACCGATTTCGCCCCCATCGCCTGCGATGACGAGGGCGGCAGCCTGGTCACCCAGTTCGACAAGGACGACGTCGAGTCTGCCGGTCTGGTCAAGTTCGACTTTCTCGGCCTGCGCACGCTGACCATCATCAAATGGGCGCTGGAAACCATCAACCGCGAACAGGCACGTAAGGGTCTCGAACCGGTCGACATCGACTTTATCCCGCTGGATGACAAGCCCACCTACTCGCTGCTGCAAAAGGCCGAAACCACGGCGGTGTTCCAGCTCGAATCGCGTGGCATGAAAGAGCTGATCAAAAAGCTCAAACCCGACTGCCTGGAAGACCTGATCGCCCTCGTGGCGCTGTTCCGTCCCGGCCCGCTGCAATCGGGCATGGTCGACGACTTCATCAACCGCAAGCATGGTCGCGCGGAAATCTCCTACCCGCATTCGGATTACCAGTACGAAGGCCTCAAACCGGTTCTTGCGCCCACCTACGGCATCATCCTGTATCAGGAACAGGTGATGCAGATTGCTCAGGTCATGGCCGGCTACACGCTAGGCGGCGCCGACATGCTGCGCCGCGCCATGGGCAAGAAGAAGCCTGAGGAAATGGCCAAGCAGCGCGGCGGTTTCATCGAGGGCTGCAAGAACAACGGTATCGATGCTGATCTGGCGGGCAACATCTTCGACCTGGTAGAGAAGTTCGCCGGTTACGGCTTTAACAAGTCGCACTCGGCGGCCTACGGTCTGGTGTCCTATCAAACCGCCTGGCTCAAGGCGCATTACCCGTCGCCGTTCATGGCCGCGGTGCTTTCGGCGGACATGCACAACACCGACAAGGTGGTCACGCTGATCGAAGAATGTCGCAGCATGAAGCTGCGTATCGATGCGCCGGACGTGAACAACTCCGAATTCAAGTTCACCGTCAGCGACGACGGGCGCATCATCTACGGTCTGGGTGCGATCAAGGGTGTCGGTGAAGGGCCGGTGGAGGCCATTGTCGAATGCCGCAGTGAAGGCGGGCCGTTCAAGGACCTGTTCGACTTCTGCAGTCGGGTCGATCTCAAGCGCATCAACAAGCGCACCCTCGAGGCCTTGATCCGTGGCGGTGCGCTGGATCGCATGGGACCGTATTTTTCCGATGACCCGAAGCTCTACCAGGCCGGCATTGATCAGAATCGTGCGGTGCTCTTGTCAGCCATGGAAGAGGCGATTCAGGCGGCGGAGCAGACTGCGCGCAGCCTGGATAGCGGTCATATGGATCTGTTTGGCGGCTTGTTCGCAGAGCCCGAGGCGGATGTCTATGCCAATCACCGCAAGGCGCGGGAGCTGACGCTCAAGGAGCGCCTCAAGGGCGAGAAGGACACCCTGGGTCTCTACCTCACTGGCCACCCGATTGATGAATACGAAGGCGAAGTACGTCGCTTCGCCCGTCAGCGCATCATCGATCTGCGTCCGGCTCGCGATACCCAGACGGTCGCCGGGCTGATCGTCAACCTGCGGGTGATGAAGAACAAGAAGGGTGACAAGATGGGTTTCATCACCCTGGACGACCGCTCCGGGCGCATCGAGGCCTCGCTGTTCGCCGAAGCCTTCAATACGGCTCAGGCACTGCTACAGACCGATGCGCTGGTGGTGGTCGAAGGCGAAGTCAGCAACGACGATTTCTCCGGTGGCCTGCGTCTGCGTGCCAAGCGGGTGATGAGCCTGGAAGAAGCGCGCACCGGTCTGGCCGAGAGCTTGCGGGTCAAGGTCGGCAGCGATGCGCTCAGGGGTGACCGGGTGCGCTGGCTGGCAGACGTCTGTGGTCGTCATCGCGGGGCCTGCCCGATCACTCTGGAGTACACCGGTAGCGACGCCAAGGCGCTGTTGCAGTTTGGCGAGAACTGGCGAATCGATCCGGCGGATCACTTGATTCAGGCATTGCGTGACCAGTTCGGGCGCGACAACGTCTTCCTGCAATACCGATAGCGGCCAGCATCGAGTTATCGCCAGGAAAACTGGCGCATGACCCGGCCACTACCCAAGCGACCCGATCTTGATCGAGTCATGATTGCGAACATTTTTTGTTCGACCTGAATGCGTCCGTCCCGTAAGGTAGGGCGCAAAAAACGGAACAGCTTCCCGGCCCCCCGGCCGTCGACGCATGACGGATGACTATGAACCCGAATTTTCTCGATTTCGAACAGCCGATCGCCGACCTGCAAGCCAAGATCGAAGAGTTGCGCCTGGTTGGTAATGACAATTCGCTGAACATTGGCGATGAAATCACCCGCCTGCAGGACAAGAGCGAGTCGCTCACCGAGAGCATCTTCGGCAATCTGACCAGCTGGCAGATCGCACGTTTGGCCCGGCACCCGCAGCGGCCCTACACCCTCGACTACATCAACCACCTGTTCACCGAGTTCGAAGAACTGCACGGTGATCGCCACTTCTCCGACGACGCCGCCATCGTCGGTGGCATTGCGCGTCTGGACGACCAGCCGGTGATGATCATCGGCCACCAGAAGGGCCGTGAAGTCCGCGAGAAGGTACGCCGCAACTTCGGCATGCCGCGCCCGGAGGGCTACCGCAAGGCATGCCGTCTGATGGAGATGGCCGAGCGCTTCAAGATGCCAATCCTCACCTTCATCGACACGCCCGGCGCTTATCCGGGTATCGACGCCGAAGAGCGCAACCAGAGCGAAGCCATCGCCTGGAACCTGCGCGTGATGGCGCGGCTGAAAACGCCGATCATCGCCACTGTCATCGGTGAAGGCGGTTCCGGTGGTGCACTGGCCATCGGTGTCTGCGACCAGCTGAACATGCTGCAGTACTCCACCTACGCGGTGATCTCGCCGGAAGGCTGCGCCTCGATTCTCTGGCGCACCGCCGACAAGGCACCCGAAGCGGCCGACGCCATGGGCGTGACTGCCGAGCGCCTGCAAAATCTGGGTATCGTCGATCAGGTCATTTCCGAGCCCCTGGGCGGCGCGCATCGCAACCCGGCCGTCACCGCGGCTTCGCTGCGTGACGAACTCAGGACTCAGCTGGAAATGCTCAAGGCGCTGGATACCGACGCGCTGCTGGAGCGCCGCTACGCGCGCCTGATGAGCTACGGTATCGCCTGATCGGATGCCGTTTTGTCCGCTGCAGAAACCCCGCCTACCCGGCGTGGTTTTTCGTTTCCGGGCCTGTTCAGACGGGGTCCAGCAACAGGCGCAGCGGCATCATCGGCGAGCGCTGAACCCCTGGCGTATGTAGCTTTATAGGGCGGGTGAAACCCGCGCGGTTACACCTCACCGCCCGACAAACGAAACCCTGCCTCGCGGCGGGGTTTCGTTTTTTCTGGGCCTTGCATCGCTCTTACAACAAGGCGGAGGGCCACGTTCGGCGGGTGTCACCCGCTCTACGTCCTGCAGACCATGCGACACGTGACTGGGTCAGGCCTTTGTTGCGGTCCCGACAGGAGTTACAAGCTCTTCGAAACCGAAACCACGAAGGTCGCGTCGCAGTAGTCGTCCTTGCCGACGAAGCCTGCGCATTCGCTGCCGCTCAAGCTGGTGTCGGAGTAGGTCAGGCCGAAGTCCAGACCGGCCATGGTCTTGCTCAGGCCGACCGACCAGTCGTTGTAGGTATCGTCGTTGCCGAAGGTGGCGTCCTTGAAATCGTACTTGCCGTACTGCAGGGCCAGACCGACGTCGTAGGGCAGGGCGTATTCGTAGCCGAGATAGGAGTACAGGGTGGTGTCGTCGCCGGCGAAGTCGTCGGAGTAGGCCGCGCCGGCCGTGAAGCCGTAGGCGCTCAGGCTGCCGTAGTACTCGCTGAAGTTCAGCGCGCTTTCGCCCGGGTAGTCGTACTTGATCCAGCCCAGATCGTAGGAGATGTTCTCGGTGATGTTGTTACCGAAGCCCAGGTAGTAGTCGAATTCCACCGAGGCGTCACCGCCGAAGTCGACGTTGGACGCCCAGGTGCCAACGTACAGGCCGCTCTCGTGGGCTACGTCCAGACCGCCCTGGATGGCGCCGTTGCCCTGGGTTTGCGAGATACCGCGGAACATGTAGTCCGAGGTCAGGCCGACGTTCATGCTGACGTCGAAGTCGCCAACGGGGCTGGAGACGGTTTCCGCGACGGCGAAGCTGCTGGCAGTCACGGCGCTGGCGGCGGCGATGGCGAGGGTCAGTTTCTTGAGCATGGTGGTATGTCCCTAAAGGTGGCGCCGGGTATTCAGTAGCCCGGCTGGTAAGTCAGCAACAGCTTTTGGAATAAGCTGAGCGGACTTTTGCATTTCCCTTGCCAACTACGAGAAAGCCAACGATTACAGAGGCCTAGCTCGAATTTGAATGCCTCGATCTGTTTGCGGCGATCTCAGATAGCCATGGGTGTGCACTGTTTTGGAGCGGCGCGGTGCGGAGGGCGTCAACGAAGGTGCGCCGCTGTGTTTGCGTCGTGCTCTTGAAAGGTGCGCACCGCTGGCGGCTGTAGTCGTGGCGTGCGCTGCCTTATGCTGGCCGCCTTGCCTGAATGAGTCGATTTCCATGCCGGTCGAATCCAAACTGCTCGATGCACTGCGCCCGTGGCTAGCCGCGCGGCGCTGGCTGGTCGGCTTTTCCGGCGGGCTCGATTCGACGGTGCTGCTGCATGCACTGGTGCGACTGACGCAGGGCCGAAGGTTGCCGCCAATCAGCGCCGTCCATGTGCATCACGGCCTGCAGGCGGTCGCCGATGCCTGGCCGGAGCACTGCCGGCAGGTTTGCGAGGGGCTAGGCGTGCCGCTCGAAATCGTGCGGGTGCAGGTCGCGCACGGCGCAAGCCTGGAGCGTGCCGCGCGGGATGCGCGTTACGCCGCCTTCGCTGAACGCCTCGGCGAAGGTGATCTGCTGCTGACCGCGCAGCACCGCGACGACCAGGCCGAGACGCTGCTGTTTCGTCTGTTGCGTGGTGCCGGTGTGCGCGGGCTGGCGGCTATGCCGGCGGAGCGGCCGCTGGGGCAGGGCAGGCTGCTGCGGCCGCTGCTGGCCGTTTCGCGCGCCGAGCTGCAGGCCTACGCCGACGCCCAGGGCCTGCGCTGGATCGAAGACCCGAGCAACCAGTGTGATGATCACGCGCGCAACTACCTGCGTCTGCAGGTGCTGCCGCCGATCAGCCGCCGCTGGCCACAGGCGTCGGCGAACATGGCGCGCACTGCCGCGCACATGGCCGAGGCGCAGGCGTTGCTGGATGAGCTGGCGCAGGCAGACCTTGCTGCTGCGCAGCAGCCATCTCCGGTCGACTGGCTGGCACTGCCCAGTCTCTGTCTGCCGGCGCTGCGTGCCTTGTCGCCAGCCCGACAGCGCAACGCCCTGCGTCATTGGCTGGCGCACCTCACCGAGCTTCCGGACAGCGATCACTGGTGCGGCTGGGAGTCGCTGCGCGATGCGCGAGGCGACGCCACGCCACGCTGGCGGCTGGGGCGTGGCGAGTTGCAGCGCACCGGCGAGCGGGTCTGGTGGGTGGGCAATTCATGGTTGCTGCCGGCAGAGGGGCCGCTCGCCTGGCCGCAGCCATCGACCGATCTGTCGTTGCCCGGCAATGGCAGCCTGCACCTGATCGGTACGGCCCCGGCAGGCCGACTGCAGGTGCGCTACCGAGCCGGCGGCGAGTGGCTGGTACTGCCCGGCCGCGGCCGGCGTGACCTCAAGCGCTTGCTCAATGAGAACGGCGTGCCGGGCTTCGTTCGGGCGCGCCTGCCGCTGCTTTTCTGCGAAGACCAGTTGATCGCGGTGGGCAATCTGCCGCAACTCGACGCAGCTGCCGTTTCGCTGGTCTGGACGTTGCCGCCGGCTGACTGAGGTTTGAGCATGTGGGGTCTTTCCAGTAGACTACGCTCCCGTCTCAATACAGCTTCTGCGGTTTCTTCGAATCCGTGGGCGTTGCGCTATTGCCGCCTGGTGCGCAATGGCATCTTCGCTTTCCCCCGGCGGCGCTAGCCGCTTAACGCAGACTTCTAGGGTTTTTCATGACGCGCTACATCTTCGTCACGGGTGGTGTTGTTTCTTCATTGGGGAAAGGCATCGCCTCGGCTTCATTGGCGGCCATCCTGGAGGCGCGGGGCCTGAAGGTCACGATGCTCAAGCTGGACCCTTATATCAACGTCGATCCGGGCACCATGAGCCCGTTTCAGCACGGCGAGGTGTTCGTCACCCACGACGGCGCCGAGACCGATCTCGACCTGGGCCATTACGAGCGTTTCATTCGCACGCGCATGACCCAGAACAACAACTTCACCACCGGTCGTGTCTACGAAGACGTGCTGCGCCGTGAGCGCCGTGGCGACTATCTGGGTGCGACCATTCAGGTGATTCCGCACATCACCGACGAGATCAAGCGGCGCATCATCAAGGGTGCCGGCGATGCCGAAGTGGCGCTGGTTGAAGTCGGCGGCACCGTCGGCGATATCGAGTCGCAGCCGTTCCTGGAAGCGATTCGCCAGCTGCGTGTTGAGGTTGGCGCCAAGCGCGCCATGCTAATGCATCTGACGCTGGTGCCTTACATCGCCACCGCGGGCGAGACCAAGACCAAGCCGACCCAGCATTCGGTGAAGGAATTGCGTTCCATCGGTCTGCAGCCGGATGTGCTGGTGTGCCGCTCGGAAGTGCCGATCGACCTGTCCTCGCGGCGCAAGATCGCCCTGTTCACCAACGTCGAAGAGCGTGCGGTGATCAGCCTGCCGGACGCCGACACCATCTACAAGATTCCCGGCATGCTGCATGCCCAGGGTCTGGATGACTACGTGCTCGAACGTTTTGGCCTAGAGTGCCGTGGTGCCGATCTTTCGGAATGGGATCGCGTGGTGGACGCCAAGCTGAACCCCGAAAAAGAAGTCACCATCGCCATGGTCGGCAAGTACATGGAACTTCTGGATGCTTACAAATCTCTGATCGAGGCGATGAGTCACGCTGGCATTCAGAGCCGTACCAAAGTGAGCCTCCGTTATATCGACTCCGAAGACATCGAGAACCAGGGCACCGGCCTGCTGGAAGGCATGGACGCGATCCTGGTGCCGGGTGGTTTCGGTCTGCGTGGTGTGGAAGGCAAGATCGCCACGGTGCAGTACGCTCGCGAAAACAAGATTCCCTACCTCGGCATCTGCCTGGGCATGCAGGTGGCGGTGATCGAGTTCGCCCGCAACGTGCTGGGCTGGAGCGACGCCAACTCCACCGAATTCGACAAGGACAGTACGCACCCCGTGGTGGGCCTGATCACCGAGTGGGCCGATGCCACCGGTGCGGTGGAGACTCGCAGCGACGCCTCCGATCTGGGTGGCACCATGCGTCTGGGTGCCCAGGAGTGCGGTCTGGAGACCGGCTCCAAGGTGTTCGACTGCTATGGACAGGAGCGCATCGTCGAGCGTCATCGACATCGCTACGAAGTGAACAACAACCTGTTGCCAAAATTGCAGGAAGCGGGGTTGAAAATCACCGGACGGTCCGGTGACGGTGCGCTGGTTGAGGTCGTGGAAGCGCCCGATCATCCCTGGTTCGTGGCGTGTCAGTTCCACCCCGAATTCACCTCCACGCCGCGTGACGGTCATCCGCTGTTCAGCGGTTTTGTCCAGGCGGCGCTGGATTACAAGGCGAGCAAGGCATGAGCCAGAAGATCATCCGCGTCGGCAACATAGAAATCGCCAATGACAAGCCGTTCGTGCTGTTTGGCGGTATCAACGTGCTCGAATCGCGTGACCTTGCCATGCGGGCCTGTGAAGAATATGTGCGCGTGACCGAGAAACTGGACATTCCCTACGTGTTCAAGGCCAGTTTCGACAAGGCCAACCGATCCTCGATCAACTCCTTCCGTGGCCCGGGGCTGGAAGAGGGCATGCGGATCTTCGAGGACGTGAAAAAGGCCTTCGGCGTGCCGGTCATCACCGACGTTCACGAACCGCATCAGGCGCAACCCGTGGCCGATGTCTGCGACATCATCCAGCTGCCGGCCTTCCTCTCCCGCCAGACTGATCTGGTGGTGGCGATGGCCAAAACCGGCGCGGTGATCAACATCAAGAAGGCCCAGTTCCTGGCACCGCAGGAAATGAAGCACATCCTTACCAAGTGCGAGGAAGCGGGCAACGATCAACTGATCCTGTGCGAGCGCGGCTCCTCGTTCGGCTACAACAACCTGGTGGTCGACATGCTTGGCTTCGGCATCATGAAGCAGATGAACTACCCGGTGTTCTTCGACGTGACCCACGCGCTGCAGATGCCGGGTGGTCGTGCCGATTCGGCTGGTGGTCGCCGGGCGCAGGTCACCGAGCTGGCCCGTGCTGGTCTCAGCCAGGGGCTTGCCGGCCTGTTCCTCGAGGCCCATCCGGACCCGGACAACGCCAAGTGCGACGGACCCTGCGCATTGCGTCTGGACAAGCTCGAGCCTTTCCTTGCCCAGCTCAAGCAGCTGGACGACCTGATCAAGAATTTTTCGCCAATCGAAACTGCTTGAAGCCTTGCAGCTATCTACGGAGTGTTAATAAAAATGGCAAAGATCGTCGACATCAAGGGGCGTGAAGTTCTCGATTCCCGTGGCAACCCTACTGTGGAAGCCGACGTGATTCTCGATAACGGTATCGTCGGCAGCGCCTGTGCACCCTCAGGTGCGTCCACCGGTTCGCGCGAGGCACTGGAGCTGCGCGATGGCGACAAGAGCCGTTATATGGGCAAGGGTGTACTGAAGGCTGTCGGCAACATCAACGGCCCGATCCGTGACCTGCTGCTGGGCAAGGACCCGGTCGATCAGAAGGCACTGGATCGCGCGATGATCGAACTCGACGGTACCGACAACAAGGCCAAGCTGGGCGCGAATGCCATCCTCGCCGTGTCCCTGGCTGCTGCCAAGGCTGCTGCGCAGGATCAGGACCTGCCGCTCTACGCGCACATTGCCAACCTCAACGGCACGCCGGGCCAGTACTCCATGCCGGTGCCGATGATGAACATCATCAACGGCGGCGAGCATGCCGACAACAACGTCGACATTCAGGAATTCATGGTCCAGCCGGTTGGCGCCAAGACCTTTTCCGATGCCCTTCGCATGGGTACCGAGATCTTCCACAACCTCAAGGCGGTGCTCCAGGCACGTGGCCTGAGCACCTCGGTTGGTGACGAAGGCGGTTTCGCACCGAACCTGGCGTCCAACGAAGACGCCTTGGCAGCCATCGCCGAAGCAGTCGAGAAGGCTGGCTACAAACTGGGTACCGACGTGACCCTGGCGCTGGATTGCGCTTCCAGCGAGTTCTACAAGGACGGCAAGTACGACCTGGCCGGTGAAGGCAAGGTTTTCGATGCGGCAGGCTTTGCCGATTACCTGGCGGGTCTGGCCCAGCGTTATCCGATCATCTCCATTGAAGATGGCATGGATGAGTCCGACTGGGACGGCTGGAAGGTGCTGACCGGCAAGATCGGTGAGAAGGTTCAACTGGTCGGCGACGACCTGTTCGTGACCAATACCCGGATTCTCAAGGAAGGTATTGAGAAGGGTATCGGTAACTCGATCCTGATCAAGTTCAACCAGATCGGCTCGCTGACCGAGACGTTGGAAGCCATCCAGATGGCCAAGGCAGCCGGCTATACCGCGGTGATCTCCCACCGCAGCGGCGAAACCGAAGACCACACCATCGCCGACCTGGCTGTTGGCACTGCCGCTGGTCAGATCAAGACCGGTTCACTGTGCCGTTCGGATCGCGTTTCCAAGTACAACCAGCTGCTGCGCATCGAAGAGCAGCTGGCCGGAAAGGCGCCGTATAAGGGTCGTGCCGAGTTTCGCGGCTAAAGCCTGACGTGATAGAAAGGGCGGCGAAAGCCGCCTTTTTTTGTGAGCCAAGGTCCGTCCTGATGCCGTGTGCCCGCGCATCGTGGATCAATTGGAGGCAGATGAGGTCGGACTATGTCGCCGCTTGCACTTACACCGTCTCTGGAAACCAACCGAATTCATTTGATGCCCTCCATGCGTACTCCCTACTGGTTGTTCGTCGTTCTGATCCTGCTGCTGGGTGGCCTGCAGTACCGCCTCTGGGTGGGCGAAGGCAGCATTGCCCAGATCAGTGGGCTGAACAGACAGATCGCCGAGCAGCAGGGTGAGAACCAGCGTCTGCTGGAGCGCAATCGCATTCTCGAAGCGGAAGTGATGGAGCTCAAGCAGGGCATGGAAACCGTGGAAGAGCGCGCTCGCCAGGAACTGGGCATGGTCAAAGAGGGTGAAACCCTCTATCAGCTCAGCGAATGAGCAAGCATCCGTCTTTCTGGGTAGTGATTCCGGCTGCCGGGGTGGGCAGCCGGATGCGCGCGGATCGTCCAAAGCAGTACCTGCAACTGGCCGACCGAACGATTCTTGAACATACCCTCGATTGTTTTCTCGGGCATCCAGGCCTGAAGGGCATGGTCGTGAGCCTGGCTGCCGACGATCCCTGGTGGCCCTCCCTCGGTTACGCCAGCGATCCGCGCATTCGACGGGCCGAAGGCGGCGTCGAGCGTGCCGATTCGGTACTTGGCGGTTTGCGCCTGCTCAGTGAGCTGGGAGCTGGCGCGGACGACTGGGTGCTGGTTCACGATGCGGCGCGGCCCAATCTCGCGCGTGAGGATCTCGACAGATTGTTGAGCGAGTTGGCGGGCGATCCGGTCGGTGGCCTGCTCGCCGTGCCGGTGCGCGATACGCTCAAGCGTGCGGGGCCTGATGGTCGTGTGCTGGAGACAGTGGATCGCAGCGTGATCTGGCAGGCTTATACACCGCAGATGTTTCGCTTCAGCGCGTTACAGGAGGCGCTTGTCGGCGCGCTTGCTGAAAACGTGGCGATTACTGACGAAGCCTCGGCACTGGAGTGGGCCGGGCAGTCACCCCGCTTGATCGAAGGCCGGGCGGATAACCTGAAAATTACCCGTCCGGAAGACCTTCAGTGGCTGCAGCAGCGCTGGAAATCCTGACCGACACCGCTTCCGCTGGATGCATCAGAAACGATAAATCGCTGCCGCACCGCTCTGCGTGGGCATTCGCTCTAGCGGAACCACGATAACCTCGCCACCTTGCTCCAAGGTCCAGATGGTCAACTCGTCCAGCAGATCGGGTGTGGTTGCGGCCTCATCTTCTGCGGGTGTTGCCTTGCCTTCAGCCTTGTCGACTCGACCGGGTATCTGTCGTTCCGCCTCTACCAGCAGGGTCGCCACGCGGCCCTGTACGGCTGCCTGACCGATTTCCTCCAACTGATCCGAAGCCAGCCCTTTGCCGTGAGAGGTGCCGAACTGGTTGATCAGACCTTCGAGGCGCTTCAGGTAGCGTGGCTGCATGACCAGCCAGCTTTCTTCCCTGATCTCGTTGAGCGTTAACGCACCCTGTCCGATCTCGATGCCTTCGGGCAACAGATGCTCGTTCTGGCTGATTCGACGGAAGTGGGATTGCTGTTCCGGCAGCGCGGCCAGGATCAGCGGCAAGCCACTGGGGCGAGAGTGATGTTCGATGATGGTGCGGTCCACCTCGCGAAAATACCGGTCACGGTCGCGGTCTATTTCCGCCTGTTTGCCGCTGCCGCCCGCCTCGTTCTGCATCGGGTCGCCGCGTTCGCTGGCGCGGCTGTACCCTTGCGAAAAACCGCTCTGGCTCTTCTCTGTCAGCTCGGCACCCAGTGCATCTGCAAGGGTGCGGGGGACGTTCTCGTGCAAGGGAATTTCGTCGAGCGCGTCGCGGTTGCCGCCCAGCAGCCGCACCGAGTCGCGTGACAGGCAGAGGATCTGATAGCGGTCGGCGGACTGCGCAATACGCACCAGGGGTTTGACATGCATGCGGTCATTGGCCACGGCGAATTCCGGCACCTTGCGCTGCAGTCGGAAATACTCGAAGTAGCCCTGGCAGCCGAATACCGCCAGCCCGTCGAGGTTGTGGTTCCAGAAGTCGGCATCATCCATCAGGGCAAAGAATGGGCGAAGCAGAGCTTTGGCCTGGTCGCCCCAGCCCTGCTGCTTGAGTGAGTCTTCCAGTTGGCGAACCAGATGTCTGAATCGGATGGGGTCCTGTTGGCGCTCGGGGAAGCTGCGGTGAGTAGGCTGGTAGAGGGACAGGCAGGGGGCCTCACGCTGGGCCAGCAGCTGATTGAGGGTTTTACTATCGAGCAGTTTGTTCATGCACGGCCTCGTTCGTTCGGGTGGTAGGGTCCTCGGGGGATTGACCGATGATCGGTGCTTGGCAGCGACTGCGATCAATGGTCAAAGGCGGTTACTGAATACGACGTGGTCGCAGTACGCGGGTTCCTGCTCTGACCGGCAGTCGGACGCGCGGGCGGTAAGACATTGTTTCAGCGCGCCATGGAGTTGCTCAGGACCGGCGGTATTCCGGGCGTCTGGCCAGTCCCTCTTTCAGCGCCTGGATCAGCAGGCGCACCTTTGGCAGCGGATAGCGGCGTTGCGGGTAGACGGCCCAGACAGCGGTATTGGGCGGTCGATTGGCCTCGAGCAGCGACACCAGCTCCCCACGGCGCAGAGGCTCCTGAACGTAGTAATCCGGCAGCTGACAGAGGCCGAAGCCGCGCAGGGCGGCATCCAGTACCGCCTGGCCGCTGTTGCAGCGCCAGTTGCCACTAGGCTTGAACGGCTGCTCGCGACCATCGACCTGCAGTAACCAGGTATCGCTCGTGCCTACCAGGCAGTTGTGCCGTGCCAGTTCCGAAAGGGTGTGCGGGCGCCCGTAGCGTTCAAGATAGGCCGGTGCAGCGCACAGATACATGGCCCGTGGCGCGATGCGTGTCGCCACCAGTCGTGATTCGTTGAGCCGGCCCAGGCGGATGGCCAGGTCGTAGCCTTCCTGCACCAGATCCAGGGTACGGTTGGACAACTCGATCTCCACCCGTAGCTGCGGATGCTGCGCCATGAACTCGTTGACCAGCGGCACGATGAAGCGCTCGCCGTAAGCCACGGCGGCGGTCATGCGCAGCAGCCCGGCAGGTGCTGCGTGCAAATCGCTGATGACGTGAAAGGCGTCGTCGCGCTCTTCGATCAGGCGCTGGCAGCGAGCGAGGAATGTATGGCCAGCTTCAGTCAGCGAGACGCGGCGCGTGGTGCGATAGAACAGCCGGGCCTGTAGCCGCTCTTCGAGCCGTGCCACCTGGCGGCTGACATGAGAGGAAGACACGCGCAGGTGTTCGGCGGCGCGCATGAAGCTGCCGCATTCAGCGACGGCGACGAATTCGTCGAGACCTTCCCAGCGGTTCATGCCGGCTCCAGAGAGTGAAAGACTCGATTGTCCCTGTATGGCAATAATGTTTCCATGTTTGGCCCATTAACCCAGAGTGCCGATGAAACTACACTTTGCTCCATTCACCCAAGAGGAGCCCTGCATGACCATCAAATCACGCGCCGCCGTCGCTTTCGGCCCCAATCAGCCGCTACAGATCGTCGAAGTGGATGTCGAGCCGCCCAAGGCCGGCGAAGTGCTGGTGCGCATCGTCGCTACCGGCGTCTGCCATACCGATGCGTATACCTTGTCCGGTGAAGATTCCGAAGGCGTGTTTCCCTGCATCCTTGGTCATGAGGGCGGCGGTATCGTCGAAGCTGTGGGCGAGGGTGTGACGTCGGTGGCCGTGGGTGATCACGTGATTCCGCTGTATACCGCCGAATGTCGCCAGTGCAAATTCTGCACATCCGGCAAGACCAACCTGTGCAGCTCGGTGCGCGCCACCCAGGGCAAGGGCCTGATGCCGGACGGCACCACCCGCTTCAGCTATCAGGGCCAGCCGATCTACCACTACAT
>ERZ869909.2173-NODE-2173-length-13758-cov-8.839924_pt1 | contig 13758 bp, 10 predicted proteins | sample MGYA00520892_ERZ869909 | MGnify/ENA primary metagenome ERZ869909 (study PRJEB32215, sample SAMEA104723947) | bioreactor metagenome | biome: bioreactor; feature: anaerobic bioreactor; material: water | place: China | collected 2015-03-12 ... | reverse complement strand
GCGACATCTCGAAGAACAATTCGGCGACGCCTATCGCGACTACAAAGAGCGCACCCGTCGTTTGCTGTAAGCATGAACGCGATACGATTGGTCACCGGACCCCCGAAGACGAACCGAAGCGAGCAGGCCCCGTGAGCATCGACTACGGAGAAAAGGAGCGCCAGTTTCTGGCAACGCTCAAGGCCGACACCGGCCGCGATCTCGACGAATGGATGGCCGCAATCGCCGCCGAGGGGCTCGCGCATCGAAACGACGTCATCGACTGGCTGCGCCGTCAGGGGTTCATGTTCTCGAAGGCCTCGTGGATCGAGCGCATCCACAACAACGGCGGCCGGCCGATTTACGCGGGCGGAGGCGCGCCTCGACCGCGCGCCGTCGCACGACGCACACCACCGCGCTTGCTCCAGACGCCCGCCACCCCACAGATAGCGCCGATGCCAATCCCTCCACCGGCACCGACACCAGTCGCACCCATACCATCGGCAACACCTCCGCCCGCCGCCGATCCGGCGGCGCTCGACGCCCTTCTCGCCCGCGCAAAGGCCTATCGACCGCTTGCCGCCTACGTCGTGTCGGAGGTCCGCAAGACGGTCCCCGACGCAACCGCGACACCGCGCGACGGTTACGTCGCATTTCACACCGCTGGCCGGGAGTTCGCCCTCCTTGCCATTAGCCCGCGCGAGTTGCGTCTCGGACTGGCCACGCACAATCCGCCGGCGGGCGCAGCCCTCGAACCTGCACGCTTCTCCCCGACGCTCCGCGGCGCGCCCGCAATGAGCCACATGGCGCTGCTGACCGACGCGCGCCAGATCACGCCGGCGCTCATCGAGGCCATCGGCAAGGCCGCAAAAGGCGCCTGATGCGGTAGCCCAGGCCGAACTATTGCCTGTGCTCAACGCATACCCACATCATCGATTTGCCCCATTCGAAGCGCTGCATGGCCCGAATTGAGGAGGATCGATTGAAACCGGACACGCACCCTGCTGCATCTCTTCACCGCCGCCACGTCAGCGCGACGAGTGCGGTGCGGACGTATGCCACGGTGTGTGTGCTCCTCACCTCGCCGCTTTTCGCAAATGCGGCCACCGCCGACACATCACGCACAGCGGATGCCATCGGCGATCTGTTGCGGGCCGAGGCACCTGTGCGGCTCGCGGAAGGCCCAGCGCAGGAAGCGGAAGCGCCCCGCGATCCACGCGCGGACGACCCCGCCTATCAGCAGGCGCGGGCGTTGATGAACGCCATCGACAAACTGCTCGCGGACGTCGCAGAGCAGCGCGCCGAAGCCCGCAAACTGCCCGCCAAGAGCGAGTTCATCGTCACCCCGCTGTGGACCGAGACGCGCGAAGACCGCGAGGTACGCATCCGCAGGCTTCTCGACAGCGCGCTCGGCATCGTAACCAACGTGCCTGTGGTCGACGTGCAGAAGCGCATTGAAACTCACCGCCGCAACATCCGCGATCTCGAAACCGAGATCGTGACGTTGAAGGAAAAACAGCTCAAGGCGCCCGCGGAGGGCATGCTTCCGGGCGTACTGACCGATACCGTCGACAGCCTGGGCGGAAACATCCGCGACCGCGAGAAGCGTATCGTCGATAACGAAGCCGCTATCACAGCCGCCAAGAGCGAGGTCGGAAAGGCGCTGATCGAGACCGGTGTCACGCTCGAAGACAACCAGCTCGACCTGCTCCTCGACGGCGTGCTCTCGGGCGATCTCGTGCGGCTCGCGGCCACGTTCCACGCTGCCAAGCTGATCGACAGCCAACTCTCGCGGCTGATGGAGGCGACGTCCGACAACCCCGGCGCGGCCCGAAAATACTTCGCCATGCACGCAGCCCTGTTTGCGGTTCTGGTGCACGCGCAGGATGCGGCCATAGAAAAGATCGACACGCAGTATCTGCCGCGCCTGGATGCCATCCTGAAGGACCTCGACAAGGCCAAGGCCAAGACGCGCGAATTGATGCAGGCCGACAACCGCCCCGACCAGCAGCGCGCGCTCGAAGCCAATCGTGAAAGCCAAGCCCTCGCGGAAGAAGCGGCCAAGGGCTATCGCCGCTATCTCGCTCAGCAGCGTGAGCAGATCGCAGGCGCACGCACGCGTGCCGTTCATGATCTCCGGATCGCCGACAATACCTTCGAAACCGTTGAAGCGAGCCTTGAGCTACACAATCTGATGCGCGACAGCCGCACATCGTTCGAGGCCATTCAGAAGCTCGAAGCGCCAACCTTCGAGCAGATCTTCAAGAACGAAGCATTGCGTCGCGAGTTCGAAAACCTCACACGCAAGCTCGACGCTCCGACGAGCTGAGCCCTCTCGCTCGTTTAATTGCGTCCCGGGGCGTGGATAGCTTATCAGCTATTCGTCGTTCCCCCGTTCACACCGTCACATTACCTTCGCACTTTTCCGGAGCCGCCGCGCCACGCGCACGCCGCAGGCGCGCGCACGTCTTGCTGACGCGAACAGGCGACGAGACCTGCGAGGACCACCGCCATTCAATGAGACCACTGGCCGACGCTTCCCGATCCGACCTTAAAGACATCCGCCTCGTGTTGACCGACATGGACGACACGCTGACGTTCCAGGGACGGCTCGCGGCCGAAACCTATGCGGCACTCGAAAGGCTGGAAGCGGCAGGCGTGCGGGTTATCCCCGTCACGGCCGCGCCGGCAGGCTGGTGCGATCAGATGGTGCGCATGTGGCCCGTAACGGCCGTGATCGGAGAGAACGGCGGCTTCTGTTTCGTTAGAGAGGGCAGCGAAATCGCACGCCACTTCTGGCGCGATGTCGATGTGCGCGAGGGCCACAGCCTGCGCCTTGCCCACATCGCCGCTACAGTGCTGAAGCAGCACCCTTCTCTGGCGATATCCGAGGACCAGCCGTTCCGCTTGACGAGCTTGGCCATCTCACGCCCGTCCAACCACGCCGTCGCACAATCGATCGTACGCGCATTCGAGGAAGCCGGCGCCAACGCGACGCTGAACGCCATCTGGGCGGTGGCCTGGCTCGGGGGCTACGACAAGATCAAGGCAGCGCGGAAGTTCGTTCCCATCTCGACCGGCCTCGATGTCGATCTCGACCGCGACAGCATCGTTTTCGTCGGAGACTCCGCCAACGATGCACCGATGTTCACGCACTTTCCTAAGGCGGCTGGCGTCTCGACGATCACGGAGCACATCGCCGACATCCCCAACCTTCCGACTTGGGTGACGCGCGGGCCCGGCGGCGCAGGCTTCGTCGAGGTCGCAGAAGCCATCCTGTCGGCTCGCACCGCATCCCCCGCACACATCGCGAAGGCACATTGAGACCGAGGACCTTCAAGCATCATGGCCCAGCATCACATCGACATTGCCATCCATCTCGGCGCGGCATGGACGGCGGGAAGCCTCATCGGCCTCGAGAGAAGTTTTCACGGCCGACCGGCCGGTTTCCGCACCCACGCGCTGGTGTGCCTCTCCTCGGGACTTCTCATGCTGGTGACGGCCTACCAGTGGGATTGGCTCGGCAAGGTGCCGCTCGATACGGTGCGCACCGATCCGACACGCATCGCGCAAGGCATCATGACCGGCATCGGCTTTCTCGGCGCCGGCGTGATTTTCAAGGAAGGTTTGACGGTCCGTGGCCTCACAACCGCCGCGTCCATCTGGATGACGGCAGCCATCGGCATCCTGTTCGGCGTCGGCTTCTTTTATCCGGCCGCCCTCGCGACCCTCGCAACGCTCGGCACGCTCGCCATCTTCCGGCGCATTGAAGGCTGGCTGCCGAGCCAATCGTTCGGCCAGCTTGTCTTGCGCTTTGCGGAGAACGGAGTTCCGCCCGAAAGCGAAGTACGCCAGCTCATCGCGAAGGAGAGTTTCTCCATCGCCAACATGGCCTACCGCCTGGATCGTGAAGCCGGCTTCTTCGAGTATCGCATGACGATCCGCACCCAGAGTGGCAAAGCGCTCGAAAAGCTCGCAGACATCCTGCGCGCGCGGACAGACATTCTCGAATTCCGTATTTCACCGAGCGGAGATTAGCGGCCACAAGACCGCAAAGACGTCAAAGCAGGATCAGCGACGCGAGCCCGAGGAAGGCGAAAAAGCCGACGACGTCCGTGATCATCGAGACGAAGACGCCGGATGCCGGCGCCGGGTCGAGTTTAAGCCGATCGAGCGCAAGCGGGATCAAAATCCCCGCGAGCCCGGCCGCGAGCAAGTTGACGACCATTGCCGCCGCAATCACGCCGCCGAGCATCCCAGAGCCGAACCAAAGGAACACGATCCCGGCGATGATCGTCGACAGGACGACGCCGTTGATGAGCGCGACCAGCGTTTCGCGCGTGATGATGCGCGGCGCGTTCGCCGCGCCGAGCTTGCTCGTCGCCAGTGCGCGCACGGTCACCGTCATCGTCTGCGTGCCGGCGTTGCCGCCGATGGAGGCCACAACCGGCATGAGAACCGCGAGCGCGACCATCTGCTCGATGGTGGCGTCGAACTGCTGGATCACGAGCGAGCCCAGAACGGCAGTGCCGAGATTGACGATCAGCCACGGAATGCGGCTGCGCGCCGTCGACGCAACCGTATCGCCGATGCTTTCATCGCCGACACCGCCGAGCGCGAGCATGTCCTCGTCAGCCTCGTCCTGGATCACCTCGACGACGTCGTCGACCGTGATCACGCCTACGAGCTTGTTGTTTTGATCCACGACGGGCGCGGCCATGAGATCGTAGCGTTCGAACTGGCGCGCAACCTCGCCCTGCTCGTCCGTCGCCTTCACGAGATGGATGTCCGTCTCCATGATTTCGGAGACGAGAACTTCCCGCTTGCTGCGGATCACGCGCGAAAGATCGACGCTCCCGAGCACCCGAAACGCCGGATCGACCACGAAGATCTCGGAGAACGTATCGGGCAGATCGTCCGTCTCTCGCGCGTGCTCGATCACCTGCTGCACGGTCCAGTAGGGCGCGACGGCGACGAAGTCGCTCTGCATGAGGCGCCCGGCCGAGTAGTCGGGGAATTCGAGCTGGCGTTCGAGGATCGCGCGCTCGCTGCGCGGGAGCTGCGCGAGAATTTCCTCGCGGTCTTCGTCCTCGAGGTTTTCGATCAGGTAGGCGGCGTCGTCCGTATCGAGCTCGGTGACGGCTTTGGCGAGCAGTTCGTTCGGCAGCGCTTCGGAGAGCTGGTCGCGGACCGCTTCGTCGATTTCCGAGAGCACCTCGAAATCGAACGCCGGTCCCAGCGCCTGAATGAGCGCGATGCGGTTCTCTGGCGTCAGCAGCTCGATGACATCCGCAAGGTCGCGCGTGCGCAGATCCTTGACGATCTCGGCCGCGCGGGCGCTGTCGCCCTCCTGCATGGACAAGGTGACGTCGCGCACGAGTTCGTCGACGCTCAGGGCCTCGGCGGCCGGAGTGACCTGCTCTTCTAAGCCCGCCATCGATGCTCCAACGCCCCTACGGGCCAGCTTGAAAAAGGCCCCGATGGGCCTGCCTGAAAGACGCCGCGATACTCCTGCATCACGGCGCGCCTCGTGAAAAACCGCAATCGCCTAGCATAGCCGTCACATGGGCGACACTGCGAACCACCAAAAAAGGTGCCGATCTTGAGCCCGGTTGCCAAATCGCTACAAACTCTTCTACGAACCAAGGGACAAGACGACCGGCCGACCGGGCCGAAAGGGAGACGGACGATGAGCGCCGGCCGTGGGACATGGCTGATGGCGGTTGGGATCGGGCTGGCCGTGTTTGCCGGCACGGATTTCCGTCTCGAGCGCGCCCTCGCCCAGAATGCCGAGATTCAGGCGGCTGCCGAGCCGCCAGCCCTGATCACCGTCGGCGCCACGAGCCTCCGCCCGACCATAGCGCCGGAATGCGCCAACCGGACGGATGTTCTCGGCGTTTCGCGCGTTGTCGAGATCGACACCAGCCATGGGCCTCACTTTGGCGAGCAGTACAAGGGGCTCGAAGACGACTTCCTGAACTTCGGCGAAGTGGTCATCACCTTCGACGATGGCCCGATGCGCCGGCACACGATCCCGGTCCTCGACGCGCTCGACGAGCAATGCACCAAGGCCACGTTCTTCGCGGTGGGCCGCATGGCCGCCGCCGACCCCGGCACACTGCAGGAGGTTCAGAACCGCGGCCACACCATCGCCACCCACACCTGGTCGCACAAAAACCTTGCGAGCCTCGGCTCCGACGCCATGAAGCGCGAGATCGAGCTTGGCTTCTCCGCCGTGGCTGCCGCCGTGGACGGGCCGATTGCCCCGTTCTTCCGCTTTCCCTATCTGGGACACAGCAAGGCCTCGCGCGCCTATCTGGAGAGTCGCGGCATTGGCGTCTTCGGTATTCACGTGGATTCCCAGGATTTCCGCACGCGCAACGCAGCCGTGATGCAGCGGACGCTCCTGAACCGGCTGGAGCGCAACGGCAAGGGAATACTACTGTTTCATGACATTCAGGTGTCGACCGCGCGCGGCATTCGAGAACTTCTGGGCGAACTCAAAACCCGCGGCTTCCGCGTCGTCCACATCGTGCCGAAACAAGCCGCGACCACGCTCCCCGAATTCGATGCCATCGCGGCGAAGTCCATCAAAGGACGCAAGGGCGCGACTGCCAAGGCTCCTCTCGCAGACCGTGCCGTGACATGGCCCGTCGCCGGCGACGAACCTGCACCTCCCGCAGACCGGCCCGCATCACCTCCGCCCCAAGCGGAACGCAAAGCCGCCCCGGCGGTCAAGGACTGGTCCAATCCGGATAACGACCCCTGGCAACTCCGCTCAATGGGTCACTAGGCACGGGCCCGCGCCAAGAGAAGCGCGGGCAGCAGCGTACGCGTACGTCGCCGGATCGTCCCATGACAGGGACCTAACGAAGGGGAACGTACCCATGCGCCGCTTCAGCCGTCATGCCATCGTCGTTTTCGCCGGCTTGGCGATGTGGAACGCACCCGCAAGCGCCACCGAGTGCAAGGATCCGGCGAAAGCGTTAGGCGTCTCGCGCATCGTCGAAATCGACACGACGAACGGCGCGATGTTCGGCGCCATCACCAAGCGCGACGCCGAGGATCGCTTCCTGGCTGAAGACGAGGTCGTCCTGACCTTTGACGACGGCCCCGTGCCGTGGGTGACAGGACCGATCCTCGATACGCTCGACGCCTTCTGCACCAAAGCTACGTTCTTTCCGGTCGGGCGGATGGCCATCAACCGCCCGGCGTTGGTGAAGGACATCTTAGCCCGAGGCCACACCATAGGCGGCCACACGTGGTCGCATCCGAACAACCTGCGGCGGCTCTCGCACGAGAAAGCGATCGACCAGATCGAGCGCGGCTTCGCTGCCGTGGCGCTCGCGGCCGGAACCGACATCGCGCCCTTCTTCCGCTTTCCGGGCCTGAACGATAGCGACGAACTGCTCGACTATCTGCAAGGCCGCAACATCGCGAGCTTCACCGTCGACGTCATTTCCAACGACAGTTTCATCTCCAATCCGAAGGCCATCGCCGACCGGACCCTGCGGCTCGCAACCTCTCAACGCGGCGGCATCCTCCTCTTCCATGACCTGAAACGCCCGACCGCGCGCGCCCTCCCCGCCATCCTGGCGGGCCTCAAGGCGCGCGGGTTCAAGGTTGTACACATCGTCCCCAAAGCGCCTGCAAAGCCGCTCGCCACTCTGGATGCCGAACTGCAACCCATCCTCGCCAAGGCCAAGCCCAGCGCTCTGGTGCCGATTTATGGCTCGCCGGCCCAAGCCCGCACCCGCGAAGGAGAACGGCCCGAGATCACGACGCTCGCACCGGAACCGCGCTCCCGCAGTCGCGAAACACAGGCATCCGCCGCCGACGCGTCGGCCACCGGCCAGCCCTGAACGGTGGCCGGGACGGTCTCGGCGGCTCCCATACCCGAGGACCGCGAGGCCGGCCGTAAGGGGCCGCCCCGAGAGATCCGATAGCTCCCGCCATATTTGAAGCCCCGCCATATTTGAAGCGTAGTGTCGAGCACCGAAGCCCACCCCCGCCTCACGAAAAAAGTTCGACGGATCGGACAGGGCATCGACGTTAGGAGACGTACGCCATAGTAAGGCGCTCGGCAGCGGGCCACGGACCACTCTGTGCCGTTGGAATTCTCGTGCACGACGCAATCGATCCTTCGCCCGGCATGGCCCGACACGTGACAGCCTACGACCACCGGAATAGGATGCCGACATGTTAAAAGTCTTGTTGGTGGTCTGTGCCTTGCTCGTGATCTCGGCAGGCGCGGCGCTACATTGGTCGGGCGAAAGCCCGCAAGCGCTCGCCGAACGCTTCGGCGTGGCCGAACGCCTAGGTCTGCTGCGCGCCTCGAACACCCCCGCAGAACCCACGGCACCCACCTCCCCTCAAGCGGCTCTCCGCCCGCCCGAAGGCGTCGCCGTCGAAACGGCCATCGCCGTCGCCACCACCTCTACCGAGGATCTGCGCGCCATCGGCACGCTCCAGTCGGACGAATCGGTGCAGATCAGCCCTGAGATTGCCGGCCGGGTGACGGACATCCCTCTCTCTGAGGGCAAACCCGTGGCGGCCGGAGACGTGCTCGTCAAACTCGACGATGCGCTGGCACGCGCGGAAGTGTCGGACGCAGAGGCGCGCTACGAACTCGCCGTAAGCAACCTGAGGCGCGCCGACCGCCTGGCCGAATCCGGCAATGTGACCGAGCGCGCCCGCGACGAAGCGAAAACCAACGCCGAGACGACGCGCGCGGCTCTCGAACTCTCGAAGGTCCGCCTCGACAAGCACACGATCCGTGCGCCCTTCAGCGGCGTGGCCGGCATCCGCCGCGTCTCGCCCGGCGCGTACGTCGCGGCCGGACACCCGATCGTGAACCTGGAAAAGATCGATACCCTCAAGATCGACTTCAAGCTGCCCGAACTCTTCCTCTCTCAAATCCGGACCGGCCAGAAAATCAAGATCACCGTCGACGCCTTCCAGGACCGCACCTTCGAAGGCGCAATCTACGTCATCGACCCTCATCTGGACGTGAACGGGCGGGCGTTGAACATCCGCGCGCGCCTTGAAAACCCGGACCTCGTCCTCCGTCCGGGCCTGTTCGCCCGTATCTTCATCGAAGGCCAGATCAAGCGCGATGTGGTCGTCGTCCCGGAAAGCGCCATCGTTCCCCGCGGCCAGGACAAATTCGTCTACCGCGTGGAAAACGGAGAAGCGCGCGAAACCAAGGTCACGCTCGGCAACCGTAAGGACGGAAAGGTCGAGGTGCTCGAAGGCCTGCGGGCGGAAGAGACCGTCGTCGTGGCTGGCCAGCAGAAGCTCAGAGACGGCGCGCCGGTTGAGATCGTGACCGGCTCGCGCGAGCCCCGTGCGCGGGGCACCTGATGGGGCTGTTCGAGCTCTGCATTCGCCGTCCGGTGTTTGCAACAGTCTTGAGCCTGGTCGTCGTTCTGATCGGCTTCGTCTCCTACTCGCGCCTCACGGTGCGCGAATACCCGAACGTCGACGAGCCCGTGGTCTCGGTACAGACACGCTATCCGGGAGCGTCGGCCAAAATCGTCGAATCCCAGGTCACGCAGATCCTCGAAGGATCCATCGCCGGAATCCCCGGCATCGACGTCATCGACTCCTTCAGCCGCTCCGAGGAAAGCCGCATCAGCGTGCGCTTCCGCCCCGAGATCGATCAGGACGTCGCAGCGAGCGACGTGCGTGATCGCGTCTCGCGCGTCCGCGGGCGTCTTCCCGACGAGATCGACGAGCCCGTCATCGCCAAAGTGGAAGCGGACGCCCAGCCGATCATGCTCCTGGTGTTCAATTCGCCGGTGCTGAACCCGCTGCAGATCACCGACTACATCGACCGCTTCGTCATCGACCAGTTCAAGAACCTCAACGGCGTTGCCGACGTGACGATCTACGGCGAGCGGCGATACGCCATGCGCATCTGGATCGACCGCGAGCGTCTGGCAGCATTCGCCTTGACCGTGCAAGACATCGAGAACGCGCTGCGCGCCCAGAACGTCGAGCTGCCCTCAGGACGCATCGAGAGCGCCAACCGCGAGTTCAGCGTGTTGTCCCGCACCGGCCTGGTGACGCCGGAGGAATTCCGCGACATCGTCATCAAAGTGTCCGGCAACCATCAGGTGAAACTGGGCGAGGTCGCACGCGTCGAACTGGGCGCATTCGACGAGCGGCGTGAAAGCCGCTTCGAGGGCGGAACGGCCATTGCGGTCGGCGTGATCAAACAAGCCGTTTCGAACCCTCTCGACGTGTCGAAGGCGGTCCGCGATTTGCTCCCGCGGATCAACGAAACGATGCCGGATGGCATGAAGGCGCACGTCGCCAACGACGATGCCATCTTCATCGAGCGATCGATTCAGGCCGTCTACGTGACGATTGCGGAAGCCATCCTCCTCGTCGTGATCGTCATCATCTTCTTCCTGCGGTCGCCTCGCGCATCTCTGATCCCGATCGTCACCATTCCGATCTCCTTGATCGGCACATTCACGCTCATGTTCGCGTTCGGCTTCAGCGTGAATACGCTGACCCTGCTCGCCATGGTGTTGGCGATCGGTCTCGTCGTCGACGACGCCATCGTCGTACTCGAAAACATCTATCGCCACATCGAAGAGGGCATGAAGCCCATCGACGCCGCGATCAAAGGCACGCGCGAGATTGGCTTTGCCGTCATCGCCATGACGCTGACGCTCGCGGCCGTCTACGCGCCCATCGCTTTCGCACCCGGCAAGACAGGCCGACTGTTCCTCGAATTCGCACTCACGCTTGCCGGCGCCGTGATCATCTCCGGTTTCGTCGCGCTCACACTGACGCCGATGATGTGCTCACGCCTCCTGAAGCATCAGAAGAAGCCAGGTCGCATCTTCATGCTCATAGAGCGCTTCCTGAACGGCATGGAGCGCGGCTATCGCCGGCTGCTCCATGCGACTCTCGCGCACCGCAGCGTCGTCATTCTACTTGCTGTCGCGGTGGCGGGCTCGTGCGCGTACTTCTTCGTCAATCTCAAATCCGAGCTGGCCCCCGTCGAGGATCGCGGTGTGATCCGCGTGCGCGGCAGCGGGCCAGAAGGCGCAACGCTTGCCTACACGAGCCGCTACAGCTCTCAAGCCGACGCGATCCTCGCTGACGTTCCGGAAATCAGCTCACGCCTCGTGATCGACGGCAATCCAGAGGTGTCTGGCTTCCTGATTTTCGCGCCGCTCAAAGATTGGAGCGAGCGCCAGCGCTCTCAGCAGGAAATCACGCGCGAGATCAGTCCAAAGGTTCGCCGCATCGCCGGTGTGCTTGCAGCGGTGCCCAATCCGAATGCCTTCGGCCAGCGCGGATCGAGCAAACCTGTCGAATTCGTCCTGCAATCGTCCGCGAGTTACGAGGAGCTCGACGAGATGGCGAAAAAGGTCCTCGGCAAGCTGGAGACCTATCCGGGCCTCGAAAGCCTCGATACGGACCTGAAGCTGAACACGCCCGAGTTCCGCATCGAGATGGATCGGGCCAAGGTATCGGACCTGCGCCTCGACGTGAACGTCGTGGGGCGCACCCTCGAAACGCTGCTCGGCGGGCGGCAAGTCACGCGCTTCGAGATGAACGGCGAGCAGTATGACGTCATGGTCCAGCTTGACATTCCGGACCGCTCAACGCCTGCCGCGCTTGACACGATCTTTCTGCGCTCGCCCACAGGCGAGATGATCCAGTTGTCCAACATCGTGAGAGTTGTGGAGGACATCGCGCCCAAGGAGCTCAGACGGTTCAACCAGCTTCGCTCCGTCACGATCTCCGCAAGCATCTCGCCGGGCTACGCGTTGGGCGAGGTTCTCGATCACATCGAGCGCGTCGTGGACGAGGTTTTGCCTTCCACGACCCAAACCGACGTCAACGGCCAAAGCCGCGACTACCGCGCATCCAGCCAGAGCCTCGCCATGGTCTTCGTCATGGCGCTCGCCTTCATCTATCTCGTGTTGGCTGCACAGTTCGAAAGCTACCGCGATCCACTGATCATCCTGGTGACGGTTCCGCTCTCCATGGCCGGCGCGCTCGGCGCGCTCTACTACGTCGGCGGATCGCTCAACGTCTATTCGCAAATCGGCCTCGTAACGCTCGTTGGCCTAATCACCAAGCACGGCATTCTGATCGTCGAGTTCACCAACCAGCTCGCCGCGCGCGGAATGCGGCGCGCAGAGGCCGTCGTGGAGGCGTCGACGCTGCGCCTGCGCCCAATCCTGATGACGACGGGCGCCATGGTGCTGGGCGCCGTGCCGCTCGCGCTTGCCGACGGCGCCGGTGCCGAAAGCCGTCAGCAGATCGGCTGGGTCATCGTGGGCGGCCTCAGCCTCGGCACGCTGCTGACGTTGTTCGTCGTGCCGACGGTCTTGAGCTTCGTAGGCGATGCCGTCGCGACCGAGGAGACCCCAGCAGCCGACCACGCCGCCTCCCCGGCGGAATGAGTTCCCACACTTGTCAGCCCGGCCGCAGCGGCGGCGCGACAGCGACGGACCGATGGGCAGCAAGGGGCGGCGGTCGGAACGTGGGACCCTGGCTCTGCGGGTCGGCGCTATCGCGCCACCCAGGATGACAAGGGTAGGAGATGCTTCGTCGGACGAACTCAGCACCAGCGGCGCGCGGCACCCTCGGCATCGAGCACATGGCCCGTCACGCTGCGGGCTTTGCGGCTCGCGAGGTCGAGCGCAACAGTCGCCAGATCCGCATCCGACGCCGCCACGTCGCCGCTCATCGCAGCCACGGATGACGGCGGCGCAATCGCGTTCACACGAATTCCAGCATCCGCCCATTCCTCGGCGAGGCCACGCGTGATGTCGGCAAGACGCGCGCGCAACACATCGGCGAACATCATGGCGCGGCCACTTCGGGACGAGCCAATCCGGACGACGTTGAGGATCATGCCCTCCGTCCACACGACCCGCATGCGGTTGGCCGCAAACTCCGTGAGCATGAACGGAAAGCGCAGAGTCTCTGCAACCAGCCCTTCGACATCCTCCATCGTCTCGAGTGCGGCAATCGCATCCGCGTCCACCGAAACGAGATTGATGACCGCATCGAGCCCACCGAAGTCCTGCACCGTCGTCTGAATGAGGCGTCGCGCGTCCTCGTCGCTCGTAAGCGGATCGTTGAAAAGGCGGACCTCCGCCGCATTCTCGGCAAGCACGGCGCCGAGCTCGGTCATCTCGGGGCCGTCGTCCGGCGATTGGACCACCAGCCGCGCGCCGTGATCGGCGAAAGTACGGGCAATATCAAAGCCTGCGGTCGCGGTCAGGCCGGAGATGAGAACGCGAGAACCCGTGATTTCGGGCGTGGCAACAGACTCAGCGCAGCGCGCAATCACACTCATCAACATCGGGTCGTGGTCTCCTTCGTACGCCGGACGGAAGCGAAGCGGCCCGGACACGACGATACCATGCCGATTCGCCTAACGACATCTAAACGGCACCCCGATTCGGGTTGCCTCTGGGCTCGACAGTGGCGCCATTGCGGCTCTCCCCAGGGGGACGTTTTGTCGGTCCAGGACGTCCGGCCGATGCATTATCGCCACGCTTCTCCCTAAGCCGTCCGCCCGCCTCACGAAATGCTGGTGATACCCGCGCCCCGGTACATTGCCTTAGGGCCTCAAGGTCGTGACTCTGACCCCAGCGATTCGTGCGGGCGGAATCGGGTGGGGTGCGCGCTAGGCGCTACGGAGCGCGCAAAGAGTAGCGGAGAAGACGGGATCATGACGCAAAATCAGACAGGCTCACAGACAGTGTTGGTCGTGGCCATGGGGCTGGTCACAACCGC
>ERZ869909.2171-NODE-2171-length-13774-cov-4.909761_pt1 | contig 13774 bp, 13 predicted proteins | sample MGYA00520892_ERZ869909 | MGnify/ENA primary metagenome ERZ869909 (study PRJEB32215, sample SAMEA104723947) | bioreactor metagenome | biome: bioreactor; feature: anaerobic bioreactor; material: water | place: China | collected 2015-03-12 ... | reverse complement strand
GGTCCTGGTAGAGCTTCTGGAAGCCGAGCGGGGAGACGTCGGCGGCACGGCGTATGCTTCCCCGGTCGGCCGGGGTCAGCCCCAGCAGCATATCGCCCAGGGTGCTCTTGCCGCAGCCGGAAGGGCCGACCACGCCGACGATTTCGCCGGGGTGGATCGCCAGGGAGAGGTCGTGGAACAGCTCTCGCCCGCCACGCATCCGGGCCAGCCCACTGGCGTCGACCACCGGTTCCGCGTGCGTCGTCGTCAGCGGCGGCGGGGCCGGCCAACGCGACGGTTCGGCGTCCATCAAATGACGGCCATAGTCGCTTTGCGGGTCGGTGAGCACTTGCTGGGCAGGGCCGCGCTCCACGACCTGCCCTTCGCGCAGTATCGCCACTTCACCGCCCAGTCGGCGGGCGACCTCGATATCGTGGGTGATGGTCAACAGCACACCGCCCGCTTCGGGAGTCCGTGCGAGCAGCTCCACCACGGTATCGCGGCGCGGCGCATCCAGCCCCTTGGTGGGTTCGTCGGCAATGACGATCGGGGCTCCGCCGGCGCTGGCGGCGGCAAAGGCCACCCGCTGCGCCATGCCGCCGGAAAGCTCTCCGGGCAGCTTGCCACCGGCGTCGACCAGACCCAGCTCGATCAGGTCGCGCAGAGCGGCGTCCCAGGCCTGGCGCCGGGGGCGGCCGGCCACGTAGTGGTGGCTCTCGGCGATCTGATTCGTTGCGCGCATGGTGGGGTCCAGTGCATGCCAGGGCTCCTGGGGCAGCAGCGCAAGGGTGCGTCCCCACAGTGCGCGGCGCTCACGGGTGTCGACGGCATCGTAGGCGCGGCCGGCGATCATCAGCCGGCCACCGGCCTCCAGCCCGCGGGGAAGTATTCCCATGATCGCCTGGGCGAGCAGGCTCTTGCCCGAGCCGGTCTCGCCGAGCAGGGTCAGGCGCTCACCCGGCGCCAGCCGCAGCGAGAAGGGCGCGATGCTCACGCCATTGCCGCGTATCGTCAGCTCGTCCACCTGCAGCAGTGCGGTCTTCGCACTCATCGCGGATCCCTCCCGGCCAGCAGGTTGAGACTCATCACCAGGACAAACAGCACCACGATGGGCTGGGCCATGGCCCAGGGCGCCTCGTGATAGTAGGGCAGGAGCTCGATCATCATCAGCCCCAGCTCGGCGGTGGGCGGCCGCAGGCCGACGCTGACGAAGCCCAGCGCGGCCATGGCGAGGATCGCGCTGGCGGCACCGAAGGCGGCCAATGTCAGCACCTGGGGCGCGAGCTCCGGCCACAGGTGGCGCCGGAACAGGTAGAGCGGGCCAAAGCCCAGCAGGCGGCTGGCCTCCAGTTGAGGCGAGGAAACCAGCACTCGGGTGCGGGCGCGCACCACCCGGAAGTACTCGATCCACAGCACCAGCGAGATACCCACGTAGAGCGCCCAGAAGTTGCCCGGGGCGATGGCCACCAGCAGCAGGACCAGCAACAGGCCGGGAAGTGCCAGGCAGGCATCGGCCAGGCTGCCCAGCACCCGGTCGGTCCAGCCACCTCGCCAGCCGGCAATCACGCCCAACAGCACGCCCGGTATGGCGGCGGTGGTCACGCTGAGTAGGGCCATGCCCAGCGACAGCCGGATGGCGCCTGCCAGCCGGGCCAGCAGGCTGCGCCCCAGGTGGTCGGTGCCCAGCGGCTCGGCAAGCGACGGCAGCTGCAGGATACGGGCGAGCTGCTGACGGGCGGGGTCGGCGTCGGAGAGCCAGGGCACCAGCCAGGCGAAGGCCAGCAGCAGGGCGAGCAACAGCGCGCCCAGGCGTTGGCGGGGTGACAACGTGGCCCGGGAAAAGGCGTGTCGGGGCAGGAAGCGAAGGGCGAGCGTCGTCATGACTGGCGCCTCCTGGGGTCGAGCAGGTGGCAGATGATATCCACCGCAGTGTTGAGTGCCACGAACAGCAGCCCCATCACCAGCGCGGTGCCCTGGATCATCGGTACGTCACGGGCAACGATGGCGTGTACCAAGGCGTGGCCGATGCCGGGCCAGGCGAACAGTGTCTCCACCACCACGACGCCTTCGATCAGGTAGACGAACTGAACGCCGAGGTAGGCAATGACCGGTACCGCGGCATTGCGCAGTCCATGGCGCAGGAAGTTGATCCTTCCGTTCAGGCCCTTGGTCCGGGCAAAGGCATAGTAGGGCGACTGCGAGACATCGCTCATGGCATTGCGTGCCACTCGGCTGGAAACCGCGGCCAGCCCCAGTGCCAGGGTCAGCGCCGGCAGCACGCTGTGGGCTGCCCGTCCGTGGCCGGCAGCGGGCAGCCAGCCCAGTGCCACCGCGAACAGCATGATCAACAGCAGTCCTACGGCGAAGGGGGGCAGGGCACGCAACATGCTTGCCATGACTTCGCTGGCGCGATCGAGTGTGCCACGGGGCTTGAGGCCGGCGAGCAGCCCCAGCGGCGGGCCCAGCAGCAGTGACAAAGCCACTGCGGTCAGCGCCAGGCCCAGGGAGTGGCCGAGCTGGTGCCATAGTTCGCGTACCACCGGCTCGCCGCTGACCAGCGAGCGGCCCAGGTCGAACTGCACCAGGTCCCAAAGCCAGCTGAAATAGGCTGTCACGGCGGGCTGATCCAGGGCGAGCTCGGCACGCACCGCCTCGGCGGCTGAGGTGGTGACCATATCGTCGCCATAGCGACCGGCGGCGATGCGATAGGCCATGTCGCCGGGCAGGGTGCGGGTCAGCACGAAGGTCAGGGTGCCGACCATCCAGGCCACCAGCCCGGCCTGGAACAGGCGCTGCAGCAGCAGGCCGCGCAGGCCTGTCATCCAGTGTCCGGGAGCCTGCAGGGTCTGCTCCGCGCTCATTCGGCCCACCTCAGCTCACTGAGCTTGTAGCTGCGCTCCAGGGGGTCGATGGAGAAGCCTTCAAGCCGACCACTCACCGCAGCGGTCTGCTGGTACCAGGCGATGGGAATCACCGGCATCGCCTCCTGCAGCCGAGTCGCGGCCAGGGTCGCCAGGTCGGCACGGATTTCGGGGTCGGCTTCATGACGCAGGGTGTCGAGCCAGCCGGCGAGGTCGGCATCCGTCCAGCCCATGGCCCCCCAGTCGCCCCCCATGGCCTCCGGGTCGCTGCCGAAGTCATCCAGCAGAGTGCCCAGCGGGTCGGGTACCAGGCCGTAGTTGCGAGCCATCAGGCCCAGCTCGAGACTGCCGTCGCGGTGGCCGGAAGGGATATCGCTGGCGTTGCCCACTGCCACTTCGATCTGGATGCCCAGCTCGCGCCACTGGTCCTGCAGGGCGGTGGCGACCAGCGGCAGCTCGGGGCGGTCGGAGAAGGTGCGCAGGGTCAGACGGAAAGGCTCACCGTCGCGCTCGAGCACGCCGTGGTCATTGGCTTCCCAGCCCAGCTCGGCAAGCAGCTCCCGGGCGCTTTCCATCGCATTCTCCTGGTCGACGTCGAGGCCCAGGTGCCAGGGGCCGAGGCTTTCCGGAAACAGTTCGGGAGCGGCGGCTTCCGGGTTGCGCAGCAGGCCGGCAGCGATGCCGGAACGGTCGATGGCCTGGCTGAGTGCGCGGCGGGTCTGCACTTCGGCAAGAAAGGGGTGGCCAGCGTTGACCTTGAGCACGATGGTGCGCGGCAGCGGCTCGGCATGCAGCGTGAGACGGGCGTTGCGGGTGAGTCGGGTCAGGCTGGCCGGGTCGAGGGTAAAGACGATATCGGCATCGCCGCTCTCCGCCATCAGGGCGCGTGTCTCGCCGCGGCCTACGGCCAGGTAGCTGGCGCTTTCGATGGCCGGCAGATCGCCCCAGTAGTCATCGAAACGGCTCACCGTCAGCCGCTGGGGTGGCGCCAGGGTCTCCACCCGGTAGGGGCCGCTGGCGATCATGGCGTTGACCCGGCCCTGCTCGTCATAAGCGGCGGGGGCCAGGATCTGTGTGGTGGAGTGACTAAGCAGCGCCGGCAGTAGCGCGAAGGCGCTGTCGAGCTGTATCACGACGTCGTCACCCTGGGCCTCGACGGTGCGGATCGGTGCCGAGTCGAGCATGCCCGGCTTGGCCAGGGCATGCGCGATACTCGCGGCGGCCGCGGTGGCCGTAACGTCGCTGCCGTCATGAAAAAGGGCCCCTTGGCGCATGGTGAAGCGCCAGGTGAGGCCATCTTCATCCTGGCTCCAGGCCTCGGCGAGGCCTGGAGCGGGCTGGCCAGCGTCGTCGGTGTCGACCAGGGTTTCCGCCACCTGCATGCGGCCGAACACATAGCCCGAGGTCGATGGATCGGCGCTGGTGATCTCCCAAGGGGCGACGATATCCAGCGAGCGCGGGTCGGCAGTGGCATGAGACATGGGTAGCGTAGCGAGAGCGACGCCAAGAAGCAGATGTTGCGGGCGAAACATGGAGACGTTCCTTGTGATAAAAAGGGAAATGACAGCAGGGACGAGCCGTCAGCCGGGGTCCAGCGCCAGCAGCAGGCGACGCTCCCCCTGACGGGGTTGCGGGCTGCGATGCACCAGGCCGCGCCCTTCGTTGCCGATCCAGCCATCGCCCTTGAGCAGGGCCACATCGCCAATGCCCAACCGTTCGATCGCCGCCGCGTCGGCCACGATCTCGGGCTTGTCTGCCCGTGGTGCGCCTAGCCCTGCGCGGTTGACAGCGTGTTCGGGGAGCCACTCGCTGCCGGGGCCGGCATAGGTGGTGATCAGCCGAACGGCGAGGTTGTCGACATGGAAGCGTGGGCACATGGTGCCGTCCAGGGTGCGCAGCCGTATTCCGATGGTATCGGTCTCGAACAGGTAGGCCATGGCCTCGGCGATGGCCTCGACGTCATCGAGCAGGGCCGCAGCCTGGCTGGGCGCCGGGAGGTGGCGGGCCAGGTCCTCGCGCATCTCGGCCCCTGGCCGGCCGCGCCAGTGCCAGCCAACCGCCCGGGTAGCCCCCAGCTGTGCCTGCACAGAAGCGGCAAGGGCCCGGTCAAGCTTTCGGGTCATCACCGCCAGGGTGATCGCTTCATCGAATATGTGGGGCAGCACGGCGATATCGTCACCGAACGCCCAGTGGGGCGGTACGGCCGGAAGGGGCGAGGGCTCGGAAGCGAGGGAGGCAGCGTATGACATGGCGTATCCTCGATGATTAGGGTTACTTTATAACATAACAAATTAGAGGCGCGAGTGTCAGGAGGGAATGTCATGCGAAAACGCCGCTGGACTCGCCAATAACGACACCGGCTTGCCGCCGTCCTCCCGAGCCATTAGGTTGGTAACAACAAGCCCCGTCGGCCCTTTCGGTCGACGGGGTGGTTTTTTGGGGCCGCCAGGGTCATAGGAGGGGAGAGCGCCATGTCGCCGTCGTTGAAGGGCATCTTGTGCATGTGTACGGGCGTACTCTGCCTCGCCATTGGCGATGCCATTGCCAAGTGGCTGGGCGAGGTGCACTCGCCGCTGCAGATCATCTTCTTCCGTACCCTGGTATCGCTGCCGCTGATAGCCGTGCTGGCCCACTTCGGCGGTGGGCTCACCAAGCTGCGTACCCGCCGCCCCGGGGTGCACCTGGTGCGCGGCCTGATCTACACCGGCACCATGTTCTTCTTCGTGCTCGGCCTGACGCTGCTGCCCCTGGCCGAGGCGACCGCCATCGCTTTCGTCGCCCCGTTGTTCGTCACGCTGCTCTCGTTGCCGCTGCTGGGGGAAAAGATCGACCCACCGGTGCTGGCGGCGTCACTGCTGGGCTTCGTGGGGGTGCTGGTGGTGGTGCGCCCCGGCGGCGATGCCTTTCATCCCGGGGCGCTGGCGCTGTTGGCGGCGGCCGTCTTCTATGCGCTGATGATGATCACCGCGCGGCGTTACGGTGCCCGGGAGCACCTCTGGGCGATGGTCTTCTATATGACTCTGGTACCGCTGGTGCTTACGGCGCTAGCGCTACCCTGGGTATGGCAGACGCCGCATCCCTGGCATTGGCTGGGCTTCCTGGGGGCGGGGATCATCGGCGTGGGGGCCACGGCCTTCATTACCCTGGCATTTCGTTTTGCCCCGGCGGCCATTGCCGCACCCTTCGATTACACGGCCATGCTATGGGCGGTGATTCTGGGCTGGTGGTTCTGGGGCGAAATGCCGGATGTCTGGGTCTTCGTGGGCAGTACGCTGATCATCGGCAGCGGCCTGGCGATTGCCTATCATGATCGGCGTACTACCCTGAAGCGGCGGCCTACAGCCTAGGAGCCTGTCGGACTTGCAGCGTCATTCGTTCAAGGCCCCGAGGGTTTCGCGCAGCAGCCGAACATTGTGGCGCAGCATGCTGGCGTAGTCGGGTGCTTCACCGTTCGGTTCGCTGAGGGAATCGACGTAGAGCGGGCCGGCGATCTCCACGTCGGTCTCGCTGGCCACGCTGCGAACGTGGCGGTCGGAAATGGTGCTTTCCCAGAAGATGGCCCGGGGCCGCTTCTGGTTGATCAAGTCGACGATACGCATGATCTGGCGCGGTGAACCCTCCTCTTCGGCATTGGTACCCCAGATGCCGTCGTGCTCGAAGTCGAAGGCATCAGCAAAATAGACGAAGGCGGCTTCACTGGTGATGAGCAGTCGCTGCTCGGGTGGAATGACGGCAAGGTCTTCCGTCAGCTCGTCATGTAGTGCATGCAATGACGCCACCAGTGCCTCGGCGCGTGCCTCGAAGGCGTCGGCGGCGCTTGGCAGAGCCTGGGCAAGCGTTTCGGCAATGACCCGGGCGTATCCCGCTGCGGCCCGCGGGTCCATCCACATATGCGGGTCGATCTCGCCCGCGTACTCGCCGGTGGCGATAGGCAGGGTGGCGTAGCCGCTCTGTTCGGCCAGTGCGACCACCGGCACGTCATCGCCCACGGTGGCGTGGATCTGGCCGAGCCACTGCTCGAGGCCATAACCGTTATAGAACACCACGTCTGCCTCCTCGAGCGTAATGAAATTGCTCGGAATCAGCTCCCATTCATGCACTTCCGCGGCCACTGGCGTCAGCACCTCGACCCTGGCATCGTCGCCTGCCACCTCCCGGACGAGATCGCCAATGACGGAGAAGGTAGCCGCTACCTTGAGCGGGGGCTCTTCGGCCTGGGTCGCGGTCGAAAGGGATAACGTAACAGCACCGAGCAGCATCAAACCCTTGGGGGCGGGCATCGTTCACTCTCCTTTGGCAGCAGATCTGTTGGAGGAGGCATGTTGCCTCTGGATTAATTATTTAGCACACAGAAATTAAGTTAGCCAAGGCTAACTTATGAGGTAGGGGAAATTCCGGACGGAGCCGGGCGTGTTCCAGGAATATTGTGTTTGAATCAGCTGCGGAAGAAGGCCTGAGCCGCTGCCTGGGGGTCGGGCGAGTCGCAGATCGCCGAAATCACCGCGGATCCGTGGGCCCCGGCGGCACGCACCTGCACCGCATGGCCGGCCTGCAGCCCGCCGATGGCCACTGCCGGCAGGGGGCTTGCTGCGACCAGAGTGGCCAGGCCGTCGAAGCCCAGCGGCCTGGCATGGTTCTGCTTTGTTGCGGTGGCGAAGACAGGCCCCAGCCCCAGATAGTCCAGAGGCCCCGGGTCCAGGAGCGCCATCTGCTCGAGGTTCTGCACCGAGAGGCCGAGGATGGCGCGTTCGCCCAGCGCCTGGCGCGCCACGGCCACGTCGCCATCGTCCTGGCCCAGATGCAGGCCATCCGCCTCGCTGGCGAGCGCCACGTCCAGCCGGTCATTGATGATCAGTGGCACGCCGCTACCGGCGAGGGCCGCCTTGAGGCGTCGCGCCTGGTCGATCAGCTCCTCGTCGCTGGCGTGCTTGTCGCGCAATTGCACCAGTGTCACACCACCGCGGACTGCCGCCACGACGGTTTCCACCAGGCCGTGACGTGTACACAGCCCGGGGTCGGTCACCAGGTACAGGGACAGGTCGACTCGCATACTTTCACCGAACAGTGTGGAGAAATAGAGGGTCAGGCTTCGATCATACCTGCCTGCATCCATGGCGTCAGGGGGCAGGGCTTGCGGCACCCAAGAACCTATCCTGCCAGTAGTCGACGTCCAGCGGCACGCTGACGACCTGGCGGCCCCGCCCGGGGGCGTGAATCATCTGCCCGTTGCCGCGGTAGATGCCGACATGGGTGGCCTTGCGGCGATCGCCGAAGAACAGCAGGTCCCCCGGTCGCGCCCGGCGGACTTCGGGAAGTTTGCGGAACTGATCGTCGGCGGTGCGCGGCACCGGGATCCCGGCGGCACGATAGGAGAGCTCGACGAGCCCGGAGCAGTCGAGTCCTTCCGGAGAGTTCCCGCCGAAGCGATAGGGGGTCCCCAGGGCACCCTCTGCCGTGGCCAGGATCAGGGCTCTCTCGATGGACAAGCCTTCGCCCGGGCGTGGGTCCTGAGTCGCCAGGTCGCGGCTGGCACAGCCGGCTATCAGCATCAGCGTCAGCAGCAGGACGACCAGTCGCCCCTGCCCATGCAGCAGCCGGGAAATGCCGACTCTTGCCAGCGATTCGAACCACACCACTCGGTGCATCATCCTGTTACTCTTCGAGAATCCTGTTTCCTACTTTAGCTCGAACCGTACGGGCATGGCGAGAATCCGTGAAAAGCGCTGCAAGGCTGGAAATATCCCGGGCGGCGCATCATCATCTTCTCTACGACCCAGTGACAAGGCAGCGACAAAGGAGAGTGGCCATGAACTTCAAGGGCGAGCAGCACCCCGGCGTGAAGATGCCCACGGGAGACTCCCTCGGCTTTCGTCTCAACCACACCATGCTGCGGGTCAAGGACCCCGAGCGGTCGCTGGCTTTCTATACCCGCGTCTTTGGCATGAGTGTGCTGCGACGTCTCGATTTCGAGGAGCTGGGCTTCTCGCTCTACTTCCTGGCCCGACTGGAAGAGGAGGAGCAGGTGCCGGAGGATAAGGGCGAGCGAACCGTCTGGACCTTCAGCCAGAAAGGCCTGCTGGAACTGACCCATAACTGGGGCACCGAGAGCCAGGCGGATTTCGCCTACCATGACGGCAATGCCGAACCCCAGGGCTTCGGGCATATCTGCTTTTCGGTGCCCAATCTCGACGCCGCAGAGGCCTGGTTCGATGCCAACGACGTCGAGTTCATCAAGCGTTCCGGGCAGGGCAAGATGAAGGATGTGGTCTTCGTCAAGGACGCGGACGGCTACTGGATCGAGGTGGTCCAGGCCGACCGGCTGGCTGGCCTGGGTGAGACACCGTTGGATAAGTGAGATAGATAAGTGAGATAGAGGCTGGGGTGGAGTGCACTCAAGCGAAGGCGTAGACGTCCATGGCAAGCACGCCGTGCTCCACGCTGTGGTGCAGGCGCTGTGCTTGGCCACCGGCCCCCATGGCCACCAGTAGCGGCTGGAAGTGCTCGGGGGTGGGATGGTTCTTTCGGGCCTGGGGGGCCGTCTCCCACTCCAGCAGCGCCGCCCGGTCATCTTCGGCCAGGCGCGCCTCGATCCAATCGGCAAACTCGCCGACCCAGGAGGGCATCTGGACATCCGACGGCAGCATCTCGTAGAGATTGTGGGTCAGGCTGCCGGAGCCGATCACAAGGATGTCCTCGTCTCGCAGGGCGGCGAGCTTCTCGCCGAGTGCCATTAGCTCCGCGTTGGTCCAGGTGGTGGGCAGCGACAGCGAGACCACCGGCACATCTGCCGCGGGGAACATCAGCGACAGCGGCACCCAGGCGCCGTGGTCCAGGCCACGCTCGGTGGGCACGGCGTTGAGCTTGCGTGCCAGGCGCTGTGCCAGTTCAGGCTCACCGGAGGCGGGGTACTGGCACTCGAAAAGCTCGCGGGGGAAGCCGCCGAAATCATGGATGGTCTCGGGGTGGGCGCTGGTGCTCACCAGTAGCTGGTGGCTCTCCCAGTGGGCCGAGACCACCACCACCGCCTGCGGACGCAGCGTCTGGCCGAGCTCGCGCAGGAAGTCATGGGCCGGCGTCTTGGTCAGGGCCAGCATGGGGGAGCCGTGGGAGATGTAGAGGCTGGGTAACATGATGGCGGTCTCCTGGTCATGGGCCGACGCCAGCTCGGTTCGCGACCGGCGTCAACCACGGGTGGTGGCTCAGGCGAAGCGGCGGCTCAGGGTCAGACTACCGCTACCGAGGCCGGCCTGCACCAGCAGGGCGAGGGTCCAGAAGAGCGGGAACTCCCAGCCGCCGCCGGCGTTGGAGAACACCCAGCCGTAGCCCAGGTGGACCCAGGTGGCGCCGAGCAGTACCGGCACCAGGGCCAGGCTCACCCAGCGGGTGTAGACGCCGAGGATCAGTGCCAGGCCGCCGCCCACTTCCGCCAGGATGGTCAGATAGGCGAAGATACCGGGCAGGCCCAGGGACTCGAAGTAGCCGACGGTGCCGGCCGGGGTAAAGACGAACACCTTGAGCAGGCCGTGGGCCAGGGCCATGACGCCGAGTGACACTCGCAGCAGGGCGGTGGCATGGGCCTGGATGGTCTGCTCTTGGGAGCGGCTGAGTGGCACGGTATGAGACTGAGTAGTTTGGGGCTGAGTGGCTTGAGACTGAGCGGCTTGCATGGTAAGGACTCCGTATTGTGTCAGGGGATGCCTGTCACTTTATGCTGTCCTTTGCTCGGGATAATCGTCGCTCGAAGAACAACATCATTGCGCAATAGGCGACAATCCCATCTCCCGTTCCCACTCGGGCGGATCGCCCCAGGCCTCGGCCAGGAAGTCGAGCAGCCGCTCGACCTTGGCCGGCAGGTGGCGCCGTGCCGGGTAGACGCCATGGATGCCCAGCAGTACCGACGGCACGTCCATCAAGAGCGGTACCAGGCGACCTTGCTTGATGCTCTCGGTGATCAGGAAGCTTGGCTGGTGGGCGATGCCGAGCCCCGCCTCGGCGGCCTGGGTCAGCACATCACCGTTGTTGCTCTCCAAGGGGCCGTGCACCGTCAGTCGCTGCCCGCCGAACTGCCACTCGCTGCCGTTGGCCGTGCGATAGCGCAGGCATTGGTGATCCTTCAGGTCGTCCAGGCTGCGTGGTTCGCCGTGCTTGGCCAAGTAGCCGGGCGAGGCGCACAGCAGTAGGCGGCAGCGGGCCAGGCGCCGTGCCACCAGGGTGGAATCGGGCAGTTCGCCGATGCGGATCGCCAGGTCGTAGCCCTCTTCCAGCAGATCCACACGACGGTCGTTGAGATCGAGGCGCACCTGCAGCGCCGGGTGCGCCAGCATGAAGCGTGTGATCGGCGGTGAGAGGAAGCGGGTGCCGAATGACATGGGGCCGTTGACGCGCAGCCTGCCGCAGACTTCGGTGCTGCCGGCGCCCAGTTCGGCCTCGGCGTCTGCCAGCGCCTGCAGGATCCCCTGGGCGTGGGCCAGATAGTTCTCGCCGGCCTCGGTGAGATGCAGGCGCCGGGTCGTGCGTTGCAGCAGTCGTACGCCCAGGTGGCTCTCGAGCTCCATGACCAGCCGCGAGACCCGCGTGCGTGACAGGTCCAGCATCTCCGCCGCGCGGGTATAACTGCCCAGCTCGGCGACGCGCACGTAGGCGCTCATGGCGTCCAGTAGGTTCATGGGTTCTCCTCGTGCTGGCTCAATATCCCGTCATCTCCAGATACCCCTCGCCCAGCCGCTCACTGCTCTCGGCATCGTAGGCGATGACCTCCCCCTCCCAGTAGGAAACCGAGGTGGCCATCCAGCGTTCGGCATAGGGCGCTTCGACGATCAGCTCGAGGTCGAGATGCGCGATGTCGAGCCGCCAGCGAGTGGGCACCTGACGGCCAGCCACGGCCGAGGTGGCCAGGGGCGTCAGGCTCAGCTCATCCGGGGCCAGGGCGGTGGGCTCGCCCTCCGGCGTGATCCATGTACCCGAGCGGTAGTCGTCGCCACCTTCGCCGCCGCCGCGCAGTTGGAAGGCCATCAGCTTGTGGCCGCTCTCCAGGTGCAGCGAAAACCAGTCCCAGCCCTCCTGCTCCGGTCCCAGCAGCTGGCTGCTCCATTCGCGGTCTAGCCAGCCGCGCCCGCTCACCTCCCGGGTTACGCCGTCCAGGGTGACCTCGCCATCCATGCGCCAGAAGGGCTGGCTGTAGTACATCGAGCCCTGGCCATCGGCGGATTTCTGGCTGAAGCCGTTCTCGCCGTGTAGTACCAGCGGCCCTTCGGCAGTGAGGGTCAGGTCGTAGCCGAAGCCGCCCCGGTCATCGGCCTGATGGGCGCTGAGCGTCAGTTCCGCAAAGGTGTCGGTGCCGGGCTCTTCGATGCGGCTGGCCAGCTGCCAGTCGTCGAGCCAGGCCTGGAACGGTTGAGCCCTTGCTCCGGCCTGGCCATCGCCCCGGGCGGAGTGGCTTCTGGCGAAGCGCTCCGCCACCCGGTGGGTCTCGCCCCGGGAAACCGCCATATGCGCCATCCACAGCTGGTCGGCGGCCCAGGGTGCGGGCTCGGGGCGCTCGTCCGGCGCGGTGAGCGCCTGGCGGAACAGCGTCCACTGCAGGCCTACCGGCTCGCCGCTGTCATCTTCCAGGTTGGCGGTGAGGTACCACCACTCGATGCGGTAGTCCGGGTGGGGCCCATGGTCCTCGGGGAAACGCAGCGGCGTGCCGGGCTGTGCCTGCGGGAAGCCCTCGGCCTCCTCGCCCAGCCCGGCGAAGCCGGCGGGCTCGTCGGGTGTGGCGTCATCCCGCTCGGCGTTGCAGCCGGCAAGCCACAGCAATGCCAGTAGCGTCGCGACCAGCCTCATGTATTGGCCTCCTCGGCCAGCAGCGCCCGGGGTGGGGTGCGCCACAGGGTAATGGCGGGCAGGGCGGTCGCCAGCAGGGCGACCGTCACGGCGGTGACCAGGGTGAGGGCTATCTCCCCCGGGAACAGGAACAGCGGCAGACGCCAGCCGAAGGCGGCGACGTTGATCACCGCCACCAGCCCCAGGGCGAGCAGTATCCCCAGGGGTATCGCCAAGGCGCCGGTCACCAGGGCGGCACCGCCGAGCTGGCCCAGCTGTACCCGGACCAGTTGGGCCCGGGGTATGCCCAGCGCCCAGAGCGGCGCCAACTGACGCCGCCGCTCCCTGGCCTGGGCGAGCAGGCTGGCCAGCAGCGCCAGGGCCGCCACCCCCAGGGTCAGGGCGCTCAGCGCCCGGGTGATGGTGAAAGTGCGCTCGAAGATGCCGGTGGCGATACGCTTTACCTCACGTTGGTCGACCAGGCTGTCGCTGCCGAGGCCGAAGCGCCGGGTCAACCCCTGGCCCAGGGCCGAGTCGTCGGCGCCGGCCGCCAGCACGATGCCGATGGAGCCCGGCGGTGCGCCGAAGCGGCTGGCCAACTGGGCGGTGGCGAACAGCACTTCCCCCCGGGTGTTGCCGTAGTCGGGATAGATCGCCACCACGCTGACGTGCTCCCGGCCCTGAGGGGCGCCCAGGGTCAGCCGGTCGCCCGGGGCGAGCCCCTCGCTGATCGCCAGCTGCTCGTTGATGAAGGCCTCGCCTTCGGCGAAGGCTGCCCAGGCGGCTTCACGGCCCTCCAGAGTGTCCAGCAGCGGCCAGCTCGGCATCAGCGAGTCGCCTGGAGTGATGCCGTAGAGGCTGGTCGGCAGCGCCAGGTCCCGGGAGCTGCCGTCGCGTTCGACGGCATGAAGGGTCGCTTCGGTGCGGCGGGTGGGCAGCAGCTCGGCGACGTCGCCCCGGGCGTCGAGCCATGTCTCTATCTCTTCGAACTGCTCCGCCGGCGGACGCAGGTAGAGGTCCGCCACCAGGCGCTGGTCCAGCCAGTCGAGGAAGGTCAGGCGAAAGCCGCCGACCATGCTACTCACGCCCAGGTTGGCGGAGAGCGCGATCAGCAGCGCCATCATCGC
>ERZ869909.2170-NODE-2170-length-13775-cov-79.064170_pt1 | contig 13775 bp, 13 predicted proteins | sample MGYA00520892_ERZ869909 | MGnify/ENA primary metagenome ERZ869909 (study PRJEB32215, sample SAMEA104723947) | bioreactor metagenome | biome: bioreactor; feature: anaerobic bioreactor; material: water | place: China | collected 2015-03-12 ... | reverse complement strand
AATCAATTTGCCGAAGCGGATGCTCAGGCGGGGCAGTGGATGGTTTGATATCTTACAACGTGAAAACCTGCGCGCGGATCATGCCCCCGGTGGAACAGCGAGCACGTCGATCTCGACACTTCCCATCAGCTCCTGTGCAACGCTGCCGAGGAACAGGCGCTTGACGCCGGACAACCCGCGTGTGCCGATCACCAGAAGATCGGGCTTCGCTTGCTCCACCAGACCGGCGATGGCATCGGCGCCAACGCCCTCGATGATGCGGGCGTTGTAGTTCAGATCGCCGAGGTCGAGGCCCTGAATGAACCGGCCAAGCTCGCGGCGCGTGGACTGAAACTCGCGCTCGGCTTCCTCATGGACCCGCTCGGCCGGGATACCGGCATGGGTCATCATCTGCCGCGTGATCGGCGCGTAGCTGTGCACGAAGGTGGCATCGGCATTGTCCAGCAAGCCGAGAGCGTGCGCCTTGCGGGCCGCATGGCCCGAGGTTTCGGACATGTCCGTTGCGATGAACACCTTTCGCCAACGTTCGCCGGTATTCGAGTTCGCCATCATCACAGGTCGCCCCGCCGTGCGGGTGACACGTTCGATCGTCGTGCCCACGAAGACATCGCGCAGGAACTGCCTCCGATGTGCCCCCATGACGATCAGATCGGCCTCGCGGGCGCGGGCCTCTTCCCCGATGACGTGGAAAGCATGGCCCATGGCCACCGCGACATCGCAGGCGGGCGGTGTGCCAAAGCCCGCCACCTGATCGGTGAGGTAATCCTCGGCACTCCGGATTTCATGGCGCATCCGGTCTTCGAGCAGGTCATTCTCGACCACATGCAGAACGCAGAGCGCCGCACCGGAATCCTCGGAAAGCTGCACCCCGCGCTGCACGGCGGGTTTTGAGCGGGACGACAGGTCGGAGGCGACGAGGATGGATTTCAGCATGGGCGTGCAGGCTTCTGGTCAAGTGAGGACGTTCTTGGCAGTATTGCATTGACACAAAATCGAGAAAACCAGAAAGCGCCCGGAACGCATGCATGGATTGCAACCTCTTGCTCTGGCCCTGCTCGCGACCCTTCGTGACATGGCGCCGATCCTTGTGACGATTGCGCTGTTTCAGGGGCTGGTGCTGGGGGTCTGGCCCGATGACCCGGTGGGCCTGCTGGCGGGGTTGGTTGCGATCCTGATCGGCCTCACGCTATTGGTGCGCGGCCTGGAGATGAGCCTCTTTCCCATCGGCGAGGCGCTGGCCGATGCCATGGCAAGGCGCGGCCATCCCGTCTGGCTGCTGGGCTTCGCCTTTACCCTGGGCTTCGGCAGCACCGTGGCCGAGCCCGCATTGGCGGCAGTCGCCGCGCAGGCGGCGACTGCCATGGTTGCCGATCCCGATTTCCCGGCAACCGAGGCGCAGCTGGCGGCCCTTACCGTGCAGATCCGCTATGGCGTGGCCTTCGGGCTGGGACTGGCGCTGATGCTGGGGGTCTGGCGTATCCTCAAGGGTTGGCCGCTGATCTGGCTGGTGCTGCCGGGCTACGGCGTGATCGCCCTGATTGCAGCCCTCACCGATGCGCCCTTCGTTGCCGTGGCGCTGGACCTTGGCACCGCTGCAACCTCGGCCATCAACATCCCGCTGATGCTGGCGCTCGGGATCGGACTGGCCTCGGTCCTGCGCAGCCGCAACGCGCTGGTCGAGGGCTTCGGCATGGTGGTCATTGCCAGCCTGACGCCGATGCTGCTGTTCCTCGCCGCCGCCTTCCTTCTGGTTCCGGGGGGTTGACATGCTGGACCTGATCCTGCGCGAAGCCATCCGAACAGTCTTCGACCTTGCCCCCATCGTGCTGATCCTTGGCCTGTTCTCTGCGCGGTTTCTGACCCGCGACCGGGCGCTGATGCGCCGCGTCCTGATCGGCGGGCTGCATCTGGTGGTGGGGCTGACGCTGTTCCGGTTCGGCCTTGACGGGGCGCTCCTGCCGCTGGCGGGCGATCTGGCGCGCGGCCTCGCGGCAGCGCTGGTCGCCGATCCGCACTGGCCGCAGGTGCTGGCGGTCACGGGCTTTGCCGTCGCCATCGGTGCGACTGCCGCATTGATCGAACCGACCCTGGTTGCCACGGCGGACAGGGTGCGCGACCTGACCGGCGGCACGGTCCGACCGATGGTGCTGCGCATCGCCGTGGCCCTGGGCTTCGGGCTGGGGTTGGGGCTGGCCGGGCTGCGGCTGGTCTGGGGGCTGCCGCTCGCGATGGTTCTGGCTCCTGCGGTCGTCTTGCTGGCGCTGCTCGCGGCCTTAGCGCCTCGGGTTCTTGTGCCGCTGGCGCTCGACAGCGGCGCGGTCGCGACCTCAGTGGTCACGGTTCCGATCATCGCGGCCTATGGCGTGGCGGTGGCCGATACCCTGCCCGGGCGCAGCGGGCTGGCCGACGGGTTCGGGATGATCGTGCTGGCCATGATCTGCTCCGGCATCTCCGTGCTGTCCGCGGCGATCGTGACCGAACGCATGCGACGCAGGGCGCAAGGCGCCCGCGATACCGAAAGGGGAAACATATGAAATTCAAACTGATCGTTGCCTTCCTGCCCGACGATCGCCTTGAGGAGGTGCTCAAGGCGGCGCGCGCCGCCGGAGCGACGGGCTCCACCGTCATCACTTCTGCGCGAGGCGAAGGGCTTGAACCGGAGCGAAAGTTCCTTGGGCTTGAGGTGGCATCGCACCGCAACCTGGCCTTTTGGCTGGTGGACGAGAGCGTGGCGGCAGATGTGCTGGCGCGCATCTCCAGCGTCGGTTGCTTCGAGACGGAACGCGGCGCCGGGATCGCCTGTCAGATCGATGTTGAAGAAGCGGTCGGATTGATGCGGCAGATCAAGGCGTTGGAAGGCAGGAATCACGCAGGCAAGGATTGACCTGCAGGCCAAAAGAACGCATTCGGGGCGGTGCTTCCCCACCTTGTTTCTCGCAAGGCCGCACATGCGGTCATTGGTCCTGTCATGGATGTCATCTCGCTCGTCGGCATCGTTGCCGCGCTGTTCATCGTCATTTCCCTGAGCGAGCCCCTGGCCGACCGAACCCGGCTGCCCTACACGGTGGTGCTGGCCAGCATCGGCACTCTGATCGGCCTTGGCGCCGTCTTCCTGGTCGATCACGGTCGTGACATCCTCGGCCTGCCGCTGGCCGTAGAGATGTTCGAGATCAACATCCGCGCCAGCGTCTTCCTTTATGTCCTGCTGCCGACGCTCCTGTTCCAGGTCTCGCTTGGGCTGAACCTGCGCCGGATGGCCGATGACTGGGTGCCAATCCTCGTCATGGCGGTGCTGGCCGTGGTGGTGGCCACCTTCGCCATCGGCTTTGCGCTGACCCCTTTCACGACGCTGCCGCTGATGGCCTGCCTGATGCTGGGGGCGATCGTGGCCACGACCGATCCTTCGGCGGTGGTCAGCATCTTTCGCAACATCGCCGCCCCGCAGCGGCTGACCCGGATCGTCGAGGGCGAAAGCCTGCTGAACGACGCCGCCGCGATCGCGCTGTTCAGCTTCTTCCTTACATTCGTCATGATGGGCGTGCCCAACCCCACGCTGCGTGATGCGCTGGTCGGCTTTCCGCTACTGGTCTTCGGCGGGATCGGCATCGGCTGGATCTTCGCTCGGATCTGCGTTGCACTGTTTGCGCTGATGAGCCGCTATCCCCTGGCGCAAGTCTCGCTCAGCGTGGCACTGCCTTATGTCACCTATCTGGTGGCCGATCAGATCCTCGGCGTCTCGGGCGTGATCGCGGTGGTGATGGCCGGGATGACGCTGAACTACCTTGGTCCCGGCCGCCTTGCCCCATCCAGCTGGGCCTATCTGCGCGAACTCTGGAATGTGCTTGCGCACTGGGCCGGGGCGCTGATCTTCCTGCTTGCGGCCTTCCTGGTGCCCCGTCTTCTGGGGGATGTCCAGTTGCGCGACCTCGCGCTGATCGGCGTGGTGATTGTTGCCGCCACGGCGGCGAGGCTGTTCATGCTGTATCTCGTCCTGCCGTTGCTTACCGCGATGAAACTCTCACCGCGCGTCGACCGGCCTTACCGCGCTGCCATCCTTTGGGGCGGGTTGCGCGGGGCCGTCACGCTGGCACTTGCACTTGCCGTGACCGAAAACCTGCGCGTTTCGATTGATATCAAGCGTGAGGTGGGGATCCTCGCCACCGGCTTCACGCTCTACACGCTTCTCGTGCAGGGGACGACCCTGCGGTGGATCATCGCGTTTCTGGGGCTCGACAAGCTGTCGCGGCTAGACCGGGCGCTTTCGAACCAGGTGATCGCCGTTGCGCTGGAGAACGTGCGCGAGCAAGTCGCCAATACGGCCAAGCGCCACGAACTGACGCGCGAGATTGTCCGTTCTGAGGCCAAGCGCTTTGCCGAGCGGCTGGACGATGCCATGGTCAAGGCCGAGGGCGCAGACGAGATCGCGGATCGCGACCGGATCACGCTGGGCCTTGTCGCGCTCGCCGGGCGCGAACGTGACATGATCCTGGAAGCGTTCCGCGAACAGCAGATTTCGGCGCGCCTTGTCGATGCGATGCTGTCGGATGCTGACCGATTGATCGAACGCACGCGGGCCGGGGGGCGCGACGAATACCGAACGGCGGGGCGCCTCAGCCTGGCGCAGGGGCGCTGGTATCGCTTCGCCATTCTGCTGCACAACCGGCTGGGTCTGTCCGGCCTGCTGAGTCGGATGACCGCGGACCGGTTCGAGATCCTCCTCAACCAGCGCCTGATCCTGCGCGACCTGCACAGTTATATCGACGGCAAGATCCGGCGCATCCACGGTCGCCGCGTGGCCGACCTTTTGCACGAATTGCTCAAGCGGCGGGAGGATGAAACGCAATCGGCGCTCGATGGCCTGCGCCTGCAATATCCGGGCTATGCCGAAGAAATCGAACGCCGCTTCATCCGCCGCACCTCACTTCGGCTGGAGGAACGAGAATACGATATCCTCTATCAGGACGGGTTGATCGGCCGGGAACTTCTGACCACGCTCAAGCAGGAACTGGCCGAGAAGCGAAAGCGCGCCGAAGCGCGGCCGGCACTGGATCTTGCGGTGCAGAAGACCGAGCTCGTGCGCCAGTTCCCACTCTTTGCCGACATGGACGATGCCTCCCGGACCCGCCTCGCCCGGGCCCTGAAGGCGCGCTATGTCCAGCCCGGTGAGGTGCTGATGCGCAAGGGTGACGTGCCCCGCGTGGTCTACTTCATCGCCTCCGGGGCCGTCGAGGTCGAAACAGCAGGTCAGAAAAGTAAGCTGGGTCGCGGCGACATGTTCGGGCAATTGTCGCTTCTGAGTCGGCAGGTCCGGCGCACCCAAATCACGGCAATCAGCCATTCGACACTGCTTGTGCTGGATGAGGTTCGCTTCCGGCGACTACTGGAAAGAAGCGAAGCGCTTCGCGAGGCGGTGCGGGCAAGCGCCGAAAAGCGGGGGCTTTCCGTCGAGATCCTGGAACTGTAGGGAGCGCTCCGAAAAACAGCAGGTGGCACATAAATTGGGCCGACCGGCGCAAGGAGCGCCGGTCGGGGAGATTGGTCAAAGGTCGATCCCCTCCGAGAGTGACAAGGCGTCCTCGATGTCGACACCGAGGTAGCGCACCGTGCTGTCCATCTTCGTATGTCCCAGCAGCAGCTGGACCGCGCGCAGGTTGCCGGTCTTCTTGTAGATCTGCGCCACCTTGGTCCGTCGCATGGAATGCGTGCCGTAGGCGCTCGGCTCCAGGCCCAGCGACATCACCCAGCCCCGGACGATCCGCGCATACTGTCGCGTGGAAAGGTGAGGGCTGCCATGGATCCGGCTGGGCCACAAGAACTCTAGGCCGATCATCTCGGGGGCTCGTATCCAGCGCTCGAGGGATAACCGGGTGGTATCGGTGATCTCGAACCGGACCGGCTTGCCGGTCTTGCTCTGGATCATCGAGGTCCGCTCCTTGACCCGCCCGGCGGCGAAGACATCCCGGACCCTGAGGCCGACGAGATCGCAACCGCGCAACTTGCTGTCGACTGCCATGTTGAACAGCGCCAGGTCGCGCGCATTGCCCGCCATCTCGAGGCGGACGCGTATGGACCAGACATGCCTCGGCATAAGCGGGCGCTTCTGGCCGATGATGCGGCCCTTGTTCCAAGGCACTCGGTCAGGGCGGAGGACGGGAAGAAGATTGACGGACATGGGACTACCTCCTGTCCACCGTGCCCACCCTTCTTCAGTCATGCCGACCACTACAGGATACCACGTTTCTGGCCGGGTGCGGGGGCGACGGGCGGTGAGCGGACGTTCATCGAATATCAGGGTTCGCTTGCAGCTTGCACCAACACGGGTGCTCGTCAGCCAAAACTGCCAAAGTCACTGTCCGCGTTGCGGCTCAAACCTGAGTTCGACCGTGACCCGGTTCGGACCAGCCGTCTCGGTCAGGTGCACCTGCATCGCGGCCGCCAGCGCACGGATGATCGATAGGCCAAGCCCCGCGCCGGGTGATCCGGGGCCGGGGCTGTGGCGCCGATCAGGGAGGCGCGGATGATCCGCAGGGTTTTCGATGGCAAGGCAGCCATCCGGGGCGACCTTGATTCGCACTTCTCCAGTGCCGTGCTCCAGCGCGTTTTCGATCAGGTTGCGCAAGAGGATGGCAAGAGCATCCGGGTCGGCGGCGATCTCCAGCCTGTCCAGATCACTATCGTCCAGCCGGATCGCATGGCGCGCGCCGGGGCCAAGATCGTCGATCAACAAGCGCAGGATGCGGATCAGATCTGCAGGCCCCCGGTCAAGGCCGAACCCGGCCTCCAGCCGCGAAAGCTGCAAAAGCCGCTCCACCCGCCGGGTCAGGGCATCGACAGTGGCCGTAGCGGCCCGGGCATCAGGATCAGACGAAAGGGACAGACGGTTGCGCAGGGCGGCCAGCGGCGTGCGCAATTCATGCGCGGCATTGGCGATGAAGGCCCGCTCCGACCGGCGCAGATCGTCGATCCGAACAAGATAGCCATCCAGAGCAACTGCCAAGGGCAGCACTTCCTCTGGCAAGGATGTGGCCGCCATGGGCGAGAGGTCATCGGGCTCACGCGCCGCCACATTGTGGGCAAGATTGGCCACAGGTGCTGTTGCCGAAGCCACGATGCCGCGCAAGAACCAGAGCAGCAGCCCGATCAGCGGCAGGGCCAGGATCAGGAAGGCTGAGGCCGCCTCCAGCATTTCCTCGCGCCGCCATGTGGTGGCATGGGCCGCCTCGATCACCGCGCCCTCGGCGCTTTGGCGCAGGATGCGCCAGCCTCCCGCATCATGGAACCCGTCGCCGTCAAGCGCGGGCCATGGGGCAGAGGTATCGGTCCGGTCAGCGGCAAGGATGCGCAACACCCTTTCGCCATCGCTAGTTTCGACCCCCAAGGTGCGCGGGATGGCACCGGAAGGCGCGGTATCCAGAAGAAGCACGGTCGTTTCGACAAGCGCGCGCAGCTCTTCGTCGAACATCTCGTTCATTTCGTGATCCAGCACCAGGGCAGACAGGACCACCGTCGCAAGCCACGCACCCGCGACAAGCGCCAGCACCCTCCCTGTCAGCCTGCGCCGCAAGGACCAAGGGCGGTCAGGGCTGGTCATGGCAGAACATAGCCAAGGCCGCGGCGCGTTTCGATCACGCCTTGGCCAAGCTTTGTCCGCAGGCGCGAGACATAGACTTCGACCGCATTGCCTTCGATCAGCGTGTCGAACCCGCCCAGAGCCTCTTCCAGCGCCGCCTTGGGCAAGACCCGCCCCCGCGCGCCCAAAAGCGCGTCAAAGACAGCCCATTCCCGTGCGGTCAGGCGGATTTCCGTCCCCGCTTTCCACAACCGAGCGGCGGCGCGGTCCACCTCCAGCCCGGCGATGACGATGCGGGTTTCGGGAAGGCCCTGCCCGCGGCGGGCATGGGCGCGCAGGCGGGCGGACAATTCCCCAAGATCAAAAGGTTTGACCACATAGTCATCGGCCCCCGCATCCAGCCCCGCGATCCTGTCGCTAATCTGGTCGAGCGCGCTGGCGATCAGGACGGGCGTCCGGTCACCCGCCCGGCGGCGGGCGCGCAGCACGTCCAGCCCCGACCGATCCGGCAGGCCAAGGTCAAGGATCACACAGGCATAATCCGTCGTGGCCATGGCCTCTTCGGCGGTGGCGGCATCGGGCGCATGGTCCACGGCGTGCCCCTCTGCCCTGAGAAAGCGCAGGACGGATTGGGCCAGATCATCGGTGTCTTCGACAAGTAGAAGGCGCATGGCCTGTTCTACTCTGCCGATCCGTGTCTGGCGAGGGGCAGTTGTAAGGCTGGCGCAAGGTTCACGGCGGAATAAGGCCCCGCAGGCCCGGCCAGAGGGGGCGTCGGACGGAAAACCCGAGGCCCACTTCTGTTTCTTCGGGCCGAGCCTGCAACCTGCGCGCAACCTGTTCCGAAAGTGCCCCATGACCTTCCTGAATTTGCCTACCCGCCTTGGCCTTTCTTGGGGCGCGCTGCCGCGCCCGAGCATCAGCCAGACGACACTGAACTTGACTGTTGCCGGCTATGTGCTGGCTGTGCTGAACACCGGCTTCTGGCAGCGAGTGGGAGAGGTCTTTCCAGCCTCCCCCCTGCAACCCGTACTTTTCGGCGCGGGTGTCTTTGGGCTGACGCTCCTCTTGCTGGAACTTCTTGGCCCTTGGCGTCTGCAACGCCCCGTGGCAGCGGGGCTGATCCTGATCTCGGCCGGCGCACATTATTTCGAGCAGAACTTCGGCGTTCTGATCGACCGCGAGATGGTGCGCAACGTGATGGAAACCACGGTGACGGAGTCGCAGCATCTGGTTACAGTTTCTGCGATCCTCTGGATCGGGCTGACCGGCGTGCTGCCTGCGGTGCTGGTTTTCTGGCCGAAAGTGCGACGGCTTGGGCCGTGGCATATTCTCTGGCGCTGGCCCTTGGGCGTGGCGCTGACCTTTGCACTGATGGCCGGTGCGCTGTTTTCCGATTACAAGGCCTTTGCTGCAGCCTTGCGCACCCGTCACGACCTGATGGCCGCCTATCAGCCGGGGGCCACGCTGGGCGCCGTGCTGCGCTATGGCAGCGAACAGTGGAAAACCACCGATCCCGTGGCCCGCCCCCTCGGCACTGACGCCCAGCCCGGCCCCTTTTTGGCCGGGGCAGAAAAGCCCGTGCTGCTGGTAATCTTCGCGGGCGAAACCGCGCGGGCGCAGAACTGGGGCCTTAACGGCTACGCCCGTGACACGACCCCCGGCCTTGCCGCGCGCGGGGTATTGAACTTCCCCGATGTCACCGCCTGCGGCACCTCTACCGCCGTGTCTTTGCCTTGCATGTTCTCGCGCCTGACGGCGGCGGATTATTCCCGCGCGGGTTTTCTCGGCGAAGAAAACCTTCTCGACGTCCTTTCCCATGCCGGACTGGCGGTCGAATGGTATGACAACAACACGGGCGACCAAAGAATTGCCACCCGGACCGGATGGGCGCGCGTGGACGCCACCTTGGCACCAGAGGCTTGCGCAGGCGAATGCACGGATGAGGTCTTTTTGCCGCTTATCCGCGACAGGCTTGCCACGATCACCACCGATACGGTCCTGGTGCTGCATATGATCGGTAGCCACGGCCCGGCCTATCACCTGCGCTATCCCCCTGAACGCGCGCGCTTTCAGCCCGAATGTGCTACGGCCGTCTTTGCCGATTGCACGACCGAACAGATCGTCAACACCTATGACAACACGATCCTTCAGACGGACAATGTCCTATCACAGGCGATTGACCTTCTGGCTGCATCCGACCGCGTCTTGCCCGGTTTGATCTTTCTGTCGGATCATGGCGAGTCGCTTGGCGAGAATGGGCTATACTTGCATGCCGCGCCAAAGTTCATGGCACCCGAGGTGCAGACCAAGGTGCCGATGGTGATGTGGCTTGCCTCAAGCTTTGAGGAAAGCCTCGGGCTGAATGCCACCTGCCTGCGCGAAGCGGGAAGCCGCCCGGTCAGCCATGACAATCTGTTCCACAGCGTCCTTGGCCTGCTGGACATCCGCACCGCTGCCCGTGACGGGGAACTGGACCTTGTTAGCTCCTGCCGGATGGGGAGCGTTGGCTGATGCAGACAGGTCATGACAACCAACGGACGATCATCCCGCCGCGCGATGGCCTTTTGCATGTCGCCGATGCCGCGCGCTATTCGATTGCGGGCTTCCGCAGGCTTTGGGCGGAAACTGCTGCAAAGCTGGAGCTTTTGGGAGCGGCGCTGACCGTCTTGGCGTTTTTGCTGCGTGGGGCAGAGATCTGGCATTGGCTGGTGGCTGCAGGTTTATTTGCCCTCGTGCTAACCATCGAAGCATTGAACACCGCCATTGAGGTGTTGACCGACCGCATTTCACCCGAATGGTCCGCAATGGCTCGCGATGCCAAAGACCTCGGATCATTGGCTGTGGGGCTGATCCTTATCGTCGCTGGTGGGTTTGTTCTTGCCGTAACTGTAGGCATAGTCTGACGAAAAGCGTGCGGCGGTCCGCCGGACCGAAGCCGAAGCTCGTGCGCCCGACGATGAAAAACCGCTTTGGGCCGACCGGCGCATGGTGCGCCGGTCGGGAAGGATGGTCAAAGGTCGATCCCCTCCGAGAGCGACAAGGCATCCTCGATGTCGACACCGAGGTAGCGCACGGTGCTGTCCATCTTCGTATGCCCGTCTTGCTTTGGATCATCGAAGTCCGTTCTTTAACCCGCCCGCCCGCGAAGACATCGCGGACCCGCAGGGCGACGAGGTCGCACCCACGAAGCTTGCTATCGACCGCCATGTTGAACAGTGCGAGGTCGCGAGCGTTGCCGGCCATTTCGAGGCGGACCCGGATGGACCAGACATGCCGCGGCAGTAGCGGGTGCCTCTGGCCGATGATGCGGCCCTTGTTCCAAGGGCTGCGGGCAGGCCGGAGGGCGGGAAGAAGATCGACGGACATGGGACTACCTCCTGTCCCCAGGGCCCACCCTTCTTCGGTCATGCCGACGGCTTCAGGATACCCGGTCCGGAGCGAGTTGTCCTTGCCTAGGGCGGAGAGCGGTCGCTCCGTGAGAACCTTCGCTGCATGCTGCCTTCGCCAGAGCTGTCATTCGGCGGCAAAGCGCTCCTGACGTCCAGATTTCTCATGCAACACGCTTCATTTGGTCTGACCTGCCCCCTTTCACTTGCGGTCGGGCCGCTCCGCTGCGGCGGTCGAATTGCCGTCACCTGAGTTCAGCGTGCGTCCATTCAACCTGCCGTGAAGTGGGATGAGCGCGACGATGGTCAGAAGAGCGAACACGGCCCCAGCTAGGAATGTCCACTGCGCGCCGAAGGCGTCCCATAGAACCCCGGCGATCACGCTCGCGGCCAGAAGCGCTGCGCCGGTCATGAGGTTGAACATGCCGAAGGCCGTGCCGCGCAACTCGGGCGGGGCGCTGTCAGCCACCAGCGCCGCTAGGATGCCCTGGGTGAAGCCCATGTGCAGCCCCCAGAGCACCACGCCCGCCATGATCCCCCACAGGCCCGGCGCGAAGGCCAGCACGAGGTCCGCCGCGATCAGCAGGACGAGTCCAATAATCAGGATCGCGATGCGGTTCTTTCCATCGGACAGCGCCCCCACCGGATAGGCCGTCAGCGCATAGGCGATGTTCAGGACCACCAGCACCAGCGGCACGAACATCAGCGACAGGCCCATGCCTTCGGCCCGCAGGATCAGGAACGCCTCGCTGAAGCGCGCCAGCGTGAAGACCGCCGCCACTGCGACGACCCACCAGTAGATCGCGCCGAGCCCGGCCAGTTCGCGACAGCTGAGCGGGTTCTTCACCTTGCGCAGTCCGGCCGGGCGCGCGGGTTCGTGCACGACGAACAGGATCAGCGCCAGCGCCGCGAAGGCCGGGATCACCGCCACCCAGAACACGGACGCGAAATCGTCCGCAAAGAACCACATCAGCCCGATGGCCAGCAGCGGGCCGATGAAGGCCCCGGCCGTGTCCAGCGACTGCCGGAGCCCGAAGGCCGCACCCCGAAACTCGGGCGGAGCGATGTCGGCCACCAGCGCATCGCGCGGCGCGCCGCGGATGCCCTTGCCGACCCGGTCGATGAAGCGCGCGGCGACCAGCCAGCTGACCGTCGGCGCGAGCGGAAAGATCGGCTTGGTGACGGCCGCCAGCCCGTAGCCGAGTGCCGCCAGTTCCTTGCGCTTGCCAAGGCGGTCGCTGAGCGCACCCGAAAAAACCTTGGTGATCGCCGCCGTCGCCTCGGCGATCCCCTCGATAATGCCCACCGTCAACGCTGTCGCGCCGAGCCCCACCACCAGATAGACCGGCAGGAGCGCATGGATCATCTCGGACGAGACGTCCATCAGCAGCGACACGAACCCCAGCGCCCAGATCCCGGTCGGCAGGCGACGCCAGGTCGCGCGGGAGTCAGCCGGTTGCGTTTCCGGCCCGCCGTCAGTCATGGCGGCGGCCTTCGTGCTCGGCCTGTTCCCGGCTCAGGCCGACGTCGCGCAGGAGCCGGTCATCCAGGTCGAGAAACGCTGCCCTCTGCCTTTGCCGATCCTGCCAGCAGAGGAAGCGGCCCAGAAGCGCAGCCCCGTGCCGCCCGCCGGACGACAGGAGAATCGCGGTGACCCCGGCGAGCCCCACAACGACGGAAATGGGAACGGCAGAGGACAGGGCCATGGGAGCCTCACTTGTTCTCGTCGTGGGCATCGAAGACGCGGCGGGCGTAATCGTCGAGGACCGCCTCGCAGCCCTTCAGCCGGGTGCGCGCTTCCTCGGCCTTTTCGCCGCCGTAGAAATCCAGCTTCTCGATCTTGGCGAGCCAGCCCTGAAGCTTCTTCAGGTCGACGTCGTTCTCCTCGAGCTCGGCATAGGTGTAGTGGCTGGCGGCGATTTCCTTGGCGACCTCGCGCTCAAAGTCGTCGCATTTGTCGATGAATTCGACATAGGCTTCGTCGCGGTCGGCGCGGAACCGGGCCACGACCTTGTCCTCCTGCCCGCGGTCCAGTGCGACGGTTTCCAGCAGCACGCTGTCCCCATGCGCCTCCTCGACGTCCTTTTCGAGCATCTTCAAACGACGCAGGTGCTCGTCAGTCTTGGGCAGGAGGCAGACGCCGTTCTGCAGATAAACCGCCCCCATGCCCTTCAACTTGCGCCAGATAGCGATGCGCCGCGCGGCGGGTTCAGGTGGGACCTTGTAGGTCAGGAGCAGCCATGATGTTGTCATGGCTCAAACATGATGTTACAGCCGTATCATGTCAATAGGTCGTTTCGAACGCTCTCCCTGTTACAATATGCCTCTCAAGCATCGCCTCCGGAAGATGAGTGGCCAGATGCAAGAGCCTCCCTGTTTCACATTGTTGTAGCCGCCCTCGAAACGAACGGCAACTTCCAGGTCCAACCCAAGAATGGCTCGACCGTCCGCAATGGTGAAGGTTTTCTGATGCGGGTCGCGGCGGAACGCTGCGCACTGGCGCGACCACGACCCGCGTTGGGAAACCTCCCAAGGAGGAAGCCGCGGGGGTCCTGGATCGACCTATGGGCAAAGTGTGCAGACGGTTGCGGCGACGGCTGCGTCAAGGGTGCGGCTGAGGGTGTGTATGGCACCCAAGACGGGGGCAATCGCACTCGATGATCTCGGAAACGCTGCGCGATTTGGTGTGATATCTATCATGTTTCGCGCCGAAGGTGGACAGGCGCAGCCTGTCGTGACCGGGTCCGCGTGATGCAGCCGGCGGCGTTCTGTGGCATCTGACAGGCGGTGTGTCATGCGGCCTGCTCCTGTGGTGG
>ERZ869909.2169-NODE-2169-length-13782-cov-4.548486_pt1 | contig 13782 bp, 9 predicted proteins | sample MGYA00520892_ERZ869909 | MGnify/ENA primary metagenome ERZ869909 (study PRJEB32215, sample SAMEA104723947) | bioreactor metagenome | biome: bioreactor; feature: anaerobic bioreactor; material: water | place: China | collected 2015-03-12 ... | reverse complement strand
CTCACGAGGCCCACGGCGGCGGCGGCGGCGAACTCGCCCACGGAGTGCCCCGCGGCGACGACCGGCCGCACGCCGACGGCCTCGAGCACGCTGGTGAGCGCGCTGGCGACGCCGTAGAGCACCGGCTGGCAGTTCTCGGTGGCGGTCAGCTCGCGGTCAGCGTCCTCGGTGCTCGCGGGGTGCGCGCGCCGCTCCGGGTAGAGGTAGTGTGTGAGCGGCAGGCCCAGCCGTCCGTCGAGGGCCTGCTCGAGCTCGTCGAGGCGCTGGCGGGCGATCGGGAAGCGGTCGCGGATGCCGGCGAGCATGCCCAGGCGCTGGGCGCCCTGGCCGGGGTAGAGCAGGGCGACGCGCGGATCGTCGAGGGCGACGCCCACGCTGGTGCCCTCGGGGGTCTCGCCGTTGGCGAGCCGGGTGAGGCGTGCGACGAGCTCGTCGCGGTCGCGGGCCACGACGCCGGCGCGGGTCTGCTGGTGGCGGCGGTTGGCGAAGGCGCGCGCGACGCCGGCGGCGGTCGCCAGCGGGTCATCGCTGATCGCCCGGGCGGTGCGGCCGGCGAGGTCGCGGAGCTCACGCTCGGTGGGCGCGGACAGCAGGATCAGCTCCGGCTGGCCGCTCTCGGCGACCACCCGCCGCTCGCCGCGCAGGACGGCGTGCGCGTTCGTGCCGCCGAACCCGAACGACGACACCGCGGCGACGCGCTCCTCGGCGTCCCACGGCTCGACGGTCGTCGGGATGCGGAAGCCGGTCGCGTCGATGCCCAGGTCGTCCTTGGGCGACTCGAAGCCGGCGAGCGGGGGCACGGCGCCGTAGTGGATGCTGAGCGCGGCGCGCACGACGCCGGCGACGCCGGCGGCGCTCATCGTGTGGCCGATGTTGGCCTTCGACGAGCCCAGCGCGGCGCGCGGCACGTCTGCGCCCAGCGCGGCGATGATGCCGTCGAACTCGGCCTTGTCGCCGGCCAGGGTGCCGGTGCCGTGCGTCTCGTAGTAGCCCAGCCGCGCGAGGTTCGCGCGGGCCTCGTCCCAGGCGGCGCGGATGACGGCGGTCTGGCTCTCCTTGACCGGCGCCATCGGGCCGGCGTCGCCGCCGTCGTTGTTGACGGCGAGGCCCTCGACGGTGGCGTAGACCCGGTCGCCGTCGCGCTCCGCGTCCTCGAGCCGCTTGAGCAGCAGGATGCCGCAGCCGTCGCCCTGGACGAAGCCGTCAGCCCGCGCGTCGAACGGCAGGCAGCGGCCCTGCCGGCTCATCGCGCCGATGCGCGAGAACGCGACGTGGTGCTCCGGAGTGAGGCACAGGTAGACGCCGCCGGCGAGGGCGGCGTCGATGCTGCCGGCGCGCAGCTGCGCGACGGCGTCGTGGATCGCGATCATCGCGGACGAGCACGCCGCGTCGACCGAGTACGCCGGTCCGCGCAGGTGCAGCTCCTGGGCGACGGAGCAGGCGACCATGTTCGACAGCACGCCCGGCGCGGAGAACGGCCGCGGGGGCACGACCCGCTCGACGGCGGCCAGGATCGCGTCCGGGTCGTCCGGGAGCCGGCCGAGGGCGCCGGAGGCCATGAGCATCGCGACGGTGCGCGACAGCATCAGGGTCCGGTACTCCAGCGCCGTGACGCCCATGAACACGGCGGTGCGCTCGGGCAGGTCCTGCGGCTGGCGGCCGGAGTCCTCGATGGCCTCGAGGCCCACCTCGATGGCGAGGCGCTGCTGCGGGTCCATGACCTCGACGCGCCGAGGGGGGATCTGGAGGGTGACGGCGGGGAACGTGCGGACGTCGTCGATGAAGGCGCCGGCCGGGGCGTAGCTGCGGTCGTTGGCGCGTGGGCTGTCGGACTGGAAGAAGTCCTGGTTCCAGCGGTCAGCGGGCACGGGTCCGAACCCGTCGCGCCCCTCGACGCTCATGCGCCAGTATTCGTGAAGGTTGCGGGCGCCGGCGAAGCGGCAGCCCATCCCGACGATTGCGATCGATTTCGACATGGTATCCTGGAGGTCCGGGTCGGGTACCCGAGGGCGCTGCGCGGCTCGGCGGCCGGTCTCGTCGTCAGCCCGGCCGTCGCCTTGAAGGGGCGTCGACCGGGCTGAGGCCGGAACGGGGGCTCTGCGGCTGGTGCTCGGCGGGTGGTGCTCGGCGGGCGGTGCTCGGCGGGTTGCTGGGGGCTGATGCCGGGATCGACGGCGGGTGCCGGGATCGACGGCGGATGCCGGGATTGGCAGGGGCCCGGGAATGGCGAGGGCCAGGGGGCCGGGGGGAGCCGGGATCTGCGGCGCCGGGTTCAGCGCGTGGCGATGTTCTTCACGCGGGCCAGCATCGAGCGGGCGACGTGCTTGGCGATCAGGATCTTCGAGCCGGTCGCGCCCATGGTCCGCGAGCCCAGCTTGCCCAGCTGACCGGTGAGGTACAGCTGGCGTGCGCGCCGGCGCTGGAGCTTGCCGCTGGAGGTCTTGGGCAGCTCGCCGGCCCCCAGCAGGACGACGTCCGCGACCGGCACGCCGAACTCGCGCTTGACGACGTCGCGGATGTCCTGGGCGAGGGACTCGGGCGGGTTCGCGGTGGTCTCGGCCACGAGGACCAGCTCCTCGGTCTCTGCGCCGGGGCGGGAGAAGGCGACGACGTTGCCGCGGCGCACGCCCTCGAGGTCGTAGATGGGCCACTCGATCGACTGCGGGTGCAGGTTGCGCCCGTTGACGATGATCAGGTCCTTGAGGCGCCCGGTGACGTAGAGCTCCCCTTCGTGCATGTAGCCCAGGTCGCCGGTGGCGAGCCAGCCGTCGGAGCGGAACGCCTCGAGCGTGGCCTCGGGGTTCTGGAAGTAGCCCCCGGCGACGGACGGCCCGCGGAAGTGGATGTGGCCTTCCTGGCTCTCCGGCAGCCGCTGTCCGTCGGGCCCGAAGATGGCGAGCTCGTGGTCGGGGAAGGTCACGCCGCAGGAGACGTGCTCGAGGGCGTGGGGGCCGGGCTCGGTGTCGACGGCGAGGCCCTCTGCCTGGAAGGTGTTGGCGTCGACGTGGCGGGTCCTGAGCTCCTGCTCGAGCGGCTTGAGGGCCATGGCGAGGGTGGCCTCTGCCATGCCGTAGGCGGAGACGACGGCGTTGCGCGGCATGTTGCAGCGGGAGCTGAACAGCTCGGTGAACTGCCGGACGCCGGCGGGCTGGATGGGCTCGGCGCCCACGCCCACGACGCGGAGGCAGGACAGGTCCCAGGTCTGGAGCTCCTCTTCCTTGGCCCGACGCGCCATCAGCGCGAGCGCGAACGGCGGGCAGAAGCAGACGGAGCCGCGGTGCCGGTGCACGGCGTCCATCCAGCTCGACGGGCGCTTCAGGAAGCGGACCGTCGGGATGTAGACCGCGCTCATCGGGATGAAGAGCGGCGCGATGACGAAGCCGATCAGCCCCATGTCGTGGTACAGCGGCAGCCAGCTGACGGTGACGTCACGCTCGGCGTCGCAGCGCAGCCCGTCGTTCGTCACGGCGATCGCGTTGGCGGACAGGCAGCGGTGGGTGACCATCACGCCCTTGGGGTCGGAGGTCGAGCCGGAGGTGTACTGCAGGAACGCGAGGTCGTCCGGGTGGATCTCCGGGAACTGCGCCGTGCCGTCGCTGGCCAGCAGCTCCTCGGAGTTCACCAGGCTGCGCAGCGACGGCACGCGGTCGACGACCTGCCAGACGATGTTCTTCGCGCGGTCGGAGACGACCATCAGCTTCGCGTCGGCGTTCGTCGTGATCCGCACCAGCTTGTCGACGTACGCGTCGAGCTCGGACATCGACATGGGCGGGTAGAGCGGCACGGGGACGATGCCGACGCGGATCGCGGCGAGGAAGGTCAGGATGAACTCCTCCGGCTCGATCAGCACCAGCCCGATGCGGTCGCCCTTGCGCAGGCCCCGCTCCTGGAGGCCGGCGGCGATCCGCGCCGTGCGGCGCTCGAGCTCGACGAACGTGTAGGTCGTCTCGCGGCCCGCAGAGTCCTGGTACGTGTGTGTGTGCGCCGGGTACTGCGCGGCGCCGTCCGTGATGGCCTGTGCAAGAGTACGCATGATGGTCCCACCTGAAGCGTCGGTGTCGAAGGGCTCGACGGCCGCCTGTCCCCGGAGGGACGGCCCCTGGCCGCCGGTTGCTGGCGCTCGTCGAGCGCACGGCATCCGCTAGACAAGCGATCCGGCCATGGCAACCCGCGTCCGTGACCCCGGTCCTTCCAACCAGTCGGTTTTGCGCGAAAATCGCGCGATTACCCGCCGTTGTCCCGCCGCTGATGCGTGTTCCAGCGCCACCACGAACGAAATCGTTGGAATCTGAACGGCGGGTCGGTATCTCCGCGCGCCGGCGGAGGCCCCCGCGTCAGCTCCCAAAACGCTCCCGATGTTGCTGAACTAGCGACTGGAAGGTCGGTAATCCCTTCGTGGCGACCCAGTGACGGGACGGCAACTGTTTGGTCAACTCGAGCCGTGACAGCTCGAAGAGCAGCGAGTCCAGCGTGCCCAGGCACACGGCGATCCGCTGCGCGTAGCGCGACCGATCGTCGCCCAGGAAGCTGCGCTGCACGTCGACCGGGTCGACCGGCAGCCCGTCCTCGAGGTGCTCCACGAGGCAGGTGTAGAGCCGCTCGACGGACTGCCGCGAGCGCTGCAGCGCCTCCGGCACCATCGCGGTCGCCATGCCGTGCCCGGGCAGCAGCCGGGTCACCTCGCCCAGCTGGCCCCAGCGCTCGAGGGTGCCCAGCCACGTGAAGAGCTCGTCGTGCATGTTCCGCATGATCGGCGTCGGCACGCGCATGACGACGTCGCCGGAGAGCAGCGAGCCGCTCCGGGTGTCGAGCCAGGCGACGTGCTGCGGGTCGTGCCCGCGCCCGTCGACGCAGCGGAACGTCCGGTCGCCCAGCGTGAGCTCGTCGCCCGGGCGCGCGACGTGCACGCGCTGCAGGGTCCCGTCGCCGCCGCTGCGCAGCGGCCCCTCGGGCTGCGAGCGCATCTCCTCGACGAGGCGGCGCGCCTCCGGGCTGGCGGGCAGCGTGCGCTCCAGGAAGTCCGTCGTCGCCTCGAACTGCTCGTGCCAGTCGTAGTAGCCGGTGGTGGCCTCCGGCGCGGTGAACGACGACACCCACTGCTCCGGCGCCCAGCTGGGCTGCATCGCGATGCCGCCGCCCAGGTGGTCAGCGTGGGTGTGGGTGTAGAGCACGTGGGTGACGTCGTGCGGCGTCATGCCCAGCTCTGCCAGCCCGGCCTGCAGCTGGGCGGTGGTGTGGGTGAAGCCGGCGTCGACCATCACGATCGCGTCGCCGGCGCGCACCAGCCAGGCGTTGGCGACCAGCTGGCTGGGGGAGTCCAGCCTCAGGCGGACGATCCCGTCGCCCACGTCCTTCGTGATGTCCTGCATCGCAGCTTCCGCGTCCCGTCGCGTGGTCTAGCGTTCCGCTCGCGCGAGCTGTTCCCGCGCGATCCGGACCATGCGGGTGTCGCTACCGCTGCTGGCGACCCGACGCCAGTGTTCGATCGCGCGGGTGACCTCGCCCATGGCGGCGAGCGAGAGGCCCAGGTAGGTCTCTGCGGCGTCGCGCAGCTCCGGCGCGTCGACGGCCTGGGTGAATTCGGCGACCGCCTCCGCGGCTCGCTGCTGCTGGAGCAGGAACACGCCCAGGGCGACGTGCGCGCGCGGCAGGTCACGCCCGACGACGGTCAGCGTGCGCAGCGCCTCCTCGACCTCGGTCCACGCCTCGAGGGTCTCGCCCAGCGCCACGACCCTTCCCCAGCGCTCCTCGTCTGCGGGCAGCAGCCGGGCCAGGCCGGTCAGCGCGCGCAGCGCGAGGTGGTAGCGGCGGTCCGCGAGCCAGCCCAGGACGCGGTCCTCGACGACGCGCACCTGCGCGATGTCGACGTCGCCCAGCTCCTGGGCGCGCACGAGGTGGCGCCACGCGTCGTCCTCGTCGCGCAGGCTGGTGAGCCCGCCGCGCTCGACGAGCTCGGTGTTGTCCGCGTCGACGAGCGCCTCGGTCAGCGCCTGCAGCGGCAGCGGCGCCTCCGGCGCCTCCGGGGGCCGCCGTCCGAGCTCCGTCAGCAGCGCGCAGAGCCCGTCATGGACCAGCAGGTCCAGCTCGTCGCCCGGCCGACTCGCCCGCCAGACCCAGGGCTCGTCCAGCGCCGCGGTCCGGCTCAGGTGCAGCTCCAGCTCCGCGGACGCCACGCGCACGTGCACGCGGCCCAGCAGGGTGTGGGAGGCGTCGGCGGTCGCGGCCTCCTCGACGACGACGTCGCGTGGCAGCGGCGCCTCGATGACGACGTGGGCCCAGCGGTCGCCGCGGCGCGCCAGCCAGCTGAGCGGGCGCGCGTCGAGCCCCGCGTCGCGCAGGCCGGCCGCGAGGCGGCGCGGCACCTGGCGCGCGTAGACGCCCTGGAGGTCGTCGTCGCGGGTGGTCTCGAACGGAAAGACAGCGATACGCATGGGGGCCGGAGGTGTGCTAGGCTTGACGCGTCAGTGCCTGGGCTTGTCGGGCCCGTGTCAGCGTCTTAGATGCTGACGTCGGGGAGAGCAAGCGTTGGGCCGGCCACCGCTTTCGTTCCCCCCGCTTCCGCTGGAGCCCCGAGCGCGATGATGCGTCCGCTGCTGCCCTACGTCTGCGTCGTCGCGCTGCTGGTGCTGGGCTACCATGCCCTGGCCAGCTGCGGCCACGTCGACGGCGCCGTGGGCGGCGAATGTGTGCGCGACAGCGCGTGCGCGCCGGGGGAGCACTGCTCGCCGTGGGGGACCTGCGAGCCGCAGCCGCGGGACGCCGGGGCAGACGCGATCAGCGACGCCACGAGCCTGTCCGGCGACGGCGACCTGATGATGTCGTGGGCGCGCTACGGCACGCTCGGCTCGCGCCTCGAGTCCGCCGAGCCCGTCGACGACCAGCACGGCTACTGCGGCCTGGGGGACGTGCGCACGGACGACCTGGGCGCGCTCTACTCGACCTGGTACCCCGAGGGCTTCTGGGGCGGCCTGTCCGTCGAGCCCGCGAACGGGCGCTGCGGCGACGACATGGAGACGCTCACCTGGCGGCTCATCAACTGCGAGCGCATGACCCAGGGGCTGCCCCCGGTGGACTGCGACATGAGGCTGGTGTGGATCAGCCGGCAGCACGCCTCGGACATGCAGCTGCGCGGCTTCTTCGACCACACGAACCCCGACGGCAACGACCCGTTCCGCAGGCTGCTGTCGCGCGGCATCGACTACACCTACGCCGGCGAGAACATCGCCCGGCACCGCTCCGTCCTGTCCGCGCACCGCGCCTGGATGGACTCCCCGACCCACCGCCGGAACATCCTCACCGAGCAGTACAGCCGGGCGGGCGTGGGCATCGTGCGCTACGGCGGACAGCTCTACATGACCGAGTCCTTCCTGCGGCCGCCCGAGGGCCTGGGCGAGGACACCGTGCCCGAGCTGCACTGAGGACACCGGGTACGGGGGGCGCGCAGGGTGCGCAGGGGCCCTCCGGACAGGAAAGGGGCTCCGGACAGGAAAGGGGCTCCGGACAGGAAAGGGGCTCCGGGTACGGGGGGCGCGCAGGGTGAGCAGGGTGCTCCCGGTGCCGGAGGACGGTGAACGTGGCGCGGCGCGCGCCGGGTGCCGGTCTTGGCTTTACCCGGCCAGCGGTCGGGGCTATGGCGGCCCGCTGGATCCAGTTCGGGCCTTCACGGGCCCTGCCCCCATGCGCCGGAGCGTGGACATGTGGCGACTGCTGCGGCCGTTGCTGTTTCTGATGGACGCCGAGCGTGTCCATGAGCTGACGATGAGCGCGTTCGCGCTGCTGATGCGGATCGGGCCGCTGCGGGCGCTGGTGCGTCGGCTGTGCGGGGCGCGCTCCGCGGCGCTGCGCACGAAGCTGGGCGCGGTCGAGCTGCCGTCGCCGATTGGCCTGGCGGCCGGCTTCGACAAGGACGCGCGCTGGTACAACGGCCTGGGCGCGCTCGGGTTCGGGCTGGTCGAGGTGGGCACGCTGACGGCGCACGCGCAGCCGGGCAACGAGCGACCGCGCCTGTTCCGGCTGCCGCGTGACCGCGCGATCCTCAACCGGTTCGGCTTCAACAACCGCGGCTCCGCGGACGCCGCCGCGCGCCTCGAGGGCGCGGAGGTCGAGCCGGTGCTGGGCGTCAACATCGGGCGCTCGAAGATCACCGGCAACGACGAGGCCGTCGCTGACTACCTGCTGAGCCTCGAGCGCCTCTGGCCGTTCGCGCGCTACGTCGTCGTGAACGTGAGCTCCCCCAACACCGCCGGCCTGCGTGACCTGCAGGCGCGCGAGCCGCTGGCGCAGCTGCTGGGCGCCCTCGCCGAGCGCAACCGCGAGCTCGCGCAGGAGTACGGCGCCGCCCGGCCGCCGCTGCTCGTCAAGATCGCGCCGGACCTGACCGACGACGGCATCGACTCCGTCGTCGAGCTCGTCCAGGAGCTGGGCCTCGACGGGATCGTGGCGACGAACACGACGATCAGCCGTGACGGGCTGGCCACGCCTGCCGCAGACGTCGAGCGGCTGGGCGCCGGCGGCCTGAGCGGCGCGCCGCTCACCGCCCGCAGCCGTGAGGTCGTGCGCCGCATCCACCAGCGCACCGGCGGCGCGGTCCCGGTGATCGGCGTGGGCGGCGTCATGACGCTCGACGACGCCTGGGAGCTGTTCCGCGCCGGCGCGTCCGTCGTGCAGGTCTACACCGGCTTCATCTACGGCGGCCCGCTCTTCGTGCGCGCGCTGAACCGCGGGCTGGAGCGCCGGCTTCGCGAGCAGGGCTACGGCTCGATCAGCGAGCTGGTGGGCGCCGCGAACCGCGAGCAGGACGACGCAGCAGCGGCGGCGCCAGCCCAGTGATGCCAGCCCGGTGATGCCTGCCCAGTGACGCCTGCCCAGTGACGCCTGCCCGGTGACGCCTGCCCGGTGATGCCTGCCCGGTGATGCCCTGCGATCGTCAGGGCGTGGCGCGGCGGCGGAAGAACACGTTGTTGTTCGTGCCGGCGCGGATCAGCACGTGCTTCACCTCGCTCATCTCCTCCGCCTCCTCGTAGAACACCTGGACCTGGTAGCGGCCGGGCTCGAGCTCGATGCGGCGGGCGGGGGTGCGGCGGCCGGTGCTCTCGCCGTCGACGTACACGATGCCGCGCGGCGACGAGCTCACACCCAGGTAGCCGACCGTCGCCTCCTCCTCACCTTCCTCCGCCGGCTGCTCGGCGCGCGGGCGGGTCGTGACGCGGGTCTGCGGCTGGGCGGGCGCCTGGCCCATGTTCTCGATATCGACGACGACGACGCGGGTCTCGCCGTCGCGCAGGTTCAGGCGGAAGCGTCGCCGCTGCTCCGGTGACGCAGACACGACAAGCTCGAACGGGATGCCGGCCGGGATCAGCAGGCCGTTCCGGTCGCCGTAGACCCACTCGTAGGGGTACGACACGTTGTTGATCTGCACCTCCGTGCTCTCGAAATTCGTGATCACGACGAGGCGGGCGTACCCGGGGTCGGGGCGCGACTGGCTGCTGGCCGAGCCCGCGAACAGCAGGCTGAACACGATCAGCGCGAGGCTGACGCGGGCGATGGTGGTGAGGCTCGGCGGTAGGCGCATTGACGATTCCGGTGCGGTGCGCGAATGCATGGGCAGCACAACGCTGTTCTGCACTCCGTGCTTCCCGCGCGTCGGTGTCCGCCACGCGCCATACCGCCGGCGGTCCCCGCTCGGCAACCTTCGTCTGCGCGGCCCCGGCGTGAGCCCGGTCGGTCGTGTCGCCCACGCGGGCCCTGGGCCATGACGTCCCCCGGCCACGAGTCGCCCGCACCGCACCCCCCGCACCGCAACCCCTGCACCCCAGCCCCTGCACCCCAGCCGCCCTCGCAGCGCCCTCGCAGCGTCGTCTGCACCCCTGCCTCCCCCCGGCATCGAGCCCCGCTCGCGCCGCGCACGACCCCAGCCCTCAAGGAGCCCGCCCGATGACCATCGCGACCCGCATCCTCGCCGCCACCGACTTCTCACCGACCGGCGATCGCGCCCTCGAGGAAGGCGCGCGCCTCGCGCGGGCGACCGGCGCGGGCTTCGTCATCGTGCACGCGGTGCCCCGCGAGCCGGAGTCCCTGCGGCTGATCGACAGCTCGTTCTCCCGCGCGGACGTCCAGAACAGCCTCGAGCGCCGCGCCCGCAAGGCGCTGCAGGACCGCAGCGGCGAGTCGGATCCGGAGATGAAGATCGAGATCCACGTGCGGACCGGCAAGCCGGCGCCGGCGATCATGAAGGCCGCCGCAGAGACCGAGGCTGACCTCGTCGTCGTGGGCCACGAGGGCTCCGGCGTCGTCGATCGCCTGCTGCTGGGCTCCGTCGCGTTCAGCCTCGTGCGCAGCGCGCCGCAGCGTGTGCTCGTCGTGCGCGCGCCGTCCCGCCCGATCCGCAACATCCTCGTCGCCCTCGACCTGACCGACTTCTCGCCCGTCCTCCTCGCCGAAGCGGTCCGCTGGGCGCGGGCGGAGGGCGCGATGGTCCACGTCCTGTACGCCTGGGAGGCTGCCGGTCTGGCGGAGTACACCAGCGCGATGCCCAGCGTGCCCGGCGGCAACATCGACCAGGTGATCGTCGACAGCGCCCGCACGCGCCTGCAGGGCCTCGTCGAGGAGGCCGGCGCCTCCGGGCTCACGGTGCACACGTACGTGCGCCCCGGCGCCGCGTCGCAGGAGGTCACCGAGCTCGCGGACAAGCTGGACTCCTGCATGGTGGTGATCGGCAGCCACGGCCGCCAGGGGTTCAGCCGCATGTTCCTGGGCAACACCGCGGAGCGCGTGCTGCGCCGCGCCCAGGTGAACGTGCTCGTCCTCAAGCCCAGCCCGGACGCCGAACCGGCAGCCGAGGACACGGACGAGGAGTGGGACGTCTGAGCAGCGCCCGCGGCCAGCACGCCCATGTGCGCCGTGTCCGTGGGTGCCGTGTCCGCAGGTGCCGTGTACCGTACCGGCGCGGGCCTTGCCCGAGCGCTCCGTTCGGGCTGGTGCCTGCCCCGCAGGGGGCGCTCGCAGGGGACGCTCGCCCAACGGAACCGGGGCCCAAAACCGAACACGCACCGGGTCGCCAGACAGCCCCGAGGCCGCTCGTCGAACCCGATGCGTGCGGCCATCCCCCCAGACGGGCACAAATCGATGTGAGTGTTCGCTTAGCAGGGTGCTCCGGCCAGATCCAGAAAAAAACCATGACCAGAACGCCGCAATTTTCTGACCGATCGTTCGATTATCCAGCCCTCACGCTACGTTGGGGTTGTGCGCGCGCCCGCTTCGCGCCTGCGCCGGTGGCCTGATGGGGCACGTCGGCAACGCGAAGACGTACCGGGATCCGGTGCACGACACGATCGACTGGAAGCAGGAGGGCGCCGCCGGCGCCGTGGTCTGCGCGCTGGTCGACACCCCGGAGCTGCAGCGCCTGCGCTTCGTGCGCCAGCTGGGCATGGCCTCGCTGGTCTTCCACGGCGCGGAGCACTCGCGCTTCACCCACTCGCTGGGCGTGGCGCACGTGGCGCGCCGCATGGCGCACCGGCTCTGGCCGCAGCAGGACGAGCTCGATCGCCTGTCGATCGTCTGCGCGGCGCTGCTGCACGACGTGGGGCACGCGCCGTTCAGCCACGTGATGGAGCGGGTGTTCTCGTTCCATCACGAGTCGTACTCGCGGGCGATCGTGGAGTCGCCGGAGACGGGTGTCCACGCGCTGCTGTCGCGCGTTGATCCGTCGCTGCCCGGCCGGGTCTCCGCGCTGATCGCCGGTGAGGGTCCCCGCGCCCACGCCGCGGTGATCAGCTCGCAGGTCGACGCTGATCGCTTCGATTACCTGATGCGCGACGCGTACATGACCGGCGTGCAGGTGGGCCGCTACGATCTCGAGCGCGTGCTGCTGCTGCTGCACGCGGACGAGGACGGTCTGCTGGTGGACCTCCGCGCCTGGGAGGCGGTCGAGGGCTACCTGCTGGCGCGCTACCACATGTACCGGCTGGTCTACTTCCACCGCACGGTGCGCGCGTTCGAGACGCTGCTGGAGCGGCTCTTCGCGCGGGCGCGCCACCTGCTGCTGGAGCAGGGCGACGCCCGGATCGGTCTGGTGGGCGGGGCGCTCGGCGCGCTGATGCGGGGTGAGGCGGTCGACGTGCGGGCCTGGTCTCGTCTGGGCGAGTACCGCGCGTGGGCGTTGATCGACGACTGGCGGGAGCACCCGGACCGTGTGCTCAGCGAGCTCGCCTCCGGGCTGCTGGACCGGCGGCCGCTGGTGTGGCGGGAGCGGGCGGTGGAGACGCCCGAGGCGGCCGCGCGCGAGGACGCGCTCGCCGAGCGCGTGCTGAGCGAGCTCACGCCGCAGGAGCGCTTCCTGTTCGCGGTCGATGAGGCGCGCCACTCGCCGTACACGCCCTACGTCGCCCGCTCGACGGCCGGCGCGGGCGGAGGCGTGCGGCTGATCGACGGGACCGGGCGCATCACGCTGATCGAGCACAAGAGCCCGGTCGTGCGCGCGCTGGGCGACGTCGCGCTGCGGCTGCGTCGCTGGTTCGTTCACCCGATGATCCTCGACAAGGTCCGCCGCGTCGCCGGCGACCAGTGGTGACGCGCGCGGCCTGCGGAAGCGGCGGATCGGCCGACGTCGCTCTTGCGCCGCGAGGGCGCTCGTTGCATTTGACACGTCGGGTTTTCTGGTGATGCTGCAGAGAAGTCGCGGCCGGGAATCGGGTCCCGGTGCGTCGACCCGCCACACTCCAGCCTTCCGATGTGACGCATGTCGATGACGGCAGAAGAAGTCCTCGCCAAAGTCGCCGCCAAAGAGAGCTTCGAGGGCGAGTCCCTCAAGGGGCTCAGCCTGGCAGGCGCCGAGCTGCAGAACGCCAACTTCGCGGGGGCAGACCTGACGGGGGCGGACCTGAGTGACGCCAACCTCGAGGGGGCCAACCTGCGCGGCGCTGACCTCACACGCGCCCTGTTCATCGGCGCGAACCTCTCGGACGCAGACCTCAGCGAAGCCAACGGCCACTCCGCCGACTTCACCGAGGCCGTGCTCGAGGGTGCCTTCCTGATCGGCGCCACGCTCACCGCCGCGTCGTTCAACCAGGCAGAGATGAGCGGCGCTGACCTCACCGAGGCAGACCTGACCGCCGCCGAGCTCACCGAGGCCATCCTGACCGGCGCCACGCTCACCGGCGCAGACCTCACCAACGCGATCCTCACCGCCGCAGACCTGACGGACGCCGAGACCTCCGACGCCGTGTTCACCGACGCGGACCTCGATGAGGTCGTCGGCTTCGAGGCCGCGGACGACGACGACTACTGACCGGCAGGCACGATGAGCTCCCCCAGACCTCGCGTCGCCGTGCTGATCTCCGGCAGCGGCACGAACATGGAGGTCATCCTGGCGTCGCGCGCGACGATGGACGCCACGTTCGTCGGCTGCATCAGCTCACGCGCTGACGCCGCCGGCATCGAACGTGCCCAGCGCCACGGCCTCGACGTCCGCGTGATCCCGGCGGCGTCCCACCCGGACCGCGCAGCGTACGACGCCGCGCTCCAGGCCACGCTCGACGAGCTGGGCGCGACCTTCGTCGTGCTCGCCGGCTTCATGCGCATCCTGACGGACTCGTTCGTCGCGCGGTGGCGGGGCCGGATGGTCAACATCCACCCCAGCCTGCTGCCCGCCTTCCCGGGCCTGCACGCGCAGCGTCAGGCGCTCGAAGCGGGGGTGCGCGTCGCTGGCTGCACCGTGCACTTCGTCGAGCCGGGCGAGGTCGACGGCGGCCCGATCATCGCCCAGGCCGCCGTGCCGGTCTTCGA
>ERZ869909.2168-NODE-2168-length-13785-cov-4.086665_pt1 | contig 13785 bp, 10 predicted proteins | sample MGYA00520892_ERZ869909 | MGnify/ENA primary metagenome ERZ869909 (study PRJEB32215, sample SAMEA104723947) | bioreactor metagenome | biome: bioreactor; feature: anaerobic bioreactor; material: water | place: China | collected 2015-03-12 ... | reverse complement strand
CCCGAATTCCCCCTTCGCTCTGACCAACCTCGTGATGTCCTCCACCCGGGTGAACATCGGGGCGTACATCGTGGGGACGGCGTTGGGCATCATGCCCCGGACGCTCTTCGCGGTGTGGGTGGGCTCGCAGGTGGGCGACATCACGCAGGCCCAGACGGCGGGGGGGCGCTGGCGGGTCGTCATCGGACTGGCCATCGGCATCGTCGTCTTCATCATCCTCTACAAGGTGTTCAGCAAGTGGGCGAAGGACGCTCTGGCCCGCGAACTGGGCAAGGACTCCTGACAAAGTACAAACATCAGGGCTGGCTGCTGGGCTTTGGAACAGTCTGCCGCCCGCGGGTGTTCGATCGGTAGACTTTTGATGGATGGTTTCTTCGTGCGGGCTTGTTCTCGCACCGACACACGAATTCCCGAGGAGTTGATTCATGATGCTTCGCACGCTCGCTTGTTCCGCCCTGACGCTGGCGATGGTTTCGCCCGCGCTCGCGCAGATGACCCCGACTCGGCCCACGCCGTCACTCTCGATCGGCGACAAGGCGCCGGAATTGAAGGATGTCGAGTGGCTCCGCGGCGAGCCGATCAGCGGCTGGCAGGAGGGCCAGGTGTATGTGCTGGACTTCTGGGCGACCTGGTGCGGTCCGTGCATCGCGGCGATGCCGCATGTGCAGAAGCTGCACGAGGAGTATGAGGACAAGGGCGTTCACTTCATCGGCGTGTCGATCTGGCCGCGTCCGAATCAGACAGCCACGGATGAGTGGCTCGCGACCCGGGGTGAGCAGTACACCTATCGCTTCGCGGAGGACAACGATGCGGGCCTTAATGCCAACGCCTTCATGCGTGCATCGGGTCAGGGCGGCATCCCGACGGTGATGATCATCGATCAGTCGGGCAAGCTCGCGTGGATCGGCCATCCGATGGCCGACATGGACGAGTCGCTCGCGAAGATCGTCGCGGGCGAGTGGGACGCCGCGGCGTATGCAAAGGAAAAGGCCGAGCGCGAAGCTCGCCAGCGGGAACTGATGGCGAAGTCGCGCCCGATCATGGAGCGGCTCCAGACAGCGTTCTACGCGGAGGACTGGAGCGGCATGGCCGCTGCCATCGACGAACTCCTCGAACTCGATTCGGAGATGTTCGCTCAGTACTCCCTGCACAAGTACATGGCGCTCGTCAAGGACAACAACACCCGGGGCGCGGCCGAGTGGGGCAACAAGGTGCTGACTCAGCTCTATCCCGACAACACGCAACTGCTCAACTGGTTTGCGTGGGCCATCGTCGATCCCGAGACCGAGCTGAAGCCGGAGCAGCGCGACCATCGCCTCGCGGTGCGTTTCGCCGAGCGTGCAAACGCCCTCACGGAGGGCAAGGATGCCGATGTGCTCGATACGCTGGCCATGGCGCACTACTCCGCCGGCAACCGTGACAAGGCGATCGAGTTGCAGAAGAAGGCGGTCGCACTGGCGACGGATCCGGGCATGAAGGAAATGTTCCAGTCGCGTCTGGTGCGTTACGAGTCCGAAGAGAATCCCGAGTAATTCGGGCGTCAACCGATTTCGAACGATTCACGGCTCGTCGCATCGGCGGGCCGTTTTTCATTGTGCCGCGAACTCGATGCGCTCGATCGAGCGATGCACCGCGCCGGAGGGGTGCAGCGTCGATGCCATCAGATGCGCTGCTGAAACCAGAATCGTTGGCAGCTCGATCGGCTCGTTCACCCGGACGCCGGTGGTGGGGGCGTTGAACCGTGCGAGCGTGAAATGCGGGCGGAACCGGTCGTTGCTCCGGGCGCGGGTTCTGTGGGCCAATCGGCGGACCAGGCGCGAGCGAAACTCCAGCAATTGAGCAGGGGCATTCGTTTCGAGCGCGATCAGTCGCGCCGGCCCGCGCTCGGGCAGGGTGATGAGTCGCTGGGGCGTGAGCGTGAACGCGGGCAGCCCCGACGCGGAGCGATGCGCGGACTCGGTGATCTCGCCGAGGTGGCGTGCATCGACATCCCCGATGAAGAGCACCGTCAGATGAATCTGCTCGTGCGGCGTCGGTCGATGTTCCGGGAGGGGGAGGGCGTGCAGCGCCGCCGCGCTCCGCTCGGCGACCTCGGCCTCGGGGTACACCGCGACGAACAGGCGCAATCGTTCGGAGCGACTCATTTCGGCAGGATATCCCCGCGCCCCTCGAAGCGGCTACAGTGGCTCAGGAATCGCCCCGTCACGCTGGAGGAAGCATGTTTCACCGCACTGTGCGTTCGCTGTTGGTTGCTTTCGTCTTCGGACTGCTCGTGGTCCCGATCACGGCGGACGATCACACCCGCACGGATCTCCTGGCGACCGGTGATCCGTACGACGCCATCCGCTTCGACGACCGCGACCCCGGTGTTCCGACGCCGCGCAACATCCTCGGCCACGACATCGGCGAACGCTTCACGCGCCACGCCGAGATGATCGGATACCTCCGTGTCCTCGCCGATGCGAGCGACCGCGTGCAACTGCATCAGTACGGCCGGTCGGTGCAGGGGCGCCCGCTCGTCACGCTCACGATCACCAGCCCCGAGAATCACGCTCGCCTGCCTCGCATCCTCGAGCGCAACGCCGAACTCACCACCGGCGAGCGGAACACCGCCGATCGCGCCCGCTCCCTCGCCCGCGAGGGTCAGCCCGCTCTGGTGTGGTTCTCCTTCGGGGTTCACGGCAACGAGGGCTCCAACATGGAGACCGCGATCCAACTCGCGTACATCCTCGCCGCGGCACGGGGCGAGCGCATCGATGGACTCCTGCGCGATCTGGTCCTCGTCATCGACCCGTCGCTCAACCCCGACGGCCAGATGCGCTATGTCACATGGTTCCAGAACATCATGGGGTCCGAGCCGAACGCGCACCGCTGGGCGGCGGAGCGCAGCGAGCCGTGGCCCGGCGGGCGGAGCAACCACTATCTCTTCGATCTCAACCGTGACTGGTCGTGGCTCGTGCAGCCGGAATCGCTCGCGCGCCTCCGCCACTACCGCGCCTATCGCCCGCAGGTTCATGTCGATTTCCACGAGCAGGGCGCGGATGCGCCGCACTTCTTCGGCGAGGGGGACACGCCCTACAACCTCAACATCCCCACATCCACCCGCGAATGGCTCGCCAAGTACACCGAGGGCCTCTCGCAGGCGTTCGACGAATTCGGCCTGCTCTACTCCACGCGCGAACGCTTCGACTACCTCTATCCCGGCTACGGCAAGGTGACCCCCGTTTACCACGGCGCCATGAGCGTCCTGAACGAACAGGCGGGTCACAGCCGCGGCGGACTGGCCATCGAGGTCGAACCCGGCTACACGCTCACGCTCGCGGAGCGCATCCGCAACCAGCTCATCGTCGCCATCACATATCTTGAGACCACTCAGCGGTTCCGCGCTGAGCAACTCGAGCGCTTCGCCTCCTTCTTCCGCGAAGCCGTGACCGACGAGAACTCCGAGATCTATTTCATCTCGCGTGACAATGACCCGGCGCTGCTCGCCAAGGTGTGGACGCTCGCCGAGGTTCACGGCTTCCGCATCGAGACGCTCGATCGTCCCATCTCGTCCGGCGCGGTCCTTTCGTACCAGACCGGCGAATCCATTGACAATCACACGCTCCCCGCGGGCACATGGGTGATCCGCTCCGCGCAGCCGATGGGCTTCTTCATCAAGACGCTCTTCGAGCGCGAGCCGGAGATCGAAGACCCCGACACCTACGACATCACCGCGTGGTCGCTCCCCGTCGTCTTTGGTCTCGACGCGTGGTACGCCAAGCGGTCCATTCCGATGCTCTCCACCAGCCCGCTCACCGAATGGACCCGCCCGAGCGGCTCCATCGAGGGGGACGGGCGCGTCGCCATCATGGTCCCCTCGACGCAGTACCGCTTCCCGCATGCGCTCGGGCTCGCGGCTCGCCACGCCCTGCACTCGCGCCTCGCCGGTGATGCGATCGAGATGCCGGACGGCGCGGTGATCCCGCCGGGCAGTCTCATTGTGCATACGCAGCGCAACGATGCCGACGCCGTCCGCGCCTTCGAGCGTGACCTCCTGAGCGCAGGTCTGACCGCGCGCCGACTCGCCCGCGGCATCAGCACCACCGGCCCCGTCCTCGGGGCGAACGCCAACCGCCGCTTCGTCCATCCGCGCATCGCCATCGTCCGCGACCGCCCGACCTCATCGCTCGACTTCGGGGCGACCTGGCACCTTTTCGATGTCGAACAGCGCATCGATCACACCGTTGTCCTCGCCGACCAACTCGACCGACTCGATCTCGACCAATTCAATGTGCTCGTGATCCCCAACTGCTGGGGCTCGATCGGCGCGGTCTTCGACGACCGCACCGTCGAGCGTCTCGACGCGTGGGTTCGCTCGGGCGGCACGCTCGTCGGCGTCGGGTCCGCCGGCGCGTGGGCCAGCACCCGCATCCTCCGCATCGACGGCTCATCCGCCGATGACGATGAATCCTCCGACAAGGAGGAGCGTCCGGTTGCTTCCGCGCTGACCTTCGAGGAGCGGCGCACTCGATCCGTCGAGGACCGCATCCCTGGGGCCTTGCTTCAGGTCCGCCCCGACACCACCCATCCGATCATGTTCGGCGCTCCCGAGTGGCTCGGTGCGGTCGTCCGCTCCGGGCGCACCCTCCCGGTCCGTGACAACGGCTTCGTCCTCGCCCGCTACGCCGAACAGCCGCGGCTGGCGGGGGTCCTGTCCGATCGCAACGCCTCGCGGCTCGCGAACCAGCCCGCCATGACCCTGCACCGGCACTCCGGCGGGGTGGTGATCTGCATCGCTGATGAAGTGGCCACCCGCGGCTTCACCCACGCCGCGCAACGCCTGCTTTTGAACGCCGCGACCCTCGGCCCCAGCATGACTTCCCGCCATCAGCCCCTCGGGGATGAAATCGACTGACCCATAACCCCAGAGATTGACCGGGGCGAGTCCCCGGGTGTCCGGGTACGCTGCTCCTACGCGCTGAGTCTTCTCGACCGGAAGGAGCAGAGTGCCGGTGGACTTTGGACCAGTCATCTTCTTCCTGATTCTCGTCGGAGTCGTCGTGCTGGTGGTCTTCGGCGTCATCGCGGCGCACAAGGCCGAGCAGAAGCGGATCGCCGAACTCGGCGCGTGGGCCGACAGCCACGGCTTCACCTTTTCGCCCGCCAAGCGCCACAAGACCACTTATCCGCCGAGCATCTTCAAGCGGGGTCATTCGCGTTACTCCCGCTACCACATGGTGACGGATCTGCACGATGCCACGCCCGGACTGGAATCCCCCGCGCACATTGAACTCTTCGAGTATCACTTCGCCATCACGACCAGTAATGGAAAGTCCAGCACCACGACCCACTACTACCACTCGTGCTGCGCCGCCTACCTCGGCATCGATTTCGGGGAGATCGAGATCCGCGAGGAACGCTTCACCGACCGCATCGCGGCGGTCTTCGGGTGGGGCAGCATCAACTTCGAGGATGCCGAGTTCTCGCGGCGCTTTCTCGTCAAGTCGCCCGACCGCCAGCGCACCTACGCCATCATCGGGCCGTCCATGATCCGCCTCCTGATGCAGCACCGCGGCTTCCACATCGAGACCTACGGCGAATTGCTCTTCATCCACATCTCCGGGCGGGCTTCGGTCGATCAGTTCGAGCGACTGCGGTCCCTTGTCGCGGGCATCGCGGCGCAGATCCCGCGGGTCGTCGTCAACGAGGCCCGCGCCCGGCGCGGCCTGCCCCCACAGACAGAGGCCGGCGATGCCGCGCCCGCGAGTCGGAGCATGTTCATGCAATTTCAATCGGGAGGGTATACCTGATGGAAGCGAACACTGTCGCGATGCTGATCTTTGGCGTGGTCGTGCTCGTCGTGCTTATCATGATCGCGGGCATCTACAACGCGCTCGTCGCCGCGCGCCAGCATGTCCGCGAGTCGTGGTCGAATGTCGATACCGAACTCCAGCGCCGTCACGACCTCATCCCGAATCTCGTCAGCATCGTCAAGGGCTACATGACCCACGAGCGCGAGTTGCTCTCGCAGATCGTCGCGCTGCGGGAGAACGCCGAGCGGCTTCGTCCGGGCGAGGCCACGGACGAGCAGGCCCGGATCGAGAACCAACTCGAAGGTGCGCTCGCGCAGCTTCGCATCCGCATCGAGAATTATCCGGACCTCAAGGCCTCGACGAACTTCATGTCGCTCCAGTCCGAGCTGATCCACACCGAGGACCGCGTCCAGAACGCCCTGCGGTTCTACAACGGCAATGTCCGCGACATGAATGTCAAGGTCCAGTCCTTCCCGAGCAACATGATCGCGAAGATGTTCGGATTCCGGCGCAAATCCTACTTCGAGCTTCGCACCGAACGCGCCCGCGAGGCACCGCAGGTGCAGTTCTAGAGCGAGCGCGCCTCGGCCATCTCCAGCAGCCGGTCAACGCTCAGGTCGCCGATCGAATCGACGATCACATCCGCATCGGTCAGTCCCTCGCGAGCGGTCGTCTGGAGCAGCCCCACCACGAAACACCCCGCATTCTTGGCGCTCCGCACCCCACGGACGGAATCCTCGATCGCGATGCACCGGCTCGTTGGTACGCCCAGCCGCGATGCGGCGAGTTCGTACGCGTCCGGGTGGGGCTTCTTCTTCGCGACATCGTCCGCCGTGACGATCGTCCGCACCGTCTCCTCCAGCCCGATCCGCTGTACCACCGGCGTCACCTCCCGCAGCACCGCGGCGGTGCAGATCGCGACCCGCAGGCGTGCCGTGCTGAGCCGGACCAGTTCGACCGCGCCGGGGTAGACGAAGATCTCCGCGCCGTCGATCAGCCGCTCGTACCACTCGGTCTTCCGCAGGCAGAGTGCGGCGATCGTCGGCTCGTCCGTGGAAAGCCCCGCACGGGCGAACGCCTCGGCCACGGCGTCCTCATCGGACAGCCCGATGGTCATCCCCTCGTCCACGGGGATATTCAGGGGTGCGAGCGTCCGTCGCACCGCCTCCTCGTGCAGCGGCTCGGTGTCCACCAGCGTGCCGTCGAAATCGAAGAGAATCGCGTCCATGGTGCTCCATCGGGGGGCTGAAATCCGCGTCGGCACCGATGCTAGCGGTGTGTCGCTCGCGCTGTCGCCGGTAGACTGCCCGCATGCCCGATCTCTGGATCTTCGACCCGCCGTCCAACGATCTCGTGCCCATCACCGACCTCCGCGCGGCCTTCGAGCTGCGCACCGGGGCCCGCACCACGAGCGAGCGGTGGAGCGCGTGGTGGGGGGGCAAGGTTGCCGGGCTCTTCGCGCACAGCGATCTCGTGCCGCTCCTCCGCGCACGGTGGGAATGTCCGGTGAACGAGCCCGCCGCTCTCCGGAGTGCCTCCGAAGTCGTCCTCGCGAACGCACGCTGCCTGATTCCGCCTTCAGAGCGTGACACGCTCGAAGCCGGAACCGCGCTCGTCGATCCCGACTCCGGGCAGATCCTCGTCGCACGGATCTCGGGCGAGGCCGCCATGGCCATCATCGAGTCCGGCGGCGTTGCCAAGGGCGTCAGGGAGATCCCTGCAACAGAGTTGTGCATCCTGCATCATCCGTGGGACATCATCCGCCACCGGAACACGGCCCTCGCCCACGACCTCGGCGCGATGCTGCACAAGTCCAGGTCCGAGCCCATCCCCACCCATGCGCACATCATCGGCAACCACCGCGTGATCCTCGCAGAGGATGCCCGCGTCATGCCCGGCGTCATCCTCGACGCCACGGATGGTTCCATCGTCATCGGCAAGGACGCCACCATCCGACCCCGCGCCACCATCTGCGGCCCGGCCTACATCGGCGAGCGATCGACCATCCTCGACGGCGCGGTCATCCGCCAGAACACATCCATCGGCCACGCCTGCAAGGTCAACGGCGAGGTCAGCGGCGCCATATTCCAGTCACTGAGCAACAAAGCCCACGACGGCTTCCTCGGCGATTCGTACCTCGGTGAATGGGTGAACCTCGGCGCCGGCACCATCACCTCCAACCTGCTCAACACCTACTCCGAGATCAACGCCCGCGCCATGCCCGATGCCCCGCGCAAAGCCACCGGTCTCACATTCCTGGGCGCGATCATCGGCGACCACACCAAGACCGCCATCGGCACGCTCATCACCACCGGCAGCATCCTCGGCACCGGCTCGATGATCGCTCGTACCGCTCCGCCACCCGTGACCACAGGGCGCTTTGCGTGGATCACCGATGCCGGTGAGCGCACCTACCGCTTCGATAAGTTCGTTGAAGTGGCACGCAGCGCGATGTCCCGCCGCTCCGTCACGCCGTCCGATGCGTACATAGACCGCCTGCGTGCGCTGCACTCGCTCGCGCCCGACCGCAACGGTGCTTCCGCATGAAGACGCTGTATCTCATCGACGGCCACGCGCAGTTCTTCCGCGCCTACCACGCCATCCGCTCGCGCATGACCTCGCCCATCACCGGCGAGCCCACCAACGCCACCTTCGGCTTCGTCGGCATGCTCCTCAAGACGCTCCGCGAGTACAAGCCCGACTACCTCGCCGTCGCCATCGATGTCGCGGGCGATCGCGAAACCTTCCGCTCCGAGTTGTACCCCGCGTACAAGGCTACCCGCGATGCACCGCCCGAAGACCTCGGCCCGCAGATCGAGCGCTGCATCGCCATCCTCAAAGAACTCGGCATCCCGACGATCGGCATCGAGGGCTTCGAGGCCGACGATGTGCTCGCCACACTCACGACGCGCCTCACCACCGACAACAAGGACCTCAAGGTTCGGCTCGTCTCCAAGGACAAGGATCTCCAGCAGCTCCTCGACGACAACCGCGTCGAGATGTTCGATGTCCACACCGAAGCCCTCCTCGATGTCGCACGACTCCAGGAAGAGAAGGGGATCACACCCGCGCAGGTCATCGACATGCTCGCGCTCATGGGCGACACCGTCGACAACATCCCCGGCGTCCCCGGCATCGGCCCCAAAACCGCCGCGCATCTCATCGCCGAGTACGGCTCCATCGAGGGCATCCTCGCCGAACTCGACCAGCCCGATTCCCGCATCAAGGGCAAGCGCGCCGAGAACATCCGTGCGGCCGCGCCGAACCTGCCGCTCTCGCGACAACTCGTCCAACTCCGCCACGATGCCCCCGTCGCGCTCGATCTCGCCGATGCCGACATCAGCCGATTCCAACTCGTGCGACTCGACCCCATCCTCAAGGAACTCGGTTTCAACCGCTACCAGCAGGAACTCAAGGCGCTCCTCGGCAACGCCGACAATCCGGCAACGCAGCAGCCAACCTCCACGCGCCAGTCGTTTGGCGGCCTTTTCGACTCCCCGCCCGATGCTCCCGCGAACGCCAACAACACCGACCACTACCGCTGCATCCGAACCCGCGCCGAACTCATCGACCTCATCAAGCAACTCGAACGCGCCGACTGCATCGCCATCGACACGGAGACCACCGCCATCCGGCCACGGCGCGCCGATCTCTGCGGCATCTCCATCTCCACCCAGCCCGGCCGCGCCGTCTACATCCCCGTCCGCTCACCGGAGCCCGACACACACCTCGACGAAGCCACCGTCCTCGATCTCCTCCGCCCCATCCTCGAAGACCCATCTCGCCCCAAGTGCGGCCACAACCTCAAGTACGACCTCATCGTCCTCCGGCGCGCCGGCATACAGCTCCGCGGGATCGCCTTCGATTCCATGATCGCCTCCTATCTCATCGACGCATCCCGCTCCAGCCACTCCCTCGACAACCTCGCCCTCGCCCTCCTCAGCCACACCTGCATCCCCATCTCCGACCTCATCGGCACCGGCAAGCAGCAGAAGCGCTTCGACGAAGTGCCGCTCGACGCCGCGTCGACCTACGCCGCTGAGGATGCCGACATCTCCCTCCGCCTCCGCGATGCCATGCTGCCGCACATCAAGGCGTCCAACCTCGAATCACTCTTCAACGATGTCGAGATGCCCCTCGTCGAAGTCCTCGCCGAACTCGAATGGAACGGCATCCTCGTCGACCCCGACGAACTCGACCGCCAGACCGCCCGCCTCGAAGAGCGCATCGCACAACTCCGCGAAGAAATCCAGAACGCATCACCCATCGCCTTCAACCCCGACTCACCCAAGCAGCTCTCCGCGGTCCTCTTCAACAGGCCCGATGCCCCCGAGCCCGGCCTCGGCCTCAAGCCCGTCAAGCGCACCAAGACCGGTTATTCCACCGATGTCGAAGTCTTGGAAAAGCTCGCCTCCGATCCCGACATCACCACCCCCGTCCCCCGCCTCATCGTTGAACACCGCCAGCTCTCGAAGCTCGTCGGCACCTACCTCCGTGCGCTCAAGGACGAGATCAACCCCGAAACCCACCGCATCCACGCATCATTCAACCAGACCGTCGCCGCCACCGGCCGACTCTCTTCCTCCGATCCCAACCTCCAGAATATTCCCATCCGCACGGACATCGGGCGCGAGATCCGGCGCGCCTTCATCGCGCCCGAGGGCAGCGTCCTCATCAGCGCCGACTACTCGCAGATCGAGCTCCGCCTCCTCGCTCACCTCTCCCGCGACCCCGCGCTGATCGAGGCCTTCCACAACGATGCGGACATCCACACCAGCGTCGCCGCCCAGATACACAATGTCCCGCCCGAGCAGGTCACACGCGAGCAACGCAACGGCGCGAAAATGGTCAACTTCGGCATCGTCTACGGCATCACGCCCTACGGCCTCGCCCGCCGCCTCAACATCCCCAACGATCAAGCCGCCGCCATCATCGACGGCTACAAAAAACGCTTTGCCGGCATCACCACCTTCCTCCAGGAATGCATCGAGCAGGCACGCACGCAGGGCTTCGTCGAGACCATCCTCCACCGCCGCCGACCGATCACCGACATCGACTCCAACCAGCCCAACCGGCGTGCCCTCGCCGAGCGCATGGCCATCAACTCCGTCGTCCAGGGCAGCGCGGCGGACCTCATCAAACTCGCCATGGTCCGGATCCACGCACTCCTCAAGGATGCCCACCACAGCCCCGCACCCCCCGAGTTGGGTGGCGTGAAGATGCTCCTCCAGATCCACGACGAACTCGTCTTCGAGTGCCCCGAGCCATCCGCCGCGGGGGCCCGCGACCGCATCGTCGAACTCATGCAGAGCGCCATGCAACTCGATGTCCCCCTGCGGGCCGACGCCGCCATCGGCAGGTCATGGTTCGAGGGGAAGTGATGAGATCCATCCATATCGCATAGAGTTAATGCGCGTCACACTTGTGGGTGTCTCGAGCATCTTCTCTATGGACCATTCGCTCACCGTTTCCGCCGCAATACTCCCATCCCGGCGATTCCCAGCAGCATCGTTGCGCCCGGGGCCGGCACCGAGCTGAAATCTCCGCTTCCGTCCGTCTGAAACCACCATGTCGCATCCATGTGGGCATACGGGCGACCGGAGGTGTCGAAGGTGTGAATCAGGTCCACGCGCAGCACACCGTAGTGTCCGGTTTCAGCATTGCGGATCATCAGAAAATCACCAATATCCGCGTCATGCGTGCTGCCGATGCTGCCGTCGTTCGACTGTGCGTCTGCGAACATGTGCGGGTAGTACACATGTGGGGAGAATTCGGGCGCGGGAATGAAGTCGAAGATTGAAGCGTCGGCGATCTGTGAGACATCCGTAATTCCCTCGGCCCACGCCACATCCATCGAGTCAAACGGGCCGCCCACAAGGGAAAGATTGGTGGCGTAGAACCACGCTGAGAAACGAGGTGCGGGAAACTCAGGATCCGGATCCCAGTTCCAAGTCGCGAAAGTCCATGCCGCCACAACGCTGTTGTTCCCGTCCCCGATCACCAGCGCGTTATCGATGAACGGATCGGTGATCCACGGGCCGTCGGCCCCCGCCCAATCCGTCACGACTCCCGAGAGCACAGCACCCTGCGATACCGACGCGAACGCGCCAGCGCATAAGGCCAGAACACCCAGTCGAATGGTGCGAGTTGTACGCATGACTTGTCCTCCCAGCTTTTCAGCTATGCCAGTCTGGGCTGGTCCACGAACGCCCGTGATCCGGCCCGTCGGGCTCGTTTTCACTCCTGAACCCTAACCCCAATCTCGGCCTGTTCAAAGGAATTTCTGAGAAATTCTGTAGGACAGTCGCCTTTTGCGGGCTATCGTGGCATACTTGCAGGAGAAATACGCATCGCGACCGCCTTATGACCCTCACCGCTCCCCACAGTTCTGAAGCCGGACGATCGCTCCACGCTCGGATCACCCGAGTCTCTGCCGATCTCGCCACGAGTCTGCACGCGCTGCTCGGCTCGACTCTCCACCAGCCGCCGTCCGCCCAGGAGATCGGCGAACGCAGCGGGCTCAACCGTGTCTTCTGCCATCGGGTCGCTACAGCGCTCAAGCGTGGCGACCTGCTCGCTTCCCTTCATCAGATGCCCGGTCCCGAGCCACTCCGGCGGCTCGTCGCGGCTGTGCGGTGCGATGGGCCGTGTCAGGAAGCTTGCAACGGAGCCCTTGCCGCAATCGATGCTTTCGAGTCGTTGATCCGGACCGTCGGCGGCGACCGCAGTGGGCTCGATGCCATCATCAGCAGTTGGATTCCCGCTGCACGCGCCCGCTTTGAGAACGATGCGAAGCAACTCGTCTACCGCGGCATGCGCCAGATCAAGGGGATCGCTGCCGACACGATGCTCTCCACGGTGATCGCGCATCCATCTTCGCGCGGCAGTCGCCTCGACTTCATCGCTATCCACGGCTACTTCGGCCTGCGCTGCATACGCCCCGAAGCCCGCCTGAAACTCGCCGTCCGGAGCGCTGTTGGCAACGCTCCGGAGTCTGTTGCGCTCACCCTCAGGGGTGTTCCTGTCCGCGATGACCCCCGAGGCGCGATCCTTGACCGCTTCTGTCGAGCGGACTCAATCAAGATCAGCGTCGAGGGTTTCGATACCGACCTCATGTACTCACTGAACTGGGGCGAGAATATAGGTATGGAGTCATCGAACGACATCGTTCTCGCCGACCAGTACCAAAATAGTCTTCGCCGTTGGCGCGCCCCTGATGATGAACGCCCGCTGGCGGGCATTACGAACGAGATCAATGTTCCGTCTCGCGTCTTTCTCAGCGACATCATCCTCCACAAGGATGTCTATCCTGATTGGGTGATGAATGTTCGCGTGCTGGAGACAGGCGAACTCGGGCGTGCTCTCGCGAACGATCCCCGCCGCGATCTGGATATCATCAGTGTGCAGGAGTCGATCGAGCCGATGGGTACTGGCATTCATCGCTATCGCGTCGAGAGCGTGTCGCAATACATGGAGTTGCTTGATTACGCATTCTCTTGTGTCGGCTGGGATCCTGCGGAATTCCGCGCGTATCGTGCCCGGATCGAGTACCCGATCTTCGGATCACAGGTGCAGCATCGTTGGGAAGTCCCGCAACGCGCTTCCTCCGACGGGTGATCGCGCTTGGATCGAACGCTCGCGGAGCGAGGTGAGCACGCCAACCGCACCGTCGGTACCTCCATCGTCGAACTCATGCAGAGCGCCATGCAACTCGATGTCCCCCTGCGGGCCGACGCCGCGATCGGCAGGTCGTGGTTCGAGGGGAAGTAGGCCCGACCGGCGTCGGCTGTGAGCGGGCGTCAACAGGCATCGAATCGCGCGCACAAACCCCGCAACTCCGAGAACCCCCCCCGAAACCGGGCTCCGCCGCACCCCTCAAAAACACCCCCAAACCCCTCAAAAAAGACGCAAAACCCTCGCAAAACCAGCGCGCACAAACCCGGTCACCCTGTCCCCAACCCACTCTGCCCGATCACCCCACCGCGCCTTG
>ERZ869909.2167-NODE-2167-length-13792-cov-4.169960_pt1 | contig 13792 bp, 10 predicted proteins | sample MGYA00520892_ERZ869909 | MGnify/ENA primary metagenome ERZ869909 (study PRJEB32215, sample SAMEA104723947) | bioreactor metagenome | biome: bioreactor; feature: anaerobic bioreactor; material: water | place: China | collected 2015-03-12 ... | reverse complement strand
CGCTCGTCCGCCGCTCAAGCCGGGAAAGATCCACATCCGCGATCAGGCACGCACCACCGTTCAGCGTGACCGCCAGCGGCTGCGCCCCGCCCATCCCGCCGCACCCCGCCGTCACGCAGAGCTTCCCGACCAGCGGGCCTTTCGGATCCTCCGCTTGCTCCGGAAAATGCTTCTCCGCGCACGATGCGAATGTCTCGTAGGTCCCCTGCAGAATCCCCTGAGTCCCGATGTAGATCCACGAGCCCGCGGTCATCTGCCCGTACATCATCAGGCCCTTCGCAGCTAACTCATCGAAGTGCTTCTGCGTGGCCCAGTGCGGCACAAGATTCGAATTCGCGATCAGCACGCGAGGGGCATGCTCCCATGTCCGGACCACGCCCACCGGCTTGCCCGATTGCACGAGCAGCGTCTCGTCCGGCTGCATCCGCTGCAAAGTCGCCACGATCGCATCGAGCGCCTCCCACGATCGTGCGGCCTGTCCGCGCCCGCCGTACACGATGAGCTGCTCGGGATGCTCCGCGACCTCGGGATCGAGATTGTTCATCAGCATCCGCATCGCGGCTTCGATCTGCCACGAAGCGCATGTGCGCTTATTGCCGCGCGGGGCACGGATGACACGATTTTGAGCATCGACATGGACCGACATGGACGAACCGCTCATGTGCAACTCCCAGAACGGAGGATGGACGGACAATGAGAGCGTGACGAACCGACCAATCGTACGCGTCAGCGGAAACGGCCGGTGCGGATGAGATCCTCAATCGCGCGAATATCCGGTGCGGGCGACCGATCCGCCGTCAGACGCGGCACGACCTCCCGGATCGTCTCGTGCGCCCGCTCCACGCCATCGCCCGACCGCAACGGCCGCTGATACTCGATCGCCTCCGACGCACACAGCAGCTCGATCGCAATCACGGACCTGCACAGCTCGATCGAGCGCCGGGCTTTCGCTGCCGCACGCGGCCCGAACGAGTTGTAGTCCTCGACGCCTGCACAGGTCGGGATATTCGAGACGGTCGCCGGAGTCGAAAGCGTGATCAACTCATTGCAGCACGCTGCGGCGGCGTACTGGGTGATCATGTATCCCGACTCCACACCCGGGTGCGGGCTGAGGTGCGGGTGCAGATGGTTCTCCGGATCCGTAGCGCTGAGCGTGAAGTAAATCCGACGCTCGGCGATGCCCGCGATGTGCGCCATCGCCATCGCGATGCAATCCAGAGGAAGCGCAATCGGCATGCCGTGGAAGTTCCCGGCAGAGATCACCGCGGGAGCTTCGCCGGACTCGCCCGCAAAGACCAGCGGATTGTCCGTGACCGCGCCGAGTTCACACTCCACCTTGTCGCGGACAAAGCCGAGCAGGTCCAGCGCCGCTCCGAGCACATACGCACAGCACCGGAACGAATACGGATCCTGGACCCGCGGATCATTCTCGCGATGACTCGGAATGATCTGGCTCCCCGATAAATGCTGCCGGAGCCGGGACGCGATCCTTCCCGGTCCATCGTGATTCCTTGCTTCATACACCCGCTCATCAAGAAACGCATCCGTTGCACGGCACGCATCAATCGACATCGCCGTCGCGAGCGTCGCCGCATCGATCAGGCGATCCGCATCCGCCAGCGCCAGCGCCGCCTCGCCCGCCATCAGGTGCGTACCGTTGATGAGCGCGAGCCCCTCCTTCGGACCAAGTTCAAGCGGTTCCAGCCCGGCACGCTGCAGGGCATCCCGTCCGGAGATCTGCTCGCCCTCGTACACCACCTCGCCCTCACCCAGCAGAACCAGGCAGGCATGCGCCAACGGGGCGAGATCGCCCGAGGCGCCCACCGAACCGATGCTCGGCACCAACGGCGTCAAACCGTGGTTCAGCAGATCCAGAATCCGTTCGACCACGACGACGCGAACGCCCGAGCGACCGCGGCACAACGACGCCGCCAGCAGAAGCAGCATCGCGCGGACCGTCTCCTCCGACATTGGGGGGCCGACGCCAGCCGCATGCGAACGCAGCAAATTCCGCTGCACCGTCGTCAGCTCATCCAGCTCCACCCGCCGGCGTGCAAATGATCCGAATCCCGTGTTCACGCCGTAGATCGGCTCGCCGCCGCTGATCGCGCGTTCGAGCGCACGATGGGACGCCTCGATTCGTGTCCTCGCATCATCGCCCAGACGCACGGCGCGACCATGCCGGGCGACATGCTCGATCTCGAAGAAACTCAGAACATCGCCGGTCAAAATCAGGGGGTTCGTTTGCCGATGAGGCATGGGGAGCCGATTGTGGGCACTTTCCCTCGCACTGGCAAGAGCACGACCGATCCGGATATAAGCATCACATGCAGAAAGCCATCCTCCGCTGGGCCCTCATCGGAATCGCTGTCATCCTCGTCGGACCTGTGGTGGGCTGGTTCTTCCGGCTGATCCCGTCCATCGATGGGGGATCCGGGGTCACGCCCCTTGTTTCACTCAGCGCCCCGGCGGGCATCGGGTTCGGCGTGGCCGGTCTCCTTCTCGCAGGGGCCGTCGGCCTCCTCGCGGCCCGGCTCGTCGGCTATCGCGATGGTCTGGTCTGCATGGGGCTGGCCTTCTCCTGGGCCTGCTGGTCTACAGGCAGCGTCACGGATCTCGTCCGGGTCACCGGATCGGTGCCTGTCTTTCGACTCGCCGCCGAGGGGGCCATTCTGGGGCTGGTCGCTGCGGGACTCGCGGTCCTGATCGTCCGCCTCGCCCGAGATCACGACGATCCCATGGCGGGAGACGCCCCCCTCGCATCGGTCTCGTCTCTGGTGGCCATCGCCACCGCCGCCCTCGGCGCCCTCGTCGCCGGCTGGGTCGTCGCCCGCTCGGAACTCGTCGGCCAGACCCTCTGGGCCGCCATCGCAGGCGGAGTGCTCGGTGGCGTACTGGCCCGCGTCGCGCAGCCGAATTGCTCGGCCGCCGCCACCACCATCGGGGTGCCCATCGTCGCGACCGTCGGCATCCTCGTGGGCGAAGCACTGACGACGGGCGGTAATCTCGCCCAGGCCATCTACGCGGGCGCGACAACCCCGCTGATGCGCATCATGCCGATCGACTGGATCGCGGGCATGCTCCTCGGTCTCCCCATCGGCATCTCATGGGGCGGCTCCCTCGTCGAGCGTCATGTCCACGATGGGCCGGGGAGACCTGCGGGAATCCCGGCTTCCGGTGCCTAAACTCCCATGGCAAGTAGGGAGGACCTACCCGCCGTTTGCTCATCCACCGCAAGAAATTGAGCGAACACTCATCTACCCACCCGGTTTCGGTCATTCCGACGCCTGACTGGCGGGGGCCAGAAAGACCGGTTTCTCAAGGAGCAAGCATGCCCACGGCATCGGGTTCTATTCCGGATATTCAGTCCTCCGCGGACGACCGCAAAATCGCCATCGACCGCGTTGGTGTGAAGAGCATCCGCTACCCCATCCTCCTCCGCACCCGCGAGGGGGGCGAGCAGGCGACCGTGGCGACCGTCGACATGTATGTGTCCCTTCCCCACCACAAGAAGGGCACACACATGAGCCGTTTTCTGGAAGTCCTCAACGAGTATGCCCACCCCCTCACCCCCGACTGCATCGGGGTCGTGGTCCGCGAGATCCGCAAGCGGCTGGAGGCGGAAACCGCCCACCTGATCCTGTCCTTCCCCTACTTCATCGAAAAGGCCGCCCCCGTCACCGGGGCCAAGGGGCTGATGGACTACGAGGTCACCTTCGAGGCCACATCCAACCATGTGGAGGACTTCCTCATGACCGTCCGGGCGCCCGCCACGAGTCTGTGCCCCTGCTCGAAGGAGATCAGTGCCTACGGCGCCCACAACCAGCGTTGCGAGATCGAGGCCAAGGTCCGCACCTCCGAGACCCTCTGGATCGAGGATCTCGTCGAGGCGCTCGAAGGCGCCGCCTCCGCCCCCGTCTACGCCTGCCTCAAGCGTCCGGACGAAAAATTCGTCACCGAGCAGGCCTTCGACAACCCGAAATTCGTCGAGGACATCGTCCGCGACCTCGCCCGGACTCTGGATAAGAACGACCGGATCACCTGGTACGCCATCAGCAGCGAGAACTTCGAGTCCATCCACAACCACAACGCCTACGCCCAGATCACCCGCGACAAGCGATCCTGAACCGCCGCCCACCCATTTCCTCAAATTCCCTGCCCCGATCGGGCACAGTCCACCCATCGAAGCGCCGATAATGTCCGCGTGGGCAGCGACCAGTCCAAGTTCATCCGGAGCATGTTCGTCCGTCGGCTTCTGCTGATCGGGGGAGCGGTGGCTGTGGGTTTGGTCGCCCTGGGCGTCCAGGCCGCCCGCCTGAGCATCGACCAGCACGCCGACCACCTCGCCGAGGCGGAAAGGCGTCTCCGCACCGAGCGTTGGACCCCGACCACCCGGGGGGCCATCCTCGACCGCCGCGGACGCATCCTCGCCCAGGATGTCCCCGCTTTCGATGTGATGGTCGAATACGACGCGATCACCGGGGACTGGGCCTACACGGAAGCCGCCCGGCGCGCCCGGGCGAACCACGCCGAACTCTGGACCTCGATCGAGCCCCACCGTCGCGATGCTCTGATCCAGCCCTACCTGTCCGAGACCGAGCGTGAACTCGATGCGATGTGGGACTCCATCGCTCAGTCCAGCCGGGTTCCCCGCGAGGACATCGACGCGCGGCGTCGGAGCATCGAAGCGACCGTCGAGCGGATGGCCAACGCCGTCTGGAACCACCGTCTCCGCGAACGGCGAGCAGCGCTCAATCGCGACCGCCAGAGAGCCATCGAAGTCACGCTTCAGGATGTCGCACAGCCGCTTCGTGAACAGCAGATGCCGCACGCCGTTGTCTCGGGCATCGATGAGCGCATCGCCTTTGAGGTGCGCCGCATCGCCGACCAGTATCCGATGGTGTCCCTGCACTCCAGTGCTTCGCGCGCGTACCCGCGTGAGCGTATGACGGTCGTCATCGATCGCTCCGGCTTCCCGCCGCTGCTCCGCGATCAACTGGGCGACGCCTCCGAGTCGATCACCGTCGATGGAGTCGCGACGCACATCATCGGCTGGATGCGATCGCTTCAGCGTGAGGATGTGCTTGCTCGTCCTCGGATCAATCCCGACACCGGAACGATCGACCGAGGCCATTACCGCCCCGGCGATCTCGTCGGCTCCGTCGGCGTCGAGTCCGCGAGCGAATTCCAACTCCGCGGCGAGCGCGGCTACATCATCACGCAGCGCGACACACGCGAACAGCAGGTCACCGAGCCGATCCCCGGACAGGATGTTCAGCTCACTATTGACATCGAACTCCAGGCCCGCATTCAGGCACTTCTCTCGCCCGAAACGGGGCTCGCCGTCGTCCAGCCGTGGCACGAGACACGCCAGGGACTCCCAGCACCGCTCGGGACGCCCTTCAACACCTCCGCCGTCGTGCTCGACATTCCCACGGGTGAGATCCTGTCCATGGTCAGCATGCCCAGTTTCAACAGGTCGCAACTGCAGGACGACCCCCGCTCCATCTTCGAGGATCCGGTCAATACCCCGTGGGTGAATCGCGCGATTTCGCGCCCCTACATGCCCGGCTCCATCGTCAAGCCGATCATCCTCGCCGCCGCCGTCACCGAGGGTCTGCACAGACTCGATGAGCCCATCGTCAGCGGTCCGTACCTCTTCCCCGACCGGCCCAACCAGTTCCGCTCGTGGATCTACAAGCAGTACGGCACGACCTTCAACGACATGTTCGGACGCCCGCTCTACGCCGATGATGCGCTGTGCGTCTCGTGCAACATCTATTTCTACACGCTCGGCATGAAGCTTGGGCCGCAGCGCATCTCCGAGTGGTACCGGCGTTTCGGTGTCGGCACTCCCTACAACCTCGGCATCGGCCATGAGTATCCGGGCAATGCGGGCGTGAAGCACAGCGGCGAACGCCTCTACCTCGGTGATGCCATTCTGATGGGCATCGGCCAGGGGCCCATCGCGATCACGCCGCTCCACGCCGCCGATTTCTACGCGACTCTTGCTCGTGGCGGTCAGCGCATCATCCCCCGACTGTTCCGTCATGCCCCGCCGCACGCGACCGATCTGCGGCTCGATCCCGAGTCCGTCGATGTCGGCATCAAGGGGCTGGAACGCGCTGTGAGGGACGAGTGGGGGACCGGGCGGCACATCACCTATCCCGGCGGTCGGCGCGTGCTCATCTTCAATGTCCCCGGTGTGGATGTGGTCGGTAAGACGGGGACCGCCACGGCGTCGCCGATCGTCGCCACCGAAACCGATGACGCCGGCAACACCACGACCCGTGTGCTTCGCTCCGGCGATCATGCATGGTTCGTGCTCCTCGTCGGGCGCGAGGGACAGGCGCCGCGCTACGCCATCTCCGTCGTGGTCGAGTTCGCCGGCAGCGGCGGACGCGTCGCGGGCCCGATTGCGAACGAGATCATCCGCGCACTCGTGACCGAGGGATACCTGTGAACCCTCGCCAGATCTCAGATCTCGTCACGCTGCATCAGCGCACCTCCGGACGATTCGATCTGGAGAACGAGACCCGCGCCCGCGCGGTGACGCGATCTTCGATCGTCTGGTGGCAACCCGGCTGGCTCGTCATGCTCTCGACGATCATGCTCTGCCTGGTCGGCGTCTACTGCATCAACATCACCTCCGGCCTCGGCACCGGCGAGTGGACGCGCACCGCGCTCCGTCAGGGCATCTTCGCCGTCATCGGGATCATCGGTGCAGCGCTCGTCGTCGTTCCGCACTATCGGCGCATGATCCATTTCTCGTGGCCGTTGGCGGCGCTCATGATCGCCCTGCTGATCTTCCTGCTCATCCCGTTCATCCCCGAGTCGATCGTTCGCCCCCGCAACGGCGGCGCGCGCCGGTGGATCAACATCGGCATCACGGAGTTCCAGCCCAGCGAACTCGCCAAGATCGCCTTCGTCCTCGTGATGGCCAGCTACCTCCGCTTCCGACGCAACCACCGGAGCATCCGCGGCCTGTTCCTCCCGAGTCTCATCGCCTTCGTACCGATGGCGCTCATCCTCGTGCAGCCGGACCTCGGCACGGCCGTGCTCTTCATGCCAGCGCTTGTGGCCATGCTGATCGCCGCGGGCGCGAAGCTCCGCCACCTCTTCTCCGCGCTCGGACTCGGTGCTGTCTTCGCCATCGTCGTCGTGGTGCTCAGTCTCTTCTTCGCGCAGCAGAACGAGTATCCGTTGCTCCGTCCGCATCAGGTGGACCGCATCGCCGCGCTCATCGATCAGTTCGAGGGCGACGAGCGCCACATTCAGGACCGCGGTTTTCAGGGCAAGCAGGCCATCACGCTCGTCGGCGCGGGCGGGATCGCCGGACATCCCGAGCCGTACGCTCGCGCGTTGATCGTCTTCAGCGGACTGCCCGAACGACACAACGACATGATCTTCGCGGTCTTTGCGAACCGGTTCGGTCTCATCGGCATCATGGTCCTGCTCGTTCTCTACGCCGCATGGGTCGGCGGCGCACTCTGGGTCGCCGCCATGTGCCGCGATCCTTTCGGTCGGCTCGTCTGCGTCGGGCTCGCGGCGATGGTCGCGACGCAGGCGGGGGTGAATGTCGGCATGACCATCGGGCTGCTCCCCATCACAGGCATGACGCTCCCCTTCGTCAGCTACGGCGGAACGAGTCTCGTCGCCGGTTTCCTGATGGCCGGACTCATCCTCAACATCGCGCTCCGCAGGCCCGCCTACCTCTCGCGCAAGTCCTTCGAATTCGATGATGACGCCGAGTGAACCTTGTCCGGCCGCCCGTTCCGGCTACCCTCTGCCCCATGCCGCCGGACGCTCCACGCAGAACCCCCATCGACTTCAACGCCCACATCCCCCCATTGACGCCGACTCCGGAGTTCCTGACGCACTGCGCCGACTACGGCCTTGTGTTCGAGGATGATGACCTCGAACGCCTCGGGCAGTACCTCGCACTCCTGCTCGAAGCAAACAAGCAATTCAATCTGACCGCCATCACGGAGCCGGCCGATGCGTGGCTGCGCCACATCTTCGACTCTCTGACCCTCCTCGGACCGCTCTCCGAAGTCCCCGAATCCGCACGCATCGCCGACATCGGCAGCGGCGGGGGGCTGCCGGGAATCCCGCTGGCCATCTGCCGCCCTGATCTGCGCTTCACACTCATCGAGTCCACCGGGAAGAAGGCCGAGTTTCTCCGCGCGGTGTCCGATCTCATCGGGCTGAACAATGTTTCGGTGCTCGATGCGAGGGCGGAGGATGTGGCCCACGAGCGGCGGGAGCACCGAGAGCAGTACGATGCGGTCATTGCACGGGCCGTCGGGAAGCTCAGCGTCATCGCCGAACTGACAATCCCCTTCGCCAAGGCCCCGGACGAATCTTCAGTCGGCGGGCTGACGCTGCTGATCAAAGGTCAGAAGGCCGACGACGAACTCAGCGAGGCCAAGCAGGCCCTCTACCTGCTCCACGCTCGCCACGAAGCCACCATCGACACGCCCACGGGACGCATCGTGGTGCTTCTGAAGACAAGGCCGACTCCCCGCATCTACCCTCGCAAGCCCGGGGAGCCCAAGCGAAGACCACTCGGCGGCTCGGGACGCTAAGTTATTCCCGCCACCGATTTCCCTTCAGAGGAGATTCGATTTATGCAGCACTCAGGTCAGCAGTGGGGGGGACACGCTCCGGGGATGCCCGTTTCGCGCACGAACACGACCGGGCTGGTCGGTTTCATTTTCTCGATCTGCGGTCTTGCAACTCTGATGTGCTTTCCGGCGGTCGTGCTGGCGATCACGGGTGTGGTGCTCAGCAGCATCGGGCTCCGACGCGAACCGCGCGGTCTGGCGATCGCGGGCTTGGTGCTCGGCATCATCGGATTGCTCAGTTCCGTAATCAGTTTGGCCATCTTCCTCCCGGCCATCGAACAGGCACGCTACAACGCGGTGCAGATCCGCAGCGTCCATTCGATCGAGCGCGCTATCGGCGATCATCACAGGGCGACCGGCAATTGGCCGACATCCATCGACGATCTTCGCCCGCATGTGAGAGATCCGAATCTGCTCCTCGACCCGCACGGCAACCAGTGGCGACTTGAACCGCAGTCAGCGCCCGGCGAGTTCAAGCTCATCAGTTCCGGTCGAGACGGCACTTTCGGGACCGCCGACGATCGGGTGCTTGAAGTTGGCGAGCGATAACGACGGGCCTCGCCGTCGCCCCGAACATCCCGCGTACAATCCCCCTGTGAGTCTCTCCGCCATCGACACGCTGCTGCCCGGAGGACCCGTTGCCAGGGCGATGGGGGATGCTTTCGAACTGCGCCCGCAGCAGATGGAGATGGTCAAGGCCGTCTCCCGAGCGATGGAGCAACGCGGCTGCCTCCTCGTCGAGGCGGGAACCGGGGTCGGCAAGTCATTCGCTTATCTCGTGCCCGCCATCCACCGCATCATCGCGCACTCTGAGCGCGTGGTCGTCGCCACCAACACCATCGCGCTTCAGGAGCAGATCATGCAGAAGGATCTGCCCCTGCTGGAGCGCGTCTTCCCCCCATCTGAGGATGGGCAGGCGTCATTCCGCGCAGAACTCGTCAAGGGCAGGGGGAATTATCTTTCCATCCGGCGCCTGGCGCTGGCGAGCAAGCGTCAGGATGCCATCTTCCCCGATGAACCGACCCGCCGGTCGCTGCATGTCATCGAGGATTGGGCCTATTCGACGGACGACGGCACCCTCTCCACCCTGCCGCCCATCGACCGCATCGGTGTCTGGGACAAGGTGCAATCCGATTCTGGTAACTGCATGGGCAGGCGCTGCCCGAACTACGACAAGTGCTTCTACCAGCAGGCGCGTCGGCGCATGGAGCGAGCCAACCTCCTCATCTGCAATCATGCTCTCTTCTTCAGCGACCTCACGCTCCGCGCCAAGAACACGGGATTCCTCCCGCCCTACGACCATGTCATTCTGGATGAGGCGCACATGGTCGAGGATGTCGCGAGCGAGCACTTCGGCATCTCCCTCAGCGAGGGCCGCATCCAGCACCTGCTCGCGACCCTCTACCACACCAGAAGAGGCAAGGGCTACCTCGCCTCGCTCCGGATCGGTTCCGACACCGAACTGCTCGACCGGGCCGTCCGCCTCGTCGCCGCGCTGAGCGAGGTCGCGCTGCACTTCTTCGGGGAGGTCGCGGACCGTGTCCCCCGCGCCTCATCCACCGTACGAATCGCCCCCGAGCACCCCGTCAGCGACACGCTCTCCGGTCCGATGGCGGATCTCGCGCTGATGCTCCGGCGTCTCCGCGAGCGGACCGATCGCGAGGAAGATCGTCTCGAATTGAACGCGTACGCTGAGCGGGCGCAGACGATCGCGCTCGAGACGAACGCGTGGTGCGAGCAATCGCTCCCCGGATGCGCCTATTGGGCGGAGGTCAAGCGCACCGGCCCCGGCGAGCGTTCGACCATCGCGTGTTCGCCCGTCGAGGTCGGCCCCATCCTCCGGGAGAACCTCTTCTCGCTCGATGCTTCCGTCGTGCTGACATCCGCGACGCTGACCACCGGAAAAAGCTCGTTCGATCACACACGCTCGCGGGTCGGCGCTCCCGATGATGCCGCGACCGTCGTCTTGGGCTCGCCCTTTGATCATGCCAGTCAGGTCGAGCTCCACCTCGAACCCACCATGCCCGATCCCCGATCGTCCGCGTACGACGCCATGCTCGCCGAACGCATCCTCCACCATGTCGATGAGACCGATGGCGGTGCGTTCGTGCTCTTCACATCCTTCCGGAGCATGTACGCCATCGCCGACCGCCTCCGCCCCGAACTCGGCACGCGCCGCATGCCGATCTATGTCCAGGGTGTCGATGGCGGCAGGATGCAGATCCTCGAACACTTCCGCGAGGATGACCGCAGCGTTCTCTTCGGGACCGCATCCTTCTGGCAGGGTGTCGATGTTCGCGGGCGTGCCCTTCGCAATGTCATCATCACCCGTCTTCCCTTTGACCCACCGGATCGTCCTCTCACCGAGGCGCGCATGGAGGCCATCCGCGCCCGCGGCGGCCAGCCCTTCCGCGACGACTCCCTCCCCCGCGCGGTCATCCGGTTCAAGCAGGGATTCGGGCGGCTGATCCGGTCCTCGACCGATTCCGGACGCGTCGTTGTCCTCGATCCCCGCATCGTGCGTGCGAACTACGGGCGGTCATTCCTCGATGCCCTCCCCGAGGGGGTCCGGATCATCGAATATCGCCCCGACGAAGCCCACTCGTGGGATTGACGACCCGAGGCACGACAACCTCCAGACCGTGTATTCTGCCACCCGCCGCCATACGGAGGACGGCGTCTCTACCACCCCATTGGAGCAACCCCAACCCATGATCGGCAAGGTTTTCAAGGCATACGACATCCGCGGCGTCTACCCCGATCCCCTCGATGAGAAAATGGGGTGGCAGATCGGCTACGGCTCCGCTCAGTTCCTGCTCGCCGAGGCCGCCAATGACGGCGACAGCACCCCCATGATGAAGCACCTCGTCGTGGGACGCGACATGCGGACACACAGCCCATCCCTCCGCGATGCACTGTGCCAAGGCATGATCGACGGCGGCGCCAGCGTCATCGACATCGGCATGGTCGATACACCCTTTATCTACTTCGCCATCAACCACCTCGACTGCGCCGGCGGCGTGCAGGTCACCGCCTCCCACAATCCGCCCAAGTACAACGGCTTCAAGATCTCCAAGCGCAAGGCCAAGCCCGTCGGCGAGTCCACCGGCCTCGACGAAGTCCGCAAGGCCGCCGCGACCGTGGACGATCGCATCCGCGGGAACATCTCGGGCCACATCGAGCACCGCGACCTCTGGGATGCCTATTCGAAGCATGTCCTGTCGTTCCTCGATGCGGAGGCGATCCGCAAGCGCGGCGGACTCAAGATCGTCGTTGATGCCAGCAACGGCATGGCGGGAACGATGGTCCCCCGCATCTTCGGACGCAAAGGCGCGAACATCGATGGCGTCGAGATCATCGAGCTGTATTTCGATAACTCCAGCGGCGAATTCGTCCACGAGCCGAACCCGCTGGTCGTGGAGAACCTCGCGGACCTCTGCCGCAAGGTCGTTGAGACCAAGGCCGACCTCGGCGTCTGCTTCGATGGCGATGCCGACCGTCTGATGGTGGTCGATGAGAAGGGCGAGCCCATCGGTTGCGACCTCCTCACCGCGTTCCTGGTCTCCCGCTTTCTGAAGCAGAATCCCGGATCCGCCATTGTCTACGACCTCCGCTCCAGCAAGGCGTTGCAGGAAGCCATCTTCGAAGCGGGCGGCAAGCCCGTTCGCTCTCGCGTCGGCCATGTGTTCATGAAGGCGGCGCTCGCTCAGCACAAAGCGGTCTTCGGCGGCGAACTCTCCGGACACTTTTATTTCCGAGACAACTTCAACGCCGACTCCGGTGCGATCGCCCTCGCCGTGCTCCTCTCGGCTGTCGCCGAAGGTGGACGCCCCGTCAGCGAACTCCTCGCGCCAATGCGTCGCTATGTCCAGTCCGGCGAACTCAACTTCGAGGTTGAGGACAAGGATGCCACTCTCGCCGATCTGCGCGCGGAGTTCGGACCCCGCGGCACCGTGGACGATCTCGACGGCGTGACCATCGACTGTTTCGAGACCGAGGGCTGGTGGTGCAATGTCCGCAAGAGTAACACCGAGCCGCTCCTCCGCCTCAATGTCGAGGCAAGGGACGCCAAGCTGCTCGAGACCATGCTTGAGGAAATCATGCCGCTCCTCGGCACCCCCGTCGCCGGTCACTGAACCCGCCCGCAAGCAACGAGAAAAGGACCTCCCGTGCGGATCGTCGTCACAGGCAGCAGCGGCATGCTCGGCAGAGCGACCGTGCAGAATCTCCTCGGCGCGGGGCACACGGTCCTCGGCGTCGATGCCACTCCGCTCGCCGATTCTCCATGCCGAACCTTTGTCGGCGACCTCCGCGAGCCCTACACCATCCACCGCGCACTCGATCACTTCGGCGACGGCACCGATGCGATCGTCCACCTTGCAAACCACCGCAACGCCGAGTCCGCACCCGGCGAAACGGTACTCCGTGAAAACCTCGCGATGAACACCAGCGTGGCCATGGCCGCGCTGCAAACCGCAATCCCGCGCCTCGTCTTTTCCTCATCCATCCAGGCCTTCGTCGGCGGCATCCAGCGCAACCTCACCGGCGAGATCATCTACCCGGATCGATTCCCCATCGACGAGTCACTCCCGCCGAAGCCTATGAACCCCTACGGCCTCAGCAAACTCCTCACCGAGCACATGCTCGACCACCTCTGCAACCCCGAGCAGTTCCAGTCGCCCCTCACCGCACTGAGTCTCCGCTTCCCCTATCTCATGCCGCAGCACCACATCGAGATGGTCGCCGAACGCACCGCACCGACCGACTACCGCTGGGGCGGTGCGGAGGCCTTCGCGTATCTCCACATGGAGGATGCCGCCGAAGCTGTCCGCCTCGCGTGCGAGGTCAGCACCCCGAATCATCAGGTGCTCTGGCTCGCCGCCCCCGATCCGCGCACCCCCGAATCCCCCGCCGAACTCGCCGCCCGCTTCTACGAATCCGTCCCCGGCGTCGAAACCGTCCTCCAACGAAATTCCTTCGTCGATTGCTCTAAAGCACGCTCGATCCTCGGCTGGGAGCCCGCCCGTACCATCACTGTGGAACGAGCCGCACGCGCCGCGCGAACCACCCCCTGATGCCGGATACCATCCTCCTCTACGGCAAGGAGGCCGCTGAGCGATGAACATCAACTCATACTTCCAGCACTGGGCCATCACGGAGAACCC
>ERZ869909.2166-NODE-2166-length-13792-cov-6.708349_pt1 | contig 13792 bp, 12 predicted proteins | sample MGYA00520892_ERZ869909 | MGnify/ENA primary metagenome ERZ869909 (study PRJEB32215, sample SAMEA104723947) | bioreactor metagenome | biome: bioreactor; feature: anaerobic bioreactor; material: water | place: China | collected 2015-03-12 ... | reverse complement strand
CATTCACGGCACCTCCGAGCCCCGGTCCATCGGAAAGGCCATCTCGAGCGGGTGCATCAGGCTGTTCAATCAGGACATCGTCGATCTCTACCGCCGTGTGCCGGTGGGCACCAAGGTCGTCGTCCTCCAGAATAATGTGGCCGTCAGCGACAACAGCGGCGCTTCCTCATCCGACCGCTCCCTCTGACCGCCTGAGCGATCCGGCGGCATCGCCTGCGGATGCCGGACTGCGGGCGCAATCGCGCACTCGCCTCGCGCGGACAAAGATGGCATAGGACGGCCGAACACTTTTTCGAGGCGAGACGGACCGATGAGCAAGACGAACCCGGGCAACTTCTTCGAGGACTACAGCGTCGGGCAGATTTTGAACCACGCGACGCCGCGCACGCTGACGGAAGGCGACGTGGCTCTTTATACGAGCCTCTACGGCCCGCGCTTCGCCGTGCAGTCGTCGGACGAGTTCGCCCGCAGCATCGGCTATCCCCGCTCGCCGGTCGACGACCTCCTCCTTTTCCACGTCGTGTTCGGAAAGACCGTGCCCGACGTCTCGCTCAACGCCATCGCCAATCTCGGCTATGCGGGCGGCCGTTTCCTGAAGCCCGCTTATCCGGGCGATACGCTCTCGACGGTGTCCGAGGTCATCGGCCTCAAGGAGAACTCGAACAAGGAGACGGGCACCGTCTACGTCCGCTCCACGGGCCGCAATCAGCGCGGCGAGATCGTGCTCGAGTACACGCGCTGGGTCATGGTGCGGAAGCGGGACAAGGCGTCTCCCGCGCCCGAGGCCGTCGTGCCCGAGCTGCCCGACCGTGTGGACCCGAAGGACATCGGCGGCGCGGTGCCTGCGCTCGATGTGTCCGCCTACGACTTTGCGCAGGCCGGCGCCCCCTACCGCTGGGGCGATTACGAGGTGGGCGAGAAGATCGATCACGTCGACGGCATGACGCTCGAAGAAGCCGAGCATCAGATGGCGACGCGGCTCTATCAGAACACGGCCAAGGTGCATTTCAACCAGCACACGGAATCCAAGGGCCGCTTCGGCAAGCGCATCGTCTACGGCGGCGTCACGATCTCGCTTGCGCGCGCGCTCTCGTTCAACGGGCTCAACAACGCGTTCCATATCGCCGCCATCAACGGCGGCCGCCACGTCGCGCCGCTGTTTGCGGGCGATACGGTCTATGCTTGGTCGGAAGTGCTGGAGAAAGCGGAGCTGCCGGGCCGCACCGACGTGGGCGCGCTCCGCACCCGCCTCGTCGCCGTCAAGAACCAGGACGCGAGCACGTTCCCCTTCAAGAAGGAGGACGGGGGCTACGCAGACGGCGTGATCCTCGATCTCGACATCTGGCTCGTGCTGCCGCGCTAAAAAGCTTACAGCGTCGATCGACTTTGCGCAGAAGCTCGGAGAGCCGCGATTCTCGACGGCTCACGGGCATCGTGTATAGTTGAACACCAAAGTCGAATCATGTCTTGCGAGGAGACGATTGCGGCAAGGTCGGGGCCTTGTCCCTCGTCTCGTTGTCATCGACAAAATTTGGGGCGTGAAGAGTGGGCGCTGGCGGATGGCGTGCGGTCATCCTCGGAGGGGGCGAGGCGACTCGCCAGACGATTTTTGACGCATAAAGTCGCTGTCATCGGAGCGGGCCTGGCTGGCCTATCGTGCGCATCTCATCTGCGGCGCGCCGGCTGCTTCGTCGAGGTTTTCGAGCAGGAACGGGGCATTGGCGGTCGCATCGCGACGGCGCGGATCGGCATGGTCCCGTTCGATTCCGGAGCGCAGTATCTCACGGCCCGCTCGGACAGTTTTCGCGCCTATATCAACGAGCTGGTCGCGTCCGGCTATGCATCGCGCTGGGACCCCAAGGTGTCGTCCGGCGAAACGAAGGGCGTCCAGCTTCACACGTGGTATGTCGGAACGCCCGGCATGAGCTCCATCGTCCGCCCGCTCGCCGAAAGCGTACGCGTGCACACGGGCCGCAAGGTCCACACGCTCTCCCAGACCGACAAGGGCTGGATGGTGTGGTTCGACGATCAGACGAGCGTCGGCCCCTTCGCCGCCGTCGCAGTCACCGTCCCGGCGCCCGCAGCGCGCCTGCTGCTCGGGCGGATCGAAGGCATGGTCGAAGCGCTCTCGCGCGTGAGAATGCAGCCGACGTGGGCCGTCATGGTGCGCCTTGAGCAGCAGACGCTGCCCGATCAGGACGTCTATTCCGACATGTCGGAGGTGCTGCGCTGGATCGCGCGCAACAGCTCGAAGCCCGGCCGCAAAGCTGAGGGTGAGACGATCGTCATCCATGCTTCGCCCGCCTGGAGCCGCGAAACCGAGGACGCCGATCCCGAAGCCGTCGCGGACGAGCTTTGGGGCGAGGTGACGCGTCAGCTTGGCCTGACGCCGGTCACGCCTCAGCAGATGACGGCGCACCTCTGGCGCTATGGGCTGGTCGATCAGTCGCTCGGCGACACGTTCATCTATTCGACGCATTATAAGGTGGGAGCGGCCGGAGATTGGTGTCTCGGACGGCTCGCGGAGCACGCCTACGAAAGCGGGCAGGGCTTGGGCCGGGCCATCGTTAATTCACTGAACTAGGCCGTGACGCGCTCTGCCGCGGCTGTAAGGCCCTTTGGCGAATTGCGTCGCGTACGGTCTGCGCGCTAAAAGGCCAGATGCACTTACGGAATTGTCCGTCACCGCGCGGGATGGACGCCAGCTTTCCGTCTCTCGAAGAGCAGCGGAAAGATCGTGAGGCCCAAGAGGGCCGCGCCAATGTTTTGCGGGGGACGAGGAACTGATGGCTGAAGCCAAAGCCGAGCGAGGCGCGAAGGCGGAACGCCCGCTTTCGCCGCATCTCCAAGTCTATCGACTTGAGATCAACATGGTGATGTCGATTATCCATCGCATCACCGGGGGTGCCCTTTACTTCGGCACCGTGATCGTCGCATGCGTGCTGGTTGCCGTGGCGACGGGTGCGGAGACGTACGACCACGTCACGGGCCTCCTCTCCACGTGGCTCGGCCAGCTTGTCCTCTTCGGATACACGTGGGCGCTGCTTCATCATATGGCCGGCGGCCTGCGCCATTTCATTTGGGATACGGGCCGCGGCTTCGATCTCAAGACCATCGACCTCCTCTCGTGGGCGACCCTCGCGTTTTCCCTGACGGGGACGCTGCTCGTTTGGGGCTATGCGCTCTTCTACGCAGGAGGCGTAACGCCGTGACAATGCGAACGCCGCTCAAGAACGTGCGCTACCTCGGCTCGGCGAAGGAAGGCACCGATCACTTTTGGACTCAGCGCGTCACGGGCGCCGCCAACACGCTGCTCGCAGCGTTCGCCATCTGCCTCGCGCTCTCGCTCGTCGGCGCCGATTACGCGACCGTCAAGACGACGCTGGCCAAGCCGCTCGTCGCGCTGCCGCTGTTGCTCTTCGTCGTGTCGGCCACGATCCATATGCGCCTCGGCATGCAGATCATCATCGAAGACTATGTGCACGGCGAAGGCGCGAAGATCGCGCTCATCGTCGCCAACACCTTCTTCGCGGTCGCCGTCGCGGCGGCCGGCGTGTTCTCCATTCTCAAGATCGCCTTCGGAGGCTGAGGTCACGATGGCCGAAAACATCAATGTCAAAGCCCCCGCATTGAACGGCAAGGCTTATCCCGTGCACGACCACACCTACGACGTGATCGTCGTCGGCGCGGGGGGCGCGGGCCTGCGCGCAACGCTCGGCGCGGCGGAAGCGGGCCTCAAGACGGCCTGCATCACCAAGGTGTTTCCCACGCGCTCGCACACGGTGGCCGCCCAAGGCGGTGTCGCGGCCTCGCTCGGCAACATGGGCCCCGACAACTGGCGCTGGCACATGTACGACACCGTCAAGGGCTCCGACTGGCTCGGCGATCAGGACGCCATCGAATATCTCTGCCGTCACGCGCCGGATGCCGTCTACGAGCTCGAGCATTACGGCGTGCCGTTCTCGCGCACCGAGGATGGCAAGATCTACCAGCGCCCGTTCGGCGGCATGACGACGGAGTTCGGATCGGGCCCGCCCGCGCAGCGCACGTGTGCCGCGGCTGACCGCACCGGCCATGCGATGCTGCACACGCTCTATGGCCAGTCGCTGCGCTACTCGGCCGAGTTCTTCATCGAGTACTTCGCGCTCGACCTCTTGATGGACGACGACGGCGCCTGCCGCGGCGTTCTCGCGCTCGCCATGGAAGACGGCACGCTGCACCGCTTCCGCGCAAAGCGCACGATCCTCGCCACCGGCGGATACGGCCGCACATACTTCTCGTGCACGTCTGCTCACACATGCACGGGCGACGGCAACGCGATGGTCCTCCGCGCGGGCCTTCCGTTGCAGGACATGGAGTTCGTGCAGTTTCATCCCACCGGCATCTACGGCGCCGGCGTGCTCATCACCGAAGGCGCGCGCGGCGAAGGCGGCTATCTCACGAACAGCCAGGGCGAGCGCTTCATGGAGCGTTATGCCCCGCACGCCAAAGACCTCGCCTCGCGCGACGTCGTCTCGCGCTCGATGACCGTCGAGATCCGTGAGGGCCGCGGCGTGGGTCCCGAGGGCGACCACATCTATCTGCACCTCGATCACCTGGATCCCAAGATCCTGCACGAGCGCCTGCCCGGTATCACGGAAAGCGCCAAGGTGTTCGCGGGCGTGGACCTGCGGCGCCAGCCGATCCCGGTGTTGCCGACCGTGCATTACAACATGGGCGGTATCCCAACGAACTATCACGGCGAGGTCCTGACCTTGAAGGACGGCGATCCGAACCATGTCGTGCCCGGCCTGATGGCCATCGGCGAGGCGGCATGCGTTTCGGTGCACGGCGCCAACCGCCTCGGCTCCAACTCGTTGATCGACCTTGTCGTGTTCGGCCGTGCGGCGGCGATCCGCTGCGCCGAGCAGATCGAAAAGGGTGTCTCTCAGCCGGACATTCCGGAGGCGGCGACGGAGAAGGCGCTCGCGCGCCTCGATCGCTACCGCTACGCCAAGGGTTCCGAGCCGACGGCATCGCTGCGTCTCAAGATGCAGAAGGTGATGCAGGCGAACTGCGCCGTGTTCCGCGACGGGCCGGTGCTGAAGGAAGGCGTCGAGAAAATCGCCGAGATCTGGAAGGCGTCGGAGAACATCGGCGTTTCCGATCGCTCTCTGATCTGGAATTCCGATCTGATCGAAACGCTGGAATACGACAACCTGATCGCGCAGGCGGCGGTCACGGTGGTCGGCGCGGAAAACCGCAAGGAGAGCCGCGGCGCGCACGCGCGCGAGGACTATCCGGACCGCAACGATGCCGAATGGATGAAGCATACGCTCGCATTTGCGGATTACGGGACGAAAACCGTCACGCTCGATTTCCGCCCCGTGCACACCCACACGCTCACCAATGAGATCGCCTATATCGAGCCGAAGGCGCGCGTGTACTAGGCGGGTAGGCAGAGACCGTAGGGTGTCGGTTTAAGACGTGCGTACGCTCATGCTTATTCTTGACGAGTATAGTCGGAAATATAATCTGAGATCGTCTAAAGTCTGTCCTTTTCTGGGGGAGCCAGCATGTCGAACGATCCCGTCCGCCCGTATAATCGTCTGATCATCCCGGGCCTCGGGCCCCTCTATGGCAATCTCAGCGAGTTTGCCGAAACGCTGCTGCGCGTCGTGGCCGGCCTTGCGCTCGTGACACACGGATTTCCGAAGATCATGAACCCGCTCGGCCCCGTGGGCTTGGTCGAGAAGGTCGGCATCTTTCCGGGGCCGCCGGAGCTTTGGGCCGTGCTGCTGTCGCTCACCGAGTTTTTCGGCGGCGTCCTGATCGCCATCGGCTTGCTCACGCGGCCGGCAGCGTTTGCGGCCATGTTCGTGCTGCTCGTCACGGTCTACTTCCACTGGATACTGATGAGCGAAGGCTACGGCGGCGCCGAGAAGTCCATTATCTGGGCCACCGTCATGTTCTATTTCGTGATCCGCGGCGCGAATTCTCATTCGGTCGACGCCCGCCTCGGAAAAACCTTCTAGCTGTCATGACGTGTGTCTGGATGTATCGGCTGAGGCCGCGCTGTTTGCTCTAAAGTGCTTCCGGAAAAGTGGAAGCCGGTTTTCCGATAGGAAGCACGATAAAGCAATGAATCAGTGCCTTTTCGCGTTTCACGGAAACGCGAAAAGGCACTGGCGTGGCCCTTCGCGCGGGTGTAGGAGCAGGGCTCGACCGCGCGAAATCGGCCGACGGGAGGACACGCGCTTTGGCGTCCAGGCGGAATCATGCCGGCTTTCACGACGCTGCCGACACGCGGATCGCGCCCGATCCGTTTGCGGCCGTCCTGCCGGCCATCGCCGCCCTTGGCGCCATCTCCTCGATCGCGACCATCAATTGGGCGGCGACGGAGCGCGCACCCGACCGCGTCCGGCCGAAACGCAAAGCCGTCACCGCGCTGCGCGAGCTCGAGACCTGCTGCCTCCATCTCAGCGAGATCTTCCGGCGCTTTCAGCGCAATCCGAGCCTGTTCGCCGGAGAGGGCGCGCAAGGCTCCTCGCCGCTCAAGTTCGGTGTGCACGGGCCGCGCGTCAGCAGCGACGCAGCCCGCCTCTATCAGCAGGTCATGAACGACGTTGCATCGATGCTGGTGCTCGCCGCGCAGAACGCTTTCGAGGTGATGTGCGCCGTCGAGGACGGCACCGTGGACGCGCCCGAGACGATCTTCTTCGGCTTCGGCGAGTGCCAGGACCGCCTCAACAAGCTGATCCAGAACCGCGCCACGCTGAAAGCCTCCGTCGATACGGGAGCGGAGGTCGCCGAGCGGCTCACGGAGCTGGTGCGTGAGCTGAAGAAGTATCGCACAGACTGAGCGCCGCCCCGCTCAGCCGCGCTGTCCCAATTCGTCGAACAGCACGGAGAACGTCGAGCCTTTTCCCACTTCGCTCGTGATCCTGAGCTCGCCGCGGTGCCGGATGACGATGTGCTTGACGATGGCGAGCCCGAGCCCGGTTCCGCCCTTCTCGCGGCTGGCGTCCACGTTCGCGCGATAGAACCGCTCGGTGAGGCGCGGCAGATGTTCGGGTGGAATGCCCTGCCCCTCGTCGGCCACCGCCACGAGCCCGCGCGAGACCGGCGGCACGCCGTCCATCACGCGCGAAACGGCGACTTCGACGCGCCCGCCCTCGCGGCCATACTTGATGGCGTTGTGCACGAGGTTCTGGATCACCTGCACGATCTCGTCCCGGTCGCCACGGATGCGGATCGGGGTCGCGCTCTTTGTCACCATAATTTTGATCTTGGAGGCCTCCGCGAGCGGATCGAGCGCCTGCGCCACGTAGGAGGCCACCTCGTCGAGATCGACGATCCCCTTGGGCGGCAGATGCACCTTCATCTCGACACGGCTGAGCGAGAGCAGGTCGTCGATGAGCCGCGTCATGCGGGTGGCCTGGCTCGCCATGATGCCGAGGAAACGCTCGCGCGCTTGAACGTCGTCGCGGGCCGGGCCCTGCAGCGTTTCGACGAATCCGCGCAGCGAGGCGAGCGGTGTCCGCAGCTCGTGGCTGGCGTTGGCGATGAAGTCCGCACGCATTTGCGCGAGCTTGTCCTGCTCGGTGAGATCGCGGAACGAGATGATGAGCAGCGGCAGCCCGCGCTGAGCGTCGCGCCCGCCGAGACGTGAGATCGTCGCCGAAAGACGACGCTCGACGGGAACGCGCTCGTAGAGCGTGACCACGATGGGGTCGCGCTGCGAGGGTTGGGCTGCCTTCTCGACGGCCTCGTTGAGCGCGGGATCGCGCGTGACATGGCTCAACGGCTGGCCGACGCGCACCCGGGGAAAAATGTCGATGAACCGCCCGTTGAAATGCATCACCGTGAAATTCTGGTCGAGCGCCACGACCGCATCGGGAATGGCGTCGAGCAGAGGCCGCCATCCCGTCGCGGCGCGCTCCGAAAGGTGCGGGCCGAGCCGGAGATTCGCCGGTTCGGGAATCGCGAAGGAGCCCTCCTCGTTCGCGTCGTCCGGCTCCTGCCCCATGATGATGGCAGCGATCACGGCAAAGCCCGCCAAGGCCACCAGCCAGGAGAGGCCGCCGATGAGCGCGAGAGTCGCGAACAGAAGAGCGGCCACGGCGAGAGGGCGAGACCTGCGCCGCGCGCGGACCCGGTGCGCGGCGAGCCTGGAAAGGGCCGGCGCAAGCCGATGGTTCAATGCTGACAGGGTGCGGGTCAGCGGCCGGGGATCTGTCATGGGGGAGGATAATGCCCCGATCCTGAGCGGCGCCTCAAGCATCACGATGCACCGCCGGTTTGGCCACCGATCGTTGACATGACATTCAAATCGGGCCCCTCTCCCTCTGTCTGGAAGTCAGGCCTTCCGATAAACAACACGTGTGTGACAGTTTATCGTGGGGCGGGAGACCAACCGGGGAGAGCCATGAGTAAGCCGAAGGACGACAAAGCGGATGGAAAAGCCGCTGAGGCCCGTCTCCGGGCGCTGAAGAAATTCGATCTCGATGACCCGAAGTTTCCCCCCGAGCTCGATGAGGCCGCGTTGGCGTCGGGCGGCTATCCCTACGACGAGAAGCTCAAGCGCAAGATCTACGAGGACCAGCTCATCAAGCTGCAGCTCGAGCTGCTCAAGCTCCAGACGCACGTCGCCGAGGCGGGCGAGCGGATCGTCGTGCTGTTCGAGGGCCGCGACACGTCAGGCAAGGGCGGCTGCATCGCGCGCATCCTGGCGCGCTTGAATCCGCGCCATGCGCGGTCCGTCGCCCTATCGAGGCCGACGGAGGCCGAGCGCGGACAATGGTATTTTCAGCGCTACATCGCCCATTTGCCGACGCGGGGCGACATCGTGCTCTTCGACCGCTCCTGGTACAACCGAGCGGGAGTCGAGCCCGTGATGGGCTTCTGCACGGCCGATCAAACCGCCAATTTTCTCCGCGATGCGCCGGCCTTCGAAGAGCTTCTGGTGCGCGACGGCATCCACTTCTTCAAGATCTATCTCACCGTGGGCCGCGAGATGCAGCTCAAGCGGTTTCACGAGCGCCGCCACGAGCCGTTCAAGCAATGGAAGGTCACGGAGGTCGATCGCGCCGCAATCGGCAAGTATGATGCGTATACGCACGCCGAGCGCGAGATGCTGCGCTTTACGCATACGGCCGTGAGCCCCTGGACGGTGATCGCCGCCAACGACCAGCGCCGCGCGCGGCTCGAGGCGATACGCGTGATCCTGACCGCGCTGAGCTACCCCGGCAAGGACGAGAAGGTGGTCGGCGCGCTGGACCCCAGGATCACGACGTCGGGCGCGGACCATTTGGCCCGCCTCAACGGTGCGGACGAAAAAGCCCGCGCGTGAGCACCCCTCCGACGGCGGGCCGATCCCGCATCGGCCGCCTGCGAGCGCGTTCGCGTCGTGCTTTGAGCGGCTGACCCTACGGCAACCGCCCGCCGGCGGTGAAGAACCCATAGAGCCACGCCGTCGCGGCACCGAAGCCGGCACCGAGCACCAGCACCGGCCAGATCAGATCGAGATCGGCGTTGAAGAACAATGTTTCACCGCGGACGAGCGGGACGAGCACCAGCATGCCGATGAGCGCCGGCCCGACGAGTCCGAGGATTGCACCCCTCACCGTCATCGACCCTTGCGGCACATTGCCGAGGATCACGGCGAAGACCATCCCCCAGACACCGCCCCAGATCACATCCGTCGCGATCTGCGGAAGGCCCGTCAGCGCCGACGTTTCAAGCGACCAGGGCACCCGCGAGATATGCCCGGCGTCCGCGAGACAAAGCGCGATCAACTCGTGCACGGTGACCAGTGCAATGGCCCCCGCGGCGAACCCGATCAGCAGATTCTTGAAAGACGTCCCCTCCATGTCGTGTCTCCCCCTTCCCAGCTCATCCAGGGCTTTTTGCCCCTCTTTTCGTCAGTATTGACCGGATCGAAGAGCGACGAAAGGGGAAGAGAGACTGAAGACGAACCCGCATCGCGCGGGATATTGATCAGTTATTCAACTTTAGATTGTATTTTGACGTCCATTGATTGATTCATCTGTCGTGGAGCGACTGATGCCGTCTGTCCGCGTGGAGAGAGTGCCCGTCGAAACCTGGAATCTTGGCCGGCTCGGTTTCGATCATCTGCAACTGGTCTTCCGCAGCGACGTGGATGCGAGCGGATCCCGCCAGGAGGATTGGTTCGTGATCGAGGGCCTCCGCGAGGCGGAAGGACACGACGTGCGCCTCGCGGTCGAGGGCTGGCATGGCGGCACCACGTTGTCCGAAGCGAACGGCGGCCTCACGGGCGAGGCGCTCGTCGCGCGCATTGGAACGCCGGAGGGCCGAGGCTCGCGCGAGATCGCGGACAGTGGTGGCGCGGTCGAGCTGTGGGCGACGCTGGTCTCCTACGCGGCTGACATCGAGGCGCAAAAATTTCCCTACATCGCGCTTGCGTTGCCAGGTTCACCGTTGCCGACCGTCAACTCGTCGTCGCTCGTGTCGTCGCTCCTCTACCATGCGGGCCTCGGCATGGATGAGGCCTTGCCCGCTGGCCTGCGCTTCTCACCCGGTACGAGAACGCTGCTCGGCACGTCGGCCGACGAGACACTCGCAACCGGCGAAGAGTTCAGTGTCGTGTTGGCGGGCGCCGGTGACGATCGGCTCTTCGGCCGCGATGAGCTGGGCGCGGTCGACAAGCTGTTCGGAGGACGCGGAGACGACACCATCCATTGGTCCAAAGGGTTCGACATCGTCCACGGCGGCGAGCCCGGTCTTGCCTACGGGGACGACGGTCTGGACACCGTCGACTACACGGGGGCCGGAAAGGTCCGGCTCGAAGCCCCGCGACAAGGCCCGCCGCACGTCACGCCCGACTTCATCGTCAGCTACAGCAGCGGAGAGGATCATCTCTTCTCGATCGAGCACATCGTCTGGGATGAGCGCAGCGATCATCTTTCGATCGGTCCGGGCGTCGGGCTCGCGTCCCCGCCGGTCCGGATCGATCTTGGCGGCGAGGATACGTCCGGGAAAGGCGACCTGATCGATCTCTCCGGCGCCGATGTCGGCTTTGAAATCGTGGCTGGAGAGGGGCGCACGCTAGAGTTCACCGCGCGCGTTCCCTGGAGGGATGCGGACACGCACGCCCTCACCGTACACGACGCGGAATGGATCGTCGGCTCACCGCACGGAGACCGCATGGTGCTGGCGGACGGATTGCGCGGCGTCGAAGGCGGAGCGGGCGATGACGTTTTCGATCTCAGGGCGACAGGGCGACTATTCGTTTCCGCAGGCGGCGGCGAAAATATCGTCATTGTCGGCGCGGGCGCGATCGTTGCCCGGAGTGGAGCGGGCGTCGATCACTACATCATCGATCATCCGGCGGCATCGCTCGTCATCGAGGACGCCATGCCCCTCGATCGCATCGTACTGACGTGGACGCCTGCATGCGCGAATGTCGCCTACGATTCCGTTCGCCCCGAAGATCTCGTCATTCGCGTCGAGTCTGACAGCAGCGGAGAATCCGGCACCGAGATCCGCGTCCGTGGCCATCAGGCCGGAGATCTCGGCGTGGACATCGAGCGCGGTGTCGCCTGGGTTGGCGACGCCGAAGGTGTGAGAATGGCATCCCGTGCCGCCGACCGGCTGTGGGACGCGTTCGAGTCCGGCGATTTGGCAGACGTCGCGGAATGTGGATGGGCCGGACTTTCCCTGTCGGACCCCATCGGGATGTTGGGCGGCGGCTAGCGCATTGGGCTGATTTCACGTGAATCGCGATGCGCGGGCGGTCCGCGCTGGAGCCCAGGAACACGCCGTGACATGCTGCGGGAGGCGCGATAGCGGAACGGCGCAACATGGTCTGGGGACGGGGGAACGCAACGGGGATCGGGCTTGCGGCAGTCGCATGCCTTGCGGGCCACGCTTCGGTCGCTGCGTCCGAAAGCTGTGCCCCGGATCTCGGCCCGACGCACGAAGTGGTCCGTGTCATCGACGGTGAAACCTTCGAGCTCGACGACGGGCGGGAAGTTCGTCTGATCGGCGCGATGGCCCCGCGGCCGAACGCGCTCACCGTCGCCATGGAGACTTGGCCGCCTGCCCGTGAAGCGTCGCGCGCGGCCGCGGACCTGGTGCTGAACCGGAGGGTCATGCTGCGCTACGAAGGCCGCCGCCGCGATCGCTACGGACGCGCTTTGGCCCAGCTCTACGTGCAGAAGAACGGCGCCGACGTATGGGTCCAGCGCCATCTCATTGCCGAGGGACACGCCCGCGCCTACGCGCTCCCCGGCAACGTGGGCTGCGTGCGCGAGCTCATGCAGGCGGAAGACGAAGCTCGCAGCGCCCGTCGCGGTCTTTGGCGCGGCGACGTCTTCCGCGTTTTCGATGCCTCGGACTTGAGCGGCCTTCTCCGCCTCGTCGGCCGGTTCGTTGTGGTCGAGGGACGTGTGGCGAGCGTCACGCGCACCCGCCGGTTCACCTACCTCAACTTCGGCAGCGATTGGCGCGAGGATTTCACTGTGAGCCTCGACACGCGCGGCGTGGACCGCGTCGAGGGTGGAGCGGATCGCATAACCGCACTCGAAGGCCAGCGGATTCGTGCCCGCGGCTGGATCGAGCGCCGCAACGGGCCGGCGATCGAGGTCGGGTCGCTCGCGGAGATCGAAGTTCTGGACGAGGCTCCGGCTGCCGCCGCGGCGGCGAACACCTTTGAATAAGGCTCCGCAGCAAAAAAGCGCCCCGCCAAGTCCTTGGCGGGGCGCTTCTCAAAGCGTCTCTAAAACAGAAGCAGGCCGCTTAAAGCAGGCCGCTTAAGCCGCCTTGACCTCGTCGTCGGCGCCCTCGGCGATGCGCCGGCCGCGGGCGCTCTTCGAAAGCACGTCCGTGATGCGCTGGACGGCGCCGCGCTCGTCGAGCTTCTCGACGGCCGCGATCTCGCGCGCCATGCGGTCGAGCGCGTCCTCATAGAGTTGCCGCTCGGAGTACGACTGCTCGGGCTGAGCCTCGGAGCGGTAGAGATCGCGCACCACCTCGGCAATCGAGATCAGATCGCCGGAGTTGATCTTCGCGACATACTCCTGCGCCCGGCGGCTCCACATCGTACGCTTCACGCGCGCGCGGCCCTTGAGCGTCTCGATGGCCTTCTTGACGATGCCGTCGTCGGCAAGCTTGCGCATGCCCACGCTCTCGAGCTTGCCGGTCGGCACCCGCAGCGTCAGCTTTTCCTTGTCGAAGGTGATGACGAACAGCTCGAGCGACATGCCCGCGATTTCCTGCTCCTCGATGCCGACGATGCGGCCGACGCCGTGCGCCGGATAGACGATGAATTCGTTGGTCTTGAAACCGTGGCGCTGGCTGACCGACTTCTTTTGCGCGGCCATGATCTGGCGCGCGGCCGCAGCCTTCTCCGCAATCGCCTTCGGGCTCGCGGGAGCGGCAGCAGCGGGCTGCACCGGCGCGGTCAGCTTCTGGCTGCTGGTCTTCGCGAGCGCGGCAGCAGCGCGGGCCGGCTGCACGGTGGGAGCCTTCGCGACCGTCTTCTGTACGATGGGCTTCTGCGCCGCGGAGACGACGGCCTTGGCCGCAGGCTTCTTGACCGCGCTGGCCGCAACCGCGGGCTTCTTGGCCGGGGTGGCAGCTTTCGTCGGAGCGGGCTTTGTAGCGGTCGCCTTGACGGCGACCGGTTTCTTGCTCTTGGTGTGACTGGAGGACGCGACCGAAGCCTTCTTCACGCCGCTCTTGGCAGCGGCGGCCGGCCGGGCAGGAGTCTTCGACGCAGCGGGCTTCGACGTCCGAGCCTTCGCGTGCACTTTAGTCTTCTGAGCCATAG
>ERZ869909.2165-NODE-2165-length-13800-cov-4.527654_pt1 | contig 13800 bp, 17 predicted proteins | sample MGYA00520892_ERZ869909 | MGnify/ENA primary metagenome ERZ869909 (study PRJEB32215, sample SAMEA104723947) | bioreactor metagenome | biome: bioreactor; feature: anaerobic bioreactor; material: water | place: China | collected 2015-03-12 ... | reverse complement strand
CCCCGCTATAGCCCCCGGCTATGGGTGTCATTATGTCGCGGCTGCTGACGGTGCGATAGATGCAGCTGTAACTGTGGGCTTGAATCAAATGTCACAGTCAGCCTTTGGTCCGCGGTTCGCCGGTCAGGAATCAAGAAGCATGCGGCGCCGGCAGGCTTTAGGATTGCCACATGAGCAAGTCAGGAAGTTCACGTAAAGACGACAGCGACAGCAAGTTGGACGGTGGCTTCTCCGCGGAAGAACGCAAGGCGATGCAGGCACGTGTCCGGGAGCTCGAGCTGGAGGCGGGCGAGGGCAAGCTCAAGGGCAAGGCCAAGATGGAGAAAGAACACCACGACAAGATCGCCGAGATGCCCGAACCGGACCGGTCGATGGCGGAGCGCATATACTCGCTGGTCCAGGAGAATGCTCCCGAGCTTTCACCCAAGACGATGTACGGCATGCCCGCCTACGCGAACAAGGCCGGCAAGGTGGTCTGCTTCTTTCAGGCGAAGTCGAAATGGGACACCAGGAACGCCGCACTGGTGTTCGAGGACCCGGCGAATCTGGACGAGGGCACGATGTGGCCCACCTCTTTTGCCATACGGGAGCTGAACACGGACAATGAGAAGCGGATTGCCGAGCTGATCAGGAAGGCCGTCAGCTGACGGGCCAGTGCGCCTCACCGCCAGGCATCCCTGCTAAGGTCGTCCATAGCGGTTCACGAAAACATGGGGCTTGGCTTGGAGGCTTTTCAATGGCGAGACTGGTTGCGTTGCTTTTCATTGTGCTGGTGGCGGGTGCTGCGAGCTCTGAGAATTACGGCACTGCCGTTCGGGCCATGGCGTTGGTTGAGGAGCCCTCCCTTGGCCACTGGCTTGAGTTCCCGCTGATCGCATACGCGGACGATTCCTGCACCGGGGAGGCGGCCAAGTGGGTGACCGACTTTGCCGCGAGCACGATGGAGTACTTCCGGGACGCGATCACCGGTGAGTTCGAACCGTTCGTCGTTCTGGACGACACTTGTCTGACAATTCCCGGCTTGACTCGGGGAGAAGCCAATCGGACCACGAGCACACTCATCTCGTCGATCAAGGACATGGGTATCGGTGATTTGCGGTCCGGTTTCGGCGCGTCCACCTATGACTGGCTTGAAGTCAGCGTGGATGCCCCGAACGTTATTGGCGTGAGTTACCAGGTCTTCAATGACGACCCCGGGTCCAGCTCGCTGTCCTTCGGTTACCTCTTCTTCGAGTACCGCCCGGACCTGCAGGTAATGCGCATTCACCAGCATAGGTACGTGGCGCGCAGGGGGTCTAGGGAGGTCGATGCCGATGGCACGGGCTTGTGACGAATAAGCCAGGGCACGGCATATCTCTTCTGTGCCATACTCGGACTCATCTAAGGAATCGCCTCTGCGACTCAGGAAGGGCAGTCCAACTTGAAAGTCTTCGCCGCCACCATCTCCACCGAAACGAACACCTTCTCCCCAGCGCCCACGGGCGCGGCTGACTTCGACACGCACCGGTCACAGGTGGTCGCCGACGTCGATGGCGCCGCGATCGCCGCGTTGCGCCGCCGGACGCTCTCGCGCGGTTGGGAGTTCACCTTCGCGCTGCAGGCGTCGGCGCAGCCCGCCGGCGTGACGGTTCGCAGCGCGTACGAGGACCTGCGCGAGGAAGTGCTCGACTCGCTGCGGTCGCAATTGCCGGTGGACATGGTGCTGCTCCCGTTGCATGGCGCCATGGTGGCGGAGGGCTACGACGACTGCGAGGGGGACCTGGTGAGCCGGGTCCGCGATGTGGTCGGTCCGGACGTCCCGATCGGTGTGGAGCTCGACCTGCACTGCCACCTGACGCAGACGCTGCTCGATGCTGCCGACGCCGTCGTCATCTTCAAGGAGTACCCGCACACGGACATGGCGGACCGGGCCGAGGACCTGTTCGACATCATCGCCGACGCCGCCGAGGGCAAGGTCAGGCCGACCATGGCGATGTTCGACTGCCGGATGATCGGCATGTACCTGAGTCCGTTCCAGCCGGTGCGGGCCTTTGTAGACGACATGATGGAAGCGGAGTCTTCCGCGCGCAGCACCCGCGAGGCCGGGGGACGCGACACCCTGCTGTCCCTGTCCCTCGCGCACGGTTTCCCCTGGGGCGACGTGCCCGACCTGGGCTGTCGCATGCTGGCCGTGACCGACGGCGACCCCGAGGGAGCCGCCGCGCTCGCCGAGCAGTGGGGCCGGCGCTTCCACGCCCTGCGCCGCGAGGTGACGCTCGAACCGGTTGGAATGCAAGAGGCGCTCGACCGCGCGCTGGCCGCAGACAGCGGCCCCGTCGTGGTGGCCGACCAGGCCGACAACCCCGGTGGGGGAGCCCCCAGCGACTCGACCTTCGTGCTCCGCGAGCTGCTGGAGCGGGGCGCCCAGGGCGTTGCCCTGGCGATGATGTGGGACCCGATCGTGGTGCACACGGCGATGGCCGGCGGCGTGGGTGCCCGGCTGAAGTTGCGCCTGGGCGGCAAGATGGGACCCGCCTCCGGCGACCCGCTGGATGTTGAAGCCGAAGTGCTTGCGGTCCGACCCGGGCACACCCAGACCTGGCCCCAGACCGACGGCGAGCTCATCATCGACTGCGGTGACGCCGTGGCCCTCCGCATCGGCGGGGTGGACGTGGTGGTTAATACCAAGCGCGGCCAGGTGCTGAGCCCGACCGTCTTCAGCAACATCGGGCTGGATCCGCTCAGCTACCGGGTGCTGGTCGTAAAGTCCACCCAGCACTTCTACGCCGGCTTCGCCCCGATCGCGAGCGAGGTCATCTACATGGGCGCACCCGGCGCGATCGCACCGATAATGACCAGCATCCCGCTGCAGCGCGCCGACCTGAACAAGTACCCGTGGGTGGAGTCACCGTTCGGAGAGTAGGAGGGCGTTTAGGAGTTTGCAGGTACCGCACAAGCGGGATTAGTCACGCTTGACGTGCATCACGCGGCGCGTTCGATACGGAAGTCGCTAAGGATCTTCTTGCAGCGGAGCTAGCCACAATTCGTCCATGGAGTGGTTCCGCCAAGTGATGCAGCGAGGCTCTCGCGCGGCCGCAGTCTCCCGTTCGTACTGGCGGCGTACCGAGGCTTGACGCTCGCCCATGAGACGGTGAAAACTGCAACCAGTTCAGTTCGAGGTGGGGACGCTCTGGCCATTCTGAAGTCGGAGGTGCTGTCGTGGAAGCAGTGGGCAACAGGTTCGAAAGCAGGTCGGTGGGTATTCTCCCGGAACCAGGGGCGGGCTGAGTGTTCCGCCGCCGCCCCAACCCCGTGTGGGTGGCCGACGCGGCCGCCCAGCACCTCCTGAAGCACGACTGGCAGTACTGGAGCGTCGGCGAGAGCATCGCCCTGAGCGCGCTCTATGAGCTTGACAGCCACCAGATCGGCACCGGCTTCAAAAGCCGTCACCAGGATTACAGGGAGGTCGTCGAAGGAGTCGTCAGGCCCTGGTGCCGGGAGTTTGCAGGCGTTGGCGTCAGGGACCATGCTGCTCCGGGCGCGCTGCTGGTCGACCTCTATTACGACACCGAGGACGAGCTCTACCTTGACGTTGCCGTCCAGCTGGCATCCCTGCACGCCTCCCTCCCGGTCTCGCGCGGCGTCGCCGTTCACCAACCCGACCGGGACTCGTTGATACGCGCCGAGTACATGGCGCTGGACGGCCCGTTCCTGGCCCGCCTTGGCGCGGTCACCGAGAGCGAAGCGCTGGAGCGGCGTGGACTGGACGCGGCGTTGGGCTACGCGGAGGCCCTGCTGGACCACTCGACGCACCTGTTCCGGCACGGCTTCGATACGGAATCGGGCCGTCAGTCCGAGTGCAGCTGGGCCAGGGGCAACGGCTGGGCGCTCTACGGGCTGATAGAGACGCTGGCCGAGCTCTCCGAAGAGTTCCCCGGCAGCGGGCGCCTGCTGGAGCTGATCTGCGGACACGTCACCGCGCTCGTGAGCCTGCAGGACGCGTCGGGGCACTGGCACGCCATTCTGGACGACCCGTCCTCGCAGTTGGAGAGCTCGGCGACCGCGCTGTTCGTGGCGACGCTGAATTCCGCGCGGCGGCACGGCTTCGTGGAGCGGACCCGGGAGCTGAACGAGTGCCTCAGAGCCGCACTGGCCGCCCTCTACGCGGCGGCCGGATCGGACGGTGCCTTGGTCGTGTCGGGCGAGACCCCGGTCGGGTCGCGCAATGCATACCTGGGCGTGCCCACGGGCGTGTTCCCTTGGGGTCAGGGCGCGCTGATACTGGCGATGCTGGAAGCAACGCGGATGTGATGCTGGAGATCCCGGTGACCACACGCACCGCGTCGGCTCGACTGGGAATCTTCTGGTATAATGATGCCATGCGTGCGACGATTGACGCGATGGGCAGGATAGTCGTTCCGAAGCCGCTCAGGGATGCCTTGGGCCTTGAGCCTGGGACGGTTGTTGATATCAGCAGGTACGGCGAGGGTCTCCAGCTTGTTCCAGGTGGCCGTACTGCCAGGCTGACTACTGCGGATGATGGCTTGCCGGTAGCCGAATCGGACACGATCATCACCGATGACGTGATTCTCGGACTGCTTGATGCCGGACGCAAGTGAACCTGGGGCGAACCTTGCCTTGGACACCAGTATCGCTGTCCCGATACTGCTGAAGTCACATCCCGAACACAAGTCACTCCGCAGCCGGGTAATGAGGTTCAGGCCTTGCCTTACGGCACATTCACTGGCGGAGACATACTCAGTCCTGACCCGACTGCCCGGTGACGCCCGGTTGCGGCCTGAACATGCCTCCGCCCTGATCGACGCGGTTTTCATGCCGGCCGTTGTGCTTCCTTCCGCTGTTTCCATCCGGATACATGCACTGCTCAGGGATGCCGGCATCAGTGGCGGGGCGGTTTACGACGCAATCGTGGCACTCGCGGCCAAGCACGCCGACTTGCCACTTGCTACCCGGGACCTACGTGCCGCTTCGACTTACGCCATACTTGGCGTTCGGGTGGAGCTTTTCGCGAGCTGAGCGGTCCCCAGCCACCCGCGACTGCACCGCGCAGTGCCCGCACCAGCGTGATATAGTCCCTCCAACTCATCATTCTGGAACGCAGCGGGCCAAAAGCCGGCACGTGTTCCCTTGGAGGAAAGCATGCTTTTAGGCCGTGCCCGCACAGTAATAGCTTCCCTGATCGCCGCGTGCGCGCTTGGCGTTGGCTTCGCGCAGCAGGACCTGGTGATCGCAGTCGGTACCGACGCGGTGACGCTCGACGTCCATGCGGTCACCGACACGCCGACTTTCAACGTCACCGGTCACATATTCGAGACGCTCTTCGCCCTGACGCCCGATGGCAACGTGGTGCCGCACCTGGCGACCGGCTACGAGGTCAACGATGAGGGCACCGTCGTCAGCATCACGCTGCGCGACGACGTCTTCTTCCACGACGGCACGCCCTTCAACGCCGAGGCGGTCAAGGCGAACATCGACCGCATCAAGGACCCGGAGCTTGCCAACGCGTTCGCGACGATGATGGGCCGAGTCGACTCCGTCGAGGTGACCGGCGAGTTCACGGTGGACTTCCACCTGCCTGGCCCCTTTGCGCCGCTGCTGCCGCACCTCACGCACGCCTCGCAGGCGATGATGGCGCCGTCCAGCATGGATGACCCGGAGCTGTTCGGCAACCCCGTCGGCACCGGCCCCTTCAGGCTCGACTCGTGGGAGCGCGGCATCCAGCTGAAGCTCGTCCGCAACGACGACTACTGGCGCGAGCTCACCAACCTCGACTCGGTCACGTTCCTCCCGATCTCGGAAGGCACCACGCGAGTCGCGATGGTCGAGTCCGGCGCCGCGCACGTCGCCATCAACGTGCCGCCGCAGGACGTCAACCGCGTCGATGCGATGGACGGCGTGACGGTCCACAAGGTGGACAGCATGCGCACCATCTACATCTTCTTCAACAACTACCGCGAGCCATGGACCGACGTCCGTATCCGCCAGGCGTTCAACCACGCGATCGACAAGGAAGCGATCGTCGAGTTCGTGCTCGGCGGCGCCGGCCGCGTGTCCGACGCCGCCATCGCCCCCGGCGTGTTCGGCTACAACTCCACCGGCGTGTACGAGTACAACCCCGAGCGCGCCCGCGAGCTGCTCGCCGAGGCCGGCTTCGGCGACGGCATGAACATCACGCTGCACAGCCCCACGGGCCGCTACATGCAGGACATCCAGATCGCCGAGGCAGTCCAGAGCTACCTGGCCGACGTCGGCGTGAACGCCGAGATCGTCACGCTCGAATGGGCCGCCTACCTTGCCGAGATCGGCCGCCCGGCCGAGGAGAGCATCACCGACCTGGGCCTCATGGGCTGGGGCGTCTCCACGGGCGACGCCGACCAGGGCCTCTTTAACGTGCTGCACGGCTCCCAGGTGGTGCCGTTCGGCTCCAACCGCTCGCTCTACAGCAGCGAGAGGTTCGACGAGCTGCTCGACCAGGGCCGCGTCGAGACGAACGAGGAGGCACGCCGCGCCATCTACGCCGACGCCCTCCAGGTCGCCTTCGAGGAAGCCCCGTGGCTCTGGCTTCACACCGAGCGGCAGCTCGTCGCCATCGCCGACAACGTCGAGGGCCTGAACGTCCTGGCGACCGAGCGGATCGATACCTATGGGGTGACGATCAGGTAGGAGAGCGCCTACACTTCCTTGTGCTTGAATGGGCGGGACTGCTACGGTTCCGCCCAGGTTCTTGAGTGCTTGGCGAAAGGTGAAGCGATGAGATCGTGCCCATGCCAGCGATGAGGATCCTTTTGGCCGCACTTATGTTCGCTCCGAGTAGCGCCCTGGCACAGGAGGTCGTGGACTTCGCGGCGGCCGAGCGGGTGATTGCCGAGGCAGTCGCTCTCGCTGGATTGACTGAGGAGTCTTGCGGCAACCTGTACTATTCCCAGACGATCGCCTGCATGGAAAGTGAGTTGGACGACGAAGCGTACTACGTGATGATCGGACCAATCATCGACAGCCAGCTTGCGTTCACGGAAGCGGCCGTCGAAGTCAGCGAACCTCACCTGGGGATGGACTGCGGGCCGGTGCCTGTTGATGCCACCGATGAGTTCGGTCAGACACCACTGATCTATGCCATTGCAGCCGATGCCGATCGGGCCGTCAACTTCCTGCTTTGGAGTGGTTCGGACGTGACCCATCAGACGCACGCCGGTTGGACTCCGTTGATGTATGCCGCGCGATCAGAGGCGTGGGGAGCGTGGTTCATCGAGCGTCTGATCGAGGAGGGGGCGGATCCGGGGATCTCAGCTAACGACGGTACGACGGCGTTGTCGCTGGTACATCTGAACGAGCGGATACTATCCTCGCCTTCCGACCTGGAACGGATGACCGACCTGTTGGCGGCGCCGTAGCCACTGTCCTCACCGCCACCCAAGCCCTGGCGCGACGTGCTTCACGACCGCCTCGATGACATGCGCGCAGTACTCGACGCCCAGCTGGTTGGGGATGGTCAGCAGCAGGGTGTCCGCCTCGGTGATGGCTTCGTCCTTGGCCAGTAGCTCGATGAGCCTGTCGGGCTCGGCGGCGTAGCTGCGGCCGAATACGGCGCGCGTCTTTTCGTCGATGTTGCCGATCTGGTCCGTGTCGCTGCGGCTCTGCCCGAAGTACGCGCGGTCGCGGTCATCCATCAGGGGGAAGATGCTGCGGCTGACGCATACTCTTGGCTCGTGGGCATGATCGGCGGTCTTCCAGGCGTCACGGAAGGCCCGGATCTGGGCTGCCTGCTGCACGTGCAGCGGGTGGCCTGTCTCGTCGAACACCAGGGTGGAGCTTTGGAGGTTCATGCCGAGCTGGCCGGCCCATTCGGCGGTTGCGGTTGAGGCGGCTCCCCACCAGATGCGTTGTCTGAGTCCTTCTGAGTGGGGTTCGAGCCGGAGCAGCCCGGGCGGGTTGGGGAACATGGGCCTCGGGTTGGGTCGGGCGAACCCCTTGCCTTCCAGCAGCTCGAGGAACAAGAGCGCGTGGCGCCTGGCCATGTCGGCGTCGGTCTCGCCCTCTGCAGGCTCGTGGCCGAAATTGCGCCAGCCTTCGATGACCTGTTCGGGTGAGCCGCGGCTGATGCCCAGTTGGAGTCGGCCTCCCGCTATGAGGTCGGCTGCGCCGGCGTCTTCGGTCATGTAGTGGGGGTTCTCGTAGCGCATGTCGATGACGGCTGTGCCGATCTCGATGCGGCTGGTTCTGGCGCCGATGGCGGCGAGCAGCGGGAAGGGGGAGCCGAGCTGCCGGGCGAAGTGGTGGACGCGGAAGTAGGCTCCGTCGGCGCCGAGTTCTTCGGCGGCAATGGCCAGGTCGATGGACTGCAGCAGTGCGTCGGACGCGGACCTGGTTTCCGAGTGCGGGGACGGGGTCCAGTGTCCGAAGGAGAGGAAGCCGATCTTCTTGGTCATGTCAGTTGCCGAGTCTACCGCCGATCGACAAGTTCGGTCGCAGCGAGCTGGTTGTACAACTCACTAAGTAAGATGTACAATAAGGTGATGAGTCCAATCGATGTCAGCAAAGCCCGCGCGCAGTTCGCAGAGGTCGTGGAGGCCTCAAGGGACAAGGCCGTGCTGGTAGAACGATACGGACGGCCCGCGGCGGTCATCATCAGCCCCGAACGCCACGAAGAGCTTCTCGCCGCACTGGAAGAGCTCGAGGACATCCGGGCTTTCGATGAAGCGATGGCTGAAGAGGGTGACAACATCCCTTGGGAGCAGGTCAAGGCCGACTTGGGCTGGACCTAGGTGTACCGACTCGAGATCCGGCCCGCGGCACTGAAGGCGCTGCACAAGCTTGACTCGCGCATTCATGGCCGGATTCAAGGCGCATTCGTTCTGTTGGCAGCCGATCCGGGACCACCAGCCGCAAGGAAGATGACGGGACGTGATGCGTACCGTCTTCGCGTCGGGGACTACCGGATCATCTACACCATCGAGGACGCCGAACTGACGATTGTTGCAGTCATCGTCGGACATCGCCGGGACGTGTATCGCTGACGAAGGTTCCACCTGGGCCAGTCCCCCAGTATGCAATCGCGCTGCGCAGGTCCTCGGCGGCCATGGGGAGCTCCAGATGCTCGACTGAAGTCAGAAGAGCGAGTAACGCACGCTGTCAGCTGAAATCGGTGCTTTTCGGCCGGTTGTGGGATGCTGACGCAACGGGGAGGTACGAATGAGCGTGATGCAGAGGATACTGGGAGTGCTCCTGCGGCCGTATACACGGCGCAAGGCAAGGGGCTTGAGCCTGGAACAGGTGATCGCAAACCTTGAATCGTCCGGCACCGAGATCATGCCGCGAATCCTTGGAGCAGAGGACACTGCCGGCAACCGTGAAGCCTTGAATCATTTCATCGGCATCGAACGCTGGAGCGCGAACCGTGTGCGGGTCGCCACCGGTGAAGTCACCTTTGAGTTGGACAGCAACCGTCGTTACCGACTTCCGGACGATGCTTCGCTCGCTGAACTGCAGGCCGCCTTTCAGGCTGCGCGCGAGGAGTCTCTGGAGCTCGCCCGCCAGATTCAGGCGTCCGGTACGGACACGGAGACCAGAGTGCGACACAACGACCTGGGACCGCTGACGATCATCGAGTGGCTCTCATACATTCAGGATCACCCGGCCCGGGAGATCAGACGCGTCAGGCTGGCAAAGGGCTGACGCCACCGGAATCGGGGACCCCCAGCTATGGTGTCTGCCGCGTGAATGTCAGCGCCCCAAGCCCTCGGGTGCCGCCGAGAAGGCGACAACGATGCCAAGGTGAAACCCGATCCCGTCAGCCAGCCGCGCCACCAGTTCCACAACTCCGTTGGCGTGAGGCTGCAAGCTAGGAGGACCGCTCGGTGACCGCGCCCTACTGTCGGGCCGTGACCCTTATCGCTGGCAAGCAGCCAAAAGCTCGTCTGTGATCATGGTCATACGAGAAGTGGTCCGCACCGACGGACTGCGGACGCTGCTCGTGATCTTCGCGGTGATCATGCTCACTGTGGCACCGTTGGCGCCCCGAGACAACCGGATGAAAACCGCCCAGCGACTGCGACTGGCTGAGGTGTGCCATCATGGAACATGTTCAGAATTGCTGTAGTCCTGTCCGTCTCAGTACTGGTGCACTTCGCTGTTGCTGAGGAAAATCGCCATATCCTGCAGGGGGAACTGCCAACTGCGCTGCCCGAAGGTGCAGTGCTGCAAGTCAGAATGATCGATGACATGATGGCCTTCAGTACGGTGGCAGTTGCAACCGCTCAGGTTACGGACGGCGTTTTCCATGCCGACCTGCCTGCCGAGCTGGAACCGGAACAGCTGCAGGAGACGCAGGTCTGTGGTGGAGGAAAGATCAACGTGGGTCTCGTGACGCACATCGAGGTGCTGGTCGACGACGTGACTGTGGGCCAACTCTGGCGTACCAATGAAGCACCCGGGGCTTGGGGCATGTACGGACCTTCTGCCTACTCCTACCTTGCCTATGTCGACGAGGCTGTACAGCTTGAAGATGATTGCTGGGGCGACGTAGTCGAGCTCGATCTGCAGCCGGGGTGGAACCTCTACACCCGCATCCCCGTTGAATCGGGCTCACTGACGACCAGCGCAGAGCCCCCCGAAGATTTCGTCTGGCATTATATGGACTGACTCAATTTCAGCTGCGCAATCGCTGGCTACCTGTGAACGAATGGAAGCGGATCCTCCATTTATGGCTACGGAGTTTGCCTCCTGAGCGTGAGCGCTCCGAGCAAGATAGCCGCGAAGACGAACACGATCACGACGCCGATGTGAAACCCGACCCCATCAGCCGCTCTTGCCGCCCGGTCGACCGCTTCGATGGCATGGGTCAGCGGCAGGTAGTCGGACAGTACATGCAGCGCGGCCGGCATGCTCTCACGCGGCATGAGCAGCCCGCCCAGCAGGATCTGGGGAATTATGAGCGCGGGCATGAACTGGGCCACCTGAAACTCGCTGGCGGCGAAGGCGCTGGCCAGCAGGCCGAGGGTCGCTCCCAGCACGGCGGCTGAGACGGCGGTCATGACCAGCATCGCAAAGCTGCCCTCGATGTCCAGGCCGTAGGCGTAGATTGCGACCAGGCTGGCCACGACGGTCTGAAGTGCGGCCAGCAGGGCCAGTGCGATGGCGTAACCGAGGATGTAGTCGATCCGGTTCATGGGCATGGCGAGCAGACGCTCGAGCGTGCCGGAACGGCGTTCGCGAAGGGTAGTTATGCTGGCCACCATGAACATGACGATGAACGGGAACAGGGCCAGCATCGCCGGGCCGATCTGCTGGAACACGTCGCTGCCCGAGTAGAGCCAGGCGACCAGGCCGATCAGCACGTTTGGCACCACCAGGAGCAGGGCCATGGTCCGGCGGTCGCTCACGACCTGGCGCAGGACACGCATGGCTGTGGCGAGGGCGATTCGCGGATTCATGCTTGCGAGCTCGCGTTCACGAGGGCGATGAAGGCATCCTCGGGCGTGGCTGCGTCGGTGCTGACCAGCAGCTCCGGTGGAGTGGAGTCGGCCAGGAGCTTGCCTTCGCGCATCAACAGCACGCGGTCGCAGTTCAAGGCCTCGTCCATGACGTGGCTGCTGACCAGGATCACAATGCCGTCGTCCGCCAGGTTGCGGAAGAGCTGCCAAAGGTCGCGGCGCAGGATCGGGTCCAGACCGACGGTCGGTTCGTCCAGGACCAGCAGTCGGGGCTTTCCAAGGAGGGCGACTCCCAGGGACACTCGACTGCGCTGCCCGCCGCTGAGCCGGTCGACCCCTACGCTGCGGTACGTGCCCAGATCCACCTGGTCGATGACCCGCTCGACGGCGTCCGTGCCAGTTCCCAGAACAGCGGCGAAGAAGCGAAGGTTGTCGGCCACGCTCAGATCGTCGTACACGCTGGGCGCTTGCGTGACGTAGCCGATCATGCCGCGGGCGGCGCGTGATCCCGCTGGTTGGCCGAAGATCGTAACGCTGCCGCCATGGATGCGTTGCACGCCGGCGAGGGCGCGCATGAGCGTGGACTTGCCGGAGCCCGATGGGCCGAGCAGTCCGGTGAGCTCGCCTGCCGCCAGGTCAAGGTTGAAGTCCCGCAGGACCTGTCTGTGACCGCGTTGTATGGTCAAGCCCGTGACGCTTATCGTTGGCATACAGCCAGAGTATCGTCTATGCACGCAGCCATGAAGCAACGGATCCGCTCCATTCGGTTGCTGACGATGCCAGGGTGCTGCACGGCTCGTGGGAGATGCACCTCGAGCGCCGCTTCGAGGGCATCCGCTCGTTCAGGCTGAGCGCAGATTCGGGAACAGTAGTCTACAACGTTGTGCCGACCGGTGGCGGGGCCGGGCTCTCAGCCACGATTGATGTGCCCGCTGAGCTTGACTTGCGGGCAAGCCACTTTGCCAACGGATCGGCTTACATGGCCGGTGAGCAGGACGACCGGGAATACCACTACTGGTGGGACGTGCGCACCGGGGAGCAGCTTGGCGCGCGGGAGGTCGGTCCGGTCGCATCGAACGTGACCACCAGCGTCAACGGCCGTGCCATCAGCTTTTTCGATAAACCCAACGGCGTAATCACCGTGGTGGACGCTGTGGATCCGACCCGCATCAGTTCCCTGAATCCGGGTGGCTGCCTGTCGGACACGTTTGGCGACGTGAGTGCGGATGGCCGCTGGTACGCGGTGCTGAACTGTGATGCCGACCTGATTTTATTCGACCTCGAAGCACCTGACATGCACTGGACGGTTCCGGCTGCAGCGGCCTGGTTCGCAGGATTCGCCGGGAGCGGTCCTGAGATCCTGTGGCTCGAAGCCCGCAGCCATCTCATCGCCTACGATGCTGAGGCTCGAACGAAGCAGCTTCTGTATCCGCGAGCCGGGACCGACGGCGGTTCCATCCAGAACCGTGGCGTTGCGCTCGATCGGGAAAGCGGCATCCTGGTATTGCTCCTGGAATCAGGTCGCCTGCAACTGCAGGAGCCGGCCGACGGCAGCGTGTTCGCTGAACTGCCGTTCGGGGCCCCGGCCACAGCCAGCCTCGACCTGATCGCCACACTTCCTCCAGGCGGCGGGAGCCACAGCCACTACGAGTTGGACGGTCACCATGCCTCCCGGGTCGGGCTGGCCTGACGACCTGTACATCGAAGGTCACGTGCATGCCGGTGGCATTCACGAGTACACGCCCGCGGGGCTCGGTCCACAGATGACGGCGCCGAGATGGAGGCTGAACGCTCAGCTGTACGATCCAGCTGACGGTGACAGGCTCGTCTTCCGGCTCGGTGACTACGCGATGGGCATGGAAGCAGGGGCCGAGTACCGCGTTCAGCTGATAGGCGTGGATCCAGGGGTCGCCTTGAAGCGATTCTCCGGCAGGCCGATGGGGACTGAGGAAAGGTTACGGCCGCTGGCGTCACTTCAGCTACAAGATGGTGCCTACCGCTTCCGCCGCCGCGTCGGCTGACCACTGATGACCCGGTTCCGACCTGAGCGCTTGGCGGCATAAAGCCGACTGTCCGCAAGGTGCAGCAGGCTCAGCGGATCGTGGTTCACTTCATCCAACGAGGCGATGCCGATGCTGATTGTCACTTTCAGGTCTGGGACGACAGCCGTCCAGTCATGATTATCAAACGCGCTGCGCAGGTCCTCGGCGACCGCGAGCAGCTCCGCCTGGTCGTGGTCGGACGTGAGCAGGACTGCGAACTCTTCGCCGCCCATCCGCGCGCACAGATCGGTGCGTCTGGTGTGGGACTCTAGCAGGCGGGCAGTCTTGCGCAGGGCTTCGTCGCCCGCCAGGTGGCCGAACCTGTCGTT
>ERZ869909.2164-NODE-2164-length-13806-cov-31.663268_pt1 | contig 13806 bp, 10 predicted proteins | sample MGYA00520892_ERZ869909 | MGnify/ENA primary metagenome ERZ869909 (study PRJEB32215, sample SAMEA104723947) | bioreactor metagenome | biome: bioreactor; feature: anaerobic bioreactor; material: water | place: China | collected 2015-03-12 ... | reverse complement strand
CCGATGATTCACGCTTCAGGCTGATAGGGCCTGAAGCGATCATGGTCACTTTAGCGAGACCGATGATTCACGCTTCAAGCTGATAGGGCCTGAAGCGATCATGGTCTGAAGGCCCGACACAACGCGCGTGCGCGGCTGAGCGCCGAAGACCCTGGACAACACGACATGGTGCGACTTTGAACAGACACGTGGCGGGGCCGCCATCCCACGCCGCCGGAGCCGATTACCGGCTGCGGCTTTCCGCATTCTACGGCGCGCTGTTTCTCATTCTCGGCATTCATCTGCCGTTCCTGCCGGTGTGGCTCGACGCGCGCGGGCTTACGGCGCAGGAGATCGCCATCGTCACCGCAGCGCCGCTCGTGCTGCGCGTGTTCGTGACGCCGACGACGGCCGTATTCGCCGATCGCACCGGACGGCACCGCAGTCTCGTCAACATCCTGGCGTTGCTTGCGCTGCTGCTCGCACTGCTGCTGTCGCAGATGCAGGGATTCTGGCCCCTGCTGCTCCTCGCCGTTCCGTTGGCGATCTCGCTCTCGACGATCATGCCGCTCACCGAAACCATCGCGGTCGCCGGCGTGCGGGCTTACGGCCTCGACTACGGACGCATGCGGCTCTGGGGCTCGATCTCGTTCGTCGCGGCCGGGTTTCTCTGCGGCTGGCTGATCGACAGGACGAGCGCGGACGCCGTGATCTGGTGCCTGCTGGCGGGCGTCGTCGCGACGGTCGCGTTTGCGTGGGCGCTGCCCGAGCGGGCGACACGCACCGGCGTCTCCGGTGCGCCGGGCGAAACGCAGGCGACGTCTCAGGCGTCGCATGCGCGAAGCGGCGTTGGCCTCAGCGAAGTCGGCCGGCTCGTCCAGACGCCGGTGTTCCTTGGCTTTCTCGTGGCGGCGGGTGCCGTGCAGGGGGCACACGGCATGTTCTACGCGTTCGGCGCGCTCGCGTGGCAGGCGCAGGGCATCTCGACGGTGTGGATCGGGGCGCTTTGGGCCGTGGCCATCGCCGGCGAGGTTTTCCTGTTCGCGTACTCGGGCCGGATCGTCGGCCGGTGGGGGCCGGCGACGCTGCTGGTGGCGGCAGGCTCGGCGAGCGTCGTGCGGTGGGGGCTGATGGCGACGAGCCCAGCGCTTCCCATGCTGGTGCCGCTCCAGATCCTGCACGCGCTGACGTATGGCGCGTCACACCTTGCGGCGATGCATTTCATCTCGCGCGCTGTGCCGGAGCGCTCGCAGGGCACCGCGCAGGCGCTTTATGCGACGATGGCGATGGGCGTGGTGATCGGAGGCGCGACGCTGGCTTCGGGCCGGCTCTACGCCGAGATCGGCGCCGAGGCCTATTTCGCGATGGCGGCGCTCGCGGCCGTCGGCCTCGTGGCGGCACTGTTCGTGCGGGCGCGCTGGAACGGCGGGCTGCTGTGGACGCCGACGTAGCGGTGCACGCAAAGCTTACCGATCAGCCCCACAGCTGAGCCGGCGGCGGGTGGAGCAGGCCGTTCTCGAACACGGCCGGCGGATCGCGGTCTTCCGCCAGCAGGAGCGGACCGTCGAGATCCACCCAATCCGCGTCCTGGGCGAGCAGAAACGCGGGCGCGACGGCGAGCGAGCTCGCGACCATGCAGCCCACCATCACCTTGAGATCGGCGCGGCGCGCGGCTCTCAGCATCGCGAGCGCCTCGGTGAGGCCGCCGGCCTTGTCGAGCTTGATGTTGACGGCGTCGTAGCGTGCGGCCAGGCGGGGGATGTCGGCTGCGGTGTGGGCGCTCTCGTCGGCGCAGACGGGAACCGGGCGGTCGATCCCTTCGAGCGCGTCGTCCGCATCGGCAGGGAGCGGCTGCTCGATCAGTTCGAAGCGCGCGGCGGCGGCGGCTTCGAGCAAGGGGCGTAGACTGTCCGGCGTCCACGCCTCGTTGGCGTCGGCGACCAGGCGTGCGTCGGGGCGGGCCGCGCGGACGGCGGCCATGCGGGCCGCGTCTCCCTCGCCGCCGAGCTTGAGCTTGAGCAGGCTGTGATGGGCTGCGGCGCGGGCCGCGTTCGCCATCGCGTCGGGCGTATCGAGGCTCAGCGTGAAGCAGGTCCCGACCGCGCCCGGTGCGGCGTAGCCGGCCTGCATGGCGGCCGAGACGCCCGCCGCCTTCGCCTCGAGATCCCAGAACGCGCAATCGAGCGCGTTGCGCGCGGCACCGGGCGGGAGGACGGCCGCGAGCGCCTCGCGGCTCTCCAGGCATCCGGCCGTGTCGCTCGCCTTGCCGATGGCGAGGAGGACGCTCTCGACCGTTTCGCCGTAGCGCGCATAGGGCGTGCATTCGCCGTGGCCCGTCACGCGGCCGTCGGTCAGCACAACCGCGACGACGCGCGCCTCGCTCTTGGCGCCGCGCGCGATCACGAACGGCGTCTTGAGCGGAAAGCTGTCGACGGTGACGTGGAGAAGGGCGACCCCCATGACGCGTGTCCGGGCAGCGCAGTGCCCGGCTCCTTAAGCGATGCGCCCGCTCACGTGCGCGAGGAACAGATAGACGCGGCCCATGTCCGAGAGGAGGTGGGCATTCACGGCGCGTCCCGAGGGGTCGCGGTGCTCGGCGTCGCGGCGGATGTTCTCGAAGTCGACGAGGTAGTGGTTGACGGTGCGCTGCAGGTCCGGATCGGTCCGGTAGCGCAGCGTCAGCTCGTCGAAGATGGACTGGCCTTCGGGCGTGTAGATGGAGCGCACCATGACGCCGCGCTGCCCCGCGGTGATGCGCTGCCAGAGGGCGGCGGTCGTTGCGGGATCGAGCGCGCGGGCGATGGCGTCGATCTGGTTGTGAAACGGCACCGGGCTCGGCGCATGAGGATGCTGCGGCGCGGCGCTGTGGCTCGGCGCGTTGCCGTGCGCCTCGTCGTCGCGCGAAGCACGAGCCAGGAGATCGCCGAGGGACCAGCCTTCGCGTCCGTCGGGGCCGGGGCGGGGCAGGGCCTGATAGGGCGAGGCGGCGGCGGGAGCCGGGCGGCTGGCCGCCGTGCGCGGATCGGCCGTTCCGAGAGAGCTGAGCGTGCGGTTGTCGCCGGCGGAGGGGCGCGACCCGGACACATAGGCCCCCGTCAGCGATCCGCTCTGGTTCGGGGGCGGGATCTGCGGCTGCTGCGGCGGGGTGACGTCGCGGTTCGCGATGGAGCGCGTCGTCAGGTTGGAGAGCTGCTCGATGGCGCGGAGCTGGTCCTGCAGGGCGCGGCGCATCGCTTCCGCGTTCTCGCGGGTGGCGGCGGGAAGACGGTCCATCTGCTCCTTGAGTCGCCGCTGCTCGGCGGCGATCTCGGCGGCGGCGTGGCTCGCGCGCTGGCGCACCTCGTCCGAGGTCTGGTCGATGCGGTTGTGGAGCGACGAGAGCTGCTCGGTGACGACGGTCGAGATCGAGGCAAAGCGGCTGCGCAGTTCTTCGAGCGCGCGCTCGCCCTCGGCGCCCGTTTCGACGCGGAAGCGCTCGAGATCGGTGAGCGCGGCCTGGCGGGCTTCCTCGGCGCTCGCGCGCAGCTGCTCGGCCGCGGCCCTGGCGCGCTGCTCGGCGCTCGTCAGCGAACCTTCCATCGACGAGGAGAAGCCCTCGACGAAACGGCCGAACTCGTCGGCCTTGCCCGAGAGGCGATCCATGGTGCTGGTCAGCTCGGCGTGGCGGCCCTGCAGCGTCGATTCGATCTTGAAGTTCGCGTTTTCGAGCGAGTTGGCCGCCCGCATGATCGCCTGGCCCTGGCCTTCGAAGCGGTTCGTCACGGCGTTGACCTGTCCGAGCAGGTTCTCGGACACGCGCTTCAGCATTTCCGACTGGCCGGCGAGGCCCTCGATGGCTTTCAGCGACTGACGCGTGATGTTCTCGCTCGTGCGGCGGACGGACTGGATGCCGTGCATCAGGCTTTCGTCCAGATTGACGGCCTGGCGCGCGATGGTCTCGCTGAAGGTGCGCGCGTGCGTGTCGAGGGCGCTGGTGAGGGCGCGCGCCTTTTCGGAGACGGCCGAGTCGATGGCCATGGTCGAGCGCACGATGGATTCGTCGAACGACTTGAGCCGCTGTCCAAAGGCGGCGTCCAATGCCTTCGTGCGCTCGACGAGCTGCGTGTCGAGGGCTTGGGCGCGGTTGCTGAGGGACGTGTCGAGCGCGCGCGCGTACTCCTCGAACACGAGACGCAGGCTCTCGGTGCGGTTGGTGAGCGAGGTGTCGAGGGTCTGCACGTAGCCGGCGATGGCGTCCTGAAGCTGATCGGTGCGCGCGCCGAGCGCCGTCGCGAGGCCCGTCGTGTAGCCCTCCAGCATCCCCTGGAGATGCTCGGTCTGATTGCCGAGCGTGCTCTCGAGACCCGTGGTGTAGCCTTCGAGCATGACCTGCAACTGCTGGGTCTTGCCGCCGAGCACAGCGTCGAGGCGATCGGTGCTCTGGCCGACGGCAGATTCCAGTGCGGTCAGGTTCTCGCCCGCGCCCTGGATGATGCCCGCGAGCTTGAGCTGCTGGCTCGAGAGCTTGTCGATCAGGGTTGGAATGTCGGTGCCGAGCGTCTTCAACGTTTCGGTGACGCGCTCGCTGGTGCCGAGCAGCGCGCCGCGTTCGCCGGCAAGCTCCTGGATGAGGCTGCGGATCTTGCGCTCGTTGTCCTCGTAGGAGCGCTCGAGCGCCGTCACCTCGTTGTGGACCAGCGCCTCGAGCTCGCCTGCGCGGCCGAGCGCGCGCGAGATGGCGTCGTTCATGAACGCCACCTGGCGGCGCACCGCCTGGCCGAGGGACGCGACCGACTGCTCGGCCATGCGATCCGGCTCGGCGAGGCGGATGGCGACTTCCGTCATGGTAGAGGAGCGCAGGCGCAGCTCCTCGGAGCGCCAGGCGAGAACGGCCAGCGCCCAGAGCACCGCAATGGGGACGACGATCGCGGTCAGCGTCAGGAACGTCGCGGGGTTTTCGAGGAGCGAGAGAAACGTCGCGCCCTCGGCGAACTCCGCCCGCAGGATGATCGAGGAGAAGGCGAGACAGATCACGGTCCAAACGCCGGTCGCGATGGCGGCGTAGCGGAACGGGGCGGACGAGGGCTTCTGCTCGAGCGCGTAGATGAGGCCGCCGATGGAGGGCGCGTCGTCGTTGGCGGCGACGGTGCCGCGCGGCGGGCCCGCCGGACGGCGGCGCGCGGTGCGGCGCGCCGGCGTCTCGCTCTCCGCGTGCGCCTCGTCGTCGGCCGGCTTTTCAGGCTCGGATTGGACCGAGTTCGGCAGCGGCGGGGGCAGCGTGCGATTGACGGCGGCGGTCAGCGAGCCCGACTTCGGCGTGTCGGCCGTCCGCTCGGAGGTGGTGAAGTGGGACAGGATGTCCGAGAGATCGGTTCCGCCGACCTTGCGGTCGCCGTCGTCATCTCCGCGCGAAGGGGGGAGGGCAGGCGGCCCGCCAACGGCGGCGCCCGTCGTGCCAGACGACACGACGCCTTCGGAGCGGGCGTTTGGGGCCGCTCCCGAGCCTGATTTCTGTTCCTGAGCCATCCACCCGTCCGAGCCGGCATGAGCCGGTAACTCCACCCCATGATATGCAGTCCGAGCCTTGTGCTCAAACAGGTTTTGGCGCTCCAGGAGGCTCCATCAACGCCAATTTCCGGGGCCGGGAGCGAGGAGCGGCCATCCCCAGCCGAGTAGGCCTCGTTTGGGGCCAAATGAAGTTCGGCCCGGGCCGCGGCGGCGCCCTTGTGATTAACGCTTCCCAGCCGAGGGAATGAGCCTTATAAATAACGTGTTTACAGGTTGTTAGTAATTTTGGTGCACGTTTTGGATTAACCTCTTGATAAGGTCGCCCTGAAATGAGCCTCGAAAGTGCGCGTCCCTCCCGCCTTCGCCATGCCCGAGCGCTTGCCGGCACGCCCCGCCCGGCGCTTCCCGCGGCCGTCGAGCCGATCGACCGCGCTCATCTCTCCCGCTACACGCTCGGCAGCCTCGAGCTCGAGCGGGAGATCCTGGGGCTGTTCGTGGCGCAGCTGCCGCTCAGCATCGAGCAACTCCGCTTCGCCGTGACGGACCGGGAGTGGCAGGTCGCCGCCCACACGATCAAAGGCTCGGCGCGGGCCGTCGGGGCGGGACACGTGAGCCAGCTCGCGCTCGAGGCCGAGCGGCTGCCGGCCGTCGAGGACGAGGCGGAGCGGGCCCGGATCCTGGCCGCTCTGGAGGACGCTGCGGAAACCGTGCGCACCTACGTTGCCGAGACCTTCCCCGCAGGCGGTCCGCTCGCATAGGCAACTTTTCCGAAACGGCGCTTCTTTTCCGCGCGGTGCGGCACCAATGTGTGCGCCGCCCGTGGTGCTTGAATTCCCCTTTCCCGCCCTTTAATGCTGCCCCAACCCATCGCGCCCATGCCTTGAGCGCCCGTTCCCCCTCTCGGCTGGGTCGCCGAGCGGAGGCTGGAATTTTGGAGCCTGCCGTCCATGGTTAAACTGACCTTCATCCAACCCGATGGCGCAAGCCAGACCGTGGAGGCCGTCTCCGGCGCCACGGTGATGGAGGCCGCGAAGCAGAACGACGTGCCGGGCATCGACGCCGAGTGCGGGGGAGCGTGCGCGTGCGCCACCTGTCATGTGTACGTGGATGCGGCGTGGGTGGACAAAGTCGGCACGCCCGATCCAATGGAAGAGGATATGCTCGACTTCGCATTCGACGTGCGCAAGGAGAGCCGGCTCTCCTGCCAGATCAAGATCACCGACGCGCTCGACGGCATCACGTTCCGCGTTCCGGAAAAGCAGTTCTGAGACGGTGCGGCGCCCGTGATCCTGCGGAGCGGATCGCGCCAACGAGCTTAAGGAGACCCGCCCATGGCGTTGGATCAGCCCGGCCTCGACACGGAGGCCGTCGATACGGTGACCGAGACCGACGCGGTCGTGATCGGCGCGGGTCCCGTCGGCCTCTTTGCCGTGTTTGAGCTTGGCCTCGTCGACATCAAGACGTGCGTGATCGACATTCTCGACAAGCCGGGCGGGCAGTGCTCGGAGCTCTATCCCGAGAAGCCGATCTACGACATTCCGGCGCTGCCGACGGTCACCGGCCAGGAGCTGACCGACCGGCTGATGGAGCAGATCAAGCCGTTCGGCGCCACGTTCGTCTTCGGCGAGCAGGTCAACGAGCTTCAGCGCGGCGAAGACGGACGCTTCCACCTCAAGACGGATGCGGGCCGCGAGATCCGCGCGAAGGTCGTCGTGGTGGCGGCCGGCGGCGGATCGTTCACGCCGAAGCGTCCGCCGCTCGCGGGCATCGAAGCCTTCGAAGGCACGTCGGTGTTCTATTCCGTGCGCCGCATGGACGCCTTCCGCGGCAAGGACGTGCTGATCGTCGGCGGCGGCGATTCCGCGCTCGACTGGACGCTCTCGCTTGCGCCGATCGCGAAGTCGCTCACGCTCCTGCATCGGCGCGACGAGTTCCGCGCGGCGCCGCACTCGGTCGAAAAGATGCGCGCGCTGGTCGCCGACGGCACGGTGCGGCTCATGATCGGGCAGATGACCGCGCTCCACGGCGAGGGCGCGACCCTTTCGGAAGTGACCGTCAAGACCGCGGACGGCGAGGAGCGGATCGCGGTCAACGCGCTGCTGCCGTTCTTCGGGCTCACCATGAAGCTCGGCCCCGTCGCGAGTTGGGGGCTGAACCTCAACGAGAACCTGGTGCTGGTCGATACCGAGAAGTTCGAGACCAGCGAGCCGGGCATCTTCGCCATCGGCGACATCAACTGGTATCCGGGCAAGCTGAAGCTGATCCTCTCCGGCTTCCACGAGGCGGCGCTGATGGCGCAGCAGGCGCACAAGTATGTGCACCCGGACAAGAAGCTCACCTTCCAGTACACGACCTCGTCGACGAACCTGCAGAAGAAGCTCGGCGTGAAGTAGCGCGCGTGCGCTTTTCAGAAGACGGCTAGCGCCCGGCGGGCGAGCGTTCGTAGACGAGCGCGAGCTTCGCGAACTCGCGCACCGTGAGGCGTTCCGCGCGCAGGTCCGGCGCGATGCCGGCCGCTTCGAGCAGCGCATCGGGATCCATCACCAGCGTTTTCAGGGATACGCGCAGCATCTTGCGCCGCTGGCCGAAGGCGGCTGCCGTGACGCGGCCGAGCGCCGTGACCGAGCACGCCGGCTGCAGCTCCGCGCGCGGCGTGAAGACGACCACCGCGGACGAGATCTTGGGCGGCGGCGTGAAGGCCTCAGGCGGGAGCGTGAGCGCGATGTGCACGTTCGCGCGCCACTGCGAGATGACGGAGAGGCGTCCGTAGGCTTTGCTGCCGGGCTCGGCCACGATGCGCTCTGCGACCTCCTTCTGGAACATCAGGACCATGCGGTCCCACCACGGCGGCCATGGCTCCGTTTCGAGCCAGCCGATGAGCAGCGTCGTCGCCGCGCCATAAGGCAGGTTGGCGGCGACGATGACCTTCTCGCGCGGGTTGGCGATCAGGCCCTGCCAGTCGGCCTCGAGCGCGTCGCCCTCGTGCACGGCGAGGCGGCCAGGGTAGCGCGCGGCGATGTCCGCCAGAGCCGGCAGGCAGCGGGCGTCGCGCTCGACGGCGACGACGCGGCCCGCGCCCTCCATCAGGAGCGCGCGTGTGAGACCGCCGGGACCGGGGCCGACCTCGACGACGGTGCGTCCGTCGATGGCGCCGCCCGCGCGTGCGATGCGTCGCGTGAGGTTGAGGTCGAGGATGAAGTTCTGCCCGAGGCTCTTCTTGGCCGCGAGCTCGTGCGTGCGAATGACGTCGCGCAACGGGGGAAGACCGTCGGGGCTTGCTCCAGGCCGTGATGAGGCGGCATCGCTCTGCATCGTCACGCTCCGTCGCACCCGGCGGCAAGCTCGCGGCGCGCCGCGATGGCGTCGGCGCATTTCAGCGCTTCGATCAGGCTCGTCGCGCGGGCTTCGCCCGTGCCGGCGATGGGAAACGCCGTGCCGTGGTCGGGCGACGTGCGGACGAACGGCAGGCCGAGCGTGACGTTTACGCCGGTGTCGAAGGCGAGCGTCTTGATCGGGATGAGCGCCTGATCGTGATACATGGCGAGCACGGCGTCGTAGGTTTCGCGGGCTGCCTCGTGGAACAGCGTATCGGCGGGATGGGGTCCGGTGACGTTGAGACCTTCGCGCGCGAGCGCTGCAATCGCGGGGGCCACGATGCGTTCGTCCTCGTCACCCATCGTGCCCTGCTCGCCGGCATGGGGATTGAGGCCGGTGATCGCGATGCGCGGTTTCGCAATCCCGAAATCCACGGTGAGCGCACGTGAGAGGATGCGCGCCGTCTCCTCGATCGTCTCTTTCGAAATGGCGGCGGGAACGCTCGCGAGCGGAATGTGGATCGTGAGCGGCACGACCTTGAGCTCGCGCGCGGCGAGCAGCATGACGGGCTTGACGTTCTCGGCGCCGAAGCGGGCTTCTGCCAGGACACCGAGAAACTCGGTGTGTCCCGGATGCGGAAAGCCGTGCGCCTTGAGCACGCTCTTGGCGATGGGGTTCGTCACGACTGCGCGGGCTTCGCCGTCGCGGACGGCCTCGACCGCGGCTTCGATCGCTCCGATCACGGCGGGCGCGTTCGCCGGGTCCGGTTGGCCGGCCACGACGGCCGCGGCGCAGGCGCCGGCAGGGCGCACGGGAAAGCGCGTGCCGAACACATCGTGCACACGGGCGAGGTCAGAGACGATCTCGATCGGGAGGTTGCCAAGGCCGAGCATACGCGCGCGCGCGGCGAGGGGCTCCGCATCGCCGAAAAGGACGAACGGGGGGACGGCGTTCTCGGCGCGCCGATGCCAGGCTCTGAGCGCGATGTCGAGGCCGATGCCGGCCGGGTCGCCCATGCTGAGCGCGAGCGGCCGCACGGGACCCGGTGTCCCTGCGCCGACGGGCGGGCGCGTCGTCATCAGCGGATCTCGATGGCCGCGTCTTGCTGCAGGTCCTTCAGGTGCCGCTGGGCGAGGACATCGAACTCCTTCTGGCGAAGCTCGTTCTGCGCGGTCTCACGCGTGGATTCGCCGCCCGTCCTGCGGCCGCAGAGCGCCCAGAGCTCGATCCCGGCGCTCCCCACGCTCGAAGGCAGCAGATCGCCTTCGCCGGCATTCATCAGGAGCGTGCGCGTCGGCTCGGGGATCGTCGAAGGCTTGCGGGTGCCGAGATCCTCGAACTTCGCGCCGGATGCGGCCGCGGCGAGGGCAGGCATGGATTCGCAGCCCGTATAGCGCGCCGCGAGCAGGTCGGCCTCGGCGATGCGCCGCGCGATCACGGCCTGATCGACCTGGCCGGGAAGCGGAAGCGTGATACGGCGGACCTGCAACTCGAGATCGGCCTGGGCCATCGGCGTGTTCGCGACGAACAGGTCGACGTCGCGCTCGGTGATGGCCACCATGCTGCCGAAACGGCGGCGCACGACCTCGCGCCAGGAGATTTCGGCGCGGAAGCGGGCCTTCATCGTCTCGATGTCGACGCCCATGCCCTTCATGTGCTTGCCGAACTGCTCGAGGTTCATGTTGTTGCGCTCGGCGATCCCTGAGAGGATGCGATTGACGTCCTCGTCCTCGGCGACGGCGTTCTGGCGGCGGGCTTCCTGAAGCTTCAGCTTCTCCTCGATCAGCTCTTCCTGCGCCTGGCCGCGCGAGCGCGAAACGGCCCCGGCGCGCGCTTCACGCTGGATCTCGGCCATCATGTTGCTTTGCAGCTGTTTGATGAACTTCTCCTGCAGCGCGCGGGCCTGCTCCTGGGACTGGACGTTGTTCTTCTTCAGGTAGTCCTGAAAGCGCTTGTTCGTATTCGGATCCTGGACGATGCGCTTCCAGCGCGCCTCGGCCCTGGCCTTCATGTCGTCGGCGCTGCGGCCCGCGCCCTGGAGCGCGAGGAACGCGGCGCGCTGCTCGATCTCGTAGGCCGTGATCGGCTCGTCGTTGACGAGAACGGCAATGCCCTGGGCGCCCTTGGAGCGCGGGGCGCGACCCGGACCCGGCTGTGGCGCCGCCTGCTCGACATTGGCGGTGAGGGTTCCCGCGTCCTGGGCGAGCGCGCCGGCCGGCGCGGCGATCCAAAAGGCGAACGCCATCGCGGCCCCGAAACGGAGCGCGGTCGACGGAAGGGATGCGGCACGGAATGGATCGGTCATCTTCGCTGTCTCGCCGGCACTCTCGGGCCTTGACTCGTTTGGAGGATAAAGCCCGGACGACACCTTCGCAAAGGGCAGAGCTTTTATCCACACCAACCGTGGCAGTGCCAAGGCGCGGGGGAGCGCCGGTCGGGCGAGCGGTTCAGGGTTAACAGTTGTGCCGCTCAGCGCCGAGCGCGCCCGCCGAGGACTGCGCCGCATTTACTGCTGATAGACGGTCGCGTCCTCGCCGCCCATGAAGTCGACCACGTTGGTCTGGTAGTTGAAGCCGCCGAGGTGCTTCAGCTCAAAGCGCAGCATCACGACCTGATCGGGCCGGATGTCGCGATAGGTATCTTCAATAAACGTCTGGCTATAGGTGGCGCTCAGCATGAAGCATTCATCGAGGTAGGCGAGCGAGATCGAATCGTAGAGGCGGGCGCCGCGCTCGAGGTCGTAGCGCATCGAGCCCGACAGCGACCACCGGTCGGTGAGCCGGAGCGTCGCGTAGGCCGAGATGTCCTGCTCCGTTTCAAAGGTGTTGATCACGCTGGCCGTCTCGTCGAGCAGGTTGGTGTTCGTGTAGGTGTAGGACGTGCCGAGCGCCAGCGGACCGTACGTGAAGGTCGCGGCCAGCTCCTGGCGTCGGAGGGTGAGGTCGTCCTCGTCGAAACGCGACTGGGCGATCACGCGGAAGACATCGGTCGGCGCGAGATAGAGGCCGAGCACGTAATCCGAGCTCTTGGTTTCGAGGCCGCTGCGGGTTCCGAACGCCGTCGTGTCCTCGTCGTAAGCGTTCTCGCCCGAGAGATGGAAGCTCTGGCCGGCGAGCACGCGGGCATAGCCCACGGGGCCCTGGAATGTGTACTGCACGCCGACGTTGGCGCGGGTGCCCGTCTCGAAGCGGTCGTAGCCCGAGAACTTGTTGGTGTCGAAGAGGTTCGTGTCGTCGAACACCAGGCTCTTGGCATCCTCGTTGGGGAGGCCTTCCTGCTTGGCGCTGGCATTGTGGGCGATGATCTGGCCGATCGGCTCGATCACGTGCGAGGTGGAGCCGATGTTGGCCACCCACGGATAGGAGACGGTCGCGCCGCCCGTCGCGAGGCCGCGCAGGAACGTGTCGTCGAGGTTCATGCCCGGGTTCAGGGGATCGGGGAAATCGGTGTAGTTGACCTGATAGATGTCGCCGCGCAACTCGCCGAAGGGCGTGTAGGTGATGCCGACCGCATCGGTAAACCGGCGGCGCCATTTGACCTCGGTCACAAAGCGATTCATGTCCTGAGAAATCGAGTTCGTGCCGATCGTGACGTCCGAGCGGGACAGGCTGAGCGCGTGCGACTTCCACGAGAGCTCGCCACCGAGCACCGGATCCTGGAAGACGTAGTTGTGGTCGATCACAGGATGGACGAGGGAGTCTGCCCCGTCGTTGCTGTAGAGCAGGCTCTCGAAGTGATAGAGCTTGGCGCTGAAGTAGCTGCGCTCCGAGATGCCCTCGAGCCAGACGTCGTTGACGCGGTCCGTCAGCAGCAGGCTGTCGAGCTTGTAGAAGCGGCGGAAGTTGTCGTCGCTTTCGAAGGTGGCGTTCCAGCCGTAGCTCCACCAGCTCGACAGCGAGAAGCGGCCGCGCGTCTCGATGCTGCCGCGCCAGCCGTCGAGGTCCTGGTTGCCGCTCGGCAGCTTGGTCCAATCCTGGTCGATGGCGGCAAAGCTGATCGAGTATTCGCCGTTGGCGAGCCTCTGACGCCAGTCGCCCTGCCACAGCACGCCCTGATCGCTCATGTAGCGGGGGCGGAACGTGAAATCGTAGTGCGGCGAGAGCGCGAAGTAGTACGGCAGCTCGACAAAAATGCCGAGCTCGTCGGAGTTGCCGTAGCTCGGCGCCAGGAAGCCGCTCTTGCGCTTCACCGACGGATCGGGGTGCTCGAAGTAGGGCAGATAGGCGATCGTGGTGCCGAGCACCTTGAACTCGGCATCCTGGTAGCGGATCGTCGCGGCCTCTTGATCGTGGATGATGCGCCGCGCGCCGACGCACCACAGCGGCGGCACGTTGCCGTCGCTCTTACATGCCGTGAAGGTGGCTTCGGAAAACTCGGTGACGTTGCCCTCGCGGCGCTCGCCGCGCGCGGCGGTGATGCGGGAATCGTCGCGCGTCACCACCGAGAGCGACTGCACGAAGCCGTCGCGGAAGTCGTCGGTCAGCGTATAGGCGTCCGCGCGGATGACGTTGCCGTTGGCTTCCTTGAGCTCGACGTTGCCGGAGGCGGTGAGCGTGTTCGCCCCCTGGTCGTAGATGACCTGGTCGGCCGTCAAGATGTTCTTGTTGTAATAGATTTCGACGTTGCCGCGGGCGATCACGCGGTTGCCCGACGTGTCGTAGATCAGCTCGTCGCCCTGCAGGTAGAGGGGCAGCGTCTCGTCGAGCTTCTGGGGCGTGCCGAACATGCCGCCCGGCTGCACGGGGAATGCCGAGGGCGCCCCGCCGCCGCCGGTGGTCCGGGTTTCCTCGCTGTAGCCTTGAGCGCGGGCTGCGGGCACGGTCGCGAAGAGGGGAAGCGCGGCGGCTGAGCAGAGGAGGAGGAGGCTCGAGACGAGGGTGCGCGAGACACGCGCACGCAAAACCCCGCATCCTCTGCCAAAACGGCGAGAATACGTGGGCGAAATCTCCATGCATGTCGGCAGCAGCTCGTGCGCAACACGCATCACTCAGCCGTCCTCCTGGTGCAAGAGCACCGTTACCGAAA
>ERZ869909.2162-NODE-2162-length-13820-cov-3.443499_pt1 | contig 13820 bp, 10 predicted proteins | sample MGYA00520892_ERZ869909 | MGnify/ENA primary metagenome ERZ869909 (study PRJEB32215, sample SAMEA104723947) | bioreactor metagenome | biome: bioreactor; feature: anaerobic bioreactor; material: water | place: China | collected 2015-03-12 ... | reverse complement strand
GTATATCGAAAAGAAGAATCCATCTTTGGCACTGGCACTGATTGAAAAAGAGCTAAGTATGCCGTATGTGCCCATGGAGCTGGAGAAAGAGCTACTTGATCTTCGAAGTCATCTTCGAAGTGAGTTGCATCAAAGTAAAAAAGTTATGATGGACTCAAAGGATTTGATACGGATGCTTTATCAGGATGATACACACACTCTTATGGCCATGCATCAGTTGTCCACAAGCAATCTTCGAAACTATGTGGATGACATTCAAACCTTTCTGTTGGATGCATCGGTGATTTATTGGAGAAAAGCTCTGATGATTGAACTTCTCGCTTCTCAACAAATCACAGAGACCATGCAACTGGTGGATGATCAGGGATTGATGTTTGAGTTTGTTCCTATCTATATAGAAATACCTACTGAATCCGATGGCTATCTGGGTGCCATAAGATATCTGGATGATTGGCTGGAAAATGACAATCCATCGATGCTTGCTCTTTGCAAACAGCTTTTATTGCAGGACTGTACGCTTCAACTTCCACTTTCCTATAGTGAGGAAGAAAGCCTGTATCTGGCGGCTTCTGTCTTTAAAACAGTGTTAGAGGCATTTGGGGATGTAAAACAGTGGCAAAGCTTTGCGAAACAACATAAAATAGAGGAGCAAAGATGTTGGAACATCGAATCTATACCCGATGTTAGCACTCATTAGTTGACAGTGCTAACAATTATGGTATAATGTACATGCTAAAAAAATTAATGGAGGAAACTATGAAAGCAACTTGGAGTCTAAAAGAAAAATCAACTGGAGAATTAAAAGTTACCGTCAGTGGTGACGCTTGGGTAAATGCGCAGGAAAAAGCATTTGAAAAACTTGCGAAGAATGTGGAAATTGATGGCTTCCGCAAAGGATCTGCACCAAAGGCCTTGGTCAAAAAGCAAATCCGTGAACAAAGCATCTTAATGGAAGCTGTGGATATCGTTGCAAACGATGCTTACACATTTGGTCTTCAAGATCATGATGTTACTCCAATTGCTCGTCCAACACTGGATTTGGAAACCTTAACTGCTGAAGCCGCAACGCTGATCTTCCTAGTTACTATCAATCCAGAAGTCACTTTAGGTCAATATAAAGGACTTGAAGTTACGAAAGGATATGTAACTGTCGATGAAGATGAAGTGAGTGAACGTTTAAATAAAATGCGTGAGGAATATGCGGAACTTTTAGTTAAAGAAGAAGGAACCGTTGAAGTTGGCGATACTGCTGTCATTGATTTCGAAGGATTTAAAGATGGCGAAGCGTTTGAAGGTGGTAAAGGTGAAAATCATCCACTGGAAATCGGATCCAATAGCTTTATACCAGGTTTTGAAGAAGCACTTGTCGGTTTGGCTGCCGGGGAAGAAAAAGATGTTAACGTTACATTCCCTGAAAGCTATCAGGCTGAGCATCTTGCAGGACAACCTGTAACCTTCAAAGTAAAAGTTCATGAAATCAAAACACGTCAACTACCTGAATTGAATGATGAGTTTGTTAAGGATTTGAATCAGGAAGGTGTTGAAACACTTGAGCAGCTGAAGGAAAAAGTGACTCATGAATTAACACATGAAAAAGAACATCAGGTGGAAGATGCATTTGACAACGAAGTCTTAGGCAAAGTTGTGGAAGCTTCTTCAGTAGAAATTCCTCAAGTGATGATTGATGAAGAAACCGAAGCCATGTTTGAAGATTTCAAACGTCGTCTTCAGTCTCAAGGCTTCACCATGGAGTTGTATGCTCAAGTAACAGGACAAGATGAAGCGTTCTTGAAGGAACAAATTAGTAAAGATGCTGAAAGCAAAGTAAAAGTACGTTTAGTATTAAATGCGGTTGCTAAAGCTGAGAATTTAGATGCGAACGAAGAAGAGATTGAGGCAGAATTTGCTCAAATCGCGACAGCGTATAACCTTGAAGTGGCAAAAGTGAAAGAACTGGTTGCACCAGAATCCATCGCTTATGACCTTCGCTTGAAGAAAGCCTTCGATTTCATCAAAGAATCAGTTCAATAAGACGCTCTGCGTCTTTTTTACCACCTAAAGGAGGGTCGTTATGGAAAACGAAAAAATTGAAGTTAGCGTTCCGGTGATATGTACCCGTGGTATCGTGGTATTTCCGAATCAGGACATCATGATCGAAGTCGGTCGTGAAAAAAGTGTTAACGCTGTGGAAGAATCCAATACTTATTTTAACGGCCATGTGTGGCTGGTAAGTCAGAAGGATATCCTTGTGGATGAACCACATGAAGAAGATTTATTTACATTCGGAACCTTATGCCGAATTAAGAATATCAAACGTAAGGAAGGGTTTTTGCGAGTAACATTTACAGGAATGCAACGGGCTAAACTCGAACGCATGACGGAAGATGATCGTATGTTCTTTGCGACCATTCTTCCTCAGGAAGATGTGACTGGCGATGCCATGGAAGAAATGGCGCTGATTCGTCGAATCGCCAAAGAGTTGGAAAATGTGGCTGCGTCGAACATGAGTTTCCCAACGGAAATGATTAACCAATTGACTAAAGGAGTTTCTGCGGTCCAGCTGGCTGATCAGTTTGCCCAGTTTTTCCCATTACCACTATCCAAAAAACAAGCATTACTTGAAACACTGGATGTAAACAAACGTTTATTAACGATTATTGAAGAACTTCAAACGGAGAAAGAACTTTCGACGATTGAACAGGATATCAATGAAAAGGTGAAGGAACGGATTGAAGACAATCAACGCGAATATTATCTTCGTGAAAAACTGCGTGCCATCAAGGAAGAACTTGGGGATGTAGCGCCACGCGATGATGATGCAGAGGAAATTCGTCGCATCATAGAGGAAAATCCATATCCAGATAACATTAAGCAAAAGGCGTTGGAAGAATTATCCCGCTACGAAATGTTACCGCAGGCATCAGGGGAGTCCGGAGTCATCCGTACCTACCTTGACTGGTTGTTGAAAACACCTTGGTGGCAGGAAACTAAGGACAATGAAGATCTTAAAGCTGTTCGTGCTGTTTTAGATGCGGATCACTTTGGACTTGAAAAGGTTAAAGATCGCATTATGGAGTATCTGGCAGTTAAAAATATGACGAAATCACTGAATGCACCGATTCTGTGCCTTGTAGGGCCTCCAGGTGTCGGTAAAACATCCCTGGCTAAGTCCATTGCCAGTGCACTAGACCGTAAGTTTATCAAGGCATCTCTAGGTGGTGTCCGTGATGAAGCGGAAATCCGTGGTCACCGTCGTACCTATCTTGGATCTATGCCTGGTCGTGTGATTCAAGGTATGAAAAAGGCAGGCGTGGTCAATCCGTTGTTCTTAATTGATGAAATCGATAAGATGGCTTCAGATTACAAAGGCGATCCATCAAGTGCGATGCTTGAAGTGCTTGACCCTGAGCAAAACAGCCTGTTCTCCGATCACTATCTGGAAGAACCGTATGATTTGTCCAAAGTCATGTTTATTGCAACCGCTAACTACCTGGAAAATATTCCGGTAGCTTTAAGAGACCGTTTGGAAATTATTCAACTGTCTTCCTATACTGAGGAAGAAAAGATGAATATTGCGAAGAATCATCTAATTTTAAAGCAAACTGAGGCCAATGGTCTTAAAGCGAAGCAAATGAAAATTGCGGATGAGGAGCTTCTGTATCTGATTCGCCACTATACCCGAGAAGCGGGTGTGAGACAATTGGAACGTGTTATCGCTTCTCTATGTCGCAAGAGTGTTTTGGCCATTTTAAAGGATGGAAAAAAATCAATTAAGATAACTGAAAAACTCATCCAGGAATGGTTGGGTAAGGAAATCTATGAGTTCGGTAAAAAAGAGGCAGGAAATCAGGTCGGTGTGGTTACTGGTTTGGCATATACTTCCTTTGGTGGCGATGTACTTCCTGTTGAAGTGACAACCTTTGAAGGTAAAGGTCGTCTTATCCTTACAGGGAAACTTGGGGATGTGATGAAAGAATCCGCCGAAATTGCTTATGGCTTTGTAAAGAGTCATGCAAAAACATTTGAGATTGAACCAAAATTCTTTGAATCTCATGATATTCATATTCACGTACCTGAAGGGGCTGTACCCAAAGATGGTCCATCCGCAGGTATCACTCTAACCACCGCGATTGTTTCAGCGCTTACACACAAAGAAGTGTATAGTGATCTTGCCATGACAGGTGAAGTTACACTGCGTGGTAATGTCTTGGCCATTGGCGGTCTGAAAGAAAAATCACTTGCGGCACATCGTGTCGGTATACGTAAAATCCTCATGCCAAAGTCCAACTTGAAGGACATGGATGATATTCCGGAATCTGTAAGGAAAACCATTACATTTGTTCCGGTGGAAACCATGGAACAAGTTCTTCAAGAGGCACTGGTGAAAGCATGATTTGGGAAAGCGGGGATACGAAACTGCTGATATCTGCAGCGTCCCCAATCCAGTTCCCTGAAACCATAGCGCCGGAAATCGTGATGGCTGGAAAAAGTAATGTTGGGAAAAGCAGTCTTATCAACGGACTTGTGAATCGCAAGAATCTGGCCTATGTCGGTCAGCGTCCTGGTAAGACCCGCCTGGTCAACTTCTATCACATTTGTGATGATCTGATGCTCGTGGATGTTCCTGGGTATGGTTTTGCGAATCGCTCCCATGCTGAGCAAATCCGATATGGTGAATTGATGGATGCTTACTTTTCGACCCGCACGCAGTTAAAAGCTGTTCTTCTGGTTGTGGATATCCGTCGTGGATTAACCGAAGATGATTATCTTATGATCGATGTGGCTAAAAAAGCCAGTTTACCATACATGATTGTGGCGACGAAAGTGGATAAGTTATCGTATTCAAAGGCAAAAGTGCAGATGGATGCGATGCGCAAAGAATCTGGTTCGATGGTTATCGGGTTTTCTTCCCTGGACCGTCGTGGCATTGACGAGATTAGACAAATGATTGAACGCTGGGTGGAAGCCTAGCGTTTTTTTTTTGTGAAATTATCGTTGTAACAAAACATACTTTCGAGTAAACTTGAATTAGATAGAAGAGGAGGATGCTTATGAAATCAAAACAACTCCACCCATGGTTACGTTTTGGCTCTGTGCTCAGTTTTTTAGCTGTAATCATAGCTAATGGAGCCGCAAATGCCATTCCACTCAATGGGATTACCACCGGGGAAGTATCCGATCGATACTTCAATTTATTTGCTCCCACCGGTTTGACTTTTGCCATCTGGGGACTTATTTATATGCTGTTAACGGTATTTATCATTCATCAGTTTCGTCAAAGAAAACAAGAGTTGGAATATCGGTATTTTCTTGAAGAAGTAAATATTCCATTTATTATTACCAATGTGGCTAATACACTGTGGATTTTTGCGTGGCATTATCAGTGGATAGATGCATCACTTCTTCTTATGATTGTCATTTTACTTGGACTCATTCGAATTGCCAAGGTGGTAAGCGAAGCATATATCCCCATGAAAGATCGCTTCTGGGTGAGATGGCCTTTTATGATTTACTTTGGCTGGATTACCGTGGCGACGATTGCCAATGTGACCACCTGGCTGGTTTTTCGCCAAATCACATTACCTCTATTCAACGAGGAAATCTGGACTGTCATCATTTTGCTTGTGGGGACGCTGATTGGCACCCTGACTATTATCAAGTACCGCTCAGTTGCCTATGGGAGTGTGTTTCTGTGGGCTTATCTGGGGATTTATCTCAAACACACATCGGTTGTCGAGTTTAATAACCAATACCCAGTGGTTGTCATTTCTGTTTCAATTCTGATGATTTGGCTTCTACTGGTAGAAATCTTTACGTATCGGAAGTTTAAGGAAGAAGAGATATAGTTGAAACTTTAGGAGGTATAGCATGAACTATGTAGAGAGCAACCAGAAGGCATGGGACCAGCTGGCCTATGACCATCATCAGTACTATTTGAAGAAACTTTATGAGGGAAAGTTGAAACTGAATCCATTGGTTCTGAAACAACTTCCGGATTTAACAGGAAAGTCCGTTCTTCATTTGCAATGTAACACGGGTTCGGATTCAGTGTTATTAGCCCGATTGGGAGCTAAGGTAACAGCGGTCGATTTGGGAATTAAGAATGTGGAGTATGGACGACAATTGGCAGAAGCAGCTAATGTGAACATCCGATTCATTCAAAGCGATGTCGTCAGGTTGGATGAGAAATTGGATGAAGTCTTTGATTATATCATTACCTTTGATGGCGTCTTGGGATGGATTGAAAATCTGAATGCCTGGGGTCGCATCGTTAAGAAAATGCTTCATCCTCAAGGGAAGATTTTTGTCTGTGATTCTCATCCGTTGTATCTGATGTGGGATGAGTCACATATTGTTAACGGTCAACTTGTCATTAAGTATCCCTATTTTAAAAAAGAAGTGGAAGTAGAAGAGTCGATTGGAGGGTATGCGAGCGATAGTAAAGAAGCGACGAATTACTATTTTGCCTATACCATGAAGAAACTGCTTGATGCCTTTTCCTCGAATCAGCTATTCATTGAATCCTTTGATGAGTATGACCGTTGTGTGCCTGGAATGGGGGGCGATACGCCTGTCGAAGAAGGTCTTGTCACTCATCGTCATTTCGAAGGAAAACTACCGATTCTCTTTTCACTTTGGGCGTCACATCGCTAAGGTTCGCGGTTGACACATGGGGTCAAGTAGGGTAAAATAGTGACAGTTCGATGAAAAGGAAAAAGTCTTATATTTGGGCATGTAGAGAGTTCTGGGATGGTGAAACAGAACCAACAATGTAAGATTGAAGTCACCTTGAAGAAAAGATTTTGAAACTCAGTAGAAATCTTCGTTTCCGGCGTTAACGGATGGAGTGTGCACTTGTGTATGTAAGTGCAAACGAAGGTGGTACCGCGTAATAACGTCCTTTGCTAGGACGTTTTTTTTATCAAAAAAGGAGGAAGTATGAGAAAGGAACTCGCAAGCAAGTATCAAAGTAAGGAAGTTGAGAAAAACAAGTATCAGACGTGGGTTGATGCAGGTTTTTTTACCGCTGGTGATCAATCAAAAGATCCATTCTGTCTAGTGATTCCACCCCCGAATGTTACTGGAAAACTGCATCTTGGACATGCATGGGATACAACACTTCAGGATATTGTGGCAAGATACAAGCGTCTTCAGGGTTTTGATACCTTATGGCTATCCGGTATGGATCATGCAGGCATTGCCACACAGGCGAAGGTGGAAGAGCGTATGCGCAAAGATGGTATCAGCCGATATGATCTTGGACGTGATGGTTTTCTGAAACAGGCGTGGTCATGGAAAGAGGAATATGCTTCCATCATCCGTGATCAATGGGCAACCATGGGATTATCTTTGGATTACTCCCGTGAACGATTTACCCTTGACGATGGATTATCTGAAGCTGTTAAGAAGGTCTTTGTGGACTTATATAACGATGGACTGATTTTTCAGGGAGAGCGGATTATCAACTGGGACCCACAGGCGAAAACGGCACTTTCCAACATTGAAGTTATTCATAAGGAAATTGAAGGGGCATTTTATACTTTTGCCTTTCCGGTGGTTGGAAGTGATGAAGTTCTTCATGTGGCTACAACTCGACCAGAAACCATGTTTGGGGACGTCTGTGTCTTTGTCCATCCGGAAGACAAACGATTTGCGCATCTGGTTGGAAAAACAGTAATTAATCCAGCGTCACACATAGAGATGCCTATTATGGCCGATGACTATATTGATATTGAGTTTGGAACAGGGGCGATGAAATGTACTCCCGCCCATGACCCCAATGATTTTATTCTGGGAGAAAAGCATGGTCTTGAGCGGATTATCTGTATGAATCCGGATGGGACGATGAATGAGTTTGCCCAGGACTTTGAAGGATTGGACCGCTTTGAGTGTCGCAAACAACTGGTTAAGCGCATTGAAAACGAGGGAAATCTAGTCAAAATAGAAAAGCACGTCCATCAGGTGGGACATTCCGAACGTACAGATGTTATCGTTGAGCCGTATCTTTCCAAGCAATGGTTTGTCAAGATGAAGCCATTGGCACAGGAAGTATTGGAGGCACAGAAAGTCGAGGATGAAAAAATTCATTTCTTTCCTTCACGCTTTGACAAGACCTTTACTCAGTGGCTTGAAAACATTGAGGATTGGTGTATTTCCCGTCAGTTATGGTGGGGACACAGGATTCCTGCCTGGTTCCATAAGGAAACCGGCGAGATCTATGTCGGACTGAATGAACCTGAAAACATCGAGATGTGGCAGCAGGACGAAGATGTTCTGGATACCTGGTTTTCCAGTGCGTTGTGGCCGTTTTCTACCTTAGGATGGCCGGAGAATACTGCGGATTTTAAGCGCTATTATCCGAATGATGTGTTGATTACCGGTTATGATATTATCTTCTTCTGGGTTGCTCGCATGGCCTTTCAGGCTCGCTACTTTACGAAGTCCCGTCCGTTTAAGGATGTACTGATTCACGGATTGGTTAGGGATGCTCAAGGGCGTAAAATGAGTAAATCGCTGGGCAATGGTGTGGATCCGATGGATATTGTTGAACACTTTGGGGCAGATGCGCTTCGTTTCTTTCTTACAACCAACTCGGCACCAGGTCAGGATTTGCGTTTTATGGATGAGAAAGTGGAAGCTGCTTGGAATTTTATCAATAAGCTGTGGAATGCATCCCGCTTTGTTATGATGAACTTACCAGAGGATTTCAATGAAGCGTCAGTTGATTTAAGTCATATCAATGTGATTGATACGTGGCTGTTACAGAAGTTGAACACCACCATCACCAATGTCAGCGCAAACATGGAAAAATATGAGTTTGCCATCGTGGGCAATGAACTATTATCTTTTATCTGGGATGATTTCTGCTCCTGGTATATTGAGTTAAGTAAATCAACTTTATTGGGTGATGATGAAGTTATGAAACAGGCAACCCGTTCGACGCTGTTTGTGGCATTGGATGCGATTGTCAAACTGTTACATCCATTTATGCCATTTGTGACCGAGGAAATCTATCAGACCTTACATCAGAATCAGGATATATCCATCTGTACAGCTAGCTGGCCAGTGTTACAGCCAGTGTCAAAGACAAGTGTGGTTACTGAGGTTGAACAGTTGATTAGCGTGATCTCGACAGTTCGTGAACTGCGCAATGCCCGTTCGATTAAGAACAGTGTGTTACTGAAAGGTCAGATCCTTGATTCATCGAAGGAGTTGATTGAACCTTCACAATGGATCCAAGATATCCTATTGAAAATGGTTAAACTTGAAATACTGGATCATCTTGGGGATGAAACCATGGTGTTACCGATTCTTTCGGGTAGTTTGATTCTATCGAATGAAGGTGTTGTGGATAAGGCAGCAGAGATTGAAAAGTTGAGTTTGGAGGCTAAAAAGCTGAGTGGTGAAATTGATAGATGTAAAGGAATGCTTTCAAATCCGAACTTTACTGCGAAGGCTCCGGTGCACAAAGTTGAAGCCGAAGAGGCGAAACTGGCGGAATATGAACGGCAATATCAGATAGTGAGCCGAAGATTGGAAGAATTGACAGCTTAAGAGCGCTTTCACTTCTCAAATGGATGAATTTTTAGTATAATGTTGTGTGCAAACAAAAGTTGGCAAATGCCTAAGGAGGAAATATGAGTCACAAGTACGTCTATATGTTCGAAGAAGGTAATGGCTCCATGAAAGAGCTTCTTGGTGGTAAAGGTGCAAACCTGGCAGAAATGACAAGTTTGGGTATGCCTGTACCTCAAGGGTTCGTGGTTACGACCGAAGCATGTACCCGTTACTATGCGGATAATGAAGTGATTTCAAATGAAATCGTGGAAGAAATTTTCGCAAACATAGCCAAACTGGAGGCTATCAGTGGAAAAGTATTTGGGGATCCAAAGAACCCACTACTTGTTTCCGTTCGTTCTGGTTCTCGCGCGTCGATGCCAGGAATGATGGATACAATCTTAAATCTTGGCTTGAATGACGAAGTGGTTGAAGAGTTTGCAAACTTATCAAACAACCCTCGTTTTGCCTATGATTCCTACCGTCGTTTTATCCAAATGTTCTCGGATGTTGTTATGGATCTTCCAAAGCACAACTTCGAAGTCATTATCGATGAAATGAAGGAAGAAAAAGGAATTACATTGGACATCGATTTTTCAGCGGATGATCTTAAGGAAATGGTTCGCCGTTTCAAAGCTTACTATGTGAAGCATAAAGGAAGCGAGTTCCCATCGGATGCAAAATCTCAATTGATTGAGTCCGTAAAAGCCGTGTTCCGTTCATGGAACAACCCACGTGCGATTTACTATCGTCGTATGAATGATATTCCAAGTGATTGGGGTACAGCAGTTAACGTTCAGATGATGGTTTTCGGTAATATGGGGGATGACTGTGGTACCGGTGTAGCCTTTACACGTAACCCATCCACAGGTGAGAAGAAGTTGTATGGTGAGTTTTTGATGAATGCCCAAGGTGAAGACGTTGTGGCTGGGATTCGTACACCAAAGCAAATTGAAGAATTAAAAGTGATTATGCCTCATGCTTATGATGAGTTCGTAACAATCTGCGATCGTTTGGAAGAACATTACAAAGATATGCAAGATATGGAATTCACCATTGAGAAAGGCAAGTTGTTTATGTTACAAACCCGTAATGGAAAACGTACAGCTGCGGCTGCGTTGAAAATTGCGGTAGATCTAGTAGAAGAAGGGATGATTTCGAAAGAAAAAGCTGTTCTTCAGGTAGATCCAAAACAGTTGGATGCACTTCTGCACCCACAATTTGACCCAGAAGCCATCAAGAATGCTACACCTGTGGGTGAAGCACTTCCTGCTTCTCCTGGAGCAGCTTCCGGTAAAGTGGTGTTTACAGCTGAAAAAGCGGTTGAGTGGTCAGAAAAAGGAATAAAAGTCATTTTGGTTCGTTTGGAAACTTCTCCTGAAGATATCGAAGGTATGCACGTATCCCAAGGTATTCTTACAGCTCGTGGCGGTATGACTTCTCATGCGGCTGTTGTGGCGCGTGGTATGGGTACTTGTTGCGTCAGTGGATGTGGCGATATCAAGTTTACATCAAAAACCTCCTTTACCTTAGGTGGCCGTACATTCAATGAAGGGGATGACCTTTCACTTGATGGTACAAGCGGTAAAATCTATGGTGAAGCAATTCCTACCATTCCTGCATCGATTACCGGTGATTTTGGTAAGCTAATGGCTTGGGCTGATGAATTCAGAACATTAAAAGTTCGTACTAATGCCGATACACCACGTGATGCTCGTCAGGCAGTTGAGTTTGGGGCAGAGGGTATTGGTCTTGTTCGTACAGAGCATATGTTCTTTGAAGGCGATCGCATCAAAGCAGTTCGTGAGATGATCGTGTCAAAAACTGAAGAGCAACGTCGTAAAGCGTTGGCGAAACTTCTACCAATGCAACGTAGTGACTTTGAAGGCATCTATGAAGCGATGGAAGACCGTCCGGTGACCATTCGTTATTTGGATCCACCTCTACATGAGTTCCTTCCAACTGCTGAAGAGGATATCGTCAACCTGGCTAAGGAAATGAATCTTGAAGTTGCGGATTTACATGCAGTGATTGATTCTCTTCATGAGTTCAACCCAATGATGGGTCATCGCGGATGCCGTCTGGCTGTTTCTTATCCGGAAATCGCTGAGATGCAAACACAAGCGGTGATTGAAGCTGCGATTAATGTAACAAAGAAACATCCTGAATGGAACTTACTTCCTGAAATCATGATTCCTTTGGTAGGGGAAGTGAAGGAACTTAAATACGTGAAGGATATCGTTGTGAAAACAGCCGATAAGCTGATTGCGGACAGTGGAATTGAGTTAAAGTATCTTGTTGGTACGATGATTGAAATTCCAAGAGCTGCTTTATTGGCAGATGAAATTGCGTTGGAAGCTGAATTCTTCTCCTTTGGTACCAATGACTTGACTCAAATGACCTTTGGATTCTCTCGTGATGATGCGGGTGGATTCTTGAGCCATTACTATGATAAGAAAATCTATGAACAAGATCCATTTGCTCGTTTAGATCAACATGGCGTTGGTAAACTTGTTTCATTGGCGGCTAAATTAGGTAAAGAAGCTCGTCCGGATATCAAATTGGGTATCTGTGGGGAGCACGGTGGAGATCCAAGCTCCATTGAGTTCTGCCATAAGGCTGGATTAAGCTATGTGTCATGTTCACCATTCCGTGTACCAATTGCACGTTTGGCTGCTGCACACGCTGCACTTAAAAACAAATAGTCGTGAAGAACCATGGAAACATGGTTCTTTTTATTATTGACATATGTCAATAATGGAGTATACTTGAGTTATAAATGACATATGTCAATCAAGGAGGGAATATGCCAAGACCAAGTAAACGCAGACGAATCTGTGAAGTACCCAAAGTACTTCAGTTCGGACCTATTGGATTTACAGATCAACCTTCAGATCCGATAAAGATGCATCTGGATGAATATGAATGTATTCGTCTTTTGGATGTGGAGGGATATACCCAGCAGCAGTGTGCAGAGGCTATGCAGGTGGCTCGAACGACGGTTCAGAAAATCTATGCGGATGCACGCAAGAAATTAGGCGAAGCACTGGTTTATGGGCATCAGCTACAGCTTGAAGGTGGTGATGTGGTTACGTATCATCATGAAGGGAAGTTTTGTGGAAAAGGTTGTTATCGACGTGGGCGAAAGCAAAGGGAGGAAAACATATGAAAATAGCTATTGCATCATCAAATCATCAGATATCGCAGCATTTTGGTCATTGTACTCATTTTCACCTATTTGATATTGAGCATCAGACGATAACCCACGAAACTGTGGTCGAAAACCCAGGTCATCAGCCGGGGGTATTGCCGAAATTTCTGCACGAACAGGGTGTTGGTATCATTATTTCTGGAGGCATGGGTGGTAAAGCCATTGAACTGTTTCAGAAACATGACATCGCCGTCGTTCTGGGAGCCAATGGACATGTATCTGATGTGATCCAGGCGTTTCTTCATGGAAATCTTGAATCCAATGAAGAACCATGTGGTCATGTGCATGACGATCATTCGCAACATCACAATTGCAAACACTAGGATTTTCAGTGTATACTGTGGGTAGAGGTGAACGATATGAAACCATCTGCCCATCCAACCATCATAAAAGCCGTCATTATCTTAGGATATGTGTCTGTATTATCGTTTGGGCTTTCCGTAGCACTCGGTGTCCTTGTGGAAGCCATTGGGATAAACTCAATGTTTCTGCAGGTCGCCATGCCTATTAGTTTGATTACCCTTGTGTTAGGTTCGAGTCTTCTTCGTCAATCGATGAGTGATAAAGATCAGATTAAAGTCAGATTAGCTACACGGCTTGCCTTTTTGAGCCTGGTGTTCATGGTGTTTATTATCATCTTCTTTGCCATTTTCTTCACCTGGATCTTCAGAGGCGCTTAGTCCCTTCAAAAAAGGGATTTTTTTTATTGACAAAGGATCTGTGTTACTGTAATATTGTATTAGGTAGTTAGTACAACAGTACAGAAAGGAGTCCTATGGAACAGTTTGTATCAGAAAAGCCGATCTATATGCAAATTATGGATAAGGTTAAAAAGGAAATTGTTTCCGGCAGGTTACCACTTGGGTCACCGATGGCAAGTGTCCGTGAATTGGCCATTGCATATCATGTGAATCCCAATACGGTTCAGCGGGCATTAAGTGAATGTGAACGTGAAGGGTTGCTTAAAAGCGATCGTACGTTGGGACGATATGTAAGTGCAGATCAGACGATGATTGATGCCCTTAAACAGTCCATGCTTGAAGAGTGGGTT
>ERZ869909.2161-NODE-2161-length-13828-cov-6.394589_pt1 | contig 13828 bp, 16 predicted proteins | sample MGYA00520892_ERZ869909 | MGnify/ENA primary metagenome ERZ869909 (study PRJEB32215, sample SAMEA104723947) | bioreactor metagenome | biome: bioreactor; feature: anaerobic bioreactor; material: water | place: China | collected 2015-03-12 ... | reverse complement strand
GCCTTGAGCCTGTCGTTGCGCAGCGTCTGGATTTCCTCGTCCATCAGCGCCTCCACCTCATGCGTGCGCGCATTGCCGATGATGATGAGACGGCAGTAGTCGCAGATGAACGTGGTGAGATCCTGGTTTTTGAGGACCGAGCCGAATTTTTGGAAGATCTCCGATTCCTGCGGCGTGTCGATGTGCTTTTCGACCTCGTTGCGCGGCTTCGAGCGCAACTCCCGCATGAGCGAATAGAGAAGTCCCATCACATCGAGGTAGTGGCGGCTGGTGGGCGCGGCATTGCCGAACGCCTCGCCGAGACCTTTGAGGGAATCCTTGATGACCTTCATCGGATTGGCCACGATGAACGTCCCGAGCGCAGTACCGAGGATGATGACAAACTCCCACGGCTGCCACAGCACGCCGACATACCCGCCCATGGCCATGTAGCCGCCGAGCATGCAGCCGAGCGTGATAATCAGACCGAGGATAATCGTCACCGGCTAAACCCCGCGTTAAGCCCTGTTAACGTATTAGTAGCCAGGACCTCCTTGCGCGAGCCTGATCAAAGCCTTGGCCACCCGGCCCCCGGCCCCGCGTTTTGGCCGCAGGCAAGTCAGCCTGAGACAAGGCGGACCCACGAGACTGGCAACCCGAGACACGCGAGGCCCGAGCCGTGCTCACCACATCGGACAGCTACAGACTGATTTCCCAGAATCTCACGAGATCGCTCACCACGCTCGCGAAGGAACCCCAGGTCGCGCGGGAATCGAAGAACTATCTGGAAAAGATTGGCGAAATCAAAAGCGTCGACGATTTCATGAAGAACGACCGGGTCTACCGGTACGCCATGAAAGCCTTCGGCCTCGAGGATATGGCCTATGCCAAGGCGTTCGTGCGCAAAGTGCTGACGGAAGGCGTCTCCGACCCCAAGGCCTTCGCCAACACGCTGACCGATGTCCGTTTCAAGGACCTGGCCGCGACCTTCAACTTCGCCGCCAACGGCGAAGCGGCAACCGAAGGCCACGATGCCCGCCAGGGCACCGTCGATCGCTACGTACGCCTCTCCCTTGAGCAGCGCTCCGGAGAACAGAACGAAGGCGTGCGCCTCGCCCTCTATTTCGCCCGCAAGGCCCCGGGCCTCACGAGCGCGATGGGTCTCCTGGCTGACCGTGCTCTGTTCAAGGTTGCGCAGACGGCTTTGGGCTTCGCACCCGAGACGGCCCTGATGGACGTCGACAAGCAGGCCGACATGTATGCAAAACGCATCAACGTCGCCGACTTCAAGGACCCGAAAAAACTCGAAACTTTCATCACCCGCTTCACGACCATGTGGGAGATGAACAACCGCGCGCCACAGCAGCAATTCAGCAACCTCGCACCGTTCGTCGCGAGCGGCGCACCCATCGGCATATCGAGCGATGTGCTCGCCAGCATACAAACCCTGAAGCTCGGAGGACGTTAATGCAGCCCAGCCTCTACGTGTCGTTGTCTGGCCAGATGGCGCTCATGCGCCGCCTGGAGACGGTCGCCCATAACGTGGCGAACGTCACGACAGCGGGCTTTCGCGCGGAAGAGGTCAAGTTCGAGCAACTCATCTCGCAGAAAACGGATGCACCGACCGCATTCGTATCGCCGGGTAACACTTACCTCTCGCGCGAAGCCGGCCCCGTCAGCCGCACCGACAATCCGCTCGATGTCGCGGTCTCCGGCGATGCATGGCTTGCGTTCCAAAGCCCGAACGGCATCGTCTATACGCGCGACGGCCGCATGACCATGACGCCGGAAGGCGAGTTGACCACACTCACCGGCTACCCGTTTCTCGACGTCGGCGGCGCGCCGATCCAGCTCAACCCGGCAGCCGGCGCCCCGGTCATCGCCCGCGACGGCATGATGACCCAGAACGGCAACCAGATGGGCGCCCTCGGCCTCTTCACGATCCCGGAGGACGCCAACCTCGCGCGCCACGAGAATTCCGGCGTCATCCCCGATCGTGCCGCGGAACCCGCGCTCGACTTCAATCGCGTGGGCATCCTGCAAGGCTTCACGGAGCAGTCGAACGTCAATCCCGTCTCGGAGATCTCACGCCTGATTCAGATCCAGCGCTCGTTCGATTCCATCAACAGCGCGATCGCTCAGTCCGAGCAAACGATGAGCCAGGCCGTCCGCACCCTTGGCGAGACGAGCTGACGTAGGTTCGACGCGATGACCGCCCCCGCCTCTCGGATCATTCCATGACGGACACAGCAACAGCGAGCAGCCCGGATGCGTCCGCCTCCCCGCGACGCGATCCTACAGCGCTCGACCGCCTGGAAGAGCAGGTCGCCCACGCGGCGGCATCGCTCTCGCTCGTCCGCGTTGGAGGCCTCGTCACGCAGGTCACCCCCGCGTACGTCCAGGTTTCAGGGCTCTCGCGACGCCTCAAGCTCGGCGACCGGCTGAGCTTCGAGACCGGCCCCACGCTTCAGCTTGGCGAGGTCGTCCGCATTGACGGCAGCGGCGCCACCATCAAGCCCTTCGACGTCAATCTCAAGATCGGCCCCGGCGAAATCGCCTGGCAGCACAGCGACCAGAGCCTGAAGCCCGATGTCTCGTGGAAAGGCCGCGTTCTGAATGCGCTCGGCGCGCCCATCGACGGTCTGGGCCCGCTTGCCGAAGGCTCCCGCGCCTACGCCTTCGACGCCGAACCGCCATCCGCATTGAACCGGGATCGCGTCCGCACGTCGCTGCGGTCGGGCGTGCGTGTCATCGACCTCTTCACTCCGCTCTGCGCCGGCCAGCGCATCGGCATCTTCGCGGGCTCCGGCGTCGGCAAGTCGACGCTCTTGTCGATGCTCGCGAGATCTCAAGGCTTCGATACCGTCGTGCTCGCGCTCGTCGGCGAGCGCGGCCGCGAGGTTCGAGAATTTCTGGAAGACGCCCTGGCTCAGAACCGCACCCGCGCCGTCACCGTCGTTTCGACCAGCGACGAAAGCCCGATGATGCGGCGTTTGGCGCCCAAGACCGCGCTCGCCACGGCGGAGTTCTTCCGCGACAGGGGCGAGAGCGTGCTGCTGATCGTCGATTCCGTGACGCGCTTCGCCCATGCCACGCGCGAGGTCGCCCTCGCCGCCGGCGAAGCCCCTGTCGCCCGCGGCTACACGCCGTCCGTTTTCAGCGAGCTCCCGAAGCTGCTCGAACGGGCCGGGCCCGGCTTAGAAGGCACGGGCTCCATTACGGGCGTCTTCTCCGTGCTCGTGGACGGCGACGACCACAACGATCCCATCGCCGACAGCATCCGCGGCACCCTAGACGGCCATATCGTGCTCGACCGCAAGATCGCCGACCAGGGCCGCTATCCCGCTGTCAACGTGCTGACCAGCGTGTCGCGCCTTGCGAACCAGGTCTGGTCCGAGGAGCAGAGAAAGCTGGTCATGATGCTGCGCGCCATGATCGCGCACTTCGAGGACACGCGCGACTTGCGCCTGATGGGCGGCTATCAGAAAGGCGCGGACGCCGAGCTCGACAAGGCGATCGACATCGTACCCAAGCTCTACGAGAGCATGAAGCAGACCATGTTCGATCCGCAAAGCACCGATCCGTTCCAGGAGATCGCACGCGCGCTCTCCGAGCCCAAGGAAGAGCAGGACACAGGCCAAGCCGCACCGCCGGGTTGATCTTCCGGACGCAGGCTCACGTGCGCGATTGCCCCCGCAGGTCGTTTTTCGGAATGTAGGAAAGCTGGTCGATCAACACGTCCTGCACGATCGGAAGGCCGAGCCGGCCGTTCACGTTGTCGGCAAGCGCTTTGGCGAGCGCCGGCAGGTCCTGCTTCTTCATGTTCTGAAAATTGATCTGTTCGCCGGCGTAGATGGTCTTGAACGCCTCGTCCAAAACATAGACCTCGGGATCGATCGCAAGCTGGCGCATGGCCGTCGCATCCACCGTGAACACGAACTGCGCCACCATGTATCCCTGAAAGGTGCCATTGCCGATGATCGGCACGTTGATGGCTTTCGTCCGATACTCCTCGAGCCGCATCTCGGCTTGTCCACCCTCGCCGGTCTGCGCATTCTTCTGCCATTCCAGCACGCCGAACACGGCGCCAAGCGTCACCAGGGACGCCCACAAGCCTGTAGCCAGAAGCTTGATCATAGCGGCCTGTAAACGGAAGAGATCGCCTGCGTATAGGTGCCGTCGGATTCGGACTGCCGGATCGCGTCCGCCATCGACGTCGAAATCTCGCGCACCGCTTCAAGATGCAACTGAAGCACGGCCTGGTTCACCAGGAGCTTCTCCTTGAGCCCTCCGATCCGCGCCGCGATTTCAGGGGTCGCATCCACGCTTGGCATGTTGCGCATCCAGCGCGTCAGCTCCAGCAGCGCCTGGCTCTTGCGATCGTTGAACGCCTTGAGATCGATGGTCTCGCGCTGCTTCAGCGCCGTCGTCTCCTGCTCGACGATGTCTTCGAGCCGCTGAATGGAGACTTCCAGCATCGAGATCGGCTGAGACCCGCCAACCGGCAGTCCCGCCAGGGACGTCGGCGGCAAGGACGGCGAGGCGTGCCCTGCCGTGGGATAGCCCTGCGCGGGATCGAAAGGACGTTGCAGCATGGATTTTACGCTCCAAACTTGGGGTTATCGTCAGGCGACGCCAACGCCGCCGCATCGAGTGTGGAAAGGTGATTCAGAACATCTAGAGACACGGCCGTCTGGGCGCGCGCCGGCGCCGCCCCACCGGCTCTCACGAGATCGGCAATCCCGAGCTCGCCCCGTTCGGCGACCTGCTCGGCCATCTTCTCCGCCATCATGGATCGCCAGAAATCGCCGGCCACGCCCGAGCCGAAAACACCCTCGGCATCCTTCGGCATCATCTCCTGAATGAAAGTTTGAAGCACGAAGGCCTCGAACTTTTGCGCCGCATCCGGTTCGTTGTGGACACGGCCCGCACGCGCTTTCAGCGCCGATTCCACGCTCAAGGTCGCGTCGGTGAGAGGCCGGATCGTCAGGTCTGCGTTCAAGACCACACCTCCAGGGCGCGGGAAGTTTGAGCCTCGACCATGACTCAGCGGTCTTGCTCGGAGCTTGCGCCGCTCTGCGCGAAACCCGCTTCCAGGAGCCTTTCGAGCTCGAGCCGCTCGTCGGTCCGCTTCAGCTCCTTGCCAAGCTCGGCCGAGAGCCGTTCCGAGTTGCTGAGGCGCGCGCTGTGCTCGCTGAGAACCCGCAATTGCGCCTCGACCAGCGGCGTGAGGCGCGCCTCTTCGAGCCGCAACGCCTGCACCCTGCGCACGGTCATGTCCAGAAACAGTCCGTGCAGCGCATCCTCGCTCGAAAGCGAATTCGCAAGCTCCTGCTGCTCGTCCTGGCACTGCTGCACCTTCTGCTTGAGACGCACATATTTGAGCTCCTCAAGCGCATGAAGTTGCTTTTGAACCTGATGAACGCGTTTGAGATTCTTGACCCGATCCCGCATGCACCCTCACCCGTTGACCAGAAAGCCCTGAACGCCGGAAATGAACAGCGTCAGCGCTTCGCTGATCGTGAAGAACAGAATAAGCAGCCCGCCCGCCACCATGAACGGCATCGTGATGAAGTACACCGGAATCATCGGCGTCATCTTGTTCAGAATGCCGGACAGAAAGTTGACGATGAGCGAAAAGACGAGGAAGGGCGCGGTCAGTTGTGCGATGAGAAAGAACGCATCCGACGCCGCATCCGTGATCTTTCCGAGCGCGAACCTCGGATCGAACAGCTCGGTGACGGGAATCACGGAATAGGAGGCGACCAGCGCCCGCAGAACCTCCATGTGCAATCCCGTCGCGAACAGCAGGACGGTCGCCGTGAGAGTCAGAATGTTGGCCACGGCGGGCGCGGGCTCGCTCTCGTCCACCGCATTGTCCGGCATGCCGCCAAACCCCGAGAGCATCGCGGCGGCAGTCCCCATGAACTGGAGCGCCAGAAAGAAAATCCGCATCATCATGCCGATGGTGGCGCCGATCATCGTCTCGGATGCAATGAGCTGAAGCATCTGGGGCGGAGCGGCGTTCGCGAGATCGCCCTCGAACACGGGGATGATCAGCGGCGCCAGAACTAGCGTCGCGGACACGGCAATGTAAAGCCGCACCTGGAACGGAATGCGCGAGCTCCCGAAGCCCGGCATGAGCATGAGGCAAGCCGCAATCCGACAGAACACCACGAACGTCAGAAGAACCGCTCCTGACGTGATCGTCATCACGAGATGGTGCCCATGGATTTGACCTGCACGCCCCGCGCGATTTCGAGATGCGACAGCACCGGCAGCGTCGGAAACAGCCGCTCCGTCACCATGCGCACATAGGGCCTGGCATCCGGCGCCGACACCAGGACGAACTGATGCCCCTGGTCCAGATGCCCCCGAATGACTTTCGAGGCTTCCGCGCCGAACTGCTCGATGAGCCGCGGATCGATATCGAACTCCACCACCTCGCCCTTGGCGTCGCGCTTGAGGCTCTGGTGGAACGCGAGATCCCATCGGTTCCCCAGCCGAAGCACCTTGAGCACGCCGTTGTCCGCCAGATCGCCGCAAATCTGCTGCGCCATCCGCATCCGAACATGCTCGGTAAGCTGCTCGGCACGCCGCACGTGCGGCGCCACCTCGGCGATGCTCTCCAGGATGAGGTGCAGGTTCCGGATCGAAATCCGCTCGGAAAGCAAGAGCTTGAGCACCGCCTGCAGGCCGGAGTAGGAGAGCTGCGAGGGAATGATCTCCTCGACGAGCCGTTTGTACTCGGGCTCCAGCCGATCGATGAGCACCCGCATATCCTTGTAGGAGAGAAGCTGCGACAGGTTCCCGCGGATCACCTCGCGCAGGTGCGTCAACATCACCGACATCGGGTCGACCGGATTGAAGCCTTCGCGCTTCACCGTATTGGCGAACATCTCCGACACCCACATCGCCTTCATGCCGAAGGCGGGCTCGCGCGCCTCGTCGCCCGGAACGTCGGGCACCGGCCCGTCGCCCGTGATGACGAGCACGTCGCCGATCCTGAGCTCCTCCGATGCCACGACCGTCCCGTGGATCTTGATCTGATAGGTTTTGCCCGGAATAGAGATGTCGTCGGAGATCCGGATTTCCGGCACGACGAAGCCATACTGCTTGGCAAACGCGCGGCGCATGCGTCCGGCCCGGTGGGCCAGCTCGCCCTGCGCGGCCAGCAACGTGGACGAGAGCTGCTTGCCGAGCGCAATCTCGACCTCGGCCGTCTTGAGCTGCTCCTTGACCGATTGGCGCGCCTCTTCGCGCGAAAGCCGTTCGGCCTCCTGCTGGATGGCATCCTCCTTGGCCTTCTCCTCCGCGAGCTTCTTGGGGATGGAGATGGAGATGGAGATCAGCACGCCCGCGATGATGGCGAACGGCAGGAACGGAAGCCCCGGCGCCACAGCGAGCGCGAGCAGCGTCGCACCCGCGACGCCGAGCGCGCGAGGGTAGTTGCCGAGCTGCGTAAACACCGTTGACTCGGCGGATCCGCGCGTCCCGCCCTTGGAGACGAGGAGACCGGCAGCGAGCGAAATGATGAGAGCCGGGATCTGCGTCACAAGGCCGTCGCCGACCGACAGGCGGACGAACGCGTCGGTCGCAGCGCTCAGCGTCATGTCATGGCGCGTCACGCCGATGATAATGCCGCCGAACACTGTAACGGCCGTGATGATGAGCCCCGCGATCGCATCGCCGCGCACGAACTTCGACGCACCGTCCATCGCACCGAAGAAGGAGCTCTCTTCTTCCAGCTCCCGGCGCCGGCGCATGGCTTCCTTTTCGTCGATGTTCCCGGCCGAAAGATCGGCGTCGATCGCCATCTGCTTGCCGGGAATGGCGTCGAGCGTAAACCTCGCACCCACCTCCGCGATGCGGCTGGCACCCTTCGTGATGACGAGGAAGTTCACGGTGATCAGGATCACGAACACCACGACGCCGATGACGAAGTCGCCCGCCATGACGAAATTTGCGAACCCCGCGATCACGTGCCCCGCCGCCATCGGGCCATCCGCGCCTTCCGAGAGAATGAGACGCGTCGTCGCCACGCTGAGCGAGAGCCGGAGCATCGTCGCGATGAGAAGCACGGTCGGAAAGGCGGAAAATTCGAGCGGGCGCTGAATCCACAGCGACACCATCAGGATAAGCACGGCAAACGCGATGGAGAATGCCAGCCCCACGTCGACCAGCACGGGCGGCAACGGCAAAAAGAGCACCGTCAGGATTGTGACGATGCCCATCGCAAAGAAGACGTCGCGCCCGATTTGCCTGCTCGGCGCGCCCTCGATGGCGACGGTCGTGGCCATGCGATCCCCTAGACCATGATCGCTTCGGGCCCTATCAGCCCGAAGCGTGAATCATCGATCTCTTCAAAAGCCCGGAACTCAAGCGCCAAGACTGGCTGAGCAACCTTGTGCGAAGGTCACCACTGGCGGAGGACACGTCGAAAAAATGCCAGAAACACAAGCCCCTGCGGCCGAGATGCCGACGGAGCGCGCTTAGAACCCGTTGGGAATCCGGGCGTACGTCTGTTCGGCGAAGGTGAAAATCACCGCCCCCATGAACGGAGCACTGAGCGACATCACGAGCAGGATGACGATGATCTTCGGGACGAAGGTCAGCGTCATTTCCTGGATCTGCGTCAGCGCCTGCAAAAGCGCGATGAAAACACCAACGGCCATGGCTGCGGCCACGGAAGGAGACGCGGCAATCAGGACCGTCCAGATCGCCGCCTGGCTGATGTCGAGCGCATCAGCCGGGTTCATGTGGCGGCCTCCTCCTCTTTGGGAGGCGTATCGGAAATCTTGATGCCCGCTTCCAGCATCACCAGTGTCCCGTCTTCCAGCTCGGCCACCGCCCCGTCCGAGAACGCCTGGACGGCGACCACCTTGCCCGAAACGGACCCATCGAAATTGCTGACGTACTTGCCGATCAACGCGTCCGCCTGATTGAGCCCGATCGAGGTGATGAGTGCATCCAGCTTCGAGTTCATCTTGACGCTCTGCTCGACGCTCGAGAACGACGCAAGCTGCGCGATGAACTCCGTCGAGTCCATCGGCTTCGTCGGGTCCTGGTTCTGCATCTGCGCAACCAAGAGCTTCAGAAAGGCGTCATAGCCGAGCGTCGAAGCACCCGAGGCTTGCGCCGTGGAGTTCTGCGCCGCTGCGTTCTGCGCGGCTGCGGTGGCGTTTCCGACGTTCATTTATCCAGCCTCCACGATTCTGAGTTCCGCATGCTTGTTGCGGCCGAGGATCTGATCCTCGATGGGAACCAGCATCCTCAATATCTTGAGCGCCGCAAAAACCGCGCCCTCCGCGACCTGCCGCCGGATCGCGGCGAGGCCCGCCAGGATCTCCGGGTTGGCAAAGGCATCCGCGAGCGCATCCATTGTCTCGCTGTAGATCTCGCGCGTGGTCTCCATGCCGTCCGGCTCCAGAACCATCGTCTGCAGAATATAGTAGAGCTGCCGCAGCGGGGTCACGGTCTGCTGCGCGTGAAGGATTTCGTGCTCGAGGAGATAGGGCACGTCGTTGAGAAGATCGAACGAACCACGGCCATCCCACGCCAGCACGGCACCGTTGATGAAGATCCGTTCGCCCGGACGTAACGTGATGCGCGTCGCGACGCTCATTGCAAACCCTCCGAAATGGTGCGGGACACATCAATCAACCCGGCGAAATTCGACGAGCGTCCAAGGCGGATCTCTTCACTCTCGCGCATCACCCATAGGCCGACGGAGATGAGGTCGGCCCTGAGCTTCTCCGGAAGGCCGTTCTCGGCCGATGCAAGATCTTCGATGAAGATCCCCCACAGCTTGCGGACAAAGAATATGGCATCGACGGCCTCACGCGAGCCGGGACCGGCTCGCTCGGCATCCTGCAGCAGCACGATCGATCTATCGAGCGCGGTGCGCTCCTGCAGACGCGCTTCCCTCGGGGATTCGTCGAGAACCTCGTTGTAAGCGATTTTATACATAGGGCATCCTAAGTCTTTGGAGGTGTCCCGACACGCCTCAGATGTACTTCAGCAGGCTTAGATTTTGCAGTCTCGCGGTCAATGCGTAGGCCGTCTCGAGTTGCGTCAGAAGTGCGTTGACTTTGACTTGCGCCTCGTACGGATCGACACCTTCGATCGCGACGATGTGCTCGTTCAAAAGCCCCAACTGAACGTCCATGCGATCGTTGGCCGACTTGATGCGTTCCTGCGACGTACCGAGAGAAGCGCGGATTCCCGTCAGTCCACCTTCCGCCTGGCCGGCGATCCCCATCGCCGTATCGATGACGGCGAGATACGCTCCCTCGCCGAGCTGCTCGATCGGCAAATCTGCAATCATGACGTAGGCGGATGCGAGAAGCCGAAAGGGTTCCTCGTTGGCGTTCGTCGATGTCGCGATCCGCTCGTTGTTCGTAATGCGGCTTGTAATGGCTCGATCCGACGCGCTCGACAGGTTGGCCCAGTTGGCGTCGTCCAGGAACAGATCCTTGAACGGCCCATCGAGGAACGCCTTCATGTCGGCCGCGCTGATGTCCTCGACAGGACCGAGCGCCGCAAAGGCCGCCGCCACGTCCGCCTGCGTCTGCGAGCCATGGTAGTCGGCGAGCGGCTTGACGTCCGTATTGACGCCCGAGAAAAGGTAGGCACCGTTGACGGCGGTGTTCATGGACGCCGTGAAGGCGGTGAGCTTGGCCTTGGCGTCGGTCACGGCAACGCCCGCGCTCGAGGGCGCGGCGCGCGCGGCCTGCAAGGTCTGCACAAGCCCGCTCGCCGCATCGGCCATGGCATTGAGCTGAACCTGGCTGAGCTCGAGCCGCGACGCGGCCACCGAGTTGGTGTCCTTGAACGTCTTGAGCCGGTCCATTTCGTTGCGCAGCGAAAGCGTCCGCTCCGTGAGATAGCCGATGCTGAGCCCCACGTCGGCATGACGGCCGGTATTCGCCTCTTTCTGAGCCTCCGCGATCTTGAACTGAAGATTGGCACGCGTCTCGCGCGTCGCGTTGATCAGCCCCATGGTTGAAACGGGTGTCGTCTTCATGGGATGGCCTACCTGATCGCCGCCAGCAGCGACGTGAACATGGTGTCGATCACGCCGACCAGCTTCGAGGACGTCTGGAACGATCGTTCGAGATCGAGCATTAGCGCCAATTCCTCCTCGAGGTTGACGCCGGTAAGATTGGAAAACGACTCGTAGGACCTTTGCAGCAGCGTGCTTTGATACGAGTAGGCGTCGTCCGCCACTTTCCGCGCTTCCTGCAGCCAGGCTGCCGACGAGCCTGCAAACCCGGCGATGGTCGCGCCGGCCGCAAGCTTGGCCGCCGGATCGAAAGCATAGGTCTCGCTCATGTTGCCGATGAGCTCGTCGATCCGGTCCGTAAAGCTCGCGTCGCCAGGTACGGAGTTGTATCTGTAGTTGGCGCCGTTGACGCCGCCGTCTCTCAAGAGCACGGCATCGCCGCCGAGATCCGGATCGACGGCCGAATTGACCCGGATGCTTCCTGCGAGGTCCGAGATCAGCGTCCCGGCCGGAGGCACGCCCGGCGCACCGGACCACGTGAACAAGCCTGCCTGGTCCGGGCCGCCGCCACCGGTTTGATCGCTCTCCGCAAACGCCGTGATGAGCACGCGCGCCAACTCGTCGAGCTGGGCCTGATAGGTCAGCGAGATGTCGTCGCGCGCTTGGACGAGACCGACCAGCCGGCCCGACTGGAGCGGCATGGTGGCATTGGCGCCCGTCACCGGCACGCCGTCGATAACAACGGCGTTGCCGGGCTGTCCCGGCGTGAGGTTCACGGTCCTCTGGAACTCGACGCTTCGGGGCGATCGGTCGAACAGCGTTACGCCGCCGTCCGTGTAGATCGCCATGTCGTTGTTGTCGCGCGTGAGAGTCCGGATGCCAAGCTCGTTCGACAGATTCGCCAGGATCTCGTCGCGCTGGTCGAGATAGTCGGTGACGTCCGACCCCATGATCGTGCCCTTCACGATCGTGTCGTTCACGCTCTTGAAGTCCGCGAGCAGCGAATTGATGCGATCGACGGACGCCTGAATTCCGGTCTCGGATTCGTTGCGAACCTGCTGAATGATCTTCGACGCGCCGTTGAGACCATCCGCAAGATCCCGCGCCGAGCGCACGGCGGCCTCGGCCGCGAGCTTGCTGTGCGGCTGCGCGGAGAAGGTCTGCAACGCGTTCGAGAAATTGTTCATCAACGCGCTCGGCGATGCACCGAGCTCCACGTCGTTGATGGTGCCGTTGAGGAAATTGAGCGCATCGAGGCGGGCGCCTTGCGTCGCTGCCGCAGAGCTCGACGTCAGCACCTTGCGGAACAGCACCGGCTGCTCCGCGCGCACCACTTGCGATGACTTGACCCCGGCGCCGGGAATCGTAACGACGGAAACCGACTTCTTCGAATAGAAGGGCCGGTCCGCGTTTGCGATGTTCCGCGAGACGATCGACGTGCGTTCGCCGGTCACGAAGAGGGACGAGTTCGCGGTGCTTAAGCTTGCCGAGAGGCTCATCGCCTACACCCCTTGCCTCATCCCAAGCGCGTTAGCGCTTGAGATTGACGAGCACGTCCATGAGTTCGCCGCCGGTCTGGAACACCTTGGAATTGGCCGTGAAGGCGAACTGAGATTCGATCATCGTGGTCAGCTCCGTCGCCGTATCGACGGTTGACTTTTCGAGCTGGGACGCACGGATATCGCCGAACGCTCCGCTTCCCGGGAAACCGAGCTGCAAGCTGCCCGACGACGCGCTCACGGAGTAGACGTTTCCGGCCTCGGGCGTAAGATTGTCGGGGCTCGGCACCGTCGCCAGCGGGATCTGATAGATCGCCTGCCGCGCACCGCTTCCGTACACGGCATAGAGCTTCCCATCCGCGGAGAACTCGACGTACTCCACCGCACTCGGCTTGTTGCCGTTGAATTCGGTAGCAAGAGGCTGGAAACCGTCCGCAAGCTCGGTCGTTCCGCCGACATCGATCACGAGGTTTGCGCCATTGGGCACGGTCAACTGCACGGTATTGGGCGTAGGACCAGCCGGCGCTACGCTCGCGAACTGCCCGAAGGCGTCGAACGTCATCGTCGCCGTGCGGAGGGGTGCGGAGCTGTAGGGGAAAGTCGTCGTCGCGTGGGCGGTGCTCGCGTCGAAAATCGTCATTTCCCAGGTGTTGGTTCCCGTCTTCGCGTAGTAGACGTCGAGAACCACCTCGCGGCCGATGTTGTCCACGACAACCATCGAGGTCTTCTTTGTATCTGGCGAATTCACCGTATTGGTGGACGGAAGTTGACCCGCCGGAACCACCGTCGCGTCCTCGGGCAGGTTGAACGAAAACTTTCCGATCGTCGTCGGCGTCGCCTCGAGCGACGCGCTCGACACGTTCACCACCTGCAGACCCGTCGTACCGTTCGCCGAAACGGTCGGCGTCTGGCCTGCCGAGAGCGGATAGCCGAGCAGATAGTACCCACCCGCGTTGACGAGGTTGCCGTCCTGATCCTTCACGAACGAACCGGCGCGCGTCAGATAGCTCGCATCGTTGTTACCAGTACCTGAGCTGACGAGCAGGAAGCCGTTTCCGCTCACCGCGAGATCCGTCTTCGACGTCGTATAGTCGAAGCCGCCCTGCTGCGTGATGCCATAGCGGATCTGCGTATCGACGCTGCCGGGCTGATAGCTTCCCTTGCCGCTCTCGAGTACCACCGTCGAGAACTCGACGAACGAACGCTTGTAGCCGTGCGTGCTTGCGTTGGCGATGTTGTCGCCGACAGAAGCCAGACGGTTCGATTGCGCGGCCATACCGGACACACTGGTCCGCATCATGCCGGAGATGCTCATGCGACGGGATCCTTTGAGAAGCGCTCGGAC